>JAAUYK010052071.1_pt1 | contig 11372 bp, 13 predicted proteins | sample 7278021 | NCBI WGS metagenome assembly JAAUYK01 (sample SAMN14350223, study PRJNA611818) | marine sediment metagenome | isolation source: surface marine sediment (1.8m) | place: French Polynesia: Moorea | collected 2018-08
GTCACTGTTGACTGTTGACTGTTGACTGTTCACTGTGCGGCTTTAGTGGACTTCCGCTGTTAGACTTGGACTTGAGTCCAAGGCGAGATGGTAGCTTGTCGGTAGGCTTTGGCAGTTTTGTCAGTCAATCAGGAATTGTCGGTCTAATGCTGAGAATTTAGGCTAAGTTTGATCCTGTTCGCTCATGACTGTGCGGCTAACGCCGTGCCTGCGGCAGCAGTGGTCAATAGTGAAATAGAAACAACGGACAAATGACAAATGACAACGGACAACTGACCACTGACAAATGACAACTGAACTCAAAACAAGATTTTCAAATGGCTACAACCTGGACTCGATGCCATATTCTTTCTTTGGCGGATTTTGTCCCCGCTGAGTACGATACAGTGCTGCAAACTGCTTCTAGTTTCCGAGAAGTTCTCTCGCGACGGACAAAAAAAGTGCCAGCATTGCAGGGACAAGTAGTTGCTAACTTATTTTTTGAACCTTCGACGCGCACCCGCAGCAGTTTTGAACTAGCGGCAAAGCGACTGTCTGCTGATATCCTCAATTTTTCCCCCGGAACATCTTCTCTGACTAAAGGGGAAACGATTTTGGATACGGCGAAAACCTATCTGGCAATGGGGGCAGATATTATGGTGATTCGTCACAAGCAGGCGGGAGTTCCCCAGGCGATCGCTGCTGAAATGAATCGCTTCGAGTCGAAAGTGAGGGTTCTCAATGCCGGAGATGGACAGCACGAACATCCCTCTCAAGCCTTGCTGGACTTATTTACCATTTGTTCCCTTTTAGATTCAGACAGCCCTCGCTTAGAACTACTCAAGGGCAAGAAGATTGCCATTGTAGGGGATATTCTTCACTCGCGGGTAGCGCGATCCAATATTTGGAGTCTGACAGCGGCTGGGGCTGAGGTTCATTTAGCGGGTCCTCCCACCCTAGTACCGAAGCTATTTGCGGATCTAATCGACAGTAATCGAGAAGGCAAGTTACTGCTTCACTGGGAAGTTGAACCAGCCTTGCGAGATGCAGATTTTGTGATGACCTTGCGGCTGCAAAGGGAGCGAATGAGTGACCATTTACTACCTAGTCTGCGGGAGTATCACCAGCGCTATGGTATCACCCACGATCGCCTGAAGCTGTGCCAGCCAGCAGTCAAGGTGCTACACCCTGGACCAGTTAACAGAGGCGTTGAAATTAGCTCAGAATTGATGGATGACCCTTACTTTAGTCTCATTTCCCAACAAGTTACCAGCGGGATTGCTGTCCGCATGGCACTGCTGTATCTGATTGGCAGCAGTAAAGGTTGACCCTAGATTGAAGATTGCAGATTGCAGATTGTAGATTGATATCAAATCCGGATGATTGACCATAATTAAGCAACCCAACCAAAATACTTCTCCCTCTGCTTCCCCTGCTCCCTCTGCCGGAAAGGGGGGAAATATCCCCACAGATAACCTGCATCAGGAGACAGATCACTTAAAGTCCCCCCTTCCCGCCCCTGCTTCCCTAACCATATAAGTACGGGTATTCAACCGGATCTGATATGAAAACACCAGTCCCAATCTTCAACTCAGCCAAATTAACCCCCCCAAGATGAGAAGAATGGCAAACAATGCCACCCAGATAAATTGATTGTCCTTTGTATTTACCTGGCTCCAATCAATCGGTTCCACCTGAGAACTTTTACGCTGTTTGCCTTTAGCCGCGTTGCTACCGCGACGGTATTGGGGTTCGCTCTCTGATAAGGCTGCAAGGTCAGGGATTTCAGTCATCCACTCTTTTGGTCTCTTTAGCTGAGGTGCTTCGATGATGTAGAGCAAACGCTTGCCTTGCTTGCGGATTTCTGGGTGAGGATGTCTAGAAAGCTGCCTGCAAAGAGCGATCGCCTCTGCACACATGCCAGCCGCTTGATAAGCTGTGACTAGCCAGATCTGGGCTTCTCCTCCCAGGCGAGATGAACCAGTAACCAGTTGCTTGGCTGCCTCCAAGCGCTCGACGCTAAGGCGGTATTGACCTCGCTCGAAGGCGTATTTTCCCGCCTGATACTGAATTTGGAATTTTTCTTGATTTTCTGAACCCACGTTTACAATTCTGAATTGGAGAATTCTGAAAGCGTGAACTACCGCTCTTGAATCAGAGATTACAAGAGCGGCTTCCTGCTTCATCAAAACTTGCCTCCTCCGAGTTTAATAAACCCGAACTTGGTCTTACAGTCTCTCCACAGGCGGACAGGAGGTTCCCTTCCTCAATGATTCGCAAACCTTCTTTTTTTATATTTATTGCCGCGTTTATATCCCTGTCGTGAGTTGTATTGCATTCAGGGCAAATCCATTTACGAATGCTTAGAGACATATCTGGTACTTTTCGCTCGCAACAGTGACAAGTTTTGCTACTAGGAAAAAATCTATTTATTTCTACATAGACTTTTCCTTCTTGTTCTGCCTTGTATTTGAGCATAGTGCCAAACATACCCCAGCCAGAATCCGAAATATGTTTGGCAAGTTTTTTATTTTGCACCATGCCAGAAACCTTGAGGTCTTCTTTGACGTGCTGAGGAAATCTTAAGGATTGTCTACCTTTTTTACTTTTAAATCTAGGTAACTTAGCTCGACCAGAGAAAAAATTATTGTAAGCACTAAACAGGTTTAAAGCTACTGATTGCAAACATTGTGAGTAAACACCGTCTTTCAACCAAGTGTATTCTTTCTTAAGTAATGGTAATGCTCCTTTTACATCGCTTTTTTTAGGTAACTTTTTTGTTTTAGAGTATGCTTCTTGACACAAATTCAGCGCCCAATTCCAATACCAACGCGCACAACCAAAAGCTTTAGTTAGTAGGTATTTTTGTTCGCTGGTAGGATAAATTCGGAATTTGTACGCTTGATACATAATCCTACTATCCTACATCATAAGTTACACCAATATCAAGAAAAAGATTAAGAGTATATGCTGATAAAAAGCCAATAATCCCGGCAGAAGTATTGCGAGACTATATTAAATCTTTGCCTGAAGTCAACGCGGTGCTTTCATCTCACTCTTGATCCGTCGGATTCAAGAGGAGGATTTCCACACCGTCATGCTAAATTTTATCTTCCTAGGCAACTAGGCAACGATCATCGAGCCGATGCCATCATCGGTAAAAATTTCCAGCAGCAGGGCGTGGGGAATGCGACCGTCGATAATGTGAGCAGCGCGGACACCTTGAGCCAGCGATCGCACGCAACAGTTTACCTTGGGAATCATCCCGCCAGCAACAATCCCTTTGCCAATCAGTTCTCTGGCTTGCTGAATATCCAGTTTGGCCAGCAGGGTTGAGGGGTCTTCGTAGTCTTGCAAAATTCCCGGCGTATCGGTGAGCAAAATTAACTTTTCTGCACCTAAAGCCGCCGCTATTTCACCAGCAACTGTGTCGGCATTAATGTTATGAGCTTGTCCCGTTTCGTCTGCGGCAACGCTGGAGATCACTGGGACATAACCGCTATTAACTAAGGATTCCACCAACTTAGCATCAACGTTGCTGACTTCCCCAACAAAGCCGATTCCCTCTTTGCCCATATGACGAGCTTTGATTAAATTCCCATCTTTACCGCAAAGACCGACTGCTAAAGTTCCGGCGCAGTTGATTAAAGAAACCAGCTCTTTGTTAACGCGACCGACTAAAACCATTTCTACCACGTCCATAGTGGCAGCATCAGTAACCCGCAAACCATCTTTAAATTGCGCTTCGATGCCTAGCTTATTCAGCCAGCTATTGATTTCTGGTCCGCCGCCGTGAACAACTACTGGTCGCACGCCAACGCTAGACAAAAAGACAATATCTCGGATTACCTTGTCTTTGAGGGCATTGTCTTTCATAGCGGCACCGCCATATTTGACGACCACTGTTCGACCGGCAAATTGTTGAATGTAGGGAAGCGCTTCACTGAGTACCCGTACCCTGGTGGCTTCGGCTTGTCGGATGTATTCGCTCTCGCTGATCATCTATCAATTATCAATAATCAATTATCAATTATCAATTATCAATTATCAATTATCAGTGATCAGTTATGTTTTTTCTATGGGAGTCAGAGTTCCCTACCTTTCAGTGAACAGTCAACAGTCAACCGTGCTGCCGCAGGCACGGCGTCAGCCGCACAGTGAGCAAATGATGGCTGATGACTGATGACTGATGACTGTTCACTGATTTAAAACTGTGGGAATCAACTCAATCACTTGTGAGACGATTTGTTCAGGAGTCTGACTAATCTCTATTTGAATGTGTAGGTCGGCTTGAGCATAAAGTGGTCGCCGATGCTCCAGTAAAGATTTTAGCTTTAAGGTTGGATCGGCTTCTTGTAAAAGCGGTCTGGTTCTATCCTCTGCCAAGCGTCTGATCAGTACTTCTAGTGGAGCATCCAGCCAGACAATCAAGCCGTGATGGAGATAACTCCAATTTTTTTGCCGCAGGACGATACCGCCGCCAGTGGCGATCGCGCTTCTGGTGTAAGCGGATAATTCCTCCAGCACTTGAGTTTCTAGCCCTCGAAAACTCTCTTCCCCCTCTGTGGCAAAAATCTCGCTAATCGTGGAAGCAGCAACCCGCTCGATCAAAACGTCTGTATCAAAGAAACGGTAGCCTAGCTGCTGCGCTAGGAGTTGCCCTACAGTAGTTTTTCCTGCTCCCATCATCCCGATCAGGAAAACATTGAGTCCCTTCAACAAATCATTCATTTTTTTTATGCGATCGCGCTCTTGAGTTTCTCGTCTTTGAGCAAAGTTTCCCACAAAATATGCTTAAGGATTCGGGCAACGTCTTTGTTCTTCATTGGAGTCTCAACCTGCTCGACTAATTTTTCGAGGATATAGGCTTTCAACAGGGACTGTTGCCTGAAGCAGAATGAGTTGGGGTGAATTAGCGATCGCCTTTGCAATGACTCTAGCGCTTCTAGCTGATCGGGCGGGCAAATTCTCAAGCTCAGTTCTTTTCTCGCTTCCTGCCGTTCTCCTAGCCTCTGATTGACAGCTAAGGCATACATCACTCCCTGCTCTAAATCTGAAAGGCGATTGAACTGCTGGTCTAATAGCTCGCGGATTTCCTGGAAAATAATAATTCTCGTTGCCAAAAACTCTGCAATATTGCGGTTAAAAATATTTTTAATCGTTAGCGCTGCATTTTTAATCGCTAACGGATTTTTAGCGTAAAGATTAACGAGGAGTCGCTGTTCTTTTTCCGAACCCACTAGATCGTAAATTTGCAGCAGTTTCTGGGCATCCGTGGTTTTTAAACCACTGATGCAGAGGCTGCGTACCGATAGCCCTCCTTCAAGTACAGCAATTTCCTGGGGTTTCTCTCGGCTCGTCAATATACAGCAACTGGGATGACATTCTTCTGCCAAGCGTCGCAGCAGTTCCCCATATCCCTGATAGCGATCGCGATAGAATCCAGCATAGCCTCCGCTACTGAGAACCGACTCAAATTGATTGAACACCAGCAGACAGCGGCGCGATCGCAGCAAGACCATCAGATGGGAGATGGTTGCCTCCCTAGTGGGTAAATCAACTTTGCAGCCTTGGGAAAGAGACTGAATCAAATCAGCGAGGATGTCTTCAAATCGGGGCGCACCGCCCAGCGATCGCCAAATAATGCACTCAAATTCTCCCTGAATTTGTTCGACTAACTTTACCGCCAGAGCGGTTTTTCCTACTCCCCCCATGCCTAGCAGGGCGATCGCGCGGCAGCGCTCTTTAACGATCCACTGTTTTAATTGGGCGAGTTCTTCCTCTCGTCCTGAGAAAACTCGGACATCAATTCTCTCTTCCCAGTCTTGATAATTGTCAGTAACAGGAACTAAGTTAGTAAAGATGGAAGTCTCCACGGGAGAACTTGCACTGGCTTGAGGGCGACGAGCATACTCCTTTTTATATCCAGCTTTTTCGAGCAAATTCGTCACGCAGCTCCAGTTTTTAATTTTTTCCGCTTTACCAGTCTGGCGAATAAATAGTTCCTGGAGATATTTGTACAACCCATTCGATAGAGAAACTCTAACGGCACTGCTACTGCGACTTTGATATACTTTAGCAGCAATTTCGGCTGGCGAGTAACCGCATAGCAAAGCTTGAAGAAATTTCTTTTCTAGAGGTGTCAATCCTCTCCCTTTGACAGCAGCCAAGTCGATGTATAGCTTTTCGAGGTGCCAATATTTTTCTGCAGCTGTAAAGTCTGCTTCTGGTTGATGTTCGGCAGATTTCATGTATCCGCATTTGAGAAAAGATTAAAATTTCAGCGATAAAGCTGAACAAATTAACCTTAACAAATTAAGTATTAAATGTTAATAAAGACTCTGTAATAATTTAACGAATTTAATAACAATTGTTAGCTGCAAATTCAGATTGTATTCGCTATTCTTGATAAGTAAGGAATTTACACAAACTTCATCCAAAAAACATAGAAAATAGAAAAAATAAACTACGTAAATTTCCTCGAATCAGTTATTGTGAATCTAGATCGCATAATCTAGTAACTGAAATCACTGACTAACTTAAATTGCTCTGGAAAATTAAAAGTATAAGTGGCTTAATTCGAGAACTCTAAATTTTTAGTTTGTTTTGATGGGTGGGAAGAAAGATGAACTTAATTCGCGAAGTCGTCCAACAGGCACTTGAAACTGGCTATTTGACCCAGGAAGCAGAAGAAAAACTGCGACTGATGTTAACAAGGAAATACCCTCGGGAAGACTTTGAAGCTTTTATGATGCTACAGCAAGCAGCTATGGCGGGTCAGGTGAGGCAAGAATCCCGCGAATCTATGATTTACTAATAATTGGCGACTGATTACTTTTGATCTGTTCCCCCTTTAACTATTTGCAGCATTGTTTTAAGCAATTGGGATCGCAAGGGTAAGTTTCGCGCTCAAATCCAGTCCTGGTCGCTTTCATCTTCATCAGTTTGTTGCTCTGCATTCTGCCGATAGGGAGGCGTAATCACGCGATAGTTGGCATCGTAAACTTGCTCAGTTTTGCCTACCCCTTTATCTTTGGGTTCTCGATAGCCGTAGGAATATACTGAACCAGAGCGAGAGGCGGTTTTCGGTTCCTGCTGCACCTCAAAAGTTTTAGACTCGTCCTCTTTCAAGCTGCGGTCAAAAATTTCTCCCTTGGCAGTAGACTCGGAAGCAGGCTCTTCAGTATTCCAATCGCCTTTTTCACCTGTAGTTTCCCAGTCAGACTCAGCAGCAGGAGTTGGCGTTGGCTTTGAGGTTGGCACTTGCCGAGCGTCTGATGGGCGATCGCGCTCTTGAGTGGTTTCCTGGTGACGAGGTCTAGGGGAGTATGGTTCAGGTTCGGGTGCATGAAGGCGTTTAGGAGTTGGTCGCCGCTGAAAATTCAACAACTGCAAGAAAAGACTAGTCAATGCACCAGCACCACTAAAGAGCAAAATCCACACTGCTATTGGCAATTGCAAAGTTTGGCCTGTGCCAAAAAAGACCAGCGAAACTAGCTCCTGATTTTGAACGACAAAGACGATCGCTCCGCCTAGCATCAGCGCCAGTATCAGTAGCCTAGTCCGAATTACAAACATGATCTCGATTTTGGATTTTGGATTTTGGATTTTGGATTTTGAATTATTAATGTCCCTGCCAGCGATTTAAGGGAATGCAGTCAATTTCTAGTTGATCGAGAGCACGGGCAACGACAAAGTCTACTAAATCTTCAATGGTTTGTGGATTGTGATACCAAGCGGGGATAGCTGGAACAATTCTAACTCCTGCTTGGGCAAGGGTGGTCAAGTTGCGCAAGTGAATCAGGCTCAACGGCGTTTCGCGGGGAACAACAATCAGGGGGCGACCTTCTTTGAGTTGAACGTCAGCGGCACGTTCTAGGAGATCGGAACTTAAGCCTGAGGCAATTTTAGCGACAGTACTCATACTACAAGGAATAATCAGCATCCCCAAGGTGCGAACAGAGCCACTGGCAATGGTTGCGCCCATATCTCCCCAGCGGTGACAGCGGAGTTTCCCTTTTGTTTCCACTCCTGCTTGCTGACGCCAAAATTGCTCCTGTTGGTCTGGTTCTGGAGGCATCCGGATATTTTGTTCGGCTTGCCAAACCATGTAACTTCCTTTAGAGGCAACGACATCAATGGCGTAATCGGCTTCTAGAAGGAACTTCAAGGCACGCACAGCGTAGATTAAGCCAGAAGCACCACTAATACCTAAAATCAGGGGTTTATTTGTCATTTGAACAAGAGCGAATGGCGAGCTATATTAATCCTTCGAGTTCCAATTCCTCAATCATTTGCAGTCCGCGCGGATCGCCTACCCTTAACAAAGCTGCCTTCCCATCTTCCTTAACGCCCACATCTTCATCTTCGACTAAAGCTTCAATCAGGGCATCAATGGCAGTGGCATAAACTACGTTTGAAGGCAATTCGCGGCACAACTGTCCTATGGACCAGGCACAGTTACTGCGCACAGCAGCAACCGAGTCTCGCCTTAAGCCTTCAATCAAGGGTGGAATGGTAGCAACAATATCTTTGTACTCTAGCTTGGCGATTTGAGCTAAACTACTGGCAGCCCATAGGCGTACAGCCGAAATATCTGTTCTCAAGGCATGGATTAAGGGTTTTAAGGAACGGCGATCGCGGCAGTTGCCCAAAGCCCAGACAACTCCTTTACGCACGTAACCATTCCAATCATTGTTAAGTGCAGCAATTAAAGGCTCTACCGCATCCGGACTGGTGTTGCGTCCGAGGGCATAGGCAGCACTCACTCGCACCAAAGGACAAACATCGTCGAGCAACCGGATCAGTTGGGGGATGGCTCGCTGGTCGGTCAGCTCACAAAAAACCCGCGCTGCCAGCATTCGCTGGGGCGCTTCTGGGTCGCGCAACAGTGCCAGCATCGCTTCGGGATCGGGAGGCAAGGTATCCGAGGGAGCATCCACTGGTTCTATGCGATCCAGGGGACTGTCGAATTCCTCTTCAGGATCGAGTAAGCTTAGGTCGTCATCATCGTACATATCTGATAAAATACCCCATTTCCTCTGATTTCACCAGTCTTTAGAGCTATGCTTCACCCACAAATCTAGTCATTTTTCACCAAGAGGTTTAACCATTAATAGAGACCAAGTTTGGTAACCTAGACGGCGATAAAGATTGATAGCGGATTGGTTGCCTTGAAATACCTGAATACTAATTTGGCGATCGCCCCTTGCTTTTGCCCAGTCTTGAGCGCGATTCATCAAGGCAGTGCCAATTCCTCGTCTTCGATGTTGGGGGGTAACGTAGAGCAAGAAAATGTGGGCATAGCGATCGCCTCTGACCTGATCGATGGAATTTCCCATCCACAGACAAGCAACTGGAGTCGCTCTTTTTTGCCCCTCAACTGCTGATTCAATCCACCAAAGAGGCATGTCTGGAGAGAAGTACTTTTCTAGCGTGTCCGCTAGATGAGAAAAATCTTGCTGGTGCGGGAATAGTTCTTGGTAATTCCAAGACATGAACTGTAGTAGTAAGGCACGGTCTTTCCCAGAGCCAACTCGTAATTGATAGCCTTCGGGTAACATCTGTCTAGCGCTAAATGTCAATTAGCGACTGATGTCTGTAAACTTGGAAGATCGGCATCAGGTGAATTAGCCCCGGCATCTACTGCTAAATCAACATCTTCAATTGGTGCTGGCGCTGCCATATCTGAGGGCAAGAAGATGCGAGCGCTTACTGCGACTAGGGCAACTAAAAATACTAGTACTATGAGGAAAGGAGAAATATACTGACGAAAAAATGCCATTGTGGATTCTAGGAGGTTTTCAAAGAAAGGAACTTTCCCGATCCAGTTTAGCGATTTTTAGCCTCTGGTGGACATGGGAGGCTATAAGCCCCTCGCTCTTGGGCAAGGGAGCTTCAGGATAGATGGACATCCCGCGTCAGTATAAGCGGTTCGACACCCCTTTCTGATTCTGAATGTAGCGAATCAATACATAACTAAAGGCACATCGCCACATAAATCGAATCTTCAGAAGTCGGAATTACTTAGGCGGCTAGGACGAAGTCAACTTCATCTGTTCCGTTTGTTTCCCCTTGTCCAGAAGTGAGATTTTCTCCGTTTATTTCTACAGCAAAAGAAGTTCCATCTAGGCTAAGATTGTAATCAGTAAGATCACTGGTGTAGCCGACGCTAGCCACCATCTTGCGTTGGTTATCAGTATATTTGAAAGCCATCAATTGGTTTTTATCTTTCTGATTGTCCCTTGCCCAAATCACCATATATTGTTCGCTCTGATATTCAAAAATTTTCGGCGGACGGGTAGGCACGTAACGACCGGGTGAGCCAAAGCTGTTGTCGAGAAAATCTTGAACAGAACTAGGCTCTACGGTAGCGTAGGCTACTTCGTCGGGGGCGATTGTTTCTGCATCCCCTTCACTTTCATCAACCTCTTCTTCTTGACCGCGATTGCGGAAATAATCCACTGCCTTTTTTGTCCCGATAGCTCCTACAGCAGCGATTCCAGCCCCAATTAGAAGATTGCGTAGTTGACTCATTCTTACCCCCCAAAAATTTCAAAAAATCTAAATAAAAAAGTATTTCACTGAGAATTTTTTGTCAACTATTAACTATTTTGGACTGAAGATATCAATCTCCCCGACAAATCCTTGGTGCGTCGTCAAACAACTCCAGCTGAGGCTCCTTAATAGATCGCTTTTGCCGAATGCCAAAGAACGCTTCGACAATGAAGCTATTGTCCTGCAACGGTTAGGCAACCACGGGCAGATACCGCGACTTTTGGCTCACTGAAATAAATGATCCAGAGAGTCCTCAGTTGGCGATCGCCACTGGCAACAAGCTCATCTACTGCGCTGCGAGTTCACGCCCAACCTTGTTTTCACATTATTGACAGAGTACTAGTTTCTTTTTTCTTTTTCGGGCGCGTAGTGTCCTTCAGGCGCTGTTGACTGATCACTGATTTGCTCACTGCTCACTGAATTCGTTACTACTTCAGGGTGGATGTCGAGCCACTGCTCGATATCCTCCAGCACCTGATTGGGAATCTCCCATGGGAATAAATGAGCGGTACTGGGATAGCATTTCCAGTGGCAATACTGAAGCTGTTGAGCAGTTTCTTGGCTCGACTGAGCGGTGATGTGCCGATCCTCGGCTCCAGCTAAAATAAGGCAGGGTGAATCAATTTTACCTAAATCGCCAAGGCGGTTGTATCCAGATTTCAGTACTTGAGAAAGGGCTCTTTGGGCAGCAGCAGAGGTTTGAAGATAAGCTGAGGTTCCTTCAGAGGCGAGATATTGGTAGGCAAGGGGAGTTTGTTGGTTCAGGAGATAGCGAAAGAGCGATCGCCTGCCAAAGATATCGATATTCCACTGCCATCCTGGTTTGATGTAGTTCA
>JAAUYK010105100.1_pt1 | contig 11369 bp, 21 predicted proteins | sample 7278021 | NCBI WGS metagenome assembly JAAUYK01 (sample SAMN14350223, study PRJNA611818) | marine sediment metagenome | isolation source: surface marine sediment (1.8m) | place: French Polynesia: Moorea | collected 2018-08
ACATGCTCGGCCAGATAGTTGGTCGTTCGGCCGGAAGTTTGACAAAACTGGTTGGACTGATTAAAAGTCGAACCTGATTTCTTAGTAGGGCGAGTCTTGATTGGGCGTCAGAGCAGCTAGGCGCTTTCTTTGTCTCATTTCACTCGAGCAGGTTGAGTGGACGGACGCCGTTACCTTCCTGGGAACGCGTTTTCAAAATGGCGGCAAAAGCGTTTCTAATAGTGACATCGCTCGTGGCATACGTTCAGGTACGTAATATTCGTAAGCATGCAGATAGGATTTCGTTTCTAAAACTTCGTGTTGCTTTTTTAGTGCATTGGAACGTACTACGATTTGTACCGCAATGACCACCTCTGCACCAGCGTCGACTGCCTGGAGGCCGCGTACAAAATCAAGGCAAGAAAAAACCTTCATTTCACTCGTAGATTTCATCATGACATTTTGCCTCCTCAGAAAATGATGAACTTCAGCATCGACCCCTGCCAAGACTTCAACGAGTTCGTCTGCGGCCGGTTCATTACGGAGGAGAGGTACGTGTGTGCTTCAAAATGAAATAATTTTATTAGTTCGTTTATCATGTTTGAGCTTAATACTTCAGAATTCCCGACGACAAGAGCCACATCACCGAGATGTCGTTCGTCAACGACCACATCCTGGAAGACGGAAGGGACATCCTGGAGCAGGCCATCGACGACAAGGTCGACAACGAGCCCGAGAAGATTGCGAAAAAGCTGTACAAGTAAGTCACTACGACCTCATGAAAATTCTTACATGCGTAATAAATTTTAATTATCTTACACAGATCCTGCATCGACGTGGAGGCGAGGGAGAAGATTGGAATCGAGCCCATGAAAAAGATCGTCGACTCCTACGGCGGCTTTCCCACCAAGGCGGAGCCGAAGTTGCATTGGACAGAGGCAAGATTGTTTCTGATGAGGATCAAATACTAGATATGTAATTCTATTTTGGCCAATTTATACTACAGTTGATGAAGAGCATCTACGAGAAGCACGGCTTCGACGGCGACAGCTGGATCGTGAGCCTGGGCGTGTGGTCCGACGAGAAGGACAGCACGAGGAGGAGCATGAAGGTGGACCAGCCGTCGTTCGGATTCAACAGGGAGTTCCTCGTCAAGGGGCTGGAAGACAAGGCTGTCGTTGCGTACAAGTAAGTCGATTTAATTCATTCCCTGTGTGACTTAACGTAACGCGATGCTTTTTTGCAGGCAATTCATGCTGGACATTGCCGAACTCTTTGGCACCAAGATCACCAAGGACGTTAAGAAGCGGATTGGCAAAGTATGCGAATGAGAACGTCTCTCTTTTCCAAATTTAACGTTTATTACTGCGCCCTTAATTAGGTCTTGGACTTTGAGATCAAGTTGGCAAAAGCTGCCACGCCCAAGGAGGAAAGACGCGACCACACGAAGTTGTACAATCCGAAAGAGATTAAAGAGATGGGAAAGTTGCCCGGTGGCAATGGAATAAGGTACATCGACGTGCAATTGAGCTTCGTTGGATTTGCCTAAAATTTTTATTTGCAGCTGGCACGAGTACGTCAACTACTTCTTCAAGGGCATCCACGACATCCCCGAGGACGAGGTGGTCGTTGTGAGGGATCCCGACTACTTCGACCGGCTCGGGGACATCCTCGGCGACACCGACCCCAAAGTGATCAACGACTACGTGATGTGGCGCACCATCAAGTTCACCCTCACGTACCTGAACAAGGAGGCGGCGCTGATCAAGCAGCGCTTCCGCAAGGTGGCGCGCGGCCAGAACACGGACAAGCCGCAGTGGAAGAAGTGCGCCGAGATGGTCGGCTTCGGCACGTGGCGCAAGCAGGGCATCAACCTCGCCGCAGGCTCGCTCTACATCAAGAGCAAGTTCAGCAGGGAGGCCAAGGCCTCCATGGAGAGGATGGTGGAGTTCGTGAAGCGGGCCTTCCGCGAGGTCGTCGACAAGCTGGACTGGATGGACGAGGCGACCAAGGAGCGCGCCTACACCAAGCTGGACGCCATGAGGGAGGTGATCGCCTACCCGGACGAGATCCTCGACGCGGAGAAGATGAACGCGTACCACGCGGAGCTAATCGAGGGCATGTCCAAGGAGGGGGTGGAGGAGTGCGGCCTGCTCTGCAAGCGCCTCGAGATCAACAAGTGGTACACCAGGACCGTCTACGACAAGCTGAGGAAACCGGTGGTGGTCGGCGACTGGAGGGACGTCTCCGTTGCCCTGGCAAACGCCTTCTACATGCCCAACGAGAACAGAATGGAGTTCCCCGCCGGATTCCTCAGGGGCGCCATGTTCAACTACAACCTGCCGCCCTATCTCAACTACGCCGGAATCGGCGGCGTCATCGGACACGAGATCTCGCACGGGTTCGACGACCAGGGGAGGCAGTACGACGAGAAAGGTAAAGAAAAAGACACTCAAGGATCAATTACGGACGAGCTTAACCTAATTTGTTAGGCAACCTTCATCAATGGTGGACTGAGTCGACGGACGCTGAGTTCAACAAGAGGAAGCAGTGCGTGATCGACCAGTACACCGGCTTCGAGGTGGAGCAGGTCGGCATGAACCTGAACGGCGTCGCCACGCAGGGAGAGAACATCGCGGACATCGTCGGATTCAAGATCGCATATAAGGCCTACGGTATAACAACGTCTGAGAATTAATTAGGAGTACTACGTATATTCCAAAACTAACTTACGATTTATCTCAGAATACTATGTCAAAGATGCTGGAAAGACCGGCCCCGGCCTCCCCGGATTGCCCTTCACAGCCAAGCAGTTGTTCTGGATTCGGCGGGCGCACACCACGTAAGAATTATGGCAGATGAAATATTTTTCCTTAATTAACTAATTCTCTTTTCTTTGTCAGGTGCGCCAAGTACACTGATGCGAAGCTGAAGAGCCAGATCCTGACGGCGGGCCACTCCCCCTGGGAGTTCCGCACCAACGGCCCCGCGATGAACAACTACGACTTTGCGAGGGACTTCCACTGCAAGAGCGGCGAGCCCATGAACCCAGAGGAAAAGTGCGTCGTCTGGTAGAACTGATGGTTCAAAATTTAGGACAAAAAGTTATTTCATAATTTACATTAGATTGGTATAGTAATTTCTTATCGTATTGTGCATTGTGTGAGTTGTTCGGAACATCAATTGGTAGGAACGGTGCAGTTGGTACTACTAGTAGTGTTATTGAATGCCGCCGCCACGGTGCTGTTGTTCGCCGCCGGGTCCTCGGCGGCCGGCGAGCTCTGTTTGAACTGCATGAGGATGATGACGTAGGTGAGGACGGTGGTGAACAGCGAGAGGATGGTGGACTTCTCCAGCCTGAAGTACTCCTCCGGCTGGAAGGGGCAGGTAGTGCCGAGCCACTCGCGGATCGCGTTCACGCGGATCTGGTCGGCGCGATCCAGGCGGCTGAAGCCAACAGACATGATGTGGTCCTCCAGCGCGTCCTTGGCATTCTGCATCTGGATCGAATGAAGGATCGCTTAAAACGTTAACAGAGCGTTTGACTCGGACCCAAACCTGGGTCATGACGTCCTGCCCCGCGCAGACCAGCGTGGACATCCGCGACCAGGCGATGAACGCGGTGCCGAGGAAGGCCACGGTGTTCAGCACGAACTCGATCCTCAGCTCGAACAGGTGGAACAGGATGCTGGTGCTGCTGAACGACGCGATGATCGCGTTCAGCACGCTCGTCACGAAGGAGACGAGGAGGACGGGGCCGATCGTGGAGTCGGTCTTCTCAACGAGGTGCTTCAGCCGGACCATCACGGTAAGTCGACTCTTCATCTCTTGCGCCCAGGTCCTGGAAAGAATATATATACTTACAGCTTGCAAGCTAGCCGATTTAAGGGGCAAGAAAATTATATATCTAACCTCTTGGGAATTTGCACACCGTTCAATTCCTCTTCAATCGACGTAATCTTCCTGTCGGCCGGTGCTCTGTAGCTCAGGGCTAAATATGAGAATAGTCTAGTTTTTCCTACGTTCATTTGCGGTTCTCAAGGCTCATTAACCTGATTCCGGCACGATGGAATTCCTACTCTTTGCCGTTGTCGACCGCGTCGAGGTCTCTTGAAGCTCCTCTGTTTCAGAGCGATATTTTTGTTGGTCGTTATGCTGCGATAATTAAGTCCTTGCCGCTATTAATGTCGTCGGTCCATGCCTGAAAGGCCTCCGCAATGTACTCGACTGCCGTCCACGACACGAGGTCGAAGTAGGTGGCCATCAGAGGGTTAAGCAGGACCATGGCGCCGACGATCCATATGACGATGAGGAGAACCATCAGCACGTCCATCGTGTAGTTGGCCTCCATCATGGAGAGGGTCCACAATGCCTATAAAACATACGTCGTTGGCTGTGCCAGGGCCAAGCGAAAAAGTTTGCAAACATACCGCCAAGGAACATCCGGTACAGAAGGAGATGAAGATGTAGAGGAAGAAGCGGCGGTAGGTTTTCCGACCGCTGTCCTTCCAGAACCTCTGTTCGTTCGCCTCGATCGGCAAAAGTCTAAAAAATTCACAATTGTAAATTAATGTACGTGTGCGAAATAGTATTTTTTTAATAAATCTCACCGAGTCATTTCCAGCATCGCTCTCACATTCTCTTGCCTACGAAATTAACAATAAGTACAATGTAACTAAAACTGCATTAGTGGTCAGTTTATGAATTAATCCCTCGCCTCAGGTATAAGAGCAAGGTGACCGACCCGCTGACGACGAAGTTGATCAGCAGCAGTGTGGGCATCATGACCAGGTCCATGGGGTTGGGGAATATCTTGAGTATGACGCTGACCGCCTCCCCGGGACTGATGCCGTCATTGACGCCCTTGAACCAGAGCAGCACGAAGCTGCCGAGCAGCATGATGCCGTAGACGCTGGCCTTGAGCGACGAGAACACCGACAGCTATATGGGGAAAATACGTTATTACGTCCTCGAAATCTCGGTTATGTTTCACCTTCGCCTGGAAGGACTCATCGTCCTCCAAGTACATGGGAACGATGAACAAGTAGCCGAGGACATCTGCGTATAAAGCTTCTCAATTATTTGGTCTGTATTGAATTTTATACGTATGCTATACTTGTCAGCTTTCGGGTGGCGGCCAATGGGCTCTTCATTTTGTCGACCTTTTGAGTCCGTCCGGCTACCGATTACCGACTGCTGTAAGGCGAGTCGCCTCAAGTCGATAAACCTAATGAGAACTGGAAAGCCGGACGCGGGCAGTTATTTACAAAGGCACGCTAATGGGAGGGGGAATTCGTGTGCGTACAACGGTTGGGCTAGACGCGCTCAAATGGTTGGCATTGGGCATTGGCAGAAAACTCCATTTCGCTTAAACACTCACCTCATGAAGTTAATAACTAAGGCTATCTAAAATTGCCCACCCTAAACATGGTCCGCCACATTTTATTAAGAGGCCTCCTTAACTACCTCGCCGCCGCATGCCCCCACCTACTTTCAAGCAGGCGTGTACGAGAATTACGCACAAGCAATTACGACGAAGCCGCACTCATATGAACGCACAAACACAGCTACAGTAATAAATAGTCTATTCTGAAATGGCGAGTCAAGTCCTCTTGCGTGTACGTAGTGTTATTATAATATATCGTAAAAATATCAGGAAAAACTCATGACAGCGGCGTCGGCGAAGCAATATCCGCGCGCACGGCCCATTCAGCGCAACGGACATTTTCCATCGCCTGTCCTTGATCAGCTCGAGCATGTATTGTGTGTGTGGCTTTTGCATGACGAGAAATAAATTAATATAATCACGCGGTGCTCTCGTTCGCTCGCTCGCTCGCTCAACAACAGCAGGATCGAGGCACCGAACTCACTTCGCAGTGTATCACGATGACAGCTAAAATTTCGCTCTTCTCTCTCTCTCTCTGCTATTCCGTGTTTGTCCGTCGGCTTCTTTGGTGATGCAGCAACAGACGCATTTCGTGCACTGCACACCGTGCAGGCCTCAGAATGTATATTTACTTGCATTGGGTTTCGGGTTGGGGTACTCGTAGATCGCATTTACACTATGGTTCCTCCTCCCCCGCCTCCGGCCGCTCCCGGCGAGGCCGAAGGCGGGCTGCCGGGGCAGGAGGCCATGGGGTAGGCAGGAGCGCCGCCGCCGCTGCTCGATTGGTGCTGGAATATGGAGGCGAAATGAGTTTAAAAGTCGATGTACGTATTAGTAGATACACCATGAAACTTACACTGACTCTCTTTCCCGGCCTGGCCCAGGTGCAGACGTACCCGTCCTGGCAGGCCGTCACCAGACACTCCTCGCGGAAGATCAGCTCGGTGAGGCGTTCGTGCGCAATCTTCTTCATGACGAGCGGCTCGATCAGGGGGACGTCGTTCAGACGGGGGCACTGCTGGCTGCCCAGTCGGACCTGGTCGGCGGAGGAGGCGGCCCCGACAGAAGCGCCGGCCGAAGACCCGGCGCCGCCGCTGCCGTTCATGCCGGCCGCGCCGGCCGCGGCGGAAGCGCCGGCGCCGGCGGATCCCTTGGCCGCCGACGCGGACTTATCACTGGAGCCCCTGCTCGGCAGGGAGAAGTTCCTCTTGTGCTCCTTCTTCTCTCCGCCGCCGAAGCTGAGCGCCGCGAAGCGAGAGGTCAACGAGTTGCTGCTGGTTCCTCCCGTTGCACTACTCGAGCCGGAGGCGGCCCCGGCCGAGTTCTCCTTGGCGGCGCCGGCCGCGGCCGTGGAGGAGGAAGAAGCCGCGCCAGAGGCAGAGGCGGAGGCGCCGTTGTCCAGACAATCGCGGCTTCTGGAAATGGCAGCAAGTTAAAAGGCATTCGATCTCCCACCCGACCAGTCTGTTCTTACGTGGCCTGACTAGATTTTCCTGTTGCTGTTGAGGTCGCTTTCGCGTCTGACGAGGCGGCGTAGGACTTCTTCAGCATGTCCTCCGTCATGTCCCACAGACAGAGGTGCGTGTCCTCGCCGACGGAGCCGAACCGGTAGCAGGTCACGTGCGGGTCAGACCCGCCCGACGCCGCTGCCGACGCTGCCGCGGATGACGCGGCGACTCCGCTGCTGCTCGCCGCGCTGGTTCGGCGGTTCCGGTGCTGGTACGAGTGCGGTGGGTCACGGGCACCGTTCAAGGATGAGCCCTCCTCGTCGGAGCCTGGAATAATCGGTACGTGAGCGAACTGAAAACCTCAGGGCGTGATTGATTGCCTACCTGAGAAGTCGAGCCCGTCGGGCACGGCGCCGTAGCTGATGTTGTAGGGGTCGAAGGCGACGACGGTGACCCACGATTTGTGGCCCTGCCCCCTCAGCACGATCCTCTTCTCGGCGACGCAGTACACGTTGACGAGGTCGTCCTCGCCCCCGGTCACGATGTACTTGCCGTCGGGAGACCACGCGCAGCAGAGGAGGCCGCCGAAGTAGGACCTCGCCTGGCCCGTCAGCTCCATCGTGTTGTACAAGAATACGCGCAGGTAGCCGTCCTGGGAGGCCACGGCGAGGTACCTCCCGCACGGGGAGAAGGCGAACTCGTTGATGGAGCCGGCGGACGTGCTCGCCGGCGATGAGCCGCTGCCCGCCGACGAGCTGCTCGAGGAGGACGAGGAGGAGGAGGAGGAGTGCGGAGCGGTGCCGATGGTCCACCGGTAGAGCGGATTTCTGAGAACAACAATTATAGTAGCTGCGGATCTAAACTGTCCTCGATCGGGTCCGAGTTGTATTTTTTACCTGGTTGTCTTCGTTTTGCACGTGTGAATTGAGTAACCCTCTCCCTGCAGGAACACCTGGTATGCCGGCGCCGCCGGGGGGCATACCAGCTCGTGATTGTAGACGTACATGAAGCCGGAGGAGTAGGAGACGAGGAACAGGTTGGGAGTGCCGGGGATCCAACGGATGCAGGTTACGCGGCTTTGCTCGATGAGGCGCTGAAAATAGAACGAGAGGCCTCGCTCGCTAATTGACACTTGACGACGAACGGCACTCAACGCGTCCTCGATCAAGGACAATGTACGTGTTGTGTATGTACTCTGATCGTATATAACGTGCATCCAACCACCCACTCACCTCTTCGTTGTAAAGCTTTGAAAGCTCCTTTTTCACGGGGTCGACCAGCTGTATTTGGCCGCCGGTGAATCCGATGAGGAGCGGTATCACGTCCGAGTTCTCCCCGGTGATGGCGCCGAAGTCGTGGCACGTGGGACTCGTACCCTTGTAGATGCGCTTGTCGATGGGCTTCGTCAGGTCGGCGGCCTTCTTCACGCCTCGATAAGGGTACACGAAGATCTCGCGGCCGTAGTTGAACGCGATCTTCTCGCCCGACCAGACCGTATGCTGTTGCACTTCGGACTTCTCCTCGGACGATCCTCCGGACGCGGTGGGCGTCGACCCCGCGGCCGACCCGTTTGCGATGCCCACCTTCGACGAGGCGGCCGACAGCGACGTCGACGTCGAAGGACCGGACGAAGACGGCGGGGATCCGACGCAGGTGCCGGAGGGGAGCGCGAAAGAGACCCGGACCGGAGCGCCCGGGTTGGCCGCCGTGTTTGCGTAGCCCACCCTGTTGGGCCTCGAGTACTCCGACAGTGTCATCAGCTTGTAGAGTCCCTCCCGGGTCATAAACTGCGTCTTGAGCTCGTCCCTGGTCCCGGTCCCCCCTCCGCCGGGGCCGACGCTCGGCATCGCCGAGGTGGCGTCCACCAGAGACATGGCGCGGCGAACGCAAGTCGAGGGCGAGATCAGGGCGCAGTCAGGGCTGGGTCAATCCTCAACTGACTTGGGCAATGAGGCCGCCGGCCGGGCGGAACATGGACGACGTACCGCTCCGTCAGTGACTCATCCGAGGCTGGAGAACGAGGCCGGCCGAGGTCTTCGATCGGCGACTATAGTTGGTCAGGCTCTTCGGAGCTATCTTGTACGACTCTGCAGCACTTTGACTTTTCACTATAGGACCTTCAATATGAGGCCGCGAGCCTCAATGGCGGTCTCGTCGACGCTGTGGAGGCCGGGAGGACGCCGAGCGAGCTAGTCGTTGAACTATGTGATGGACTCAATGAGGAGCGAGCGAGACACCGACCGATCGACCGACGGCGGGGACGAGAGCGGAGCGAGCCTGCCGAGCTGCAGCCTCTTCTTCTCTTCTCTCTCTTCGATCTCTCTCCTCTCCTCTCTCCTCTCGTCTTGTCTGCTGCTGCAGCTTTACGGCGGCTCCGGTCCTGCTGTTCGTTCGTCGGTCCGTCCGTCCGTCTATGCGATGCGAGCTGAAGAGAGAGACCATTGACGATGCCAGCCGAACAGACAACTAATGAACGCCGACGACTCAAACGTATTGTAACATTTGTAGGGGTCTTCTAGCGGTGAAGCAGGCATTTGCGACTAAAATATGCGTTTCTTAACGTAATGTATATGGGACGTTTTTGCATTTACTTTATGATCGTAGAGCATATATAGGCCATTCCCTAGGTCGGCCGAATCTATGGCTGTCGGGAAGATCTGGGCCTATCTTCTCTCGTCCGGCCAGCAGAGCGCGAGAGGCCGCCTCGACGCGACGGGATTGCACAGACGCACAACCCGACGTACCCACAAGCGAGAGAAAGAAAGCCCTTATCAGACGCCGGAAGATTGAGCCGCTGCGAGCACGAAACCTAACGTTTTCCACACCGTGCTAAATTCGCCGTCTATTTCTATGCAGCACACCCTACGTATGTACAGGATACGTGTTTCCAACCACATTGATGACGTTCTGAACTCATTTTTTTGCGACGACATAGTATACTGGAGCAGAATTTTCTCTCTTCGTTTTCTAGCACGAGTGCTTGTAGTAGTACATTAGCAATAGTAGGTATTGGATAATTTAGTAATGGTATGGAGCTAACCTTCGTATCACACACTCTCACACGGATTTTTACGATATTCATAGTATGGTGTACGTAGTAGGTTTTTTTTCGTTTCGATGGTGGCGTTTTACACTTGTTGTCGGACATTAATACTGTCTCTTGGGGCGATCGAGTGTGCAGTCTTTCTATCGCGTATTGAACGCGCACGAGAACTTTTTTTTGTTCTACAATCTTTATTCTTCGGCGGTGGCGATGGAGGAGCTGTCGTCGTAGCCGTCAAAGTCCGGCTCGTTGAAAAACTCCTTGAGCATGTGCTCGGGGACTTCGGTGCCGTTCATGTGGATGTTGTAGCACGCAGTCTCGACCTGACATCAAACGAATTTCGATATACAGTACAGCATGTATTGGATACGCATACGTAGACTTAGCTTCATTACCTTCTTGAGACTGTCCCTCAGCACCCTGACCTTCATGCTGACCTCCTTGGAGTCTGACTTGACGGGCAGGTGGAGGAAGCCCGAGTGGATCTCGTGCAGGAAGGACCTCAGCTCGAAGCAGGCTGCGACGTCGCGCCTGCCCACCGCGTTGATCGCCTGCCTCATCAGCTCGCCGGTCAGGTCGGCCAGACCGAGGACGTAGTCGGTACGGGGCACGTGCACGACGTAGACCACCTCCTCCTTCTCCGCCGCCGGCGGGACCTCGTCGACGGCCGCGGCGACATCTTTGGGCTCATTTTCGGCGGCGGGGGCGACGTCCTTGCTCTTGTCTTTGTCGTCGTCGTCGCCGCCGTCAGTCGCCGCAGCCTCGGCGTCGGTCGGCGGAGGAGGCGAGGCAGGCTCGGTTGCATCCGCGGAGGCCTGAAAAAGGCCGGGCATGATTCCGCATTGTGTTATAGTATGTAAACTAAATCTGCTCACTTTGCTCACGTCTCCTCCATCTTTCTCCTTCGTCTCTGGCTTCCGATCTTTGCGCACCATGCGCCTGAACGTGAGGTCGTCCTGCACGTCCTTCCACTGGATGAGCTTGCCAAAGCAGAGGTAGTGGTAGAAGGACAGGGCCTCGATGTACTCCTGGAGACCTGAGAGAAAGACCTCGTAGTACGTATATACTAGGTAGGCCCTTAAAAGTCAACTTGTTTCACGTACCTGGTGTGTATGCGCGCAGGAACCTGTACGGATCCTCCCCCTGCAGCTCCTTGGCGACGAGGAACCAGTAGTCCCTCTTAATCCAGGCCATCTTTGCCTCGGCCTCGCCAAGAACGGTCGGCTTGTCATCCTCGCTGGAAAGGGAAGGGAGGAAGCGGGGCGGACAATTAATGCGGCAGTCCCGGTATAACGACCGTGCAATAATCTCAGGCATTAATCGTCAACAGCACAAGCAAGCATCGAACGGCCGGCTCTCTTTTTCCCGCCCAACTATCTATCTACGCGTATCTGTCTGTCTATCCGGCATGCAACGACGGGAATAGGAACAATTACGTACAACTTGGATCGATCTAGACCATAATGGCTCCTTCGGGGAGAAGGACAAGGACGAAGGGAATGAGAGAAAGAGC
>JAAUYK010160910.1_pt1 | contig 11369 bp, 11 predicted proteins | sample 7278021 | NCBI WGS metagenome assembly JAAUYK01 (sample SAMN14350223, study PRJNA611818) | marine sediment metagenome | isolation source: surface marine sediment (1.8m) | place: French Polynesia: Moorea | collected 2018-08
CCAATGTTGGATCACGCCACGCGCTATTTCCTCTCTCCGCTCGCTCGCTCGCACCGTCCCTTCCTTCTCTCTGGCTGCCGCCCTCATTCACTTCTTCGTCTCTTTCTTGCTCGCCTCGGACGAGCTCCATTTTTCTCCCGTCCTACATATATATCCAGTACTTCCCTCCTTCCTGACTTTCCTTGCTCTGCTCTTCATATTTTGCTCTAGACTTATTAATGGTGGCATTCATGGGGTAGGTCATTGCTAAATTGCATCGGCCGCAAACCGCCAGTCGGGCCAACAAATGGGCCTCGCTCGCGATAACGAGCCTCGAAGTACGTACGAGCGAACAAACGTCTGTCTGTCATGTCGGCCGCAATGCGATTGGCGTAGGCGTAGGCCGCTTTCTTTAGCTGCCTGTCTACTGGCGAGCAATCGAGACTGGAGGAGTTAAACATATGGACATTTACACGTGAATTTTCTGACGGCGGACATACGCTCTCGAATAGGGTCGATCCGGACCTTGATCAGGCTTGTTGGCCGAGTTAGGCCGTGCTCTGCTCAGCTCGCGTGCTTCAACGTATTGTAAATTAGTTCAGTCCGCGCGGTCCGGAAGGGAGGAAGAAAGTCTCATTAAAAAGTTTACACTCTGAAGTTTGATCGTGCGGGGCGATATAACAGCCTGCCAGCTGTCTAGATATTGTTTCCTGTCCTCTTCAGCTTAGGTCGTTAGTTCAAGGTTACGAAACACAACCTTCGAAATATTTAAAGGTTAATTTTCCGGTCATCTTTTCAGGAACCTCTCCGTAAGCGGGCCCGACTTTCTCCCAACGCCGCGGCCTCTTCATCTTCTTCTGCGAGCGCGACCTCGTCGGCCTCCAGCGCGGGCACACCCAGGGGGACATCGGCGTCCGCGTCGAGGGCGTCCGGCACGGGCGGGGGAGCGATCATCGAGAGCATGCATCATCACGGAAAGGGAGTCTACTCGGGGACTTTTTCGGGTACGTACGTACTTGCAGAGAGCGAAAGGACGAAAAAAGTACTAACATGTAAAATTTTTATTTCAGGTACTCTGAATCCGGCCCTGCAAGACCGCAACGGCCAACCCAAGAGGGACATCACGACCATCATCCACATCTTGAATGACCTGCTGTGCGCTCAGTACAAAAACTACCAGTCCCCGTCAGCGAGAAAGGCGGCGGCAGCGGCGGCGGCGGCCAGCAGGGCGGCAGCGGCGGCCAACGCCTGCTCGGCCGGACACAAGCGGGGAATGTGCGCAGCGGCGGCGGCGGCGGCAGCGGCGGCCGGCAGCCAAACGAGGTCTTCCACCTGCTCGTCGGCCGCTGCGATGGCGGCGGCAGCGGCAGCAGCGGCGGCGGCAGCGGCCGCCTCCACAGCTAATTCAAGCCCGGGTAAGTCGGCTTAATTAAGCAAGTTTTCCACTCGATGCACTCCGACTTACGCCTCGCCTTCTCTTAATTTTCAGTGTCTGGAAGCGAGCCCGTTCGTGATCAGGTGGAGGTGACGAAGGGCAAGATGGAGCGACTGAGAAAGATCATGGAGGAGAGCAAGGCGCGGCGGAGGGCTCGCCGAGAGGCCAAGACGGCCGCGGCCGCCGCGGCCGCCGCCGGAGCCGCCCCCTACTCCACCGCCTGGTCCGTCAAGTCGGAGTCGGCCACCGGCCCGTCGTCGGAGGCCGGCGAGGGCGAGTCTTCGCCCGGCGCGACACCCGCCTCCGCCGCCGGCGCCGGCCCGTCGTCCTCCACTTCGGGCAGCGCCGACCTCTTCAAGTCGGAGCCCGAGCCTGTGACAGCCTGAAATTGAGGTCGATCTACGAACGGACTGCTCAGTTAGAAGAGGCCCAACTAACCACCACGGCGTACGTGTTTACAGAAGTGACTGAAAAGTTAAAGTTACGACTCGCACGCGGACTCGGGCAGTGCCAAACTTTCCGGAAGACAGATACAACACACATATATAGCAAGCAAACAGCAGGAGTTCTTTGTACGTGTTACAGCCGCAACGACAACGACGACGACTTCCCACATACAGTTACCCACCGAACGAACAACCTCCAACTACTTCGAGCGTACGTACACGTGCGGCAACGAACAAGCCACCAAACTACAGTTTCAACCCGCCTGAAAAGCAGCGTTATTACTACATAGTACGAAAGGAAGGCAGTTCTCTCTCGAGCGAGCGTCTTTTTCGCGATCGCAAATAGGCGGCCCTCTAGCTAGCGGCTACGTCACGCTGAACAAGAGAGATCGAGCAGCCCTGGTTTATAGATTAGAAAGTGTAGTACAGCAGGTTACGAAGACAGTTAGGTCTGTGTACGTATGATAGAGATCTAATATAATATTATTATGTACAAAACATGCGTCTGAACTGGTACATGCATAAGATTATAGTAGAGCTATGACTATGACAGGTTCATTAATAGAGCGTCCTTTTTGTTTTGACTCTTATTTCGTGAAATAAACGAGGACTCATGTTAATTGCGGACTGCCAGCATGCTTGCCCCATTAGCGCGGTCATTAAAAGATTTATCCTACCTATTAATTAAAAGCACAAATATTCGCCGCTATAACTGAAATCATAAGAGACAGTCGTCCGTGGACCCTGTGATTGCTTTTAACCAGACTGCACGTGCTTAGTGAGAAATTTTAACCACCATGGTTGTGGCCCTATAGGGCTAGGTATCTAGGCGGCCTTTTGTTACGCCTAGCTGACTGGCCGGCTGGCCTAGGAGTTTTCGTGAATTCGTGTCTTAAAGACATTTTTTGCCTCCATGATCATTTTCTCTGCTGGCCGGCCGACCGACCGACCAACCGAGCAACATGATGAGAGGCGGTGCAAAACATGCGAGCCAGTTAAAGCCCACCGGGTAAGCAGCTAGGGACCGTGCAGCCAGATAGGCAGGCGGGCGGGCGGGCAGGCGGCTATAGCTACGTAGCATTGACACGAAGGGCGAAAATCTGCTGACGAACGTCAAATTTCTCATGCAGCCAGCTCCCCGCCCGCCCGTCCGGAAGCAAGCTCGGGTCTAAAGGGGCCGGCTGAGCGGCCAGGGAGGTATATAGGTAGGTAGGCGGTGTTTTGACGAGTGAGGATTGCAGCGAACGAACGCGAGGGGGAGGTTTAGGCCACAAATGTCAGTGACGCGACGAAGGCCGGACGATTCGAGCGAGCCCTTATTGGCTGGCTGCTTTACTCACTACTCACTCGATCGCAGCTAGACTGGCTGGCTGAATTCCAATTTCGGCTCTAGGGAGAGGAGAGAGAAAAAACTTTTAGGCCGTGTCAATGTGGCCAGGAGGCCGACCGGACAGTCAGTCAGTCAGTCAGTCAGTCTTCTCATAGGCGGCATAGCAGCACGATCGCTAGGCAGGCAGGGGGAGGAAACCTCTTCCGGCCGGCCGGCTTCCCGGCGTTCCCAAGTCAGCTCGATCGTCGCGCACCTATAGGCGCTTAAGCAGCGGGATCGAGCTGGGGACGGAGAGAGGGGAGGGACAGACGCCGATGAGACCGACACGACGGACGGACGAAGGTTGCGAGAGAGGGAGGGAGGGAGGAGGGTGGCTAGGAGCATTCGTCGCGCCCGTCCGTCCGTCCGTCCGACCCTCGCCAGTGGCATTACCCCCTTTATTCGCTGATGGCATGCTAAGGAGCAATAACCTGGCTGCCTAGCTAGCTATAGCGAAAGGAATGAACGGAAGGAAGGAAGGAACGGGGAGAAATAGGGAGGGACGGAAGGAAGCAGAGAGCTTCAAAGGGCACGGAAACCTGTCACTCAGGGAGACTGCTTACCAGGGCTGCCTAATTTGTTACGCAGCCCAACTTTTTTGTTGCCTTATTTGTCCTAGATGCGATCCTACAGTCCAATGTAATTCTTTATTGAACTACCTGCAAGCAATTAAAGCTATGTTTGAACATCTTTCATTTGGATAGGTCCTAGGGCTAAAGCTTTCTAGTAATTCCCTCGATCCTACTAGCTAGCTGCGTCGATCTGCCAGCATGCAGTAGATCTACAATGCATCTAAGGCGGTCCCAAAAGCCAGCTACTTCTCCTTCGCCGTAGCGTCCGTCCGCCCGTCCGTCCGTCCGCGTCCGTCCGTCCGTCCTATCCTCGCCGCTGGCCGGACGGCAGGCTGGCTCTTTGGTTGCCCTTAGCCGATGTTATTGCTCTTCCCACTTTGTTCCAGCTCTGTGTCCAGTGTTGCCCGACCTAGGCCAGTTAATTGATCGGTGCCCGCCCCCGGAAACGATTATGAGGCTATTGTCGCGTCGATCACGCGGACCTGTTGCTTCGATTAAGCAGTATATGCATGTAATCCACGATATATCAGTAGAGGCGAGCTTGGCAGCCAGTCGGGCGTAATATGCATGCCAGCCGCACTTTTACGTCGCAAGGCAGCTAGCTAGCTGCAGTCACAAACAGCTAGCACCGGTCACTCCGTGGAAAGATCGAGCCGGCTATATACAGTAGCTAGTCGCGTGAAGGTTTACGGATAACATCATCTTATGCCTTAAGCCCGTCTTAAGCCTTTATACCGGTTGGTCGGCCGGCCAACCAGACGGGGCCGGGCAGGCAAAGACGCGAGCGTCCATCGGCGCCTAGCTTCTTCCTAAAGATAGGTCGGATAGTTGGTCGGTCGGTCGGTCGGCAGGAGAGGCTAGGCCGGCCATTTGTACCTCCGGAAGAAGCTGTTTGTAACTGGAGGGCGCGAAAGATCGAGTGCCAGCTAGAGAGGGCAGAGAGAGAAAGAGAGAGAGGGAGGCTTAAGAAAGATGAAAGGAAGACAACTAACTTCTCGCCTAGCTGACAGCCGGCCCAGGGTGGTCAGATGCCGGCCGATATCTACGTAGGTAGAAAGAAATCTGCCATGCGAAACATATCTCACATGTAACGCATACTCCACTGTCATTGTCATGGCGGCCGGGCGCTGTATGCACGTACTATATTGACCCTGCTTTGGTGAAAAGTAGCCCTAGTCTACCATAAGGACGCACTATTAACCCCTTTTCCCAAGAGGGAGCTCCTCTCCGCCGCCGGCCGCCGTTGTGAGCGAGCGAGCGAAGGAGAGTGAAGACTGCGTTTATGATTCCGCAGAGGTTTCCTTCCCCTTCCTCCCTTCACACCTGCAATCAGGACCCCGCCGACCGCGCCTCTCTAGCGGCACCCAAGCTCGCTCATGCTCTAGCTGACACTGAATAATGAGCCGTCGGGAAGAATGACACGCCACCTCCCATGCCGCACTCACGCACCGAGCGAGCGATCACAGAGGACGGATTGAAGAAGGCCGGTCGGTACATTGTGACTGCTTTAGCGCCAAGCCAGACAGCCAGGCAAGGCCTCTAAATCTCATGGCCCATCGATCACATTGCTCGAGAAGGAAATCCAGCCGGCAGCAGTTTTTGCGCGCTCATAATTGGGGGACTCATGAGTCCTACCCTCCTAGCTGGATCCCTTTAGCGACTTCCAGCCCGTCCTAGCCCACCGGCCGGCCGGCCGGCCTCGATCCCTCCCTCCCTGACTGCCTCTGTTGCGGTGTGAGTGGAGTGCGTGTGATGGTATCTAAAGGGCAGCGCGCGTTGCTTAGAGCCTCATGCAGAGAGGGCGGCCGGGAGCGGGAGGGGGAGCTAGAGAGAGCAGCCTTCAGGCAGGCAGGCAAGCAGGCGCAGGAGAATGTCCTATAGAGGTTTGGGATGGCGATTAAGTTGATCAGTCAGTCACTCAGTCACTAGCAATAGCTGGATAGCTGGCTGGCTACAACCAGGACGCTAGCTGGCTGCTGCCAGCTCGCTCGGCTAAAGTACGTACGACGCCTTTGGCTGGCTGGCTCGCTGGCTGGCTGCATGGGGGTGGGTGGGTTGCTTAGCCAACTTAGCGGCTTAGGAGCTAGAGCTGGCTGGCTGGCTGGCTAGGCATGCCGACCGATCGACTCAAGGAATGGAATGAACGGGCGGATGGATGGATGGACGGACGGACGGACGGATCGAGGAACGTTCTGATGGAGCTGCCAGCTAGCCAAGCCTTCTTTGGGCGATCGACTGAATGCTCGCTCGCTCGCCCGGTCCCCGCAAAAGGCCTAGATGCCAGTATTAGGCGGGAAAATCGCTTTGCTGGCCGATGAGAAACAGGGCCGGCTATTCGCATTTTCCCTAGCTGTGAAGGATCTGTCATAGTGGCTCGGCTGGCCTATGTCCCTCGGAGAGATCAGGGCGGGCCAGCGAGCGAGCGAGCGCTCCAATCGCTCGGCCAATCTTAAAGGCTAATGTAATCATATCAGCTGGGCTGCTGCCGCCAGCGGCCGCCCGGCCTGCCCGCCGTTGGAGCACTGCCCCCGGCCAGTCGGCTAGTCGGCCAGACCTCGCTCGCTTATCAATTTAAGTAAATCAGGGGCTATCAAAACTGCCATCTTGTGTCATTAACTTCTTGGCTTCCTGGAAAGGGCAAACGCCAGAACGAATATGGCTTATAGCTCTAGAGAAAGCCATGAGTTGTAGCGCTTGAACAATAAAACTTTCAGACTAATTTTTCCGGCCGTCTTTCCGCTTTATCCGCGTCGTAACTCTTTAGATGAAGTAAGCAAGATCGAGCTAGGCGCCGGCCGGCCGGCCGGCCGGCGGAAGAACTTAGAGGGGCTAGGTGGTTGGTTTGGGGTCCAAAAGCGCTGGCTACCGACCTACCGGCAACTGCCTGCCTGGGTGCCTGCCTGCATGTCTGTCTAGGACCCATTTTCAGCTGCCTGGCGGCCGGCCGGCTGGCTGGACCTTTTAGGAGTGAGAAAAGTTAGTGCGAAAGAGAGACGCCCAAGCTAGCTAACGCCGTCCGGCCGTCCGGAAGCAGGCAAGCTGGAGCTAGAGGAGCTGCTTTGAGCACCTAGAACGCGGCTTCTAACCAATCTGCTAGCTGGCTGGATGGCTGCGGCCGCCGGGTGGGGAAAGAGAGAAAGAAAAAGAGAGAGAGAGCGAGGCCGCGCGCGGCGGTGGCGGCGGCAACGACAGCTAGACGAGCAGAGAGAAAAAGCAGCCGGCAGCGCGTCCGTCCGTCCGTCCGTCCGTTTCGCCTCAATGCCTCACAATCGTAAGTACGTTGAACTCCTATAGCTAGCTAGCTAGCTCTTAAGATGGTTCCAAGGCGAAGATCAGTGCGGCATGCACTGTCGTGGATGGACGACTTCTGTCTTCCTACGTGCACCACTCTAGATCAAATTGAACAGTAAAATATATGTACGTATATCGCAATTTGCAAACGAGCAAAAAATTTCCAGGTGATATTCAACGTATCAAGGGGAAAACGCGTAGGACTTTTTATAGGGCCGGAAAAAATTTCCGCCGACACCCTCAACGTTACCCCTTTACGGTATGTGGGCCACCGCCCGTTTTGAAGATCGGTTTAGTTACGTCGATCACGGTTTTGACTGCCATTCTGTCTGTAATTCGGCCCATGCAATTCTCGCAAGTTCTTCGCTAAGTGCTGTGGCGCCTTGTTTGTTCAACTCTACTAGTAGAACGCTTGCATTACATTTTGCCTGAACTCTTAGGAAACCCATTTTAGAGGCTAAAGGATCCTAAAACATGTCCACCGGAAAAAAATATTGGGACCAACGTTGTCACTTCAATTGTTGGACGGACGGGTATGCCCAGTCATCCGGACATTACAACACCCCTTGGCTACAAGGAGCTCCGGCGGCCGGGTGCCAGCAACTCTTTTGTACGTACCATTAGCCAGCACTGTCTGTCTGTCTGTACTACATGCATTCCCGGTGATCGCTAGCAGAGGCCGCATGCGTCTGTCTGTCCTTTCTTTCTTCGTAGCGGCGGTTTTCCGTCTCGAGGCCCTGGAACGTACGAACCGCGACCGGGAGACCGCTAGCTACAGCTTCCTTCGGCCGGTATACCGACCGACCGACCGACCGACCAACTGTGACTTGCGTGCCCCGGCCTCCTCTGCGCCGCCGCCGCTGCCACCGCCGCGCTTAAGGTCTTGATTTGCGCGCACGCCGAAAAGAGAGCGAGCGAGTGAGCGTCAGACAGACAGACAGGCAGCTGGAGAGCCGGCCGGGGGGTGAACAGCCCAGCTTATTCACCCGGCCGTTTAGCTGTCAATAGGAAAAGCAATGAAACAGAAATTAGCATGAGCTGTTTGTCTAAATTTATACGTAGAATGCGTAGGTCAAGTTATACGTACACCAGTAGACCTCAGCAGCAGCTTGTTGGGGAATAAACAAGCCCGGCTCTGAGCATGCTCCCTGAATGACTGCCGGCGAGAAAGCGAGCTATACGTAGAGTGAGTCCAGTGAGCCGGGCTAGCTGTCAGCCGGACGAACGAGCAAACGAACGCGAACGTCCCCGCCGCCCGCCCGCCCGCCCGCCCGCCACCGCAACCGAGGATGGAGTAAGAGGCTACTACGAGCCAGTAGTGTACGTAGTACTAACGGCGTGAGGGAGAAGGGAGAGCGAGAAGGAGCTCAAGAGCCGGCCCAGATACGGCTCAAAAAGGTGCTCGCCTCTCCTAGCTACTCACTCACTCATCGGGAGGAGGAGGAGGAGGAGGAGGCCGGCAGCTCGGCGGCCGGCGAACAAAACTCGCGTTCGAGCGACCGCGCTTTCTTACCGATAGCCGGCTGACTGACTGCCTGACTAGCTATCTGGCTGGCTAGCTAGCTAGCGACGGACACCAAAACGTACGCATGTGTGTTGCGGGGAGGAGGAGAGAGGGCGGCGGCCTTTTACCGGTCGCTGACTAAGCGGTCTGCTCGTTGACGCTCGCTTGCCGCTAGCTGGTCGCATGGCTTCAAAGAGAGAACATACGAGGACGTATTTGCGCTCGGGCGTGCGATCGAGCTGGCCGCTGCCGCCACCGCCGCCGCTATAATGCTCGTTCATGCACTCTCCGTCCGGACGTACGCGTACGCCGGTACCATTCGGCGCACGCGCACGTAGCAAATGGCTCGGAACGCTGTCTAGCTCCGACTAAGGTGACTGCTGGTCGGTCGGTCGGTCGGTCGGTCGGCCCGAAGAGAGACGGAAGGGAAGCTATTGAAGTCGCTCACTCAATGATCTCTCGCTCGAAAGGCCCTGCCACCTCCGCCGCCCCGCCCGCTCCTTACATGCACCGGAGACGCCCGGATACGTACGCAGCTCAAAGACCGGGAGCCGGGAGGGGAGGGAGGGAGAGAGGGAGCAGCCAGCGTACGTTGGCGAGGGTGCTGCCTCGTTCGATCCCGACAGAGAATAGTGGCAGCTAGACTGCTCGGTCGGTCGGTCCGTCGGTCTGACAGGCAGCAGGCACTCTGCATGTGGAATAATGAGACATACGCCTTGGAAAAAGACTGGGCATTGGCCGGGAGGAGAGAGAGAAGGAGAGAGGACCAGCTGCTTGCTCTCTTCTTCTTCTCTTTCGCGTACGTAGCTAGGACTATCGCGGCGGCAAAAGCTAGCTAGCGAGCGAGCGGCGGCAATGATTGCGTTCAGAAGGCGGCGGCGAGGTCGTAGCTCGCAAAGCAGCCTCAGACGGAGGAGGAGGAGGAGGAGGAGGAGGAGGAGGAGGAGGAAGGAAGCGGCTCTGGAACGTACGTGCGGCAGCCGCGACGCCTCCCTCCGTACGCCGGGGACTTTAGCTCGGCGCACATTCTGTCTGTCAGGGACATAGCACGTACATTTATAACATGTTCGTTAGTTAGCTAAGGAAAAAATTCTTTGCAGTGGGTAAAATTAGTAGCTTAATTTGATGCCCTCTCGCTGTTCGCTTTTCCGCGAATCTCTGGGACTTGCTTGGCCGCAGTTCCGCGTTCTTGTCACATGCCGATATGATCAGCTTATGAATCGATCCGTACTTCGAATTCTATGGGGCAATTGATTTCCTCAGGGCAGTTTAATTGAATTCCTGTAGGAATAAGAGCGAGTACCGATTACGGTCACATTTAATGTCATGCTAAATGAGATTAGCCGGCTGACTGTCCGGTACGTCGTCGCACGAACAGGGATCGTGAGAACGCGAGCCGGCTGCTGGCCGATCGACCGACTCACATTCCAGTTCGACCATTTAGGCTATTTCCTTTCCCGCGGCCGGATTGTTTGCTCAATGCTCAGTCGCGATCATCATCCCGATACATCAAAGAGATTTCCTCTCACCTGCGCATCGGCGGGTGACCGGCCGGGTAAACACTCTTCTCGTCGCTGTGACCTGTTTTCCGATCCGTCCGAACCAAAATAGCCCGCAAAGTAACGGCGATGGCTGCAAAAGAAGAAACACAAATCGTGCTGGCAGCTAGGCGGCCGACTAAGAGCCCTCCTGCCGTTCAGCCACTGACAAACAGACAGACAGACAGACAGACTCTTCTGAGAAATTTCCGATGTACATTAACATAAATAACGTGGCCAGGGTCCCAGCTCCTTATTTGCCCAATTTAAGGCTTTTATTGTGGAGCTGTATTTTACGGTAAAGAGCGCGCATCAAGACGGCGTTCGATTACTCGTAATACAGAAGAAGTGCGCAAAGTCAAGTGATCACAAGGATCAAAGTTCATTCGATCCAATGTCGACGTATGTAATTAGGCCAAAATATCACTCGCTTTCGACCTTCCTTTCGGCAATTGCTGCTCCCTCGATCCCCTCCCCTTTGCTTAGGTCCTTCCTTCCCTGAACTGCCTCGCTCTTTCTTCCCTTCCCACACGAAATACACCAAGGTTTCGATTCTCTCCCAAGCGGCCGGCAGGCACCGTTCGGAGCGACCGGGCTAAACTGACATCGGTCCATCCAGGTGTAGCTGACCGGTGGGAATCGGGCCCAAGGAGGACATTGTATCCCGGACATTGGACCTTTTCCCGTGGCAATCGCGGTAACCTAAAAAGGAACTAGCGGGGAGGGAGGGAGGGAGCCAGGGAGAGGAGGCGACTTGAGTGAGTGAGTGAGCGAGTGAGTGAGTGAGTGAGTGAGTGAGTGAGCGAGTGAGTGACTGAGTGAGTGAGTGAGTGAGTGAGTGAGTGGGTGAGTGAGTGGGTGAGTGAGCGAGTGAGTGCGTGAGTGAGGGAGAGAGACGGTGAGTGAGCGAGAGAGTGAGTGAGAGAGTGAGTGAGTGATTGAGTGAGTGAGTGAGTTAGTGGGTGAGTAAATGAGTAAGTGAGTGCGTGAGTGAGTGAGCGGGCGAATTGGCGCGTGAGTGAGTAAGTGAGTGAGTGAGTGGGTGGGTGGGTGAGTGAGTGAGTGATCGAGTGAGTGAGTGAGTGAGTGAGTGAGTGAGTGTGTGAGTGTGTGAGTGAGTGAGTGTGTGAGTGTGTGAGTGTGTGTGAGTGAGAGTGTGTGAGAGTGAGTGAGAGTGAGTGAGAGTGAGTGAGAGTGAGTGAGAGTGAGTGAGAGTGAGTGAGAGTGAGTGAGAG
>JAAUYK010009445.1_pt1 | contig 11365 bp, 8 predicted proteins | sample 7278021 | NCBI WGS metagenome assembly JAAUYK01 (sample SAMN14350223, study PRJNA611818) | marine sediment metagenome | isolation source: surface marine sediment (1.8m) | place: French Polynesia: Moorea | collected 2018-08
CCATCCGCTTTGTTGGCCATACGAGCCAGGCTGGCTGGCCATATAGCTGCTAAACGGGACGTGATGGGATACGGCGGGAGCAATCAGTGGACCGAAATTGATTCGGCTCCTGGCTACTACAACCACCACAGATACCTGGCTATAGGCTGGAGGTAGCCTCGGTCTTGCATTCAGTTCTCAAGCGACAAAAAAGCATCGATCGGTGGCCCTGTTTTAAATAGTCCGTTTACATAGGACGTCCGGATTCGATCGCTGAGTTAAAGCCAAATACGAGGAAGAGAGAAGGGGGAGGAGGAAAATGGCAATCAATCTTTTCAGGATTGGACGCGTCCACTAGCTGTACGTACGCTCGATTTAGCCCGGCGCATTTTCCGTTGCAAAACGCACGAATCAAATTGTGGTCGGCAGCCGGAAAAATGTGCCGGCCGTACACGTCCGTTGCCAACTGCCAGAGATGGAGTTGAGTTGAGTTAGACGAAGGGCGTGGAAGTGCCTATAAAGAATTCCGGACGCACGCTTTTTCCTACAGCTGCCACTCCCATGCCGGACCTTAAACGGAAACGAGCCATGTATATGCAATCGCCAACAACGTTGCTCTGCTCCAACTTCCGACGTGACTTCATTATGCAAGGAGCTAATCGCCGCCAGTGGCTGCATGCATGAAAGCGGAAGAACTGACTGAAATTCAGTGACTGGGCGAGGATCGGCAAAATAGAGAAAACAATCGACTCCAGAAAGTCGGCCAGAAAATCAAGCCTACATATTGCGCAAGCAGCTCCGGGTTTTGGTGGGAAGATAAAAGAGACGGCCGGCCGATCGGAGGGAATTTTGAAATTAGACGACGCGGGCTGGAATAGTAGGTCATCAGCTTACACCCACACCACAGAATGAGAATGGGCCGCCGGTCGGGACTCAGATATTAGGCGCTCGCTCACCTCGACCGACCGACCGTCCGTCTTGGCCATCCATCCGAAAGCGGTGATGGAGTTTCCTCAGACACGCACATGCACGCGTCCCCAAGGCCGCGGGCCCAATATTAACCACAAGATATACGGCGGGGAATAAACTGATATTCGATTGATTCCGATAGAATGCCTGAGATTTCATTCGCGTCAGACTTTGAGCTTCAGAACGTACGTACGGCATGACCCACTTTCGTGGCTGACAGACAGCTGCGGATCAATCAGACTGGACAGTAGTGGGCCGAGGCCGTCTGGGTCGTATATACGTATTTTACATTCTGAGGTAATCCATTTAAGATCTACGAGTGATAGACGCGTACCTAGCTAGCTGATGTCTTGGACGAGAGGAATTCAGATATGGTCCTGTCTGTGCGTAATGGAACCGTTAAATTGAAAAAGAATCGTCGTCGTCGTCGTCGTCGATCGGTTCGCGGGCTTTACCGCTGCTAGCTGGACGTGGACGTAGTACGCGTACGGGCATCAGTTGTGATCGGATAATAGCGGCGATAGGTGCGTTCTCACGTGATCGGGCCAAACGTAGTATTGTACGGATTACGGCCGCAGCAAAGACATTACACTTTGGTCACGTTGTGGAATTGATACATTATCCAAGTAGCTCCTTCATCCAACGGAAATGAGTCTTAGGACACTGCATGTTTTTGTGCAACTATAGCTAATAACGTGACGTCACTTTCCTAGAAGAGCGATTGACTTTTGGAAAGGAAAGATTCATCTCACTGAAAATGTCACATAATACGTCCAGCTCCAGCTACATATAATCTGAGGAAGGCATTAAATGTCGCCCGGATAATTGGCCGGGCACGACGCGACTGGCTCGAGGAGTCCATCCAGCGAACTGCGCATCCCAAATACCATGCAAGTGCGTCATGCTGCGAGTGAGACGGATCTGTACAGATCATCCGAGGAGGCTCGATGAATTCTCTGTGCTCCCATTACTCGGAGCCTACGGGACGTTATTGCATAATAGGGACAGTTCTTCGATGTCATCTTCCCGAGAAGGAATTTGAGTCACAGCTAGGACAGAGTCCGGGTCTGCGCATGGTGCCCAAGGAAGTCCAGTTTTGGAGATCCCGTCGCTCGTCCGGCTCGGCCGGTCCACCGACCGTTCTGTCCGCGAGCTGGGATCGTGGCCGACGGTAAACGGTCTCAGCGGCAGGAAGCGTTGCCATATGGTGACATTCGAGGAGAGGTGTACGTAATTGCGTAACTTATTGCACTGCAATTCATGTACGTACCTTGGTATTTGGTCATGCGAAATGCAAGGAGGCCCACACGTGACTGGGTCGGTCCATTTGTCCGTCCATACCTGCATGACTGACCCGGCAGGCCGAGGAAAAAGATCTCATTCCGCGGCATGAATCAGCTATGCAGCCGTACGTCTTTCAGTTGAAGGAGGAATTACGTCGACCTTCTGTTCGGGCTCAGATTGCCCCCGCTGCAAAAGTTATAGTGAGGGCTGAAACCTGCCATACCGTAGAGTTTGTTCGGTTAAAGAAACTTTGAGGCTCCGTACGCGTACGTAGAATGTAATCTTTATCCAAGGCTCGTTTTTCCTTCCCTCCACATATGAATTTGTTGCCAGCCGAGAGTGAAATGAACGCCGCCAGCCCGGACGAGCGTTCCCCGTCCATGCATATAGCTGCCATGAGGGAAGTAAGGCGCGCACGCTTGGACGAAACTCATGGGCCTCATTCAACTCCTGCTCGCCGCATACAAATAGGAAGGGAGGGGAATGAGGGCAGCCGCATGGACTCGGCTCGGCTCGCTATTCCTCATTCAATTTCTCAAAGCAAACCGCAGGGATTGGCAACACGCACTGGTTGAAAGGCTCGACGCAAATTCGGCGTATGTGTGCGTACACAATATCCATACAGGAAGCCGCTGTCATACGCGCAGTTTCACAATTTTTCCCTTTTCAATCTTGTCTTCCCCTCCTCCCTCCTCCTCTGACGGACGGACGGCGTCGGCCGCGTTCGAAGTGGTGAAGATCAAGGTCGGCGAATTCAGCAGCAGCAGCTGGCGGACGCGGACGCCGACCCGGCCGGCCGGCCCTTCTATTCGCTTGGGGCGGTTTCTGTCCGTCTGCTAGCTGCTTCCTGCTCCCATTTCAGAGCAATGATGATGACGCCGTTGGCCGCGGCGGCGGCGGCAAAGGGAAAGGAACTAAGGAGGGAAGGCGAGATGATGGTGCAATACGCTTTCAAACGAAACATGCGTGGGTAGACGTCATAGGGAGGCAAGCCTTCCTTCCGTAAGCGGTCAAGACATATACTCCCCACCACTATCTATGCGTGCCTCCTAGAGGCGTTTAGGCGTGGAAGAAGGAGGCGATCGCGTTGCGTTGCGTGGCGTTTCGTTGCCCTGGGCGTTTCCCCGCAGCATGACTGTGATCATTCCGCTCCGACCTGCATTCGGAATACTCCAAGCGGTATATATACAAAGAGACGCCGCCGCCGCTGACGAATTCTCCTCTCTTAAGATTTCTACCACAAGGTCAACCAGATGTTAGTTAGTCCTTCATTACCTGACACGCGACATCATGATGGTATGTAAATCGATCCGGCGATGTACGTGCACACGTCGCGTCGAGTCGAGTCGCACCTGTTACCGCTGACGGTTAAATAGCTGCAAGATCACTCCGAATTAGGCCTGATCATGGTGCCTGCCTGACTGCCTGTCGATGGATATAGGGATTAGGTAATGCCATCGCGCGTACGTCAAGTGCCATCCTCCTTCTCCTTCTCCGCCCCCCAGTCTTGCTACTGGATCGAGCCAGTCACTTAGTATATGGCGCGTCCTTTGTTTGGCGTACTACATACGACAAGGACAGCCGGGGAAGAATATACTTCGATAGCTTCTTAAAGGCAGCCGAAAGAAAGGGGAGCAGCTAGCGCAAATGGACGGCCATAGTTAGAGCATGATGAGGCAGCAAGGGATCTAGCCGGCCCGAATTAATCCTGCGTTTGTCAAGCCGAGAGACGTTGTTTGCTTCGTTGCTGCATGCTGGCATCGCAGTCGATCAGATCGGGCGTGACGACAAGATCGAGAGAGGGAGGGAGGGGGCATGCTGGCAAAAAGGTCGCTCGCTCGCTCGCTAGTAGCCGCCTTTATTGTTATGTGTGCATGCCGTGCCGCGGCAGGTCGGTCGTACGCTCGCCACGGCTATGGCTTCTGTCTAGGCTACTACGCAGCAGCTGGCCCACTTTTAATTTCCGCTCGCCACCGCTTGATACATCGCCGATATATCGTCCGTCATCGTCGCTGAAACGGAAAGAAAACGGGACAGACATGTTGTACGTACGTAGTGCGCAGAAGTAGTACACAGCGTGCGATGCCAAATTAAACGTGTGTGTGTCCCTGAGAAGACAGCGATCGTTTTGCCATGCAGCCGTTACGCACGTCTTTATCTGTACGTAGTACGTTGTGCAATATTCCGTATGCTAGCCGCGCACACCGTGGAGGTTCTGGCAAGGACGTATACGTACGTACGAAGAAGATATCAGCCCGGCCGTGCATGCGTTTGTTTCCAGCACTCGATGCCTGCCCCAATCTTCCCTCCCTCCCTCTGTCTCGAGTGGATATGCGAAGCGAGGCGGACGGACGGATTTTTCGCATTTCCAGCTGAGCTGCAACGTGGGCACTGGCTGTTGCCGAGATAGAATTCCAATAGCGAGAGAGCGGCTCAGCATGCAGATTCCTGGACTCGACGGCCGGGTTTGCCAGCGTTGCTCTCCGGGGAAATTATGCACCGGAAACGATCGACATAATCCAACAATTTATCATCTCAATATGTTCAATCCATGAGGGAGTTTCCTGGCAACGAATATGTTCCTCTGTAGCTGCTCACTCGGCTCGACACTTATTGAAAATGAAAAGCAGCCAGCTAGGCAGGTCCTTTCCTTCCTCTACGTATTCCTCCTTGATGCCTTTCTCCCTCCCGAGTTGAGTTCGACCGACGTTGCTTAATCCAGCCGACGACGGCGAAACAACGGAGAAGGAGAAGGAGGAAGATCCCCTTTGTCCCCGCAGCAGCAACTGGCGACGCCATTGTTAAACTTGATTCTCGTCTCCAATGTCGGCGGCGGCGCGGCGGGTGTGCGGCCTTAATTTGATGACAAGGCCGCCGCCGCCGCGACCACGACGACGAAAATAGAGCGACGAAACTTACTTAGTTGGGTCGGTTGAGAGACTTAAGCAGCAGGAGCTTTCCAGCGAGCCTTGAATTTCCCCGGAAAGCCTAATGCGGGCGAAATTAAATTACCTTCAGCCGTCGATACGTAGGGGGGCGCAAAAAAAGAAAAGGCCGCGAATCGATCGTCGCCGAGGGGATTCTCTCTTCGGCGGTCGTCTTGAATGAAGCAGCTAGCGCTCGGCGGGGCGTCCGCGATCGTTGCCAACGCCGCTGAAATGGATGTTAATAAATAAGCATCCCTTGGCTGGCCGCTGACTGTCGATGCATCGCCGGGCGGGCTGGCGGGCGCCTGTTACGCCACCGCCTAGCTCTTTTTATGACGGCTAACAAACTGCCGCTTTCAATTTAGCGCTGCTTACGAATATACCGACAGGCGTTTGAAACGAATCGCCTACATACCTCCGCGCAGACAGAGCCATCAGTTGGCTATCAAACGGACTCGTTAGCTTTGTCATAACCGATATGCCGCCGACGTCGCGTCGCGTCGCCGGCCGCTCCAGTAGCTGGCCGATGCGGTCGGCACAAAAGGCAGCATGGTGGAGTTAAAAGGATGAGTTATGTGTATGTACGGAGGCGGCAGGTTCATCACGTACGTCCAAGGCCGGGCACAGATTGTTGGAGCTGGATGGCAGGGGGTAACCAAGTTGCAAAAAATCCATTTTACTTGTCCACTAACGTAAGAGGCTCCAATAATATTGCATACGTACTTCGGGTGCAACTTATGGCATCCCTACGTTTTGTCCACCAATGCAGGTCGCCGGCGCTGACAGAAGTGGTGGCCAAACATGGAGCTATAGCAGCGAACGGCCGGCCGGCTGAATCAAGAGAGAGTGCTCTCCACGATAGATGGATGAGCGAGCGAGCGAACGAACGAACGAACAACCTACGAAAGGGGACAATAGCCATACCCGGCCTCGAACGTAGAAGCCAGATTCCCTCCCAAAACGTGATCCCGACCTGATAGCATCCATGCCACTCCTACAACTCCTAGTCACTGCTCATTAAGCTAGAGGACACGCACGCTACTGATCTCTGTGTCACGGCGGCGGCAACCCGGCTAGCTACTACTTCTAGATTTTTACCCCGAGATAGGACGAGGCAACAAAGGCAGCTAGATGTTGCCTCGAAGGGGGCGTGGGGAAGGCGGCCGAGGACATCGTCGTGGAGCGACAATGGGGAAGCAACTGAAGGAAGGAAACGGAGCGCAAAGAGTCCCTTTTTGTGAAACAATGAGGCAGAGATCGGAGCGATCGATCGGACACAATGAGCCCATATCGATGGGCGTGTAATCCTTCAGATCGGGCTCGATTATATCGGAGCAAAAAGGAAGCTGCAGCGTCATTTCTCCCGTTCCTTCCTACGGCCGCGACGGCAACGGCAACGACGACGACAATGCAACGCTGCAGGCTGAGTCGAGGAATTTTAATGGAGTGCCGACCGTGTACAAGCCGTAATGGGGCCCCTTTTGCAGCTTTGCTCGAGGAAGTGCCGAATGCGCCGTAACGCCGACGCCAGTCAGTCGGCTTTATAGCTTCCGAAACGGGGAAAAAAGACGACGCGGCGGCGCGGCGGGCAAGGACAGAGGTTACGCGGGGTAGGGGGTCGGCCGGATGCGACGCGGCATAGACGTCACTCCGACCGCAGGCATGGCCATCCATCCGTACGTGCCAGTCTAGCTAACGAACCGTATAACCGCGGCCAAGGTTTGCGCAGGCTAGATGGAGAGAAAACAGGATTTTCACCCCCTGGCATGGAAGAGTTTCGAATTAGCCCCAACGATTTTGGTTACAATGACGAAATCGCAAGCTCTCTCTCTCTCCATCTCTGTGATGAGGTCGATGCAACAATGCGGCAGCAACAAACAATGCGGACTAATGTCTTCCTCGGGTCGTCCCAGCTCTGCCCTCCCTTGGCTCACGACCAACCGACCGACCGATGATAAATCATGGTCCTATAGACTACAGCGAACGATGAGCAATCACTGTTGCTCTCGTAATTAAAAATCAATGCCGAGTCGAACTGGAGCCGGCGGCAGTGAGGAGCGCGGTTGGGGGCCGCAGGCAGGCAGCATGGTTTGATTTGACGACGACCGACCGAAGGACAGACGTGGCAGAGACAACACTATAGCTGTTGCATCAATCGCACAGGAAGCGGAGAATGAAATCAAATTTAATATTCAATTGCCCGCTGTCAAATCGATATCGCGCAATTGTCAATACGCCGAGTGAGTGACGTAACTCGGAGGCGACCGCGCGCACATTGCTAATGGTCTTTGCTTAGGTAACAAAGCAATAAACTATAAGGATAGAGCGACTTTAAATAGCCAAGCAAGCGCATCCCACAAATATTAGACAAAGAGTAACATCGTACGTACGTATATTTTGGCGCACAGAGGCCAAAGGGCGAGTAAATTCAATTGCGCGTTTGAAAAGAGCTTGATTTGCGTACGTACGATATGAATGTACGTGTACAGTATAGTACTAGTACATTGAAAAGAGGAAGGAAGGAAGGAGGAAGCTGGGAAAAGGGCAGCAGCGAAACCTACGTGTTGCTACAACGTTCGTCCGCGGCCCGTCCGTTCATCTGTAGGAGATGTGTAGAGGAAAAAATCCCCGCCGCCGGCTGGTTCTGACAGAAAGATTGCGAACGTATGCAGACAGGCAGACACGAATATGCTAGCTAGAAGATTATTCGCCTTAGATGCACTGCGCGTTTATCAATCGGGCGAGGAACCTTTTTTCCTGCCTTTATCGTGTCGGCGCCTCGCCGCGCCCATCATCTCATCCTCCTCCCCCTCTCCTGCCTTCCTTCCTTCCTTCCGGCGTCACTCACTCGTCATGAAATCTCGCTCAGGTGCCCACCCACAAAAGTCACTAAGATACATATATGTTCCGTAAAGTGAGATAAAACACATTGAAAAAAGTGCCAGACTATATCGCGCCATTGTTTTCATTTTCTAAGCAAATTGTACAGCAATTTACTGCTGATCTGGCAACGCTTGCTGCCTCTTTCCGTGCCTGCGAACACCCAAGATATCTGCTTTGTCGGGTCGGTCGGTCGGTCGTTGGCGCGAAGCAGGAAATGACGCCGAGCGAAGCTAGGAAGGAAGAAAAGGAAGGGAAGGGAAGGGGGAATGAGGGATTCCTCGGAAGGATAAAACCATTGAACAACTAAAGCAATCGTTTGGCAAATACCAAAAGTTTTAAAATTTGGAACAGCTGGGACAGGAAGCGCACGCATGTACGGCGACCTTACTCGGGCTATGTCACGATTCTTCTTTCTGCGCATGTCCGAACAACGGTTAGTGAGGCACGAGCGGCTGCGGAGAGGGCACGTACGTAGAATTCGCACTATATCCAAACCAGAACGCTTACTTCTAACAGTTTCTAAAAGATTCAGAGCTAAAAGCTACCTGTCCCGTTAGAGGCAGGTCCCGAATTTTATCTGATCGCGCACGCTAGCGGGGGAGAAAAATGGAACCGGATATTCCAGGACATCAATCTCCGTTTCCAGTCAGTCAGTCGAACCGTCCGTCGGGAGGTTTAGCCACCCGACTTTTACGCACATTCCACGCCATGTCGTTTGTTTGTCCGTCACGATTTCGAAGGCGGAATAAATCAGCTGGAAGAAATACACAAGTGTCGCAAGATAATGTCTGGTAACCAGACTAACCTTAATTTGCCTACTGCCTCGCGCATTCAACCAGTAATCGTTTTCCCGGCGGATTTTCAGATAACTCGAAACTACAACTTTCGTGACAGGAACCGCCTGCTGTGATTCCGAAGCCGTACACGAATGCGTGAACATAACTCAAGAAGAATCCGTCCGTACAACCGCACGGCGGCGGCCTTCCTCGAAATTGTTTACGCATTATCGGTGACGAAGCGAAGGTTCGCGTTAGTGTCAAGGTGACGACGGCCGGAGTATAACGGCGTCGTGCGGCGAGGATGCAGCTACCTAGAAACCAGATTAGCTTAAGCGGCGGCGCATTGAATAGAGGAAATGATTCCGCGCATGCAGCTTGTTGTGTGTGAGGCTATGAGGAGGTTATGAGGTCGCAAGGAGGCCGGATTGGGCTTGGATTAAAGGATTTATTAACAGAGCTTAAAAAGCCATGTCTGACCATGAGGTGAATGTTTACAGAACTGTTGAATCAGCTATAGGCGGAAATGGATAGGGGATCCAGGGGAGACAAGTACATGATCATATCACACAGCTGGAGCTAATTAGACCCGCTCGGGATGAATTTTTTTTGCGCCGGCAAATTCGGACGGCGGCCGGAATTCTTCCTGCTCGATTTTTTTGCTCCCCATGCAGCCGGCAGTTCATTAGCGGAAGGTCGTTCTGTCGTCGTCGTGATTGTAATTATGCATCCGCCCTCAGCCTGCGGGTCCCTCGTGGACAGGACATAGCTCAGCTAGAGGAGCCACTGCTGCATCCGATTTGTTTGTTTGTAGTCAACAGAAAGGAGGAGGAGGAGAGAGGAGAACAGAGGGGAGCTTGTATGCAATATTGTTTCTTGGCCTTCGGTGCCTGCCGGCAGGCAACGTTCACAGACGAAAATATGTTGTCTATGTAGTCTACATTCATTCCATCGCTAAAGATAAAGGGCATACTTTGATAATAGTGTTAGTGAACCATCTCCTCTGTGGCAACCCCTGCGATTCTTAGCAGCATCCTTGGCCCTAGGCGTTGGTTCGTTGTATGCACGTGTGCGGCGGCGGCGGCGGCGTCTTCCGCGCAGCGGCGGTGTTGAAATTGCCGATGATAAAGATCACGGCGCCGGCGCCGGCTAATGATCTCCCTAGCTACGCACGCGAATCTCTTCATTCTCATGCGGAGAAATCCACATGCTAGCTGCTGCTGCTGCTGTTGTCGGCAGAGGAATATTCCACAACTACAATGTCGGCCGGACGCATCTGCATATATTCATGAAGCGAGGGAGGGACTAAGAAACGCATGTACGGACAGACAGTTGGGGATGGGAAATGAAAACTGGCGCGGATAATTGAAATATAGGTAAAGATGGATTTGAAATTCTAAGGCCGTTCGTTCTCGCCCGCGGGCCCCAAAAGTGACCCTGATCGTGGAAATTCCCACACGTACACGCTAAACGCGATCGATCGCCGACAGAGCGAGCGAGCGCCGAAATAATAAAATGAAACGAGTTTCTTTCGTGTGGTAATAATACAACACACACCCTCCTGGATCCTTGGCATTGACATTGCCGCCACCGCCTCAGTTTTCCGGTCGGTTCGCGTCTATGGAATATAAACAGCATGCTCTCGACGTTAAAATGTTGACAGGTTGTCGGAAGATGAAGAAGAAGCGACGAGCTAGGCCACCCCCGCGCTTTCAACGATGAAAAGAGAATAATCGAAGGCAAGCACAGGGTTTTAATCTTAATCGGTCCACCGGCCGATCGAAAAATGGCGTGGGCGGCGGAGGAAAAAGCTTCCGCAATTCAAATTTTGTCCGCACAGTCTGATAATGCAACAATCTAACGTGATGGCTTCCGCCCCTCAATCCAATGAGCGTGGAATAATTTCTGTTTCCGCATGTGTAATTTAGCGGCGATAAAAAATGTGTTTTCTGGCAGATGGGACTTGGAATCGAACGGAAAAGTCAGCTATCGTGAAATAGGTCGGTTATATGCCAACGACCGCAATTGCAGTAATTGTGGACGCGCACATCCAGCATCAAATGCGGTTTCGCTCGTTCGGACAGGTCTGAAATCCCTGAAGTTTATCCTGGCTCTAGAATGCTAAATTTAGATAGAAATGAAGTCTGGCAATGCAATGCACCTCCTACTAGAACTCTTTCTTTCCTGGATGCTAAGCCGACAGTGAGACGCGCGCGCGCAGGATGGGAAAAAAGTTGGCAGCCGGGTTAGAGAGAGAGAGAGAACGTTTGAGTTGGCGTCAGAAACCAATTATAGCTAGTCGGACTACTCGAAGAAAGGAGGAGAGAGCTGAACTTAAAAATAACCAGGAGTAATGCCTACGCAAAGGGCTGCCGCGACTTCCTTGACGCAATCGCCGCCGCCGCGGGGGAGATGGGGACCGACAAGAAAACGGCAACGATCTAGCTCGCGTGGTTCGTGCGCGCGCAGCCAACGAGCGAGGGCCCCTTAGGAGCAGGTTCCGCCACCAGGTGCCTGCCAAATGGATTTGCACTAATCTTGGGCGGC
>JAAUYK010181754.1_pt1 | contig 11357 bp, 11 predicted proteins | sample 7278021 | NCBI WGS metagenome assembly JAAUYK01 (sample SAMN14350223, study PRJNA611818) | marine sediment metagenome | isolation source: surface marine sediment (1.8m) | place: French Polynesia: Moorea | collected 2018-08
CAGTGTGAAAACAAAAGGCTGAACGCATCAGCCGAACAGGCCCAATCGTGTCGTCAGCAATCATCTGTTTAATCTTTTGGCTACGCGGATGGAAACGATACATAAAAGCTTCCATGAGCAGCAAACCCTCATCAGCAGCAGCTCCGGCCATCTCACGGGTCTGAATCGCATTTCCGGCCAACGGTTTTTCACATAAAACGTGTTTGCCGGCCGCCAGTGCTTTTAACGTCCAGGGATGATGCAGATGGTTAGGCAACGGAATATAAACGGCATCGATGGTATCCTCATTCAGCAGCGCTTCGTATGAATCAAACAACTTACCGATACGATGATCATCGACTATCTTTTGGGCGTTTTCCGGGAAACGGGATGCCAGCGCTTGCACGGTCCCATTGTGCGAATTTTGAATTGCCGGGATCACACAGCGCCGGGCGATGGTGGCATTGCCCAAAATTCCCCATCGAAGCGTCTCAGTCATTGAGTATCTCCACGGTTCCTCCCTTGGCCGCCGACCGCGCTGCCGCTTCCAAAATCGCCACTACTTTTATGGAGTCTTGCAGAGGGGCTGCCAGCGGTTCGCCAATTAGCAGATAATCAGCCAAATTGTGATGAAACGCAAAATCCTGTCGTGGTGGTAGCGCCGGTTTTTGGGAAATAATCTGCCCGGAAAATGATCGATATAAAAGGGTTAAATCGGGGGGTATTTCGGTGGCCGGTATATCATGGGGATGATAATATAGCACCGGATCGATTTCATAGAACGTTAGTAAACTTTCTTTCTCGGTGCTGACACATAAAACGTTGATATCAGGACGCGTTATCATATTGATGGTTTCCTATGATGTTAAGGTTGAATCCGATGCCAAATGCCATCGTACGCCGTCTCTTGTATCTTCCACTGCGATACCGGCCTGTATGAGGCAATCGCGTATGGCGTCCGCAGCTTGAAACTGTTTTGCATCGCGGAAAGATGATCGCAGCATCAACAATGCCTGTACCAGCGGCTCCAAGCATGCTTGGCGGCTGGTCGGTAGAGTGGCCAGATGGGTCCCCAAGGCCACAATCAGTTCCCGCAGGGTATCACGCGCCTGTGAAATCACAGCTTCACTTTCAAGTGCTTGTTGCGCCTGCCAAATAATTCGATCAAATTCCAACAAGGCATTTGTAGCGGATTTGGGATCATGCTTTTCCAAACCCGCGTTAAAAGCACCTTCCAGACTATGGATACGATTCCAAAATGAATCGCCTTCGTCCGAAGATGATGTTTGCGCCATCGTCTCTGCGGCAATCACTTTCTGCCAGGCCTGAGTATCGTCTTGGCCCTGCAGGACCTGCAAAGGAGCGCAATCCCCCTTTTCAAAAATCCTTTCCTTGCCGCGGTGTCGTAAAACCGCACGACCAATACCTTTTATGGTGGCTTGACCCGTGTTGAAATCAATCTCACAGGCAGTATGCTCATCCAAACCGAAGACCATCACATCATCGGGCAAAAGCGCTTCAAGCTTCTGAAAACGGGGGGATCCTACGAAACAAAAGCGGGTGTCATGGTTACCGCCTTCAGCGTTGTTCCAATGCGGTATCACCACCAAGTTCATACCGAATTGTTGCAGCAAATCGATACCATCCATCCAGTAAAGATCACTGCCGACTTTGTATATTTCGTATACCGGCAGGGTGAAACGTCCAACGGTCAGCGCTGCAGCGCTGGCAGCCACCAGGCAACCGCCGGCATTAACTCGGTCGGTTAATATTTCTGGAATAGACGTTTGCTGCCACTGGCCAACGGCATAGGTCGGGCTGCCCGGGCCGATGAGAATATAGTCGGCCTGTTTTAGCTGTTGAAGTGCCTGTTGGGCTTCGAACTGGGGAGTCGAGGTTGCGGATTTAAAAGAAGCCGTGTTTAAAGGATGTTGAATCCGGCTGCGGAAATATTCGACGGCGTTGGCGGAAATCTGATCAACATTGAGCTGGAAACCAGCCGGGGTGTCCAAAAAAACAGCCCGGGCCGGAGCCGGTAAATCTGCCAACAATTTTTTGTGGACCTCCACCATGGTGGCAGTTAGCTCACCGGAACCCATTAAAACAATTTTGCCACGAGGCGTAACCATGAAATCGCTGTATTCTGATGAATTCTTTTACAGTATTAATCTTCAAAAAAGTTTGACATGCACTATACTAAAAGCCGCCGAAGAGAATATATACGGGGGCATATTTCTTGTCTAAACAACGGTCTTTATACACTCATTATGGTTCAAGAAACAAGTATTGGCTGCTTTTAATAAACAGTCAACATAATACCTACTCAGGCCTTCGGCAACCGGAATGGTTGTTCAGGGGTAAAATACTCGATACGATCTCTATGATAAACAGTTACTCGGCCTTGCCCATAAACATGCCAAGCGCCATCGGGACCATGGTTGAGCATGCCGGTTGCCTCATCAATACCCACCAGTACCATTTGCGGCCGCATTCGCGAAAGTTTAGAAATCCAGTCTTGGCCGAAACTGTTGAAATGAGGAATGATGCATGTTGCCCTGATAAGACCCAGGCCCTTTTCGAGTGCGCCTGTCTGCGGATCGTAGTAAAATTCGCAGAGTACCATGGCGCCGGCGCTGCTGCCCGCAATCACTGCGCCGCTGCGCCATGCTGTATGCATGGCCTGCCACGCACGGCTGCCTCTTAAAGAAAATGCTAAGTGATGGGGAAAACCACCGAGCAGATAAATCAAGCGCGCCTGACGACACTGCGTAACAATGGACTCTGTGTCAGCCGATTGGCGATCGATGAGTGGCAGTGCCAGCACATCAGTAGCACCCAACGATTTAAACCAGCGTAAGCCGTTTTCACCGGCACGCTGGTGATTGTTATCAGGCGCTGCGGCAGCCGGTATGATGCGCAGCGGTGCATCCAATCCACCGGCGCATATTATCGCCTTTAGATCCGGTATTTCCATAGCGCCGCCAAATTCGGCGCCACCCTCAAGAAGAATAAACCCCACGGATATCACTGCCCTAAAAATTAGTCGTGTCGATAATCAAACAACCGAATTGTTTTTGCTAACGAATAATGGCTCTATAACGAAACGCTAACACTTAGCTGCCATACAAACTCAATCTGTGCTACACAAACTGGATTGATCATGCATCGAAACCCATTTCTATGTTGATCTCATAGACTCGCGTTCACAACTGAACATGCTTGCAATCATGAAAGCAATGCACATATTCAACATTGTCTTTTAGCTCGATGAAACTAATCCACATAGATCAATCTTATTCGAAACACTTCAGACACTGGTGCTGTACGACTATTAAAACGAATGCTTACCAATTCAGAAATTGCTATTTTCTTTGAAAAGGTCGCTAACCTGCTTGAAATTGATGGTGCCAACCCATTTCGCATTCGCGCCTACCGGCTGGCCGCCGATACGATTAAAACCCTGGCCCATAGCGCAGCTGATATGGTCAATGACAATGAAAATATAACCCGCCTACCTGGTATCGGCAAGGATCTAGCCGGACAAATCAGTGAAATTGTCAAAACCGGTGCGCTATCCAGGTTGGAGACTTTAGAACAAAAATTTTCTCCGGAATTGCACCAGATTTTAAAGCTTCCGGGGCTTGGCCCCAAAAAAGTCAGAGTTCTTTATGAAAAATTAAATATCTGCACTCTGGGTGCCCTCCAGGAAGCCGCGGTCCAAGGCAAATTGCAAGCCCTTCCGGGGTTTGGTGCCAAAACCGAACAGCATATTTTACAAGAATTGACCCTGCGCAGCCAAGGCAAAGCCCGCGTTTCATGGGCGGCAGCCGAGCCGATCGTAAAGTCACTCATAACCTATCTTGAAACCGAAGCAAGTATCACTGAAATAGCCGTGGCCGGAAGTTTTCGGCGTCGCAAAGAAACAGTGGGAGATATCGATGTACTGGTTGCCGGCCAAAACCCGACAGCTGTCATAGCGCACTTTGTTGCGTTTTCCCCAGTTGAACGGGTACTGGCCCGCGGGCAAACCAAATCTTCGGTAGTATTGCAGTCCGGTCTCCAAATCGATCTACGCATCGTAGCCCGCGACAGTTTCGGTGCGGCGCTGCATTACTTTACCGGCTCCCAACGTCACAATATTGCTATTCGCAAACTGGCGCACCAAAAAGGTTTGCGAATTAATGAATACGGCACCTTTAAAAACGGCCAGCCAATTGCCGGTCGACACGAAAAAGACATTTACGCTGCTCTGGATATGGCTTTCATTGAACCGGAATTGCGGGAAGATCGCGGCGAAATAAAAGCTGCATTAGCCAAACGCCTACCGGAGTTAATCAACCCCCAAGACATCTGCGGTGATTTGCACTGCCACACAATAGACAGCGATGGTTTCAATACCATTGAAGAAATGGTTCGGGCCGCAAAGAAAAAAAAATACCAATATCTGGCTGTTTCCAATCACACATGGGGCCATCCGTATGTGCATGGATTGGATCCTGAAGAGACCTTAACACTCATCAAAAAAATTGATCAGATTAACCAAAAATTAGACGGCCTGACGCTTCTAAAGTCAATGGAAGTCGATATTCTGGAAGATGGGTCACTTGATTTGCCGGAGCAAGTTCTCAAGGCACTTGATTTTACCGTATGCTCCATCCACGCGGAGCTTAATTTGGACCGCACAAAGCAGACCGAACGTATTATTCGCGCCATGGACAACCCTTACTTTACAATACTGGGGCATCCCTCCGGTCAACTGATCAACCAGAAAGCGGGTGACAAAGTTGATATGCCGCGAATAATTGAAGCCGCTCGCCAAAGAGGCTGTTTTCTGGAGTTAAACGCCAATCCGGACCGCCTGGATTTAAATGACACCTATTGCCGCATTGCCAAAGAAAACAAAGTCCTTATTGCCATATCAACCGATGCCCATCGTATCGGCCAATTAGATTATATGCGCCTGGGCGTCGGGCAGGCGCGGCGAGGCTGGTTGGAAGCCAATGATGTCCTCAATACGCGTAGTCTGGAACAATTAAAAAGATTATTTAATCGCGGATCTCAGCAAATGTAAGCATTCACTGATTTTTTTTCAGCTCATCAACGGTGTCAAGATCGCAAACATCAAACATGGCGCCGCATCCGCCGCAGATCATCTCACATTCATCAGCCTTGCGCGTTCGTCTGCGTTTCAATGCCTGTTTGCATTCCGGACATTTTAGATTTTGATCATCAATCGCAGCATCGGATTTATCTACCATCTTTATCGTTCCTCCCTATGAAAAATATGTATCGGTACAAACGCCATTATATTTTTAACGCGTTCGCGACCATAGTTAAATCATCGCTAAATGCTGCATGGCAGTGGATAACCATGCGCATATCCCTGAAATATATTACCAAAATATCTAGTGCAACGGCCACAGGCCGAAAAATCACTTCTCGCGATAGAAGACGGATATGGTTAGGTTGCGCTCCACTCTTTTTTCACCAACGCAATCCATCGATTCAGACTGCAGCATATTAACGATTTCGATATCGGGTTTTGCCTGTAGCCATGCGTTTATCTGCAATTCATTGGGTATATTAATATTTTGGGTGCAGTGTGAAAATATCTTGACCTTCAATGGACGCATACAACCTCCTATCCATTTGCTGCGGCATCGATCAGATAGCAATTGAGATGAACATCACCATCGCTTACCTACGCTGACGATCCACCACGTCTTTCCTACCAATCGCCTTCAGGGTGCCTCGATACGATAAGTGTGGGTGACCTCTCCGTTGACCGATGCAATCCCCCCACAGTATTTAGTGGTCGACAACTCAATGGCGCGCTCGACATCTGCCGATTTAATATCCTTGCCATGCACCACATATTCTAATTTAATGCTGGTAAATCGTTTGGGATGACCCTCGGCTCGTTCTCCGGTGATGTTAACCCGAAAGTTGGTAACGTCCGCCCGCTTTTTTTTCAAAATAGAAATGACATCCATGGCTGTGCAGCCGGCAACGCCCATCAGCAGCATTTCCATTGGGCTGGCGCCACTGCCGCTCTCGGGATTATCCAGGATGACAGCAGGCCCATCCGTCGGACGTCCAACAAATTGTAGTCCTTGGGTCCAAGTCAGTTCAGCTTCCATGGTCATAAGCTTCCTCCTCAGTAGAAAATAAGTATCTCTCTGAAACCCTGGTTATAAAACAGAATGTTCTTTGGTGGCATATTGCATCAGATTTGGATTACTCTGAGAGATTAAATACAGCTTCGCAAAAATCAATTGTTTAAACAATGGTGTTTTTAAACATGTGTTCAATGAAAAATCCGGCACTTCAGCGTACGGTATTCATTGGTATAATGGGAAAATGGGACGGGATACAGGCAACCGATTTAACAGTTGAACATCAGCAGGTAACTTTATTTTGAACACGCCGCCCGCTAGTGGCCTTTTTTCTTTTTGAGTTTATCAATCCGAGTGGAAATCTTACGTGCTTTTTGGATGTATTGATTCACCTGTTTGTAATCGGGATCCAGGGCCTTAACGGCCTGCCACTCTTTGAGGGCCGCTTGTGGTTTTTGCTCTTCAAAAAGCTGAATCCCGCGGGTATACAACATTTCTTTGAAAGAGGTCTCACATTGATTGATAGTGTCTACACATTTTGAACAGAGCTTGCGGTAACTGATACATTCCTGAAATCGGGTTTTGGATCGGCGGTACTGCTTCTTTTGCGCCAATATTTGGGCATTTTGATACAGTGCTTCACAGAGATACTGCAACGTCTGATCATCCTCAGGATCAACATTCAATACTTTCCGAAATTCGAAAACAGCATCTTCATATTTATTTTCGCGCATTAGATCGAGCCCGGCATCCCGGTAATTGGTCATTTGGGATTCAACCGTTTCGGTTGGGCTTTGGGGTTCAATCCGTGAATGCGCCACCCATCGCTTTTCCCACATACTGGCCGTACCGGCTTTGCCGCCCAATTCAGGAAAGGGGATTCTCAATTGTTGACCGGGCCGAATGCTGGTAGAATCTGCCAGGTTATTGAAATGTGCGATCCGGATATGCTTTTTAAGATCACCATAATAGGTTTTGGCGATGGTGGCCAGTGTTTCGCCCGACTCTACGGTATGCAGGGCAAAACGGGTGGAACGCCGTTTACTGCTGCGTCGAAGCTGTTTCAAGGCGCCATTATGCTTTGGCCATAGTTTAAGCGCCATCAAAAATTCCATTTGGCCATTGCGATACTTGCCCTGGGCATATAGTTTAAGCCCGTTTTTATAGTGCACATCCGATTTCTTGCGCATAGTTGACTCCACGCGACGCAAACTTTGCACGGCTTCTGGATCTTTGGGCACAACTGTTAGCGCTAATTTGTACTGCCGTGCGGCGGAGGTCAGATCATCCTTCTTTTCATAGGTCTGTCCTTTTTTAATAAACTGCTGCCTAAGCTTGGCGGCTTCGGCCTTTATTTTGGCTTTGATTTCGACATCGGTCGGCTTGTTCGCAGCAGCTGCCAATGAATACGCCCAAAAGAACATCAACAAAACGGCACTGGCTATTCTGATGGTGTAGGTCATCATATCACTTCAGCCTCATCTCTTGTGTGGTTGCAATACGACTGGTAAAATACTTGATATCTTCCCCCAAAACCTGATTGCGCCTTAATACCAATAAATCTGCAAAAAACGGATTTTCTCCGGTTTCAACCGTTAGACCCAATTTATAGTTTGCTTTTTTTACGAGATTCAGCACCTGCATATTATAAGTACTGTAGGGAAACGCTATAAACTGCGTGTTTTGTTTCATTTCCCGATCAATTATTTTCTTAGATTCAAAAATCTCTTTCCTGACACGGGCACGATACTTTTGGTCGGTTTCCCCTTTGCGTTTTAAGGTCAGATCGGGGTGCGACAACGTATGTGAGCCGATCTCAAATCCTTGTGCCTTTAACTCGCGCAATTGTTGCCAGGTCATTGAATTGGATGAAGCCCCCACGAAATCAGTGTAGATAAACAGCGTGGCCGTGAACCCATGTTTTTTTAAGATCGGAACCGCGATGTCGTAGACCGACTTATAACCGTCATCAATGGTAATAACGATGGCATTGCGCGGCAGGGCCCGTTTATATTCTAGAAAGCCGACCAACTCCTTAAGGCTGATCACACGGTAGTTCTTTTTCTTCAGATATTGCATTTGGGCTTTAAACGCTTTTTCCGTAACGCAGAGGGCATCTTTGCAGCGCTCGGCAAATCGATGGTAGCAAAGAATCGGCACCACCTGGTAGCTGTCTTCGTACAGACCGGCTTTATTTTCCGATTTCAAGGGTATGATGATGCTTTTATCGGGGCTGAATTTCACTTTGGGATTGGCATCCTCGATGATCCAGGCTTTGCGCGCATCACCCAAAAACTTTTTGGCCACGCTCTCAGGCGTATCGCCGCTTTGCAATCGATAAAGGACATAATCATTTGATTTAAAGCTCTCCCAATGCGGTGCGGCACAAGACATTAACAAGCCGCCGATAAAAATCAAAACGATTGCATGGCGAAGATATTTTGCATCAAAACAGCACATGGTGTATCCCCCGATTTTAGTTGCCAAACTCAACCTATTAACATTTATGTGCCAACAATTATGAAGGTTCTTGGATTTTAATCACCATTAAGGTTACATCATCCGGCAGTTCGACGTTTTCGCGAAACCGGTTAAGCTCTGCGAGAATGTTGCCCAAAATGTCCTGGGCAGCAGCCCTCTGATATTTTTGGATGATATCCATCACGGGTTGTTTGCCAAATGCTTTGCCCTCCCAATTCAGTGTATCCCACACCCCATCGGTGCTGATGACAATTATTTGACCCGCTTTTAATCCCTTTTTCGTATTTTCTTCATACTGCCAATCCTCAACCACACCCAGCGGAACACCGGGGCCCTTCATAAAATCAAAGGCATCCGTTTCAGGATCATAAAAAATCGCCGGATCATGTCCCGCCCGCACCCAGTTAATACTACTTTGCTCCAGATTCAGGGTAGCATAAAAAAGGGTCATAAACGTGTTGGATTCATGTACATCATGGTGAAAGACACGATTGATGTCTGTGACAATTCGGGCGATGCTGCCCCCGTCCCGCGAGCGTTGCCGAATAAAGGCCCGTGCCGTGGCCATCAGCAATGCGGATGGAATACCATGACCGGTGATATCGCCAACGACAAAGCCAATCTGGCCGTTATCCCCTATTTTTAAAAAATCATAATAATCCCCACCCGTTTCATCGCAGTAAATGCTGCGCCCGGCAATATCCAGACCATTTATTTGGGGTACTTTCTGGGGCAAAAGGCTATGCTGGACCTCCATGGCCAGTTCCAGGGATTGGCGCATTTGGTCGCGCTCTTTTAGACCCTGTGACATCTGGTTAAAGGCCCTGCCCAAATCGCCGAGCTCATCATTGCGGTTTATCTGAACCTGATGCTCGAAATCTCCGGATTTAATGGCCTGGGTGCCGTCCTTTAATCGGCGAATCGGAATGGAAAAATAAAAGCCCAAACCCAAACTCAAAATCGCGCCGATCAGGATAATCACACCGGTTAGAATGAAAATAAACTGTTTGGCGTTGCGAATATTTTGATAAATCTTTGAAGGTGAAATCACCAGAGCGACACTCCCCACCGGGATTTCCTGGTAGGTTATGATCTTTTCGAACATGAGAAAATCATCGCCGTTCTCAGCAAATATGCCTACCTGAACATCATCACGCGCCTGGAGCTTACGCACCATTTTCGGTCGCGAGAAAATGGTATTGACCTTGTTGATGTCATTGTGCGCTTTAATGACATTTTTGGAGTCAGCGATTAAAGCATCGGTCACTTGGGCATCCGCCGCCAAGTCTTTAACCAGCTGAAATAAAACAAGATCTTCCTCCGTCAACAACTTATCGGCAGCATTTTCCGCAGCAATTCGCACCATGCTGTCGCCCAGAACCACCAATTGATCGAAATAATCTTGTCGCTGTTTTTCCAGGATGAAGATACTAATCGTCGTAATGACCACAACAATCAGAAGGGTGGCGAGTGAAATGAATTTAATAAATATGGGGATCTTGAAAAATTTACGCCGCTCGCGGCCGGTTCTGCGCTCAGGGCCTTGGGGTCTGCCGACATCGCGTACCCTGCGATCGCGTCCGTTGCGTCTTTCGCTTTTCTGCTGAGACTGTTTCACACGGGCATCATCGGTCATCAAGGAGATCCTTTAAACTGAACAGCCAATTGATCACATACCACTCAGCGCCAACGCGTAGGTGTGCAAGCCTTGAAAAATTTCCCATCCCTGCCCAACACAGTTACCGGAAATGCACTGATAAGCGAATAAAATTCAGCGAGCAAACACGCACCAATCAAAAAGCCCCTCGTTTTAACGGTAAATAGAGAGGCATTGTCATCATTTTCATCAGGTCATCGCAATTGGGCATAAAAAGAGAGATCATATGCTATGAGTATAAACCAAAATGGACCCCGATAGTCAAGGAAAGCCTTGCCCGCCGCCAATTAAAAAAGAATTCATTTATGAAACCCATCATTACAATGCGAAAACGCGTCTATACACATCTGAAAAACTCGAACTTTTCTCCTCTGCCATTGCGACCACCAGTTAATAAGCCCGACGAAACTGCCTTACATTACCTTGACGCCGTCATCCCCTTCACTTCGTTATTAAGTTTGATTACCCTGTTTTGCCACGGCATCTGGTCAGCGCAATACATTGAGATCCGTTGATTCGTTGGCTCAATGCACCAGTAGAAAGGCATAACGATTCATGGTCTGGGAATAATCGGTGCGGACTTCAACAGGAAAACCAAAGCGGCGGACCGTGGAATACACATCCACGGCCATCGCTTCCGGTGCCGGACGTGCCATGCGCGGTTGGCTGCACTGATTCCGGACGCCGGCGCATTCATTACAGATGCAGCAGCTGTCCATGAACAGCAAAAAGGCGCGTTCAAAGCCAGACAGAAACACTGCTCTTTCCAGTTTGAGTAATTCCATATTGACCTTGCGCGACCATTTGTGGCGATCTTCGGGCTTACCGACCTTTTTGGCAAATCGAAAAATAACCGCGTCGGAATATTCTTGAAAGAATCGTTCGCATTCCGCCACCGTGGGCGTGTTCGGTGGGCAGCACGCATTGTGGCCGAACTCCCCACAACCAAACATACACTTGGTGCGCACCCATTGCGACACGATGATTTGATGGGGATCAATCCATTTGAAGTCCGAGTAATCAAAAGATTTAATCAGGTCAGTTACTTTTTCACGATGATTCATGTGTGTTTCCATCCCATGATGATTTGATATAATGCGATAGATTGAAATTACAGGGTACCG
>JAAUYK010046332.1_pt1 | contig 11349 bp, 11 predicted proteins | sample 7278021 | NCBI WGS metagenome assembly JAAUYK01 (sample SAMN14350223, study PRJNA611818) | marine sediment metagenome | isolation source: surface marine sediment (1.8m) | place: French Polynesia: Moorea | collected 2018-08
CGAGGCACGGAGTGCGCTGCCCCAAAGAGGCCGAACCCGAAGGCTATAGACTTGGGACTTTCTAGTTTTTTGGGGGCGACTGGATTCCCTCCCTGGATGGCGATAAGTCGAGGCAGCGAGTGCGCTGCCCCAAAGAGGCCGAACCCAAAGGCTATAGACTTGGGACTTTCTAGGTTTTTGGGGGGCGACTGGATTCCCTCCCTGGATGGCGATAAGTCGAGGCACGGAGTGCGCTGCCCCAAAGAGGCCGAACCCGAAGGCTTTGCCTTACTTGTAGCTTTTTGATGACGATATATCCGAGCAGGGAGGTTGGTACGTACAACCGTAAAGTTACATGGTTGCGCCCCTAGAGATCCGTGCTTGCATGACTTTACAGCTCTAGCTGCTGATCGACGTAACATGGCCAAGCGTATCGGTGTGAGAAGCGGGGTCTCCGACCTCGAGGACACGGTCGCTGCCACAGACAGCCTTCCGCTGAACGTGCAGCCCTGGCGGAGGAAACGCGGGTCGGCTAAGGAACGGCGAATAACCTTCAGCATCGAACGCAACGTCGACATTCCACTGAAGATATTCAGCGACCTTCTGCGCATTGGGGGCGGCATGGGTATAAAAGGGAAAATGTCCCCATCGGCGGGCAACGTCGACAACACGCATTTCAACGTGATTTGTGAGGGCACCTCTGCGGATTTACAGAGGTACTGGAACTATGTAGAGCTGGTGAGCGTCGTAATTGGCGATGTTAGCGACGTTGAGGGAAGCGACGCCCATCCTCCCTTTGTGCAAGCCTCAGCGGAGGATGGCAATTTCGTCGTACAGTACATGGTTCGCTTGGGAGCACCCGAAACTGCCGAGGCCGCCGAGGACTATGACGGTGTTGAAATTTCCGACGTCGCCGCCGCCGCCGAGTGCGTAGCGCAAGGGACGGAAGTTGGAGGAACTTACACGCAATTGGCGCGTGCGGCAAGTATGCTGAACGTTGGCGGGATGGCAATGCCGGAGGCCGGCAAAAGGAAAGTCCCGTCCTCAAAGAACACACCGGAGAAGTGCGCCAAGTCACTGGAGGCCGCCAAAGCCGACATGGGCAAGTCGGAGACGGTGGGCGGAAATGCCTCGAAGGGCGAGGCCTGGAAGGGCGCGAGGCCCAAGGAGGCAGAAAATTCGAAGATGAAGCAGCCCCAAGGGTGCGCAAAGTCCACCATGGAGTCCGCAACTGTAGCCGTGGGGAAGTTGAAGCCGAGAATGGATTCAAAGTCGAAGGGAGAGTGCTTCACGAGCGAGAAGCCCACCGCGGAGACGATAAAGCCGGAGTGCGTGCAGCGGCGGAAGGTCGCGCTTTCAGACGAAGAAATTGCTGTGAAATTATCAACGGAAAACATGTTAGCAGAAAGTCAGCCCCTGGAATACGACGACGATGATCAGGATGAGGAAAGCCAATCTATTTTGAGTCGAGAATGGAGGAATCGTTACGACATGTAGTGTCGTATATGTATCGCGCAACGTCCACGAAATACAGCCTTTGTTTAGTGAGTCTATATCCTTTGTATTTCGTAGTATATATGTATACGCGTATACCGCGCTGTTGCTGTAATAGTTGCTTTGCATAGCGTAGGTGTTCTCCACTTCTAAATTTTGTTCGTTCGAACGTATACCGCTCACTAGCTTTTTGCCCACTACTCACAGGGCCTTTCCTCTCAAATGGTTAAAAGTTTTCCGTCGACATAGCGTTCAGTTGTCGCCTTAATTCTGATAGGCGATGTTAAAAGTTCATGAGTAAACTAGAATTTCGTGCATAATTCCTTAGTTAATAGTCGAAAGGTGGTGCTTAGTCGCTGGAAAGTTCGACGTACTCGGAGGCGTCAGAGCTAGCCTCCCTCAGGTGTTCCTGCTCGTCGTCGTCGTGTTCGTCACCTTCTGTGGGACGGGTAGCCTTGGCCTGAGAGCGCGTCTGGATGCGCGTACGTTGCTGAGGCTTGTCGGTCTTCTCGGCGGGAGCCTTCCTCTTCTTAGTAGGCGGAGACTCGCCCTCGCCCTCGGTTTCTGACTCCGAAGATTTTGCGTCGTCTTTGCGCGCAAGCCTGGCACTCTTCCTCTTGGGGGCCTTCTTCTTCGGGCTGGAGGGCTCCACGTCTTCTTCGTCAGATGGCGGAAAACCCGAGAACGGCTTCTGCCTCTTTTCCGGAGCAATGGCCTTCTCTCCGCGGCGCTCCATTTCCTTCGTCACAGTCGACTTCTGGAATAGCCTCCTCAGCTGCTCGTTGATGTCGTTCAGGTTGGCTATGTATCCGGCCTTGTCCGCGACGAAGGAAGCCGTGCCGGTGAAGAAGTCCTTCAGTTGCTCGGGTATGTACACCTCGTTCTACAGTGAAAAGAGTAAGATATCGTTGTGTTATCGCGATAATAGCAATGTTGAACTAACCGGGTAGATCTTTGCAGCGGGGTAATTGTAGTCGTAGCGGTACTGGAGCGTGACCACCATACGGACCATTTTGCGCGCAAAGTTGGAGGGGTTCCACTTCACGTTGTCGGCGATGAAACGCTGTAGGGCTATGATGCGGTCAGGGACGTCGAGGAACTCGATGACGGCCTCCTGGGTGTCCAGGGGGATGAAACCAGCGAGTAGCGGGTTGAGGCGCGGGTTGTAGGACACCTCCTTTCCAGTGGGCGGCGCGACGTCGTTGCGCGAGACCACCCTCCTGACAGTCGCGACCTAGAAGCAGATATAGATCGTGATCGTTTCGTTTCTTTATCGTATTATTATCGACAAAGCATATTTGCATAGTTGATCTCATTACCTGATCCTGCAGCCCCTTCACGGAATGGCCGATTAGGCGGAACTCGTCTCTGAGGTCCTTGACCAGCCGGACTGCGAGCATAGCTGCGCCAGCCGCAAGTTTGACACATCCGCCGACGCTGTCACGGTACTTCTTGTCGTCCATGCTCTCGAAGTCCAAGTTCTCGACGGTGTACTCGGGCTTGGCCTTGCGGTGCTTGGTGGGAATTTCCAGGTTTGCGCGCTTGTACAGCAGCGCCTGAGTTTGGAGCCAATCCTCCTCGGGCGGCTTCGAAGTCGTGGCGACTGCTTCCTTAGCCGCCAGTTTGCGTGCAAACTCCCTTTGTTCGGCCCGGACCTATAGAGAATGGGAGTTTCATAGCTTGTATTTGTTGCTCAAACTTTTCGTCACTTTTGCGTTATCGCACTAACCTCGGGGTCGTCAAAGTTGATGCGAAGGTGTCCTTCGGCCAGAACCTCCGGCTCCTCTTCCTGCTCTTCTTCCTCATCGTCCTCCGTGTCTGACTTGTCGGACACATTGCGGGCGGTGATGGCCTGGACGGGTCTCATTGCGTCGCCCTTGAGCTGTACGGCCTCGTCGGGGTCCACGGCAGTGGAAACTGACGAACTGGCAGACGAGCTTCCCTCAGCGACGTTAACCATCGAAGGGAAGAAGGTAGCATCCTTGTGATCGTCCGGGTCGTCCCTCTCGGCCGTCTCCAGGTACTCGATGAGCCGTTGGTCCAGGATGTTGACGGAGCTCTCGTCGTTGTAGACGAAATTCTCGGACTCAGCCGTCTTGGCGCCGGATGGCGCACCTGCAACGGAAAAGTTACGATATGTAGTTTTGTTTAGTCATGACATGTTCGGAGCAATCATTTACCGTCGTCCTTGGGCGCATCGGCCAGGGCGTCTGCCGGCGCAACGTCGGCGGGGGGATCATCGGCCGGGGGTTCGGGGAGCGGCGGATCGTCAGGCGGGGGAACATCAGCCGGGGGATCCTCTGCTTCGACGGGCCTCTGGGCGCGAATGGGGATGACGAGCGGGTCGGCCTGGTCCGTCTGAAAGTCGTGCGCCGGGACGACGTCGGGAGCCTTGTCCGCAGCTGAGGGGGCAGCTGCCGCGATGTCCGGCCGCACCTCGGCCGGCTCCATCGTAGTTGGGCCCTCCGCTTGGGGACGCTGAGCGTGGGGAGGCTGAGCCTGAGGAGGCTGAGCCTGAGGCGGCTGGGCCTGCGGAGGCTGAGCCTGAGGAGGCTGAGCCTGAGGAGGCTGAGCCTGAGGAGGCTGAGCCTGAGGAGGCTGAGCCTGAGGAGGCTGAGCACCCGGCGCTCCTACAGTCGGCGCACCTGTGCGGAAAGATGCATGATGGCAAGAAGGATTTAATGATAGGTGGTCTACGATTACCGATAGTTGTTGGTTGAGGAACGGGGGGCGGTGGGGGCGGCCTCGGGAAGACGGGAGGCGGTGCCGGCGGCCTCGCCCCTGGGTGCGGGGGCCTCGGAGTTGGCGCCGGAGGTGGGGGAGGGGCCGGCCTGGGGACAGGGGCCCAAGGCGGCCTCTGTGGGATTTCCTCAGTTCCCGGTGGCGGTGGCTCCCTGCTCCATTCCATGTGCTCCGGAGTAGCGGGCTGGGGCATCGAGTACTCCGGCCTCGGAGGCGGGACTGAAGAGGAAATGTTAATGCTAAGTTGACGAAAGGCCGGCGGAATGGGATTTTGTGTAAAGGTTGGGCTTTTACCGTAGTAAGGCGTCGGATCGTAGACGTATGGAGGAACGTAGCCCGGCTGGTATGGTGAGCGCGGTTGGGGCTCGCCTCCGGGAACGTGGTAATCCGGGAGCTCGAGGGTTCCGGAGCGGCGGGCGTAGGCGAGGTTCTCGTAGTAGCCGGGCCGAATGTGGGTCAGATTGTGGCGGTAGGCACGCACCCCAGTCTCGGTCCGGCGGTAGGCGTGCGAGGCGACGACTTGGTCCCTAGCGGCGCCCGATGGCGCAGTGGAGACGGTCGTCGTTGTCGTCGTGGCCGCGGTGGTGGCCGCGGTAGTCGGATTCGGATCGGACATTTCTTGGCCGTCCTTCGACCCGGGGGCTTGAACGACGACTGACTTGGCGGAAAAGGAAGCCGGAGGTTAATGGAATGTTCGAGAAGGGGAAGAAAAAAGGCGGGAATTTCAAAAATACCTAAGTTTGTTGTTCCTGCTCCTGCTGTCTAGGGCGCAAAGTTGACGGAACGACGGTGATGTATCTGAAACGGAGAAAGGAAAGGTTTATTCCATATGAATTCTGCTGCATATTGAGCGGGAAAATGGAGGGAAAAATTTGGCACTGGGCTTTAATATCATGAACACATATACGTATACAAATTGCCTCGTATCTTCACTCTACGAGACTGACAGATTTTCATCCTAGCTATAGACTGCCGTTTCTTTACAAGTTCCTTCACTAGACTGCGTCCTTTTATCCCGCTACGGGTTCGCAGGCAACTTCTCCAGGTGCATCCTGTAGTCCTCGACGCTCTCAGTCCAGTCGTCGTCTTCCGTCGATTTCGTGATGATGTCGAGGAGGACCTCCGCGTGGTCGCGGGCCTTCCTCTGCTTCCTCAGGGTGCAGTGGCTGATGATGGCTTGCAGATCAGTTGTAAATTCTTCCGCTGTAATTCCTGCCTCGATCAGCGCCATTGCCCTTTCGTACGCGTTGGCACGCTTCCCGACTCCCTTGCTACGTCCAACCTTGGCCGGGCAATCAGCAGCCTGATCCCCCGCATCTTGCTTTCTCTTCTTGCGGTCGTCCTTCTTATCGCCAACCGAGGATGAACGAGCCAATCCGGGTGTAGTTGGAGTTTTCTGCGACGGCGGCGGGAGGGCGGAACGTGGCGGGGTTGTGGCCTCAGTGCTCGGCGGAGTCTGACTCTTCATGGCAGGCGACGGCGGACTTTCCTTCTCTTTCTCTAGCGATGCATCATCGCCGTCTTCGGTGCCAACGGCGACCTCGACCTCGCCGCCGCCCGACAGAGTCTTAGAGGCCTCCGAGTTCATCTTCTCGGCCTCGCGCTTCTTCCTCAGCTCCTCGCGCTCCTTGTCGATTTCGGCTTCCATCTCGAGAAGGGGGTTTCGTTTCCTGACCGCGCCCTCGTTGTCGACCTTGCGCCTTTTGCCGCCGGACGCCTCCTCTGCCGAGCTCTCCGTCGTGACCGTGGCCGTGTCCCAGATCTCGGCGTCTAGGTTGCGCCTAGCCTCGTCGACGACGCCGCGATTCTCCTTCTCCTGGTGCCGCTCCCTCTTGTGAAGGTTCCTCGCTGTGTTGTAGAGTAGGGCTTTCATGTCCGACTTGAACTTGGCCTCTGGGAACACGACATCGTCGTTGAGGTGACGGAAGTTGTGTGCGGCGCGCGCCACCCTCAACATGAACATGGTGACGAACCTCGGGAGGTACTTCCCTCCGGCGGGGAGCGACCTGTAAAGGGCGGGGAAAAAAATTGCGTCGACTTTGCATCGTTTTTGCGTGCTTTCTCTGACTAACTTACGTGTCCTTCTGTCCTTCTCCGGGCCAGAAGATGTCGTTTTGGAAGTCGATGGCGAACAGTACGTTGGTGAGGGTCTGCGCGTAATTCTTGCCGTATTCGATGTAGTGCAGACAGAACAGCGCCAACTTCTCCACCCTGTTCTTGTTGCTGCAGAAGTCGATGACGGTGGCCAGGTCGCGGAACGGAAGGTGCTTCAGCTCGCGGTCGGAGGAGAGAATGACGGCACGGAGGGAGCTCACGAGTTTCGTCGTTACAGCCTCCTTCTCGGGCGCACCGGCGACGCAGAAGAGGCGCGTCAGGTACCCAGCCTTAATGACGTGGATGTGGGCAACGGAGTGCAGGTGCAGCATGTTCTCGAAGAGCTCCATCTTCCCGTTGAACACCTTAAGGCCGTCAAAGATGGTCTGCAGAACGAGGGACAGGGGGACGTTCTCGTCAATGGCCGTCGGTGCGTCCCATTTCAGCTTTTCGGCGTTCCACCCGTCCGAGCACAGCTTCTCCGGCAGGACCAACGCCTCCAGCTGCTTCTCGTGGGGCATGGTTGTGGGGACAACGTGCGGTTTCTTGGCGCCGACGAAGCCGAATCCGATCTGGTCGGCGTCGCACAATTTCGTCCCGTCTTCTTCCATCACGTCGCTGATCATCTTGCTGATGGCGCGAGAGGCCGTTGCGAAGGCGCGATCGGCGTCGGCGACAGCATCGGTGAACTTCTTGCCCTTCACGGCCGGAGGCGGCTTCGCCTGGTCCAACGGCGTCGGTGCGCGCACCGGGGACGGTTTCTTCGTCGGATTCCAGCCGGGCGCCTTGCCGATGGTCGTGCGCTTCGCCAACTTGTTGCGCAAGTCCTCCAGGTGCTGCTTCTTCTTCATCGCCACTTCCTCGGCGGTGGATGCCGGCCCACCCTGCACTGACGACCCGTCCATGAACTTCTTGTACATGGCCGCGGACTCCCTCTTGGCCTTGAGCAGGCGCTGCTTCTCTTGGAGGCGCTCCAATTCCTTCGCGATACGCGCCTCCTCCTGGGCCATCTGGTCGTCGTCCGTGTCGGAGGACTCTCTGTCCGAGTTGGACAGGCCGAGGTTGCCGGCGGTGAAGGACATGGCGACGATGGCGTTAAGGAAACTCTAGCACTTAGATCTCGTCCCCCTTCTTCAGACACGCGGCCACACTAAAGCTTCTTCTTCTTGCAGTCAGTCGATAAAAGTTGGCGTCTGCAGGCTGCACAGTAGCTGGTGGGCCGTTTGGGCAGCACGGTAGTCAGCCCGACTACCGATGATTTTGGCGGCAAACGGGCAGGCAGGCGAGCGGGCGAGGGAGTTAAACAGCTGACTGACTAAAGCGGTTAAGATTCAAAGTGAGGAAACGATCGAGCGGCTGAGGCAGTGTTCTATTTGCGTTGGTGCACGGTTATTTCACGCTAAAGCGACGATTCTTAAAGTCTACGTCCTTCTCCTCGTTCCCGGGAAAGACTCTCGTCATCACATGGACAACATACTCCACAGGAAGACGCTGCAGTAGCCGGACTCCGTGATCACGCACTTCCCCAGGACCGTCGAAGGGTCGAGCTCGGATTCAACGCTCGACAGCCTGGTGAGGTCGACGCGGAAGATCAAGACATCGCTGAAGTCCAGACCGGGGAGAAGTCCGACGGCGCGCTGCGTGGGAAGCTGAACGGCACGGACAGTCCCGTCGAGGTTAGTTACTTTCATAACCCTTCCGTCTTTCAGGTACACGAATCTGTCCTCAACGCGCTCTGTCGACGATAGGCTGAGGAACCGCGGCCTCTTGCACGAATGCTTCACTTTCTTTGCTAGCATTGTATTTACGAGAGCCTGCGATCCCGTCGCCGTTGTACCTGCTCGATAGTTTTGCTTCATGATTGCGTAGAAGTCTTCGAATCCCGAGGCCGACGTCTCGTCCAGTGGTCCCGCCGCGCGAATGAGATCTAGGTGATGGAAGACGTGGGTATAATGGGTGCAATTTTCGGCGGTGAATGCTTTCTCGTAGGCGATGTACCACCGGGGCAGTAGGTCCGACGTGAGATCGTCCTTCAAGTTCTCGTACATCTCGTCCGGTAGAGCGGCGGCGCGAACAACGTACACCGTTAGCAGCCAGACTTTAACTGCTTCTCGCGGTGCTGTTTCCACGACGGCCGGCCAATAGCACAACAGCAGGTTCCGGTATTCCTCGGCTTTGTACACGGTGCAGTCGAGGTCACGCGTTCTCCTGGAGAAGTGGCTCAGCGCCTTCTGTTTTCTTAGAATTTGGTTCAGCTTCGTATCATCCGCGGCAGCAAATTTGACGGGGTACAGTTTCTGTCCTCCTTGGCTGGTTTTCTGCTTGTACATCAATTTGACCATCTTCCGCACGACGCCCAAGTGAATGCAGTGCATGCACTCGGCGGGGATATCGCGAACGAGGTCAAGGCCGGGGATTGGTGTAGCTAGGCCGACACCTTTCACTCCTGCGTTACTACGTTCTCCGGCTGCCACAGCTTCACTTTCCGCACGTAGTTCACCGTCCGTGCGCCGTTCTTTTCCCATGGTGCTGCTGGGGTATCGTCCGTTCACCTTTTCGGCCTTGCAATAAGGGCACCCCGTATTAGACGCGTGACTCTTCAAACCCTGCAGTGGTGCTCGTTTTGGCGCGTCAGCAATAATTCTACGTACTTTCAAGCCGCTTCCCGGCAGATCGGCTAGGAACGGCGCCATTATCGCCTCATCCTTGCCTCCAAGCCGTTTCTTCCAGGGCTTCAGGATCCCTAACGCGTACACGTTGGAGCAGTCGCTGAACCGGACAGATAGGACGTCAATGGACAAGCCGCTGGAACGGCTTTCAGGGACGCCGTCTATCGATATGTCTATTGTTCGCGAGCTGATCCTCGACCCGTGCGTGTTGCAGTGCCATTCGTAGAGGTCGGAGAGGCGCACGTAGTACAGGGCGTGGAGCAGAGTCAGCCTCCGGCGAATTATTTCTTTCCGAGGAAAACGCTTACGATGCCGTAGAAGGACCACGTTACCATGGGTATCTTCCGTTGTAATGTCCACGGCGACAGCCGGCATGTCTTTCATTGCGTGCTCCCTCATTGCGCGAAAAGATCGCACTTCTCCATTCCGTAGCGCCACACTGATTCCTTCCGCATTTGACCGAATGTACTGCACCAAGTCGATCATTACGGCGATGGGTACCTCCCGTCGTGCTTGCAACGCAACGAGAAAGTTCTCCACGTCCGATGCGGAGACAGATTCCTCCTCTGATGGTTCTCTACGTTCAGCTCCCGGGGGAGGAGGAACTATTACGTCAGGCGAGGGCGATGTGAGAGCAATGTCAGTTTCAACTGCACGAACGAGCTCTGCATTATGGTCGCCGGTGTTATCCCAGGCGTCGACGCCCGAGCCGTCATCGGAGATCGCCAAGGAAGCCCAGTCGTCTGTGTTACCGTCCCCCTCCTCGAAGCGGCTTCCCGTCGTTGACTCCGTGTCCCAGTTATCCGCTGGAAACTGTTCCAGAGCGGATTGAGCAACGGCTCGGAACGGATCCACGTAATCCTGACGAATACGTTGTAGCCGTCTCTCCCGACGTTGTTCAGGTGTAAGTGGCATGACGATTTTTCGGCGATAATGTAACCCGGCCGCCTATACGCAAGAAACTGCCGGGCCTCCAGCCACGCTCGCAGTCTGTTGACATTTCACCACAACAAATAAGCAGTCAAAGGGCGGGATATATAACATAACGTCCGTATACCACATATGTCTACTCCTTCCTTTTCATGCCGGCGCAAGATGGAGGACTCGACTACGTACGATCGCGTTATCCTCATTGATCTGCAGCCCTTCCCTGAATTCCCACATGCGTCCTGCGAAAGCATCGACAAGTACGACATGGAAACTGTCGCCGGCGGGAGGCTGAAACTCTCGCGAAACTTCCGTCTGCGCCCCATCAGCATCAAGATCTACCAAGAACCCCATGTATACCACATCGTTTCCAAGGTCGACATCAGGTGCTCCAATGTGGAGCGCGCACGGGCTACGGGCGCTGTCAACGCTCACATCCGCAAGCTGAAGAAGAACATGATGCCAATGGACGACATCGTCAAGTCCGTCGTTGAGACCTTCCCGGCCAGAGTGATCAGGGGACTGAACTTCGCCGAAAACAATGCGCCAATGAGCAAATTCGCTACATCGGCCAGGATGCGCCCACCTACGCAATTCTCCTCTTCAGAAACGGATGCGCCTGGCAGCAGCACCCAGCAAGCGAGGAGGAAGAAAGCTAGCAGGACAGCACAGAACATCAAACACTGCGAGGCCAACGAGGCCGCTGCTCTGCCCCACAACGGAGATCCGCGGACACCTTTCACAGTTGTAGTTCCCAATGCGAATGCCACCGCCCTTCAAGATGTACCAGACTACACAAACTTGATCAACGAAGCCGAGTTCTCGTTCGAGGTAGCAGATGACGATATGGGAACGAAAAGCGACAACGCCCGGGGGCAAGAAAACACCGATCCGCAGAATAACAATAAGGGCAACAACGTCACCGATCCGCAAAACGAAACCGACCTCACCAACGTGCTCGTCCCTCCGCCCAAGAAGAAACGCTGTTCCGAAGACGACGTCAAGGGATTCCACCACAGATTGGACCGCATGCAGAGCCAGGTGAACGCCAGCCTCGACCGCGTCCATAAGGCCCTAGTATTCCTAACGGGCGAAACGGAGAAGTTCCGCAAGGAGTACCAGGTCATCAGACAGCGGCTGGATAACGTCACGAAAACCACCGTCGTCGAGGACATGAAGCCCCAGGCGCTCCCCTTCAAGTCCATCGAAGCCATGGAGACGTACGTGGCGAATGAGCCGGACATGACGCAACTTATTGAAAGGTTAGTGACAACTTCAATTGCTCAAACTCGTTGACTCCACTTTGCGCCATCCGGGAATGACAGCCAATCCGCCCCCAAAAAACTAGAAAGTCCCAAGTCTATAGCCTTCGGGTTCGGCCTCTTTGGGGCAGCGCACTCGCTGCCTCGACTTATCGCCATCCAGGGAGGGAATCCAGTCGCCC
>JAAUYK010004497.1_pt1 | contig 11343 bp, 9 predicted proteins | sample 7278021 | NCBI WGS metagenome assembly JAAUYK01 (sample SAMN14350223, study PRJNA611818) | marine sediment metagenome | isolation source: surface marine sediment (1.8m) | place: French Polynesia: Moorea | collected 2018-08
ACCTGAAACCAATTTCCTCTCAGGTTTCTCCACACCTCGGAGACGCACGACGTTCCGTTGACCGTCCTGCAGCCGGGTTGGACCAAGGAAAACTTCTGGTTTATTGTACTATTGGTGACGCAAGGCGAAGTCGTTACGTTCACTATCGAACACTCTCTGAAACACACAATCCCAGTAGCTAAACTATAGTTAGCTGCTTTCTGTACGTACAATATTTTTTGATTGTTCAAGTTTACCTGAATTGCCGATGGAATCCTGGGGAGTGCGTTCTAATTACACGCGGCCCCGCCCCCTCTCCGTTTTTTATCGGACACATGTATTTAAAGGGCCGCGGTGGCTTGAATCGCACGTCGTAGATGTTTCTGAAAGACGGAGAGGTACATATATAGGCCTGACTGTTTCCGGATGAGTCAAGATCGAGTACATACGCGTACCTCCCGTTTCCCGTGACCGGGACGCAGTTTTGAAACCATGCTACGAGTCCGCCCGCCTCCTGCCACGCCCAGGCCCCCTCGACGCACTCGGAGCCGTCCTTGGTGTTGCAAGCGGGAGAATTGGGATTGCCCCCTCCTGCTCCTCCCCCGCCGCCACCGCTGAAAAAGAAAGGAGTGGTGGTTCCTTGCGGAGACGTCGTTGTGGTCGGCCCGTCAGCTGGAGTAGTGGATTCAATTCTCGTGGTCGAGGTAGTTGTAAAGGTGGTGGCGCTAGAAGTCGCCGCCGTCGTCGTCGATGGCGACGCGGTCGTGGAGGCAGTTGCGTCGTATTGCGGAGACTCGACCTTCTTCACGTTCTCGAAGCACTTGTAGTAAATTCCGCATTTGAACCTGTCCAATGATGGTACATACATGGTTAAGAGCATAAGGATCTTTAGCTCACGTATCTGCCGGGTGGACGGTGTTGGTGTCGTACATGAGCAGCACGTCGAGAGAGCCGCCCGGTTCGATGTACCACATATGCGTGTAGTTCTTCACGTCCACCTCGTCCCAGTTGTGGCTGGCATCGTCATCGTTGTGGTTGTGCTCGCCGCCGCCTCCTCGGCTGTGAAAGCTGAGGTGGTAACTGTGCGCGAAGGCGCCGCCCATGTTGCCACAGTGAGTGACCACGTCGCAGAGGAACGGATAGGCGTTCGTGAAAGTCCAGTGAAAGCGGCGAGAAGCCTATGCCGACCGAACAGCACTTGGTACATACCTCAGAATCGATTGAAATCGAGGAAATTAGCCTACCAGGTTATTGCACCTGTCCGAGTTGATCGGGTGCCCGATTACGACGACGCTCTTGCCGCCTTTATCCTTGATGGCGTCCAGAATCGAGTCTGCCGAGTAGGCGTCGGCGCAGTCGTGTCTCAGGGTGATCTTGTACGGGTGGTCATGGGCGAGAAAATCCTCCAAGTGCGGAGTTGCGAACGAGGCGCGAGACATCGGTCGCTGAAAGCAGGAAAGCCATTGGCGGTCTAGTTCATGGTCACGAGACTACGTAGCTCGATCCTCCGCAATGACGGGCAAATTGCTCCTGTGTCGACAGTAAGTGACCAGCTTGGAGAAAATAGCGGAGAACTAGCCTCTTTGTCAGCTCAATCTGTCTGACAGGTACGCGTAGGAGTCCGATAGAAGGAGAAATCGTCCTGTCTGTCTTTGCTCGATCACGCGCCACTTACCGCTGCTCGTCTGCTGGCTGCCTCAGAAATTTCGCCGAGTAGGAGGCCCGCCGCCGCGACGAAGAAGACGAAGAGGGCTTGATGAGGCCTAAGAGAAGCGACTGACATGCTTGAATCGAGTGAGTACGTGTGCCAAGTCGTTCTCTTCTCCTCTGTCTGCACCGACTGATTTGACCCAGCTAGTCGAACGGCCGACGGTGCAATTTTTCTTGTGCTTCCGGTTGCAGGAAAACGTAGAGTGAGTCGAATGCATAGCGGCGATGCTGAGTTGGCGCTAATTTTAATGGCAGGAAGAGAGTCGGTCGGTCGCGGCAGCAGAGCGCATTAAACCGTAAGATAAGGGGCCGCCTCAAAAACCGTAGTCGACAATTTGCTCCTTGCTTCCAATTCACCTAAGTGCCCGACCGACCCGACCCGTATTTGCTCTCCGAATATTTGAAGACGTCTCTCAATATTGAAGAACTGACATATTGAGATTGCAGTGCAAAATGAGACTCGATTCCGTTCGAGCACTGTCTAGCTTCGGTGGAAATTAATATCTGAGTCGTACGTATACGTAGTAGTTTCTGCTCAGCCTTCTCAGTAAGTCATGATGAAAAACATTTTAGTAGGGTCATTCGCCTGCTCGCTCCCTGCCTTTTTACGTCCGCCACCCGCTTTACGTCGCCTCTTCTCATCGACACTTGGTCGACGTGCAAACGAGGCGGCGACGAGCGAGCGGTCAAACGAACGAGCAAGCGCAAATTTAAAAGCCCATGCGGGCCTGAGCAAATTGAGCGCTTCAGTCTGAGACGACTTCTACGTACGTATTTGCGCGAAACTTTCGTTGTATGCGAAATTTGTGCTGGTACGTAGTAGCTCAGTTTTCAAGTACGCCAACAATCTCATATTGGTGAGGTTGCAATATACTGACTTTTTGATATCTCTGTTCGGTGAACATCTACGTAGGTAGACGCCTCGATCCTTTTGCTTGTACATCCCCATCTATCTACGAAGAAAAGAAACAATATGTGGGTCACATGATATTGGCAGGAGAATTACTACGTTCTTGCGAAAGATACTAATCCAGGAAAGAGCCTCGGCACGACCTACCTACGCTTGCGCGCTTGCTTCATGGCCATGGAGAACTTCTTAGACGCTTCTTTCTCTCTCTCTCTCTCTCTCTCTCTCTCTCTCTCTCTCTCTCTCTCCTCGCGGTCGTTCCTGGTGCGAAATAATTTCTCCTTCCCTCCGTCCCGTCCCATCCGCGTAGTATGTCTGTCTGGCAAACTTTTTATTCTTTCCCTCTACTTGCGAGCAGCCATCCAAACCTCCTTCCTTCTGCTTCTGGTTCTCTCCTTCCCTCACGAGCCATGAAGGAGTTTTTACGTCTCTCGCCGCCGTACGGTCGCAGCCCGGGGCGGAATTGATCGGGATGCGAAATGGCCGATTTCTCCGCCGCCGCCGCAGTGGCTTTCTTTTAGCACCCCGCACATCACGCGGTCACGATTCGGGCGGATTCAGTTAGAAGAGAAAGGCGAAATTCCAAAGGCTCGCGAATTTTTTGCGGCTCGTATAAGCCTCCTGACCGGCTGGTTGCCTGACTGTTGCCCGTCCAGAGCCCTTCTTCCTCTTCGCTCGAGGCGTTTCTTCTCCTGGCAGCCATGGAAGTGGACGTCTGGACGACAGGTCAGGTCAGGCTGAGATCTGGCTCTAGATGGGATCGACCGACTGCCCTACGGAACCGCCGAATCGTCATGAAAGTCTAATCGACGGTCAGATAGACGGGAGGCGGCATGGCCTAAGCGCGGTTTAGGTCATTCGTTCGGACGTTGCCTTCGAAATGGGGACTGAGGAAGGAAAACTGCTTAAGAAAGTAGGAAGCAGGCAGGCATAAATATGGAGAAGGTACATAGCTATATTCGTGCATGCCCGGTTTTGTGTACGGACTTCTCCTTGGCTCGATCGGTTGACTGAGCCAGACAGTACGTATTTCGCCCGAGGCTGTTTCCTGCTCGTCATTTTTTTCCCCCGCTAGACGGCTTCCGTGCACCAGGTGTAGTAGATAGACAGACTGAGTTCAAGTCTATCGTGGCCTAGAATTACGACGTGGGATGCTGTAAGATCTAGAGGTCGCTCTCCCTCCCTCCCGACAAACGCGCGTCTGATAAGGAAGAAAGGATAGAAGGAGAGGAAGACCTCCTGCCGGATAAGAAGCCAACTTTGTCGTCTCGAAGACAGACGGAGACAGGCCGGCTGGCGGTCGGGCGGACGGAAGGTAATCTCGTGTCGTCCGGCCTGCCGGTTCGTCCTTGGTACGACTTCGCACCCACTTCTTGCTCACAAGTTCTCTTTTACTTAATTAATCCCTTCTCTGCGTGTACGTACGCGTATGTAGTAGTCGGCGGCGGCCCTTTGTTCGCACCTTTAATTACACGTGTTCCTTTCATTCTAGGTGAGTTGAAATAAAACGGAATACGTATACGTAAGTCCACTCGATCGACATAAAAGAAAGTAATAGGCATCAGGTAAGTGCATAAAAAGGATATATGTACGTGCCAGGGCATGTGCAAAAACAGGAATAGTTGCAGTCACTGTGTACGAGTGGCTTCCTCACCGTGTATTGTCACGGACACGCACCAGTCACTTTTTCATTCGCAAGTATTGGCAACGTTGAAAAGAGTCAGATATACGTAAGAGTACTACGTGGTGGTATATCGCTTCCCTCCCTCTCTCCATTACAATGGACGTAAGCGAACGTACTATCTGCAGAGAAAGAGAGAGAGAACGGGCCGTCCGCGTATTGCCGATGTCATTATTACGTTTCCGAATTTCCTCCGTCCGTTCTCGTAACTACGGCTACGGGTGTGAGCCTAGCCCCCTACTATATATCTTACTTTATCCTCGCTCTCATGAATGTACCTATAGTACGTAGTATACATAAATGTATGTACGTACTAGTATCCGAAGTACGCACTTCTAAGTAAGGCCCAATCGCTAGGTTAAGTGATACGTACGTACAGCCATGCTAATATATCGGCTGAAAGGCATACTATATCCCTCGGCCCAGCTCTAAATTGTTTCCGCCGCCATTGTACTTGGGCTACGCGTACTTATCCGTACGATCGCCGTGTTAGAAGGACCTAAAAATATGTTTACGTTGCTGCTAAAGGGGTTGGATGCAAGTGTCCAGTTTCAGATCTAAAGCGGTCTCGCGGTTATTCACCCTCGTTTGTTCGGTCCCGTTGAGTAGGTCAGGCAACTTTGGGTAGCTCTGCATGACTAACTGGAAGGATGAGGAAATTCAGACCGTTATTATTGACAGCTTAAGAGCCGTCCTCGTGCGCGGTCGCGGTCGCTGTGCCTCGATAAGCAGAGTAAACGTAGTAAAAACTGTTCGTAATTTTATGATGGTGGATATATATACGTTTTCGACCTGGAGCACCCCTTAAATATTGAGACTTTTTAGTGCTCTACCACCGCGCCGCGCCGCCCTCCTCTCCCTCTCTTCGTCGTTTGGCTTTTGGGTAACGTACGTGTGCTACCAGGCAGGGTGAAGACCCTCGAACTCCAGTTCAGGAACTAGGCCATCCATGCCATACCATTCGGATCACACTAATAGTGCAGCCTAGATGTCTGTCTGCTTGTCGTATCATTGGCCGGATTATCTGATGCGCAATTGTGACAAGACATTCAGCTATAGGCTACATACGTATTGCTGCCGGCGCGCCTAATCTGAGCTAATGACAAACAGCCAGATATAGCGCCACAATAACAAGGAAAATATACTATACAGTAGAGTCGAGATCGCGTATTGTTTTCTGCCTTAAACTAACTTTAAAGCCCGGGCCTTTTTTTGCATTTACGCAACATCCCATCTGGCTCAAATCATGAGAGAGGGGGTTGCTTTTTGTCCTCCTACTGTAGTCTAAAGAGGCAAGCCGCGATTTTTTGCTCATCGTCCCCTAGCTTCCTTCCTCCGTTTTCCAAGCCTGCTGGCGCTGGCCTGGCTGCCTTCCCGCCGGCCTAATCTTCTTGTTACTCGAGCCGTTTGGCAGCGTTGTGTGTGGCCTCAAGTGGATCCAGCAAGTACGTAGATAATTGGTGCTCAAGTCCAATGCACGCACGGATGACGTACATGGCTGTGGGTGGAGTGTTTTACATTTAGCGACCTCCACTACGTATATTCTCGATCCCAGGCTAGTCTAGCTGCTCCCATGACGCGCCTGACTAAAGAGCTGGACTGGAAAGCTTTTGAGCCGGCCGCCAGACGAAGTAAGTGAGGCTAGGGATCCAGCTCTGAGGGGAGGGACGGAGGGACGGAGGGAGAAGGGCGAGTAACTCGAAGCAGACTGAGCAAACTTGGAATCAGAAACCGGAGTAGGCTAATGGGCGGTTTGTTCACTGGCGGCCGGCCGGCACGCCGAGTTACAAGGGGGCGGCGGAGGAAAGAGGCTAGGCAGCAGCTTTAACTCAAAAGGAGATCGAAAAGTAGCTGATGCTTTCGAAAATGTTAAGCTCGTGATCTCATTATTTAGCCCTAACGAATTAAATACGTCCGGATTTTGGAGCGAATGACCGACCGACGTACTGCCTTTTGCGCAACGATCCCATTGCTGCCAGCGCGCAGCGTGCTTGCGGCTGGGATGCACTTAGCCTAAGTAGGAGCCATACTTTTTCCGGCGGCGAAGCCACCGGTCCACAATTCGCGTTTTTCGTAGTTTTCGCCCTCATCATCTTTGCCATTCTTTTACATTTTGCCAAACGGCAACTTAAATACTATGGTAAACCCATTACAACATGCAGGTGGACCCTATACCCATGGAGGAGCCCATACCCATATTGGAACTTATACCCATAGCGGACCCCAAACTTATGAGTGTCATCCCCATTCTGCATAGAGCTATTGCCTTCGACGCCGGACTATACGTAGAGGCCATTTCCGCTTGTTGCGGTGGTAGTTGAACGTGGTTACTTGATGATTCGCCGTGCACACACCAACATTACGGTCTCCTCTCTCCATGTAACTATAAAAGGGGCCGGAAATAACTAGTCAACTCGTGAACTTGTAATTGCTCAGGCATTCAATGATGTTTGCTGGAGATTAATTTCATCTCCTTTTATGTATATGTAGTATGTTTATACGCACGCATGAATCTAGAACAAGCTTATTGGCACTTAATTAGGGTCCACAAACATAATTAGTCTGTACATATTGGACCGAGGATGATTCTACGCATAGTATTCATGCCTAGCCCCACATATGCCATTATGCCCATTGTCATCTTGGATTGTCCGACTGTCTGGTCGCCGTCGTATGTATGCACTTCTAATGGGAATTGAGTGTCTTCTCCCCGGGGGTTGTGTCCTCGGCAATAGGAGGGGGAGATACAGTAGGGATCGAGGGAGGAAAGAGAAAGAGAGAGAAGGCGATTAGCACTGAATGAGTTAATCCCTGTGTGCCAAGTTACTCGGCATTCATTCCAGTCTGCATATCGGACCCCCATAAACGCAGACGTACGTAAGTGCATATGCAACTGCATGTAGATAATCTTTGTTAATTGGCGTGTATTTACCCCGGGTTATTAAATCAGATTTGTCATATCGGTCCTTGCAGACTTTTCTTTTCTTCTCGCCTCTGGCTGTCAGCCATTCCGTCACCCCGACGTCGAATCAAGCCGGCCTCTTCCCCTAGCACCCGGGGCGGGCGGCTTGTCCTTTCGAAGAATTTGGGCCGCCACTGCCGAGACCCTCTTTTTGTTCCGTTTCGCAAATAGACTGGCTGACAGGCAGGCAGACATCGCGCCTCTTCTCCCTTTCTAACTGTACGTACCCGAGTAGCGCTGGAGGTTGTCAGGCCGTGATAAAAGGGGCTTCGACATAAGAATGCGAACCAGCAGCTAGGTGTTTGTCATCAGGAGGAAGGCAGCCTGTGTATGATAGTGGGAGATATCAAGAGTGCCAAATTTGCTTCTGCCGGCGTGATCCCCCGGCCTCCCCTCCATCGCTCGTCGTATTGTCGCCCTCGATCGCGAAGCTGCTAGCTAGGGTTCGAGAGGTCTAGCTTCATTGCTATTCTCAACCAGCCGTCACCTCGATCTATGGGGCGCGATATGAGGGCCGAAGAGAGTGAGTTGGCTGCATGGATGGCACAAACAGCCAGTTGGGAGTTGGATCGAGACCGGGCCGCAATACGTGCGTGATGCGGTAGAGGGTCGGATCGATCGGACAACCATTTGAACGGTGAGTTAGCAATGTCCGCGGGATGATGATGCGCGGAAGGAAGGAATGTTCGCCTTTCAACTGGACTTTACGCTCCGCTTCGGTAGCTTAATTGCTCTTTTAAGAGATCAACTTGCCTCGTCTGCGTCCGCGCCGCGCCGCCCAACAGGGAGAAATTAGCGGAGTATTTTATTTCTACTCCCCTCCCCCATCACGGATTACTTAAAGTTCACTGGAATGCGAACTCAACTCTACATTGGGACTGACTTTAGGAATTTGTACAGTTTCTAAACTACTCAAAGATGGGGCACCTTTTCCGTCCTCTATGAAATTAACACTATGCTGCACGTAATTAGTATTCGTAATAGCGGCCTGGTAGCTAGGCCCTCGCCGTGTTCCGAGTTTGCTTCCTTCATGCTCTACGTAACTTAGCGGCGTTCTTTCCGCACGCTGTTTGCCTCTGCGCCTCGCCGTTGCCGTCTCCGCTTTCGCGTTCGCGCTCCGACCGTTCGTTCCCTTCCTTCCTTCCGTCGTCCGTCCGTCCGTCCGCGTCCGTCCGCTTGATCGCACTCTCGATCTCACGGCGGCGGCCGCGGCCGGGCGCGCGCTTTTCCACGAAGCTCGAAAGACAGCAGCCGCAGTGCCAAGGTGAAGGCGAACGAACGAACGAACGAACGAACGAACGAGCGCGGGAGGGGAAGGTTGGAAGGGGAGGAAGGAAGGTGTGCGGGAGAGAGTGAGGAAAAACGCAAGTGTTCCTAACTGGATAATTGCCTCCACGCCCTTTGCTTTGTGTTTCCCCGGCCCGATCGTATACAGTGTTAGTGAGTGACACAAAAGAGGAGAGAAAAAGTGAGTGAGCGAGTGAGTAGAGGAAGAGGAGATGGCGGACCGGACTAGCGAAAGAAGACGGCGAAAAAAGCAGGAGGGCATAACTCGTCCCCGTCCTGATCCTGTGGCCACAAGCCATGGCACCCTTTCGCGAACGCTGCACTGCCACCGCGAGTCAATCATCGTGAGAAGGAGAAGACGAAGAAGACATCTTTTCTATTGAAGATCGAGCCATCCATCCGTCCCTCCGTTAGGCTATATACGTATATAACGACAAGACCGAACTGGTGTGGCTGCACGACAAAAGTATAATATACCACATGGCCATAGTATATGATTGGTCAAGCGCTGCACGGCCAGTCTGTTCACATATTGGTCAGGGTCAAAACTTGTCATGATGCCCTCACATGGCATCAGACACCCATAGTTTAATAAGTTTTTGGTGAAAGCAATATGCACAATTCTGGTCGTCGCGGGTCGAGCAAGCGTCGCGGAACTTCCGCGACGTCTGATCCGCAGCCTTCGGGCGAAGCGGCCTCGGCTTCGACCTCTTCTCCAGCCCCGGCCCCGGTCGCTCTGTCAGCGACGACCTCGACTGCCGGAGCGGCCACTATGACACGCAGACAAGGTTATGAACCAATTTCCACCGGAAAACTATTTTAAATTGGGATGTCTAAGTGGTGTGCAGATTGAAAGTAAACTGAAATGGAACCAAGATCTGGAGTTGAAGGGCTACATTTAGATATGTATACGGCCTTTTAGAGTCGAACCGTTGCCAAGCGAGTGGTCAAAAAGTTCTCTCTAACGGCACGCACTACGAACATACGCTATTTATGCCCGACCGACCGACCGACCGACCGACCGACCGACCGACCGACCCCTCTGCCCGCACTCGCTCGATGAGATTCTCCGCTATGCCGTTGAAGAGCTCTCGTAATATGCAGATGAGAGGCCATGCCATTGCAGCTAGCCGGGCACGGAGCTCTCGAGCGGCGTTGGCGGCCTTGCTTCGGTGAGCGGCAACTCGTTACGTGTTAGATGAGCAGGCGCCGCGTAATACGTACCTTGGGGCTAACTCGCATCATCACCCCGAGCACGCGCACGCTCACAGCTCGCTCGCCCTCGTGGTTTATGTTTCAGGCCTTAAGGGCAGTTACAGTTGTGCTCGAATGTTCGCGTACGCCCCCTGCTCTTCAAGGTAGTTACTGCGACAGTTCCTCTCTTTCTCTTCCGGCTGGCTGGCTGGCTGCATGGCGTGTCCATTGCCTCGCTCGATCCGCGCTAGCTCGTATGCTGTCTGCGCACTTGTCGCCATCGCCGTCACCGTCGCCGACCTTGCCATATTAAGCGAGCGAGTGAGGCGGCCATCTAGCAACGCCCGCCCGAGGGCCATTCTGCGTAGACGAACAGACGGACGGGCGGACGGACGGACAGACGAGTACGAGCGAACGAGACGAGTTGATGGAAGCGAGACCTACTCGTACTACGCGCACTCGGCTCGCTGTTTGGCCGGAAATGTTAAGCAGGCGTGCGTGACAAAGGCCCCGATTAGTACGGGGCAGAGGCGACCACCGCGAGAAAGGCAAGTTCGTAAAGGAGTAAGCGACGAGCGTACAGCCTGGTCCAGAGATAAAAGTATATCGTGTCGTACATCGTCATCCGGGCCCGCTGAGCGAAACAAGCAAAATCTTGTTCGGCAAACTGCAATCAACCCAAGGCCTTTCTTTATTACTAATTCGAATGAATGGCGGCGGCAGCTAGAGCCAGTGGGCTAAATACGTGATGAAAGTCGGTTGTAACAACATAGTGCGTGTAGCAGCTTTATTGATATTATGGTAATCAGCAGGGCGACGGCGGCTCAAGTTTCTCTCGCGCAGAATAATGGCCGTTTACACTAGATGGCTTGCTCCATGAATGGATGGCTGGTTGGCTGGAGGTGGGCGGCCGACCGACAGGGGAAACTCCCCAGGCTCAGACCCAGCCGGCCGTTCGTGGTAGTGTTGACATATTCAGATTACCCTGTCTAGCTGCCTGCGGCCGGCCATGTGTGTGTGCGGCCTCGTCCGTCGCGCTGCGCTGGCTACGTCCGTCGCGTCGCGTCCGTTCCTCAGTCTAGGTTTGTGTTCCGGTGGTGTACATTACTACTACTGTACATACGTACAACGAGTACACTGCATGCGTATTACGTATACGCACGATTGTCAACAGGATAGATTGAAGGTCGCTTCTGGTGGATTCAATCGCTGCACATTTTCTAGATGAAGAAGACGCATGAGGTCAACGTCGATTTGAATGACTCATCGCGCGGCATCAGCTACGTGGGCCGGCAAGCCCACTAGCTGTGCTCCCAAAGTTAAGGTCACACAGCTAGCGGCCAGACTGTCGTCATCATCATCGACGTCGCGTCGCGTCGCGTCCGTCGGCCTTTTGGGTCCTTTTGTCCGATAAATGAACTTATCTGTGCCGAACAATGCCTAGGCAATAACACCGGCTGGTAGGCCGGACGTCACTGTCGCTGTCTCCAGTCTGGTGCAGTGGCTCGGATGGGGCAAGCAAAGAGATATCAGCAGCCCGAGCTTCCTTTTGTTGGCGGCAAAAAGGTATACAAATCCGTGCGATGATCGACGGGTGTCGAGATATTTGGGGACATTTTCTTC
>JAAUYK010184673.1_pt1 | contig 11342 bp, 8 predicted proteins | sample 7278021 | NCBI WGS metagenome assembly JAAUYK01 (sample SAMN14350223, study PRJNA611818) | marine sediment metagenome | isolation source: surface marine sediment (1.8m) | place: French Polynesia: Moorea | collected 2018-08
CGCTCGCCCAGGTACTCGATGTTCTCCGCCAGCAGCCGGTCGTGCTCCGCGCGCAGCCTTCGCCGCTGCATGATGCCGTCGAGGGACGCGGCGAGCGTCTCCGGCTCGAAGGGCTTGAGGAGGTAGTCCGTGGCGCCGAGCTTCATGGCGTCGACGGCCGCCTGGACGTCGACCACGCCCGTCACGACCACGACGTCCTGCTCCGGGTCCCGCTCCTTCACGACCTGCACCAGCTCGGCGCCGCTCATTCCCGGCATCACCAGGTCGCTCAGCACGACGTCGAACGTCCCGCGCTCCAGCACGCGCAGCGCGTCCTCGCCGCTGCTCGCGGTCTGGACCTCGTAGCCCTCCTCGACGAGCATGCTCTCGACCAGCTCTCGGAAGTAGCGCTGGTCGTCGACGGCCAGGACGCGCCCCTTGGGCATGGGCTCCCCCGCGGGTGCACCCGGCCCGACCGGCAGCGGCTCGCCGCCTAGGCTCCGGTGGCCACCCTCCGAGGAGGCTCATCGGCGCTCCCGCGTCCGCCCTTCACTGCTGCGGGGTGGTCGGCGCGCAAATCCTCCCGCGCCAGCTCTCCGATCAGCGAGTGCGGCGTGGCCTCGACGAGGCGGACCGCGACCAGGCGACCGGGCTCCGGCGCCTCGGAGGCGGGCGTCGTCACGTTCACCACGCGGTGGTAGGGGTCGCGCCCCGAGCGCTGGGGTCCTCCCCGCCGGCTCGGGCCCTCGATCAGGATCTCGGTCTGCTCGCCGACCCGGCTGCGGTGGGCGGCCAGGGTGAGGGAGCGCTGCACGGACTGGAGGGCCTCGAGCCGCTCCTGGGCGAGCGGAGCCGGTACCCGATCCTCGAGCTCCGCCGCGCGGGTGTGGGGCCGGGGCGAGTACTTGAACGAGAAGCTGTCCACGAAGCCCACGTCCCGCACCAGGCCGAGGGTCGCGTCGAAGTCCGCGTCGGTCTCGCCCGGGAAGCCGACGATGAGGTCGGTGGTGAGGGCCAGGTCGGGCCGCGCGCCGCGCAGGCGGTCCACGAGGCGGCGGTAGTCCGAGGCGCGGTGGCGGCGACGCATCCGGGCCAGCACGGCGTCGGAGCCGCTCTGTACCGGCAGATGGACGTGGGGGCACAGCGCGTCGAGCTCGGCGTGGGCGCGCACCAGCTCATCGTCGAAGAACAGCGGATGCGGGCTGGTGTAGCGAAGGCGGGCGATTCCGGGGATCGCCGCCAGCCGTCGCAGCAGGCTCGCGAAGGGGGTCGTCCCGGCCGCCTCGGAGCGCTGCCGTCGGAGGTCGTGGCGGCCGTAGGCGTTCACCGTCTGCCCGAGCAGGGTGAGCTCCCGGACGCCGCGCGCGGCCAGCGACTCCGCCTCGGCCACGATGGCGTCCGCGGGGCGACTGATCTCCCGCCCCCGCGTGTTGGGCACCACACAGAAGCTGCAGAACATGTCGCAGCCTTCCATCACCGTGACATAGGCGCGTCCCGGGGCCTGTCCGGGGTGGTCCGGGTGACGCTCCGGCAGATCGAAGCGCTCGAGGGAGGCGCTCTCGGTCGTCTCGACGCGTCGGGCCCCGCGCTCGGCGTCCGCCACCATCGTGGGCACGAGCCGCAGATTGTGGGTGCCGAACACCAGATCGACGTGCCCGAAGCGGCGCAGGATGGCGTCGCCCTCCTGCTGCGCCACGCACCCCGCGACACCGAGCAGACGCCCCGGCCGCTCGCGCTTCCAGGCCCGCAGCGCGCCGAGATCGCTGTACAGGCGGTGCTCGGCCTTCTCGCGAATCGAGCAGGTGTTGATCACCAGCAGGTCCGCGTCCCGGAGCGTCTCGGCGGCGCGGAAGCCCTCGTGGCAGAGGAGGTTCGCCACCTTGTCGGAGTCGTGGGCGTTCATCTGGCACCCGTAGGTGCGAATCAGGAAGCGCTTCGCGGGGCGCACGGGCACGATCTCCGGGCGGGGGCGGGGCGAGACGGGCGAACACTACCCGAGCGGCGAAACCCCGCCAAGCGTTCAGGAGTGCGCAAAAAGCTCGCAAATCGCTTGCAGAAAGCGAATTATCTCTTTGTTTCAAATAGGATTTCAGCTATGCTCGGTCAAATCCGAGGCGGCCGCGCAACCAGGCTGAAAGGGTGCGCTGTGGTCAAATACCGTTTGACTATCGGCGCGAGCCCGCTCATACTCGCTCTCGATACCGCGAGTCATCGGTTCACTCAGGTTCATGGAGGCGCGGTGGATCTGGCATTTCTGACCGAAATGTCCAACCTCTCACCCCCCATCATCCATCCACCGCCCTCCTCCCTGTAGAACGCCCCGCTGGGAATCCCAGCGGGGCGTTTTCATTTGGGTCACTGCGATGTCGACGCGAACGCCGAAGTGATTCCTACAGAACGAGACGGTCGACCATCGCGGAGAGCTGCTTCAGGTTGCGGCACTCCTCGGCGACGTCGGTGTACCGCAGGTACTTGTCCTACACGCTGTCTCCGAACCCCCACGCGCTCGGGCTCTCGGGGTTCAGCCACACCACGTTCTTGGCCTTGTTGTGGATGTCGCGCAGGCACCAGGCACGCGCGTCGTTGTAGTTGTTGCGCGCGTCTCCCAGGATCAGGACCGTCGTCTTGTTGTCGATCGCCGACAGGTAGTTCTGCCAGAAATGGTGGAACGCGTAGCCGAAGTTCGAGCGGGTGTAGACGTTGATCACGTCGCCGCCCTCGAGGGCGTGCTCGATGGCCTCGCTGATGTCCGCGTCCTGGAACAGCGGCGTGACCTCGCCGAGCTCGGCCACGAAGACGAACGAGCGGATCTTGGTGAAGGCCTCCTGGAGCGTGTAGACGAACTGCAGCATGAAGCGGGACACGTTGGCCACGGACGAGGAAACGTCCGTCAGGATGACCAGCTTGGGGCGATCCTTCTTGCGCTGCTTGAAGACCAGCTCGAAGGGGATCCCCCCGTGGGACATGTTGCGCCGCAGGGTCTGGTGCAGGTCCAGCTTGCCCCGCTTGAGGCGCCGGCGGCGGATCGACAGGATGTTCTTGATGCGCTGGGCGAGGCGCTCCACCACCTCGCGCATCTTCCGGATCTCGTCCTCGGTGAGGTGGTAGAAGCTCTTCTCGAGCAGGGTCTCCCGGCGGAACTTCTCCATGTAGTCGTGGTTCTGCTTCTGGAGCTCCCGCTCGGTGAAGGCGCGCACGCTCCGGCGCGCGGCCTCCATGAGGGCGTCGATCAGGTCGCGCAGCGCCTGGATCTGCTCGGGCGACATGCCGGCCTCTTCGAGACGCGCGGCCAGGTCGCGCAGCTCGTTCCCGGCGCCCTCGACGTTCATCTGCTCCATGGTGCGGCGGCTGAAGAAGCCCACCTGCAGGAAGTTCTCGATCCGGTCGATTCCGGCCTGCTCGGCGGACTCGCGGATCATGCTCTCCAGCGCGCTCAGGTCGGCCGTGAGCAGGGCGCGGGCCAGCTCCGAGAGGTCGCCGATGTCCCCCTCCATGTTCTGGAGCATCTGGGCGATCTGCTGGAGCAGGCTCTCCAGGTCCATGCCCGACTCGGACAGCCCGGCGGTCGCCTGGCCGAAGGCCTCGCGCAGGTTGTCGTAGAAGCCGGACCAGAACAGGTCGAAGAGCTGATCGAAGGTGGGGACCTCCTCTCCGCGCTTCACCATGGTGGTGCGCAGCGCGTCGCGGAAGATCTCCCGGTCGTCGATGGAGAGCTCGTCCAGCGCCAGGAAGGTGTCGAGCGCCTCCGCGGTCGAGACGCGGATCCCGCTCTTGCGCAGGATGTTGGTGAACTCGAGGATCTTCTTCTGCATGGGACCGCTCCCCGCGACGGGTCCTAGTGGAGAGCGCCCTTCTTCGTCTTCTCGGCGGAGGGCCGCGGCGCCGCCGGCGGGCTGGTGGCGCTCGTCTCGGCGGCCTTCTTCTTGAGCAGGCCGTCGAGCTCGCCCTGGGCCTTCCGCACGTCGCCCTCGTACTTGAGGATCACGTTGAAGGTCTGGTTCACCAGGTCCTCGTCGAGCTCCGAGGCGTTGAGCGCCAGCAGGGCCCGCGCCCAGTCGAGGGTCTCGCTGATGGAGGGGGTCTTCTTGAGGTCGAGCTCGCGCAGCCGCTGCATCATCGTGACCAGATCCTCGACGAGACCCTGGGACGCGTCCGGCACCTTGGTCTCCAGGATGCGCGTCTCGAGCTCCTGGCTCGGGTAGTCGATGAACAGGTGCAGGCAGCGGCGCTTGAGGGCGTCGCTCATCTCCCGGGCGTTGTTCGAGGTGAGGAAGACCAGCGGGCGCTGGCGCGCCTGGATGGTCCCGAGCTCCGGGACGGTCACCTGGAAGTCGGAGAGCACCTCGAGCAGGAAGGCCTCGAACTCCGGGTCCGACTTGTCCACCTCGTCGACCATCAGCAGCGCCGGATCGCTGCTCGTGATCGCGTTGAGCAGCGGACGCGGCACGATGAAGTCGTAGGAGAAGAAGACGCTGTCCTCGCGCCCGACCCGCTCGGCGGCCTCGCGCAGCGTCGCGGCGCCCTCCATGGCCTCCGTGAACCGCTCCTTCAGGATCTGGGTGTAGAGCAGCTGCTTCGAGTACTCCCACTCGTAGAGCGCCTTGGCCTCGTCGAGTCCCTCGTAGCACTGCAGACGGATCAGCTGACGCCCCGTCGCCGCCGCCACCACCTTGGCGAGCTCCGTCTTCCCGACCCCGGCCGGCCCTTCGACGAGCACCGGCTTCTCGAGCTTCTCCGCCAGGTACACCACCGTGGCGATCTTCCGATCGCAGATGTAGCTCTCCTTGCCGAGCGCCTCCTCGACCTGCTGCACCGATTCGAACATGCGTACTGCTCCCGTCCCTCGGCCCCCGGCTCGGTCGGAATCCGATCCCCGGGATCCCTCCGGCCGCCCCGTCCTCAGCTCATCAGGTGGAGGACGTGGCCGAGCTTCTCCTTCTTGGTCCGAAGGTATTGGAGGTTCTTCTCGTTGGGCTCGATCTCGAGCGAGACCCGCTCGACGATGGTGAGGCCGTAGCCCTCGATCCCGGCGCGCTTGCCGGGATTGTTCGTGATCATGCGCATCTTGCGCACGCCGAGGTCGTTCAGGATCTGGGCCCCGACCCCGTAGTCCCGCATGTCCGGCGGAAAGCCCAGACGCTCGTTCGCCTGCACGGTGTCGAGCCCTTCCTCGTCCTGCAGACCGTAGGCGCGGATCTTGTTCTTGAGGCCGATGCCCCGGCCCTCCTGGCGCATGTAGAGCAGCACGCCGCAGCCCTGCGCGTCGATCATCTTGAGGGCGGCGTCGAGCTGCTCTCCGCAGTCGCAGCGCATCGAGCCCAGCGCGTCGCCCGTCAGGCACTCGCTGTGCACGCGGACCAGGACGGGCTGCTCCGGGTCGATCTCGCCCTTGACGAGCGCCATGTGGTCCACGTGGTCGATGTCGTTCTCGTAGATGATCGCCCGGAACTCTCCGGCATCGCGGACCGGCATGGTGGCCACGGCGGCGCGCCGCACCAGCTTCTCCTTGCGCAGGCGGTACTGGATGAGGTCCGCGATCGTGACGATCTTGACCCCGTGCTCCCGGCCGAACTCGATCAGGTCGGGCATCCGCGCCATGCTGCCGTCGTCGTTCATGATTTCGCAGATCACGCCGGCGGGTCGCAGTCCGGCCAGGCGCGCCAGGTCGACGGAGCCCTCGGTCTGGCCGGCCCGCCGCAGCACCCCGCCCTCCCGGGCGCGCAGCGGGAACACGTGACCGGGACGCACCAGGTCGTTGGGACGGGCGTTCTCCGCGATGGCGGTGAGGATCGTGGTCGCGCGATCGGCGGCCGAGATGCCCGTCGTCACGCCCTGACGCGCCTCGATGGAGACGGTGAAGGCCGTCCCGAAGCCGGAGGTGTTCTCGTAGTCGGGCACCATCATGGAGAGGTGGAGGCGATCGAGCTGCTCCTCGGTCATCGAGAGGCAGATGAGGCCCCGCCCGAACTTCGCCATGAAGTTGATGGCCTCGGGGGTGACCTTCTCGGCCGCGAGGCAGAGGTCTCCCTCGTTCTCGCGGTCGGCGTCGTCCACCAGGATGACCATCCTGCCCGCCTCGATGTCCTCGATGGCGGCCTCGACGGAGGCGATGGCCTCCCGGATCGCGTCGCTTGCGGGCTCGAGCTTCAGATTGGGACGAGATGTGGTCATGGGCGAGTCCACCCTCCCGTCCGGACCCGAGGCCTCCGTCCGGGTCGCGGCTGCGGCGCTCGAATGGGGCGGGTTCCGGCGGGCACGCGGGATCCCAGTGGGGAAAACCGAACGTATCAGTGGGTGATTCGGGTGTCAATCGAAGCGCCCCCGTAGGGAGCGCAGCGCCACCCGCAGCGCAACAGGCAGCGCGACCCGCGGACCGGGGTGCGCCGCCGCGCGTCAGTCGAAGTTCCGGAAGATGCCCTTCAGGAAGTCCTCTTCGGAGACGCCGAACTTGTCCCCGAAGCCGTGGCGCTGATCGATGCTGCGGTAGAGCTGACGCATCAGCTCCCGGAACGTCTCCCGGACCCCCTCCCCTCGGATGGCCACCGCCGGGAAGGTGGGAAGCGAGCCCCAGGCGTCCTTGATCTCCTGCAGCGGCTTGACGTCCCCGAGGTCGCGCTTGTTGAACTGCACCACCTTGGGGATGCGGTCGAAGTCGATGCCGTTCGACTTCAGATTGGCCTCCATGTCGCGCCACGAGTAGGCGTTGGCGCTGGCACTCGACCGCTGGGAGTCCGCGATGAACGCGACGGCGTCGGCGCCGGCCAGCACCACCTTGCGGGTGGACTTGTGCATGACCTGGCCCGGCACCGTGAAGAGCTTGAGCTTGACCGAGAAGCCGTTGCTGGTGTCGAACTCGATGGGCAGGAAGTCGAAGTAGAGGGTGCGGTCGCCGGTGGTGTCCAGCGTCACCATCTTCCCGCGCGCCTCGCTCGAAATGAGCTGGTGGAGCTGCTGCAGATTGGTGGTCTTGCCCGATAGCGCGGGGCCGTAGTAGACCACCTTCACGGTGATCTCGCGCTCTGCCATGTTGATCTGGACCATCGACGAGCGTCCCCCGAATCCCGCTCCAGCCCGGGACCGCCGGCCCTGTCTCCATCGGCAGGACGCGTCTCGAAGTGAAGGGCTCGCTCGCGGGTCGGCGGCCCTGCGGGTGCCTCCGAAGGCCCCCCGTCCGGACGCAGCGTCGTTCAGCGCGAACGGAAGGCTTCGAGCAGGGTGCGCGCCGCCGCGGCGGGCGTGGTCTCCAGGGCCTCCACGGCCTTCTCCAGCGGCGCGATCCGCGTCGCGACCTCGGGATGCGCGCGGAACGCGCGCTGGAGGCCCTCCTCGACCAGGCTCCACATCCACGCCCGGGCCTGCTCGCGTCGCCGCGCCTGGGCCTCGCCGCTGGCCTCCAGGGCCTCGCGCGGCGCGAGGACCCTGTCCCACACGGCGTCGATCCCCCGTCCCGTGGGGGCACTGACGGCCAGGACGCGCGGGCTCCAGCTGGGCGACAGCGAGCGGAGCAGCTGCAGGGCCTGGGTGTGGGCCACCCGGGCCCGCTCCGCCGCGGCCTCCAGCTCGCCGTCGGCCTTCGTCACCACCAGCCCGTCGGCGAGCTCGAGCACGCCCTTCTTGATGCCCTGGAGCTCGTCGCCCGAGGCCGGCTGGAGCAGGACCAGGAAGAAGTCCACCATGCCCGCCACGGTGATCTCCGACTGGCCGATCCCCACCGTCTCGACGAGCACCACGTCGTAGCCGGCCGCCTCGAGCACGAGCATCGCCTCGCGGGTCCGGTGGGCCACGCCGCCGAGCGATCCGCCCGAGGGCGAAGGCCGGATGAAGGCCTCCTCGCGCTGGGCCAGGAGCTCCATGCGCGTCTTGTCGCCCAGGATGCTGCCGCCGGTGACCGGGCTGCTGGGATCCACTGCCAGCACCGCGACGCGGTGCCCGCGCTCCACCAGATGCACGCCCAGGGCCTCGATGAAGGTGCTCTTCCCGACGCCGGGCGGCCCGGTGATCCCCACCCGCACCGCGGCTCCGGTGTGGGGCAGGAGCTGCTCGAGGATCGCCTGACCGCGCCCCGCCAGGTCGTCCCGGCTGCTCTCGAGCAGCGTGATGGTGCGCGCGATGGCGCCGCGATCGCCCTTGCGGATGGCCTCGCCGAAGCGCTTCGGCTCGTCGGGGCCCTCGCTCATCCGCTCCGCTCGCGGATCACCCCGATCACTTCGCGGGCGGCCTTCGGGACGGCGGTCCCCGGTCCGAACACCGCCGCGACGCCCTTCTCGCGCAGGAAGTCGTAGTCCCGCGGCGGAATGATCCCGCCCACCACCACGGCGACCCGCTCGGCGCCGAGCTCTCGCAGGGCCTCGACCAGCTCCGGAACCAGCGTCTTGTGGCCCGCCGCCTGGCTCGAGACCCCGACTGCGTGGACGTCGTTGTCGACCGCCTGGCGGGCGGCCTCGGCCGGCACCTGGAACAGCGGTCCGACGTCGACGTCGAAGCCCAGGTCCGCGAAGGCGGTCGCGATGACCTTCATGCCCCGGTCGTGTCCGTCCTGGCCGAGCTTCACCACCAGCATGCGGGGACGGCGTCCCTCGGAGCGGGCGAAGTCGTCCACCTCGCGCCGCACCGAGTCGAACTCCTCGTCGCCCTGGTAGACCGCTCCGTAGACGCCGGAGACGGACTGCACGTCCGCCCGGTAGCGGGTGTAGACCTTCTCGAGCGCGTCGGAGATCTCGCCCACCGTGGCGCGCGCCCGGGCCGCCTCGATCGAGGCTTCGAGCAGATTGCCCTCGCCGCTCCGGGCCAGATCGCCGAGCTGCGCCAGGGCGCGGTCCACCGCCGCCTGGTCGCGCGTGGCGCGGATGCGCTCGAGTCGCGCGATCTGCGCGGCGCGCACCTGGTCGTTGTCCACGTCGAGGACGTCGATCTCGTCCTCCTCCTGCAGGCGGTACTTGTTCACGCCGACGATGACGTCGTCGCCGCGGTCGATCCGCGCCTGACGGCGCGCCGCGCACTCCTCGATGCGGAGCTTGGGCATGCCCTGGACGATGGCGCGGGTCATGCCGCCGAGATCCTCGACCTCCTGGATCAGCTTGCGCGCCTCGGCGGCGACGCTCGCCGTCAGCGACTCCATGAAGTAGGAGCCGCCCCACGGATCGATCACGTGGGGAATCCCGGTCTCCTCCTGCAGGATGAGCTGGGTGTTGCGCGCGACGCGCGCGGTGTTGTCCGTGGGCAGGCCCAGGGCCTCGTCGTAGGCGTTGGTGTGCAGCGACTGGGTGCCGCCGAAGACCGCCGCCATGGCCTCGATCGTCGTGCGGATCACGTTGTTCATCGGATCCTGCTCGGTGAGGCTCGCGCCGGAGGTCTGGCAGTGGGTGCGCAGCATGGACGAGCGGGCGTCCTTCGGCTCGAACTGCGCCATCAGCTCCGCCCACAGCAGGCGCGCGGCCCGCATCTTGGCGATCTCCAGGTAGAAGTTCATCCCGATCGCCCAGAAGAAGGACAGCCGCGGCGCGAAGTGGTCGACCGACAGCCCCTTGGAGAGCGCGGCGCGCACGTAGTCGAGGCCGTCCGCCAGCGTGAAGGCCAGCTCGATCACCGTGGTCGCACCGGCCTCCTGCATGTGGTAGCCGCTGATCGAGATCGAGTTGAACTTCGGCATCTGCTTCGCCGTGTACTCGATGATGTCGGCCACGATCCGCATGCTGGGCTCGGGCGGGTAGATGTAGGTGTTGCGGACCATGAACTCCTTGAGGATGTCGTTCTGGATGGTCCCGGTGAGCTTCTCGCGCGGGCAGCCCTGCTCCTCCCCCGCCACGACGAAGCAGGCCAGGACCGGCAGCACGGCGCCGTTCATGGTCATGGAGACGGACATCTGCTCGAGCGGGATGCCGTCGAAGAGGATCTTCATGTCCTCGACCGAGTCGATGGCCACGCCGGCCTTGCCGACGTCGCCCACCACGCGCGGGTGGTCCGAGTCGTAGCCGCGGTGGGTGGCGAGGTCGAAGGCCACCGACAGGCCCTTCTGGCCGGCCGCCAGGTTGCGGCGGTAGAAGGCGTTGGACTCCTCGGCGGTGGGGTAGCCGGCGTACTGGCGGATGGTCCAGGGCCGGTTGGCGTACATGGTGGCCCGCGGCCCGCGCAGGAAGGGCGGCAGGCCGGGGAGCGTGTCGGTGAGCTCGAGGGCCTCGAGGTCCGCGGCCGTGTAGAGGGGCTTCACGCGGATGCCGTCGGGCGTGACCCAGGCGATCTCCTCGGGGTCGCGGCCCCGCAGCTCCTTCTGCGCGGCCTTCCGCCAGGCCTCGAGGTCGGCTCTGTCGCTCGTCATGGATCTCTCCGCTGCCGGGGGTTGGGTCAGAAACCATAGCCGTCCCGGCGGTTTGCAACACGTTTGCCGGCGCTACATGGAGCGCCGGTAGCGCCCTCCCACCTCGAACAGCGCCTCGGTGATCTGCTGCAGGCTGGCCACCTTGACGGTCTCCATCAGCTCGGCGAAGACGTTCTCGCCGCGCCGCGCGACCTCCTGCAGCCGGGCCAGCGCGGCGGGCGTGCGCTCGGCGTGGCGCGCGCGGAAGGCCGCGAGTGCGCCGAGCTGGGCGCGCTTCTCGTCCTCGCTGGAGCGCATCAGCGCGTCGGGCTCGGGCGGCGCCTCGGGCGTGGGGTTCGTGAAGGTGTTCACGCCCACCACCGGGATCTCGCCCGAGTGCTTGCGCGACTCGTAGAGCAGGCTCTCGTCCTGGATGCGGCCGCGCTGGTAGTGGGTCTCCATCGCCCCCAGCACCCCGCCGCGCGCCGACAGGCGCTCGAACTCGGCCAGCACCGCCTCCTCCACGAGGTCGGTGAGCGCGTCGATGGCGTAGGAGCCCTGCAGCAGGTTCTCGCTCTTCGCCAGGCCCAGCTCGCGGTTGATGATCAGCTGGATGGCCATGGCGCGGCGCACCGACTCCTCGGTGGGCGTGGTGACGGCCTCGTCGTAGGCGTTGGTGTGCAGGCTGTTGCAGTGGTCCTGGATCGCCAGCAGCGCCTGGAGCGTGGTGCGGATGTCGTTGAAGGCCATCTCCTGGGCGTGGAGCGAGCGGCCCGAGGTCTGCACGTGGTACTTGAGCTTCTGGCTGCGCTCCGAGGCGCCGTAGCGGTCGCGGGTGGCGATCGCCCAGATGCGCCGGGCCACCCGGCCGATCACGCCGTACTCGGCGTCGAGGCCGTTGCTGAAGAAGAACGAGAAGTTCGGCGCGAAGTCGTCGACCGCCATGCCGCGGTCGGCGTAGTACTCGCAGTAGGTGAAGCCGTTGGCCAGCGTGAAGGCCAGCTGGGTGATCGGGTTCGCCCCGGCCTCGGCGATGTGGTAGCCGGAGATCGACACCGAGTAGAAGTTC
>JAAUYK010014240.1_pt1 | contig 11338 bp, 8 predicted proteins | sample 7278021 | NCBI WGS metagenome assembly JAAUYK01 (sample SAMN14350223, study PRJNA611818) | marine sediment metagenome | isolation source: surface marine sediment (1.8m) | place: French Polynesia: Moorea | collected 2018-08
ACACAATTAAGCCCCGGTGCAAACTTTAAATCACTTTCCCCGGTATCAAGTGCCACCTGCCCGTTGCGGTCAAAAAACACAACATTGCCAGGGACCTTATCCAGCACCGAATTAATCAAATCGGTATCAAATAGGACCAAACCATCAGGGGATTCGCGACACCCACTTTTGATTAACTGCTTGCGGGTATTTTGATCTTGAACGTTGACACCTTGCTTCCGCAACAGTCGTAATACCGCGGCATGAATCTTGTCGATTGCATCGGCGCTAAAAACACGCAGGTGCAGGTGGGAGGGGGTATTCATAATAGCGATTTCCTTGACACTAACGGGCGGCTAATGCAGCTTAGGTAGTACACGCGGCATCCGGCTGGTGTTCGGCTGATGTCGATGCATCGATTTTATCAATGCGCACCGGAACGCCTTTTAGCAAGGGAAAGCCACTGATCGGGTCGTTGAGAGCGTCGTAAGTTAAGAGGTTGACCGGCCATTGTTCCCATCCGTGATATATTTCAATAACACCCTTACGTAGTTCCGACCGGTGACGGATGCAGACCCGGATATCCAATGTGCCGATTTCAGAGCTGACCTGCACCATCTCATTGTGTTGGATATTCAATTGGGCGGCATCATCAGGATGCATTTCGACAAATGCTTCGGGATGAATGGTTCTGAAGCGGGGTATGTTTTGATGGCGCGAATGATAAAATAACGACTTGCGGGCACCGGTGGTCAAAACGAAAGGGTAGTTCTCCTTAGCGCAGCGAATATGATAGGGTGGGATATACTCGGGAATCTCGGAAAGACCGAGATTTTTCAGATAGGACGAGGCGAATTCAAGCTTGCCGGACGGGGTCGGGACAAGCTGGTTTTTAAATTTTTGATAACGTATTGGTTTGTAAACCAGGCCCTCAGGATGCCTGGCTAACTCTTCTAGGGTAATGTCGGTGGGTTCTAAAATCCAGCGATTGACGTCTGCTTCGCTATTCCAGGGAAAGTACTTTTCGCCAAAACCGAGCCGGTGGGCCAGATCATGCCAGAGACGGTATTCATTTTCAACACCGGGTATGTGCTGAATTTTGGCAGTCAGATTTACAATCTGCTTATTCGGGAAATAGTGTATTTCAGATCTTTCCAGAAAGGTTGCGGCCGGCAGGACATAATGGGCCAACTTGGCGGTTGGCGTGAGAAAAAAATCATTTACCACCAGCAAATCAAGAGCCGACAAAGCCTCGATAACTTTAGTGGTGTTGGGATTGGTGACGGCTGGATTGGCGGCGGTTACCACCATGGCTTTCAAGGGGTAGGCACCCTTTCCCAGCATGTAGTCCATGGCGGTCATGGAGTGGCATTCTTTGCGTAGATCATATAGCGCCGGAAATTTATCGGCACCGATGGGGCCTTCTGATTCCAGAGATATCTGGTCGTAAAGCGTTAATTTGCGACCCCCCATTTCCTCGGGCCAAAAAAGACCAGATTTCAGGCCGAGGGTCCCTGCCAAGCAGCCGAGAATAGCCAGCGCACGGATGTTGTTGACGCCGTTTTCGTGATGTTCAAGACCGGCGCCGGCAAAAAAGCTGATACGGGGACGATTTTTAATTATCAATTGGCCAATTTCTTCCACAACCCCGGCGTAGATTCCACTCTGTTTTTCTACATATTCAGGCGTAAACCGTTGGGCGTAGGCGGCTATTTTTTCAAACCCAACCACATACTGTTCGACCAATTGGGTGTCGTAGTTTTTGGTTTCGATTAAATACCGTATCAGGCCCCAGCACAAAGCGCCATCGGTTCCCGGGTATGGTTGGGCGAAAACATCAGCATAACACGCAACGGGATTCAAGCGCGGGTCGACGACCACCAGTTTGGCCCCCTTTTCCTTAGCGTCGGCAAATTCGCGCATAAAAGGCGGGTGGCAAATCGGTGGATTGGTGCCGAATAACAGGATCAAATCGGCCACCGAGAAATCAGGAAATGGGTTCCAAAAGCCCGTTACCAGGCTGTGTCCCAAATAACGACCGTTATAGCAGGCGGAATCATTGGAGAAATAATTGGGCGAACCAAAGGCATGCACAAAGCGACGGGCGTACTCCTCTTGTTGATAGAAACCGGCACCTTCGCCTTTCCAAACCCCCACGCAGCGAGCGCCATGGCCGGCTTTGATGCTTTGCAGCTGATCGGCAATTTCGTCTATGGCTTGTTCGCGTGAAATTTCCTGAAACCGGCCATCGGGCATCTTTTTGAGAGGTTTCAGGATTCGCTCGGGATGGTAGAACAGATCAATCGCAGCAATTCCACGCGGACACATGCGGCCGCGATTGACCGGATGGTTTTTAAAGGGTGTGATATTGACAATGACATCGTCTTTTAAATGCACATTAATCGCACAGCGTGTCTCGCACATGCGGCACAGCGTCGGCAGGATTTTGGTGGAGGCATTCGTAGCGACTTTCATTTCGGAAATAGTCCCTGCAGAAAAAACGGATGTTTACTTAACTTGAGATCAATTTTGCGGCGTTTGCGTTGGGCCAATTCGTTGATATCGGCGTAATGTAGTGCTCCGGCCATACACGTTTTAACACACGCGGGATCGCCATCGCACAAATCACATTTGACGGCTACCTGGCGTAGATTTTCAAAATGCAGGCAGCCAAAAGGACAAGCCGCAATGCACATCTTACACCCGACACATTGATGTTCATTTACCGTGACAGCTTTGGTCTCAGGGTTGCGCTGCAATGCCGTTGCCGGACAAACTTCCATACAGATAGCAGACTCGCACTGTAAACAGGTCATGGTAAAAATGGAGCGTGCATCTAAATCGATGTGGACCCAAATGTTGGTATTTTCCTGTCGAAAGCCACCCGCGCGTTGAAAAGAACATACCCGCTCGCAATTGCGACAGGCCAAACAGCGGTCTTGTTCAACGTAAATGATTTTCATGTTTCCGCTAATTCCGTTTCAAAGCTCATTTTAAACCGCCCACGGCCGTTTGCACCGCTGTCAGAATTTCGCCACTGCGCAGCAGGCCCACCATGGTGGTAATGTCATGGGAAAGCACCCGATCATGTTCCAGAAAGGGTATTTTTTCCCGTATGGCATGCCATGCCGCTCGCGTGCCTTCGCCCGGTGAAAGGGTCGTCTGTCTGTTTAATAAATCGAGTGCCTGCGCGGCACATAAAAGCTCGACGGCGATAACGTGTTCGGTATTGTGTAAAATTTCTTTGCACTTTCGGGCCGCGATGGTTCCCATGCTAACGTGATCTTCTTTGTTGGCAGAGGTGGGAATCGAATCGACACTGGCCGGATGCGCCAGGACTTTATTCTCCGATACCAACGCCGCCGCAGTATACTGGGCCAGCATAAATCCCGAATTCAAACCCTCCTGTACAACCAGAAATGCCGGCAGTTCGCTCAATTGGGGATTGACCAAACGCTCCACCCGCCGCTCGGAAATGTTGGCCAGCTCGGCTAGTCCGAGGGAGAGATAATCGGCCGACAGGGCTAAGGGTTGGCCGTGGAAATTGCCGCCCAATTTAAATTCTTGATCATCGGCAAAAATCAGCGGGTTGGTGGTGGTGGCGTTGATTTCAATTTCCACCACCCGCTGCATATGGCCAATGGCGTCACGGCTAGCGCCATGAACCTGAGGGGAACACCGCATAGTATAGGCATCCTGAATTCGTGAACAACCCCGATGGGATTGGATGATGCCACTTTGGCGGGTAAGGCGGCGCATATTGGCCGCGGCATCCAATTGGCCGGGATGGGGCCGTACGGCATGGATCTTAGGATCAAATTCGGCATCACTGCCCATCAGAACTTCCAGGGTCATGGCCGAAGCGATATCTGCCATTTTAGCCAATCGCCGGGCATCATGGACAACCAGAGTTAGTATAGCGGTCATCACCTGGGTACCATTGATCAGGGCAAGTCCTTCACCGGCTTCAAGTGCAATCGGTTCCAGTCCGGCAGCAGTCAATGCGGCTAAACCGGCCTGACGCTGTCCTTGATAAAAGGCTTCCCCAAGTCCAATAAGCACCAAACACAAATGGGCCGTGGGTGCCAAATCGCCACTGGCACCTACCGAACCCTTTTCCGGAACAATCGGCCAGATTCCGTGGTTTAGCAAGGCCATCAGTTGCTGAAAGGTTTCCAGGCGGAGGCCGGCATATCCCAAAGACAGATCATGCAGGCGGATGGCCATAATGGCGCGTACCACCTCCTCGGGCAAAGGCGTCCCTATGCCGGAAGCATGGCTCATTAAAATATTGCGCTGCAGTTCCCGTGTTTGAGCCCCGGTAATGCGGGTATGACTGAGCGCCCCAAAACCGGTGGTAATACCGTATATAATGCGGTTTTCAGAAACCCATTTTTCTACCAAATTGCGGGAGCGCTGGATGCGATCGGTTGTATCATCGGAAATCATTACGGTTACAAAATCCCTTGCAACCGCCACCACATCCTCAATGCGCAAATTTGATTTATCAATAAATAGCGTTTCCATCATACTTATCCGTATCCGTGTGCTGTCCTAGTTTAAAAAAAAACACTTTGAAAGTCATCAAAATTGTGTCCCCGGCAATGGATAAAATGCTATTCGCAAGATGGTTGGCCCCTTTCTATTTGCGATCGCCAAATGCGTCAGTCACAAGCTTGGCCACCAATTTTTCATCGGCCAGAAAGGGTAGGGTAATGTGACCGCGGTCCGAATGGGTTGTATTAAATGTTGCGCTGGTAGCTACCGCGTTACGGTTACGGGCCCAGTTGCGGCGGGCCACGCCGCCCATGACATCCCAGGTAATGGCGGCTTGAATGATGCGATCGACGCGTTGGCTGCCATCCAGCACCAGGCCGAACCCACCATTGACAGCCTTGCTGATGCCGACACCGCCGCCATTGTGAAGTGCTACCAGGGACATACCCCGGCCAGCGTTGCCGGCAAAGCACTGTAGCGCCATATCAGCAGTGATGTTGCTGCCGTCCTTGATATTGGCGGTTTCACGCAGAGGCGAATCGGTGCCGCCCGGATCATGGTGATCGCGGCCCAACATGATCGGGCCAACCTCACCCTTGCGCACCAGTTCATTAAACTTAAGGGCGATGGTTAAACGTCCCTCGGCATCCTGGTAGAGAATGCGCGCTTGGGTACCGACTACCAGCCGGTTTTTCTGCGCATCACGGATCCAAATCCAGTTATCACGGTCTTGGGGGCGTCTAGCGGGATCGATACAATCCATGGCCACCTGGTCGGTTTTAATCAAGTCCGCCTGTCGGCCGCTCAAACACACCCAGCGAAATGGTCCATATCCATAGTCGAAGATGTGCGGCCCCATAATATCTTCCACATAGGAGGGAAAGATAAAACCATCGGTTTCATCGCGGCCGTTGCTGGCTATTTCGGTAACACCAGCATCCAGAACCGCTTTCATAAAAGCGTTGCCGTAGTCAAAAAAGTAACTGCCTTGATCCACCAAGCTTTTGATGGCATTAAAATGGGTCCGCAGGCTTTGATCCACTAACTGCCGAAATTTAGTGCGATCAGTTGCCAGAAGATGGGTGCGCTCATCAAAGCTAATTCCCTGGGGGCAATAGCCCCCATCGTAGGCCACATGACAGGAAGTTTGATCCGATAGCAGATCAATTCGAATTTTTTTTGCCAACGCATATTCCAGCAGGTCCACAATATTGCCGTAATAGGCGATGGAAAGGGGTTTTTTGTCATTTCGGGCCGTTTGGGCCCAGCCAAAGACTTCCGGCAGGTCGGCCGAAACTTTTTGAACCCACCCTTGCCCATGACGCGTCTGAATTCGTGATTCATCCACCTCGGCGGTAATGGAGACCGCCCCGGCGATGTCAGCGGCTTTTGGTTGGGCTCCGCTCATACCCCCGAGGCCGGATGAGACAAACAGCAAGCCGCGAATGTCGGCATCGGGCGGCAGGTTGAATTTGATGCGACCGGCGTTGAGCAGGGTATTGTAGGTGCCGTGCACAATTCCTTGGGGACCGATATACATCCAGCCCCCGGCCGTCATCTGCCCATAATTGGTGACGCCCATCTGCGCACCGGTTTCCCAATCGTCAGGGTTGTCATACAACCCCACCATGGGGCCGTTGGTGATAATGACCCGCGGGCTGTCAGGGTGCGATGGAAACAGTCCTAAAGGATGCCCGGAAGCAACCACAAGCGTTTGTTCTTCGTTCAAGGCTTGAAGGTATTTTTTTATCAAGCGGTATTGCATCCAATTTTGGCACACACTGCCGGTTTCTCCATAGGTAACCAATTCATAGGGGTACAGGGCCACTTCGAAATCAAGATTATTGTCAATCATGACCTGAAACGCTTTGCCGGCCAAACATTGACCCGGGTAGGCATGGACCTCTTTGGCCGTAATCGCACCGGCAGGCCGAAAGCGGTAACCGTAGATGCGGCCCCGGCTCATCAGCTCATCTAAAAATTCGGGGGCTAACTCAGCATGCAGGGATTCAGGCACGTAACGCAAAGCGTTTTGCAATGCAATTTGGGTTTGTTTTTTAGAAAGTTTAAATCCGCGATCCGGCGCCCGGCGGATTTCCGCGACGAATTCCGGCATCGCCGGCAATGTTTCATCCAGTTTGATGGTCATGGCTTTGGCAATCGCTGCATTGGTCAGCATGATTCAATCCTTTATTTTGGCACTGTTTTGGGTATGTTTTGAAGTAAGGCAATATCATCAGTTGTGCGAAATTTGCGCAACAACTTGTATATACAATTTGGCATCAAATTATATGGTTGTCCCCGGTTTTGTCAAGCGAAAAACAAGTCCATTGCAGGTGGCTACCGTCTGAAATCAGACTATAATTGATATATGGAGCGTTAATCGGATGGGCGCTGGGCCGGTTGATGCTGCAGGTAACAACCTTTATCTGGTATAGACAAGTAGACTTGGCTTTGGTATAGGAAAGCGCATGGCCGTCCAGCAACCACCCAAATATATCTGCATTAAGGAACATCTGCTGCAGGGTATTACATCACAACGCTTTACACATATGCTGCCTTCCGAGAACCAGCTGGCACGCGAATTCAGTGTTAGCCGCATGACGGCTCGTAAAGCCTTGGCCGAGATTGAAAAAGAGGGCTTTGCCACACGGGTGCCGGGCAAAGGAACTTTTGTAAAGGAACGTCATTTCACCCAAGGTTATTTTCGCGTGCGACCCACACGGGAGCATGCCCGCAAACTGAATGTGGCCCATAAAGCCAAGGTTCTGGAATTGCGCGCCCTGTCACCGCCGCCAAAAGTGGCCGTAAAGCTGCAAAATCCGGAACAGGTTATACTGGCCCGCAGACTTCATTTTTTTGATGAAATTCCGGTGCGCTATGAAATTCGATATTTACATGGCGATTTATGCGGCGGGGTTTTACAGGAAGACCTGGCCGTAGACTCGATTCACGAAATATTGGTACATAAATATAATCTGCCGCTCACAAAGGTATGGCAGCGGATGCAGGCCGTGGCGGTTTCCGAAGAGGTTGCTTTTTTATTTGATGTAAATCCCGGCTACCCGGCTTTTCACATCCAGCGACTGACTTATACCTTTGAAAGGCCGGTTACGTGGGTTAGTTATCTGATTCGGGGCGAAGTGGCGTTTGAAGACAGCTTTGCGCCACAGCAGACCGATCGCGTAGAGGAAACCCTATCGTACTGATCCAATGGTGTTTAGGTTCCGATATTGTGTACGTTAATTTTATCAAAACAAATTCTGGGTTGATTGACCTTGTATAGACAGGCTGTGGCTATTACGCACGGCTGCGACTGTTAACGGATTAATAGGGAGAGATATCATGGCATTTCAGGATGTGGGCGACTACATCATTCAAGTGGAAAACATCCACAAAACTTTTCCCAACGGTGTCAAGGCGTTGGTGGATTTTACAACCAAAATTCACCGGGGGGAGGTTGTGGTCATCATCGGTCCTTCCGGTTCGGGGAAATCGACTTTTTTGCGCTGCCTGAACGGGTTGGAAGAAATCGACAGTGGCGCCATTGTTATCGACGGGATTCCCCTTGATGATCACAAGAAAAATCGATTGGAAATCCGCAAAGAAGTCGGAATGGTGTTTCAGCAATTTAACCTGTTTCCCCACATGACGGTGCTGGAAAATGTGAATTTAGCCCAACGGCGCGTCCGCAAAAAAAGTAAAGAAAAGGCGACGCAAATGTCGATGGATTTGCTGCGCAAAGTCGGTATTGAAGAAAAAGTCGACAACTACCCCAGCCACCTTTCCGGAGGCCAACAGCAACGTGTGGCCATCGCGCGGGCCCTTGCCATGATGCCCAAAGTTATGTTGTTTGATGAGGCGACCAGTGCGCTCGATCCCGAGATGATTGGTGAAGTACTGGAAGTTATGAAAGATTTAGCCCGCGAAGGCATGACCATGGTGTGCGTGACCCATGAGATGGGATTTGCGCGTGAGGTTAGCGACCGGGTCATCTTTATGGAAGACGGCAAGATCGTGGAAGTGGGCACGGCTGAGCATTTCTTCACGGCCCCCCAGGAAGAGCGCACCAAGCTTTTTCTAAGCCAGATTTTGTAGCCCGCCATTTGGCCGGCTCAATCGTTTAAGGCATTTGCGCAAAATGCACGGCGTGGCGGACATCTTTTGTTATTTTAGGATTAAGCAATAATGTGGATATCCTGTAACTTTTTAATGGCCGCTTGGCGAATCGCATACAATTCCTTTTGAATGTCAGCACTCAACGGCTCCGGTTCGTGGGACTCAAGAATCTTTTCTGCTTTCTGACTTGATCTCTGCCCCCAGTCGTTGCTTCCCTGCTGCAACCAGGTATCCAGATTATCTCGATTGCATTGCTGGGGGATCCAGTGTTCCTTTTTGAATAAATTCATGGTTTGATCCGTGGTGAGAAATTCGCCTCCCGGCCCTACTTCCCGGATGACATCCAGCCCGATATGGAAGTCGTCTAACTCAAAACCACGGACAAAACGCTTGATGTAGCTGATGATTTCGTTGCACATGACCAGGCCTCCGGGGTGTCCGATTAACCCCTGGCCCAAATAGGCGATATCGTGCACCAGATTGGCGCCATTGAGGCTATCCACCATGATGGAGACCGCCCATTCCATGCCTGCCTGCTGATCCAAACAATTGGAATCACTCACACCCGCCGTACCCCACATGGGCAGGCCATAATAGTGGTATATATCGGCACAGGCCGATAAGGCGAGTCGATATTCGGGACAGCCGTAAATACAGGTGGAGGTGCGCATGTCCATGGTGGACATGCCAAAACCGGATATAATTGGAGCACCTTTGGCGCGCAGTTGGTGCATCACCAAACCGCTTAAGGCCTCGGCATTTCCCATTGTTATGGCACCTGCCAGGGTAACCGGCGCGCTGGCGCCTGACATCATGCCCGGGGTGTAATTGACCGGTACACCGTGATCGGCACAGAAAAATAATTTGGCCACTGCACCCGTTGAATGGGTCAAAGGGCTTAGCGGTTCGGCATAATGAATATGAATCGGTTTGGCCTTTAACACATCGTGTCCGCCTACAGCGGCGGCAGCCATATCATTAATCAAAGTAATATCTTCCAGACCGGCGGCGGTAAAAAAAATCGGTTTGGTTGAGTTTTCCACTTCCGTTTTAAACGAGTCAAAATACATCAAATTGGTGGGTGAATCCTGGGGCAATGCATACGAGCCTATAAAATCGATATGCTCTAACGCATCGGAAATGCGCGCGGCCCGGGCAACATCTTCAAGCATCGATGGTCGCAACTGGCCGGTTGCCAAATCGTAAGTCTGAATCAGATCCGTTCCCAGGCCAAAATGGACCCGTCGTTCTTCCAGTCGCATGGCTTCCCGATTTTGGCGGTCATAAATCGTGATCCGCGACGGCGCACTTTGAATGGCCTCTTCCACCAGCCAGTTGGGGATTAAAACCAGATTATCTTTTTTAATTTTGCAGCCGGCATCGGCCAGCATGTTGCGGGCTTCTTCATGATAGATTTTAATCCCGATGGTTTCCAGCAGTTCGAGGGTTGCGGTATGCACCGCTTTAATTTGCTCAAGCGATAACAGGCGGTAATTTGGTATGCATTGGGATTTGAATCCACTCTTCATGAATTTGCTCCGTAAAATGAGGTGTCTATATCTATTGCAAGCTTTTTCGAACGGTTAAATGGGTTACGCCGTATACGACAATGGTTGATGGTATCAATGCCAATGGCCGAATATGATAACAAGTTGCCAATGAATCAGATTAAAGAAATTTTTCTTTAATTTTGGCCGCATATAAATCCACGTGGGCTTCCATGGCACGGCGTGCCTTTTGTGGATCTCTGGCCCGCAATGCTTCAAGCACTAAATAAAGATTTTGAGATTGTTGTGCAAATTCCATGGCATGCAGTCCCACATGAAACCAGATCCGGAGCATGACAATATGCAAATCCAGCAAAATTTTGGTTAGTTTTTGATTACCTGTGGCCTGATATAATACCCTATGAAATTGCGTGTCATAATAATCGTTAACATTAATGCTATCATTATCAGAATTATTTGTTTTTTCAGCCGTTTGAAGGATCTGATGCATTTGTTCGATTTGATCATCCGAGATTCGGCGAGCGGCCAACTGGCCGGCAAAACCCTCCATTTCGCGCCTGAGTTCCACCAATTCGCGCACTTCGGCGATATCCAAAGTCGTGACCATGTATCCATGCCGTGGTAACGGCTTCAAAAGGTTTTCTTCCTGTAGCCGAAATAGAATTTCTCTCAAAGGGGAACGACCAATGCTATACTGCTGCATGAGGTCTTTTTCGTTTAAAATTTCACCCGGCCGCACGGAATTGGTAACAATCTGGTCACGTAAAGCGGCATAGGTTTCTGCTTTGGTCATCTGTTTGCCCCTGTTTAGCGCCAATCGAATTGGCTGCCTGGAAAATGTGTGGGGTATTGTATCTAAAACAGCTTAATTGTCAACTATTAAAATATAAAAAATATTTGACAAAAATATTATAAATATATTATAGATCGATTCAAATTAAAATATGTGCGTTCAATTAAAATACGCCTAATGGTGCGCAATTAAGGCTTATAACAACGATCAGGTTTATTTGGGAGGTTGCCATGTCATTGGAACAGCTTGATAAATTGGTTGAAAACGGCGAACAGCAAGAAAGCGAAGCGCTGGCCCAAAAAATGCTGGATGAAGGTGTGGATCCAGTGCAGATATTAACAACGCTGACGGCCACAATGGATCGTGTAGGGGATCAGTTTGCCAAACTGGAAATTTTCTTACCCGAAGTCATGCTGGCCGGGGAAACGTTACAGGCGGTGGT
>JAAUYK010090711.1_pt1 | contig 11336 bp, 11 predicted proteins | sample 7278021 | NCBI WGS metagenome assembly JAAUYK01 (sample SAMN14350223, study PRJNA611818) | marine sediment metagenome | isolation source: surface marine sediment (1.8m) | place: French Polynesia: Moorea | collected 2018-08
CGGGTCTATCGCAATGGCCTTGCGGGCGGCTTCCGTGCCTTTTTCTACTGGATTTTTCATGTCCCCGAAGGAAAATGTAAAGGCATCGAAATAAAGGATGCTCAGCATCGCCCATGCCAGAGCATATCCGGCGTCGATGGTAACGGTTTTTTCTAATGCTTGCAGCGCTTCCTCATAGGCCCGATAGTCAAGAGTGATTTCGAAGTGGTGGAAGCGCATCACCGCTTCATAGGCCTCCAATTCGTCGACGGTTTTTCCTTGTGATGCAGTTGCAATTATCTTCGGGATGATTCCGTAATCATCGGCCACTGCGGCCACTATATTTTGAACGATGTCATCCCTAATCGAAAACAAGGTCTCAACGGCAAAATTGCGGTCATAGCGCTGTGACCATACTTGTTGGGAGTTGTCAGTGCGCACCAATTCAACATTCAGGCGGAGTTCATCGGCGGCTTGGTAGATGCTTCCCGTCATAACAAACGTTGCACCGAGCCTGCGACACAACTGGTCCTGACCGTATTGTTCCGGATCAATTCCCGACGTGGAATAGTAGGCAATGACCCTCAGACCGCTGAATCGTGACAGTGCCATGGTCAGTTCTTCACCAAAGCCGTTGATGATAAATTCACGGGAAGGCCCAAGGTTGAGTTTTCTAAAGGGTAAAACTGCAATGGTGGGCTGCTTTGTGCTGTCGAGCGGTTCACAGGCCGATTCGACTGGTTTAATATCACCCCTGGTCTGTTCGAATTCCTGGATTTGAAACACAGGAACGTATCGGCCCTTGGGAATTGAAATGCGGATATTATCCTGTCTTCCCGGTCCTAAATAATATCTTTCCAATGCGCGGCGCAGTTTGCCGGCGCTGACCCTAACAATGGTATCTGTGATCGGATCGAAGTTTTCCGGCCGGTCGAAGACTTCCAAACCAATGGTGTAAGCTTTCAGGTTATCGGCCCGGCCATCGAGTTTTTCGTTCACTACAAAATGTAAAAATTTCTTTAAGCGTGTCGCCCTCTGAAAACCCGAACTGTCAGAAATTTTTACCAATTGGGTCCTGATTACAGCAGCGGATGGAGCGGCTGTATCGTCCCTGGATTTGTTATTGTCTGTGGCTTGGCGGTCCATCGTCTTCAATACCCACATTCATTAAGATATTGATTTCAAATAACAAAATGGGCATGGGGTCAGTGTGATTCACAGTGATTCACGTTGTAAATACTAAAGTAAGAACAATAATTCAACATTAAACGTGTGATTCAAACTGTGGGTTTGATTTGGGTTGTTCCTATAGCGTAACGCGCAGGCCAAGAATGGACGTTAATTTAAGCACGATTAAAGATCGTTTCCCAGAATGGTCAAGCTTGATCGAACGGCTTTACCAAGAAAATGCATCCTTCCATTCCTTATGCGACGACTATTTTTTGGTCGTTGAGCAGATTAAGCGGTGCAGTTCGTCGGGAGTATCGATTCCGTCGGCCGACCTGGCTGAATTAAAAACGCTTTTGAGCGAACTCGAGCAAGAGGTGAATATTTATCTTAATGAGGCCTAAAAGATATGAGATGCAAATTTTTTGTTACTATCTACATTAACACTAAGGGAGAATGACTATGGAATACTTAGTTTCAGAAGAAAAAATCCGCGCGATCTATGCCTATCGCAGCCAGCGCGTTCTTGACCTGATCAAGGAAAACGACCTGGATTTCCTTTACCTCTGGGACTACGGCAACACGCGCTATGCTTTTGACGTGATGCCGCGCTTCCACCCGGAATCGGACAACTGTTTCGGCTACCTGATTTCTAAGAACGCACTTGTGTCGCCGATGGTCAACGACGCCTTCGGGGAAAGTCACCCGCATTCGCCAGGCGGCATCTATGACCCGGGCAAGCCAGGCTCGGTCTGGTCGGTGGATGACTGGCGCTCGGCTGGGTCGGAATCCTACTTGCGGTCGGTGCCGCGTCGCTGGGCGAAGATGATGGCCGAGGCCATTACAACTCACGGTGGCGCCAAGCGGATCGGCTTTGACGGCGCGCCGGACTTTTTCGCGATGCAGGAGCTGCAGAAGCTGGTCCCCGATGCCGAATTCGTCGGCATGGGCATCCACCTGGCCAAGAAACGGATGATTAAATCGGCTGAAGAGATCGAGCTGATGGAAGAAGCCTGTAAAGTCCACAACAGGATCCTGTGGGACACCATGTCCGAGGCCGAGGTCGGCTGGAAAGACTTCACCATGGCCTCGAAAATGGCCGAACGCTTTGCCCTGTTGGAATCATCGGAAAAACACTGCCTGAACCTGACCTACCGATTCGAACCCGGCTCGGGCGTGATGGGCCTGACCTGGACCCCGGTGGGCCGTACCTATAAGGAAGGTGACGTGATCAGCTCGGACCTGGGTTTCATGGCCTTCGGTGGTGTGACCACCGACTACGGCCGCTGCCGCATTCTGGGCGATACTTCGGCCAAGGTGCGCGATGCCTACGAATGGAATATCTACAACTACCATGAAATCATGACCTCGATCAAACCGGGTCAGATGATCTCGTCAATGGTCGAGAAGTTCATCGAAGCGCATGACAAAAAGGGCTATCCCCTGGTCATGCTCGGCCACGGCATCGGCGCCCAGATGGACGAGATGCCCCAGATGAACCCTGCTGACAAACAGGACTATGACGTCCCGTTGGAAGAGGGCATGGTACTCTGCATCGAGCCGACCCTGATCGTCGAATGTGAAAAGCATGGCTATCAGCAGATATGGATCGAGGACCAGTGGGTGGTAGAGAAAGACGGCCTGCGCCGTATGGCACCGCTCAGCTATTTCGACATTGATGATAAGGACCTGGCAACCATGAACTAGGCGAGCGAAGTAAAAAACAATGGATGAAAAAATAGCCAAGTATTTTCCGATAACTAAAGACCGACTGAAAAAATACCAAGAATACTGAGAAAATGGTCGCAGCATTGACGGCATCGCTGACGAGGTCAAAGCCCATCTGGCTCATGTTAAGCAGATGGACGGCGGCCAGGGTATCGAGTTTTTGAGTAATATTAACAAAGATTATCTCGGAGCATTCATGACCCCCTTCTCCCGCGATATGGCCAACGCTGACATCGTCGTCGTGGGGGCACCGTTCGACAAATCAGCACCCATGAACGCATCGCACAAGTACGGACCGAAAGCCCTTCGCGAGCTTTCCAAGAACTTCATGGGCACCACCGAGCCATGGATGGACGGCAAGTTCGACGTGCCCTTCGATCTGGCGCGGATTGTCGACTACGGGCAAGTGGACACCTACGGCTGTTTCGACCTTTCCCAGGAAGTGGAAGTCGTCATGGAGTACTTCGAGAAAGTAGTTCTCGAAGACGGATGCTCCACTTTCACCTGGGGCGGCGACCACACCACCAGCTACGTGCCGCTCAATGTGTTGGGCAAACTGCACGCTCCTTTGGGCTGCATCCACTTCGACGCCCACTACGACCTGGTGACCTATGCTGATTTTCCCTATCCCTATCGTTCCGGCAACCAGTTCGCCAAAAACTTCGCCGAAGGCACATTGGACCCGGAGCGCATGATTCAGATGGGCATCCACGGTCGCATGACAGGCCTGGTAGGCGGGCATGCCAAGAGTTTTGGGGTGACATCTTATATGCCCGACGAATGCCGCGACATGCATCCGAAAGAGATGACATCAAAAGTGATCGAGATCGTCGGTGACGGCTCGACCTATATTTTCGACTTGGATGCCCTCGACGCTATTTACATCAGTGCCAGTTCGGCGGCGGAGCCCTTCGGCTTGGATGCCAACTGGTGCTGGGATGTCATCCGGCATATTCGCGCTTCCGAAAAGGTCAACCTGGTGGGGGCTGACGTTGTCGAGTATGCCCCACAGAACGATCCGGCCAAAACTTTTGTCTATGTGGCTGCCGCTCTGAGTTGGAAAATACTCTGCTGGATTGCCGCCGACATGGCCAAAAACAACGGCGTAGACCACCCCACGGTCTGGGAACAGGCGCTTGGGAGTGTGACCCTCGGGTAGCAAAATTGATTGATATATATTCGCGACTGGTAGCCGCAGGATGGAAGGAAAATCACTATGTCTAAAATACCGGATGAAAAACTAAAAAATTATCAGAAAGTGTTTGAGAATGCATCTAATTTCTATGATGCACCACCCGTTATCCGTGATTTCTGGATGCGGATGGCCAAGGAGAAAGTGCCCCACTTATTTTCGCAGAATCTTTCTTGGTACGGCTTTCATCACGCTCCTTTTTCGACTGATACGGAGAATGCCGATATCGTTATCTATGGTATAGGGTATGACCATAATTCTAGTCAGGAAATGGGAGACACTCGTCACGCCCCTATGTATCTGCGATTCGCATCAAAATATGTACCCCCCGTACACGGCGAATGGGAAATGGCCCCCTTTGAAATGTGTAACATCATTGACCGTGGCGATATTGACAAGTTTTCTATGGATTATAATCAATCCCTGGATTGGGATATCAAACATGCACTGAAATGGTCCAAGCACGGTGCACTGCCTCTGCGGATTGGCGGTGATCATGAAATTCTTGGAGGTACAATGGTGACCGCCAATATGCTAGCCGATAAGTTTTTCCCGGAACAAGCTATGGGTGTCATCCTTTTTGACGGGCATACCGACTGTTTCCTACCAAATGATGTGGGGGGGTATATTGATACGGAATGGGTCAATGGCGGGGGCATCCCTCGGGCTATCTACAAGGGGTGGGTTGACCCCGAAAAGGTATTCCAGTTTGGCATGCGGGGATTTGGTATTGACAGCCCTTCCGGTCAGTACGCGGCGAAACAGCTTGGCATAACTATAGTGAGGCCCTTGGACTTGGAAGAAAAGGGGTATCACTATTTCGTGGATATGATCCGTGAGCGAATCGGTACAAGCCCTGCACTGATTACCGTTGACCTTGACTGCCTGGACCCTTCGGAGGGCGGAGGCACAACTCAGCGCGACGGTTTCGGTTTGACCTTTCGGGAGGTTCGGGCGATCAGTCGGGCCATGAAGGGACTCAATTTGATCGCAGCCGACGTTTGCGAGTATGCACCATCCCATGACAGTCACGGCCGATCCACGGCATTCAATATTGCAGCCTTGCTCTTTGAGTATTTATGCATGCTCGTAGATACGAAAGTTCGCCTCAACAATGGCAAATTCAACCAGACCCACTGGGATTTGAATTTGGCGACTAGCGCATCCTTTCCTGGTGAAATTTTCCTCGATCGTTGGAACAAAGATAACGTTGCCGTTTAATGGAGGCATCATGGATAATGATATTCATAAACATTTTACGGATGGAGAGACAACAAAAACCTGGCGGATCCAGATAGGGACCTGGATGTTCTACGTGCCATTTATAATGATATTTGGCGCACCGATAATCATTCCGCTTTTGGGCTTTTCTGCCCCCAAGGTCGCGGCCATTATCGGTGGGATAATAATTGCCGGTGAAGTAATTTGGTTTGCCAGCATCCCGCTTTTGGGCAAAGAGGGATTTAAGCAAATGAAAACCCAGGCTTTTGGCTTGCTTAAGCCCAAATCCGGACCAGTCAGTAAATCCCGCCATAAAGCCGGAGTGTGGATGTTTACCATCGGCATCATATCCCAAATTTCTCTTGGTATAGTCGTAGTAGTGGCTTATTTCATAGTAGGTGCCAAGGATCCCTCTATTGCTGTGATGGGTTTGTCCTTTGAACAACAGGCGATTGTCTATATCAGCATCCAAATGGCTGCCATTGCCTGTGTTGTGCTTTCCGTCTATGTGCTTGGGGTTGATTTCTGGGAGCGATTAAATAGAGTATTTGAATGGCAAAGGACCGGATCATCCTAATTGTTCGGATGGGTAATTGCAAATGTGTAGAATATCCGATTGCTCAAGTTAGAAACAAAATGTGTCTCTTCCATGGCTTACAAACGTTTTGCGTGCATGCATTCCAGCACTGAGCGTGCACGACAGGGACATGCAGTGGTGAGTAACAAATATGAATTTGCTTCGGTGGAAGAAGCTGATGCCGTCATCGCCTCGGCGGGAACGGTTTTATGCTTCAGACTTTACACCAACACATGGCCAGGAACTTGCCAATATACGCAATGAACCGAGGAACGGTTGGATTCCTCTTGAACGAATGCAGGGAGGATGACCTTTATGACGGGAAAAATTTCCTCAAAAAAGTTATCATCCTGAAAGGCTGCGGCTGACGGTTCATTCAGATGAGCCGAGTATAATTTCAAAAAAAGTCTGAACAAAGCAATAGCTTTTTGGAGGAGATTTTGGGATGCGCGATCAGTGTATTGTCAAAATCGCGAGCCAGCAAATAATAGCCGCAAGTGAGGATATTACAAAGTTAAGGCTTATCCTTGATGAAATCGGCATCACTTACTTTATCGACAGATTCGGTGATAGTCGCTGGTTTGAGCACCGGGAGCTTATTATTCCTGATTTTCTCTTGATCAGCTTTTTTCTTTTCAGTGAATTAGATACGGAAGAGTCTGAATTTTTAAAAAGGTTGATCGATGACGCAATCTTTTGATCAACCCCTGTTAAATGGTAATCCTTAAAAGTTGCTATAATGTTATCCAGGATGAACGAAGGCAGAAAACCGATTTTATTACTATCTCCAACTCATTTGTGCATTTGGGATTAACAGAAAAAAGAATTTTGAGATTTCGGACCAAGGTCTTTAAAATGTCGGGAACTGCAACTGTCGACGATCAATTGGTTGCCGAGGCTGAGTTGATGATCACTTTCGGAGATGTGAAATGATCCACCCGACTGCCATCGTGGATGTCAAGGCTGAAATCGATTCCAATGTGGAAATCGGCCCCTATTCAGTCATTCGGGATCATGTCTCAATCGGAGAGGGAACGGTGATCGGTCCGCATGTGATGGTCGATCGCTATGTATCGATTGGGCCGGAATGTCATATTTTCCAGTATGCATCGGTTGGCACCTGGCCTCAGGCCATTAAATTCAAAGGCGAAAAAACTTTCGTGAAAATCGGGCGCGGAACCGTTGTTAGAGAGTTTACGACCATCAACCGCGGAACCGATTTCGCCACCGGAGTGACTGAAATCGGGGAAGAGAATTTATTGATGGCTTACAGTCACATTGCCCACGACTGCCAGACGGGCTGCAAGGTTATTCTGGCCAACAATGCAGCGCTGGCGGGACACATTACGATCGGAGACCACGTCACCGTTGGTGGGCAGGTCGCCATTCATCAATTTGTCAGAATTGGGGACTATGCGTATGTCGGTGGGAAATCCGGCGTTCCCAAAGACATTCCGCCCTATGTAATCGCCTCCGGCGATCGAGCCAGGCTATACGGTTTGAATCGAGTGGGATTGAAACGTCACGGTTTTCCGGAGACGACCGTCCGGGAACTAAAAAAGGTATACCGCATTTTTTATCGGATCGGCATAACCCTCCATGAAGCGATTGAAAGGGCACTGGCCGAGGTCGACCATTTACCGGAAGTGATTAATTTCATCAATTTTATAAAATCCTCGCAGCGGGGTCTGACGCACTGTTCAGCAGTATAATTTCTTAACGGTGTAAATATTTTTATTATGAGGCATACATTTCTATGGAAAAATCAGGGTCGCAGTAGAGATCATCCTCATAGGATGGGATCTGAGAAACTGTGTAATCTATGTGGGTGTTTCGAGGCGGCGCTTTGCCCTGTGGCGGCGGCCCTTGTTTCACTTCACGTAATCCCAGATGTTTGAGGATCTTGCTAATGACATCCTCATCTTCGATGAAAGAAGAAAATGGTTTCGGTGATTATGGAGGTACGTACAATTGGACTCATTCATTGCCTGTCACGAGTGTGATGTAATCCACCGCATCAAACCCCTGCCGGCCAAAGGGGCGGCCCATTGTATACGTTGCGGGGCGGTTCTTTACAAACACAAACCCAACAGTCTGGACCGAACCCTGGCATTCGCCCTGGCCGGGCTGATATTGTTTGTTCTGGCAAATTCCTTCCCCTTTATGGGGTTAAAAATAGGTGCTCAGATCCGTCAAACAACGCTTATCACCGGAATATACGAGCTGTATGTTCAAGGTATGCAGGTGATCGCGATCCTGGTGTTGCTGACCACCGTGGTGGCGCCCTTCACCCAATTGATGTGCCTGCTTTATATTTTGCTGCCGCTCAAATTCGGCCGGGTGCCCGGAAGCCTGCCCCGCGTGTTGCGATTTCTTCACAGCACGGGACCCTGGAGCATGATGGAGGTTTTCATGGTCGGTATTCTGGTATCCGTTGTAAAATTGGCCAAAATGGCGAAAATCCTTCCGGGTATTTCCCTGTACTCTTTTTTGGCGCTCATTTTCGTCCTGTCCGCCATGACCGTCTCGCTGGACAGCCATCTGATCTGGCATAAATGGGAGGAGCATCAATGAATAGCGAGATAATAACCGCACGCGATGCAGGGTTGATCGCCTGCCACAGCTGCCATTTTCTCTGTAAAAAAGGAAATCGTTCATCGGCCGGTATATGCCCGCGTTGCGGTGCCGATCTGCATGAACGCAAACCCAACAGCATCGCCCGGACCTGGGCCCTGGTGCTGGCGGCTATCATTTTCTACATTCCCGCCAACCTGCTTCCGATCACAGTCGTTATTTCACTGGGCAAGGCCCAGTCGGACACCATCATGAGCGGCGTCATCTATTTCATTCACAGCGGGATGTGGCCCATCGCTCTGGTCATCTTTGTGGCCAGTGTATTCGTACCGTTGATGAAGCTGCTTATTTTGATATTCCTGCTGATCAGCGTTCAGCGCAAGTCCAGCTGGCGCCAGAAAGACCGCACCGTGCTTTACCGGATTACCGAGATCATCGGCCGCTGGTCGATGGTCGATATTTTTGTGGTAACCATTCTGGTGGCCCTGGTGCATCTGGGAGGCCTGGCAACCATCCATGCCGGTCCCGGCGCGATTTTTTTCGGCGCAGTGGTGGTGATCACCATGCTTGCGGCCATGAGTTTTGATCCCCGGTTGATCTGGGACACAGAGGAGGTAATTCATGAGTAATTCTAGCACGGATAAGCCTGAATCAAAGGGCTTCCCCGAACCCGAATTCCGTACGAAAAAACGCCGTATTTCCATTGTCTGGCTGGTGCCGCTGGTTGCTCTGGCTATCGGCGGTTGGTTGGTTTACAAAGCTTTCACCGAAAAAGGACCGACGATTACCATTTCGTTCAATTCGGCTGCGGGACTGGAGGCCGGCAAGACCAAGGTCAAGTACAAAGAAGTCGAAATGGGCCAGGTCGTTTCCATCGATCTAGACGACCAGCTCTCCCGGGTGATCCTGAAGGCCGAACTGGTTAAAAGGGCTGAGAAATTTCTCTCTCAAAACACTCGTTTCTGGGTTGTCCGGGCGCGGGTCGCAGCCGGGGGTATTTCCGGGCTCGGCACACTGTTTTCGGGAGCTTTTATCGAACTCGATCCGGGCAACCCCGGCCCGCCGGCAACCCATTTCGAAGGGTTGGAGACACCGCCGGTTGTGACCACCGACTTGCCGGGCAGTCATTTTGTGCTGAGGGCTGCGAGTCTGGGTTCGCTGAACATCGGCGTCCCGGTGTATTTTCGGCGGATCGAGGTCGGCAAGGTGGTCAGCTACAAGCTGGACGAAGACGGGCAGGCGGTGACCATCGAGGTGTTCGTTCATGATCCCCATCACAATTTGGTGCGTAAAAACACGCGGTTCTGGAATGCCAGCGGTTTGGATGTCAACATCGGGGCCGAGGGTATCCAGGTGGACACGGAATCCCTGGCGACATTGATGATCGGCGGCATCGCCTTTGACACGCCGGTCAACCAGGCACCCGGCGAACCGGCCGAGGAAAACGACGTTATTGAGCTCTACAAGAACCGTAAGAGCATTTCTGAAAAGACCTATGTCGACAAGAGCCGGTGGCTGCTGTATTTTGACAGTGATGTCCGGGGGCTGGAAAGCGGCGCACCGGTTGTATTATACGGTATCAAGATCGGTTCGGTGCTGGACGTCAATCTGGAGTTTGACGTTGAGAAAATATCTTTCAGTGTCCCGGTTCTGATCGAGACCGAGGGTGAGCGAATAAAGGCGACCGGCAAGATGCCTGAAGGTGCCGAGGATCAAAAAGTCATGGATTACCTCGTGGCAAAAGGACTGCGCGCCCAGCTTAAAACCGGCAGTTTGATTACCGGCCAGCTGCTGGTGGCGCTCGACCTGCATCCGGATGCACCGCCGGCCACAATCAACTGGGATGGATTTTACCCGGTATTTCCCACCGTGCCGACCGCTATGCAGGAAATTACGACCAGCCTGACCCACCTGCTGAAGAAGCTGGAAAAACTGCCCATCGAACAGATCGGCAGCGAGCTGCGCGATACGATTTCCGGCGCCAGGCGTCTGGTAAATTCACCTGAGTTACAACAATCCCCCGCGGAGCTAAACAAAACCCTCAACCAGGCGCAGAAATTTGTCGCCGCTCTCAACAAGGATGTCGCCCCTGAATTGAAAACAGCGGTATCCAATTTGAACGCCGCCCTGATACAGGCCCAAAAGCTTGCCAGGAGCCTGAATTCAAATGTTGCACCGCAAGCAGACCGCACCCTCAAGGAGCTTCAATCTGCGGCGCGTTCCATCAAAATTTGGGCTGAATACCTTGAGCGGCACCCCGAAGCGCTGATTCGCGGCAAGGGTAAATCAAAAAGGAGGTAAAACAGTGAACGTATTTTTACATCAACACAAGCTCATTGCCTTGATGTTTTTGATTTCGGCTCTGGCAGGCTGCTTGGGCGGCCAGTCGGCGCCGACTAATTTTTATATGCTCAGTCCGTTGAGTCCGTCACAGGCCCGGGAATCAGCGGCATCCTCAGAAGCCCGCATCCATGTCGGTCTTGAAACGGTTGTGATTGCCGAATATTTAAATCGCAATGAGATCTTTCTAAACCTGGACAACACCATATTTCAGCTTGCAGAGTTTAATCAGTGGGCCGAGCCGCTGGACAATAACCTGACACGGGTGCTTGAAGCAAACCTGACCGATTTGCTGCAAGACACATTGATCGAGGTATTTCTGGCTTCGCAAAGCTCGATTCCGCTCGACTACCGGCTGGAGGTTGATGTGTTGCGCCTGGACGGTAATTTAGGGAATCAGGTTGTCCTGGTTGTGCAATGGGCGCTTTTGGAAACTGAAGAAGATGAGTTGATCCAGATGCGGCGATCCAGATATCAGGAGTTGACCGCAGATGAAACCGTGAAAGAACTCGTACTGGCAAAAAGCCGAGTGGTTGAAAATTTGAGCCGGGACATAGC
>JAAUYK010074588.1_pt1 | contig 11332 bp, 9 predicted proteins | sample 7278021 | NCBI WGS metagenome assembly JAAUYK01 (sample SAMN14350223, study PRJNA611818) | marine sediment metagenome | isolation source: surface marine sediment (1.8m) | place: French Polynesia: Moorea | collected 2018-08
CAGTCGGCCCGGGACGCCGCCTGGGGCCTGTTCCTGATCTTGATCATTCTGGGCGGCATCTACGGTGGCATCTTCACGCCGACCGAGGCCGCCGCCGTCGCGGCCGTCTATGCCTTCTTTATCGCCAACTTTGTCTACAAGGACATGGGACCGCTGAAGGGCGAAGGCGACCACCGGTACTCGCTGCTGTCGCGGCCTCAGAGCCTGATTACGGTCTTTGTCCACCCGGACACCAAGCATGCGCTCTTCGAGGCCGGCAAGACGACGATCATGCTCCTTTTCATCATCGCCAACGCGCTGATCCTCAAGCATGTGCTGACCGAGGAACAGATTCCCCAGGCGATCGCCGGCGCCATGTTGGAAGCCGGTTTCGGCCCGGTGATGTTCCTGGTCATAGTCAACGTGATCTTGCTGATCGGTGGCCAGTTCATGGAGCCTTCCGGGCTGATTGTGATTGTCGCCCCCTTGGTCTTCCCCATCGCCATCGAGCTCGGCATCGACCCTATCCACCTCGGGATCATTATGGTCGTCAACATGGAGATCGGCATGATCACGCCGCCGGTGGGTCTCAACCTCTTCGTGACCTCGGGTGTAGCGGGAATGCCCATGCTCCGGGTCGTCAAGGCGGCCCTGCCCTGGCTGGGAATCCTCTTCGTGTTCCTGATCATGGTGACCTACATACCCTGGCTATCGACTCTGATTCCCAACGCCTTGATGGGGCCCGAGATCATCACCCGCTGAGCTGCCGCCGGCGGCCCTGGCACGAGGCCGCAATCGCCGAGCCAATGCTAAGCTGCAGCATGGAGTCGAAGGCCGGAATCTGAGATAATTGCGGACTTGACCGTCGGCTGGGCTGCCCATTCCCGTCGCACCCCTAAGCCGACGAGTATCCAGGCGGAGAGCGCGATGACACGGAAAATTGCGTTGAGCGCCGCCTTGGCGCTTCTCGGTTCGATTTGCCTCTTACCCGAAGCCGGCCTGGCAGACGGGCAGCGCTGCGCGGCAGCCGCGAAACAGCACTTGGGCCGACTGGGCGTGGACCAATCCGAGGCAAAGGAGATCTTGGTCGTCGAGCAGGTACAAATCGTCGACGGAGAGCCGAAGACCATCGGCTATCAGGCCTGGGTCGACTTGCAGTCGTGCAGCCAGGGCAAGCTTGCAATCAAGATGACCCTCCTCTGCAGCTACAAGACCGCATTTACGACCCCTGCTTGCGAGGTTCCGGGTTTACGCAACTGATCGCTGACCCGGTCGAACCCCTGCCGGTGGCGGACGGCCCGAGGTCGTGCTCACCTGATCGTGTCTCTCGATCGGCCGGACGGCGTTGATGCCGTCCCGCTTCCGTCCTTATTCTACCAACCAGACGACGGCTCCTAGCCCGAACGCCGTCGCAACTGCAGGCAAGCCTTGGGGGAGCGTCTTGAGAGGTCTCGTGTTAGCCGCCGTAGTCATCGTCGAAGGCGTCGCCTGTCTGTCTCAGCCCGCGGCGGCCGACGATCACCCCTGTTCCGGTACCGCAACCCAGCGTCTGGCGGAACTCGGCGTCGACAAAGCCAACGTCAAGAAGATGCGTATCGACGGTCGCTACCAATCCAGGGGCGAAGGCAGTCGCTTGGTCGGCTATGACGCATGGTTCGAGCTCGGATCCTGCTCCCAAGGACAGCTGGTGGTGGCGATGAGCCGGCAATGCCGGCCCACGACGGAGTACACCACAGGAAGCTGCGAAGTGGCCGGGGTCGAAGGGCAATGTTAGATCAAGATACACGCTTCACCCCCTCCAGGTGCGGAGCGATCAGGCGCTAGGCAGGACCAGCTACCTCAGCGGTAGTCCTGTACTCCAAGCCACCTCTGCGGCGGCGCCACAGAAAAGTCACACGGGCCAGCTCGGACATGTCTCGGGGATCAAGGGGCATAAGGCCCCAAGCGCAGGCAGCATTTGGCCTGTCCTGGCACTCACTCCTGGCCCACCGTGCAGAATACTGCCCTATTTGACCTTGCGATCGGCGCATTGTGTTGACAAGGTCGGAGAATTCACCAAATACTCACCATTTAAATAAGTAGTAAGGACCTATATTACTGACCAAATACTGACACATGCCATTTAAATGACACTGTCTATTCTGCACATTATTTCGTTCAATAGGCGCTCCAGAGGCCGCAGAACGCAGCCGTCATGTCCCATTCCGGCAGTGGGCCCGCGGGGACTCAGTGTTTCTGTGGCAACAAGAGAAGGGGTGCTATCCATGTGGCAAAAGCCAGGCTCTAGCCGTCTCAAGCAGCTTCGTAGCTATGCCGCTGACGAGAGCGGGGCGGCAGCCGCTGTCCTCGCGGCAACCATGGTGGTCCTAATTGGCGCCGCCGGGCTCGCTTTCGATGCCGGGCGCGGCTACATGGTCAACGCCCGCCTCAGTCAGGCAGTCGATGCCGCAGCCCTGGCTGGCGGGCGCTCCCTGACCATCGGCGGTGGTGGCGACTATGCGGCTCAGATCACCAAGTATTTCGATGCCAACTTTCCGGCAGGCTACATGGGAGCCGACGTCTCCCAGCCCGATATCACGGTCAACGCCGGGGGCGACGAGATCACGGTGGCAGCCACGGCAAGCATTCCGACGACCCTGATGCGGGTTCTCAGCGTCCAGAACGTCGAGGTCTCGGCCCGCGCCACCGTCAATCGCACGATCAAGGGCCTAGAAGTGGCCATGGTGCTGGACAACTCCGGCTCCATGAATGGCAGCAAACTGACCGACCTCAAGGATTCCTCGAAGCTTCTGCTCGACATCCTCTATGGCGACAACGACTCCGTAGAAGACCTTTATGTCGCGCTGGTGCCATTCACGGCCCGGTCCAACGTGACCGGCTTCCCGAGCGTGCACCCGGTGTCGCCGCCCAACCCGGACTTCGTCTGTCTGAACTCGCGCAGCGCACCCCACGACACCTCGGACAACTCTCCGGTCGAGGCGCCCTTCAGCCACTACTCGGGCACCTACGCACCACCCCAGTCCGACTATGCGGATAGGATCTGCCCTGAGGCGGCTGTGCTGCCGCTGGTCGAAAGCAAGTCCGCCGTCAAGTCCGCGATCGACGCCATGAACGCTAAGGGCTGCACCCGCTATGACATCGGGTCGGTCTGGGGTTGGCGCACGCTGTCCCCCAAGTGGCGAACATTCTGGGAGAACAACACCCTGCCGCTGGACTATGGGACCGAGTTGATGGACAAGGCGATCATCATCATGACCGATGGCGCCAACACGCCAAACTGCGCCGGTGACCCGCTGACGAAGGCGCAGACCGAGGCCATGTTCGCCAGTCAATGTCAGGCGATGAAGACCCAGGGCGTGATCATCTACACGATCACCTTCCAGTTGAACGATCCCGCCACCAACGCGCTCTTCGAAAGCTGCGCCTCGGGCACGGCGCGCTATTTCAAGTCGCCCAGCGGCGAGCAGCTGGAACTTGCCTTCACCACCATTGCCAACGATCTGAGCACCTTGAGATTGACCCAATAGTTTGAAGGGAAGAGGGGCAGCTCCGGCGGCGGCGCGACATCTTGTCGCGCCGCCGTTTCCTAATTCTGCCAGGCTTGCACCCAGCGAAGCGTCGCCCGGCGGCGTTGATCCGGAGGCCGTCGCTGCGCCTGGCGAAGAAGGCGGTGGCGAGGCCTATTCCGAGCCCGGCTTCTGGTTCGATGCGAAGGAGACCGAAGGTCCCCGAAGGCCGGCGACAGAGCGGATCTCCTCGATTACCGAGCATTAACGACACTCATGGACTATGTCGTTTGGAGCAGCCTGCCCTCTTCCCAAAACCGGGCCGGCAAACGATGCGATTCCACGGATCCTGGGCCGGTACGGGCGAGCGAGATGGTAGAGGACGCGAACAAGGAAGGTGCCGCGGGACGGCCGGAGACCGTGGCGTTCGAGCACAAGCTGTTCTCGGCCATGGAGAACCCCTACTTCCGACTGTCCGCGCAAAACCCCGACCAGCCGGTCATGATGGTCACCTATGGCGACAACGAGGTTGCTCTGCCCTTCGAGAGCATCCGCAAGGAGTTCGCCATCAAGGAAGGCTCGGCCGACGACCATATGCTCAACTTGGTCGCAGAGGGCCTCAACTTCGTCGTCCTCCTGCGCCCTGGCGATCCGATTCCCGCCGAGCTCTTGACCGGCGCGCCCTCTGCTCAGATTTCTCGGGAGCACCGCGAGATCGCCTTTCAGCGCCTGACGATGCAGCTGGCCACCTGGGTTGCGGGCGACGAATCCTCGGTGACCGATCGCAAGCAACTGGCCAAGATCGCTAACGACCCGGCGATAATGGGGAGAATCAACGATGCCTTGGGCGAAGCGGCCGCTCACTTGGGCTTGGAGCCGGATGGCAAGGAAAAGGTGCTGCAGCTGATCGAACGCCTGGCCGACGACCTCGCCGCTATCGAGGTGCTGCGCGACCGCTTCGCCAAGATCAAGGTGATCGAGGAGAAGATCAAGGCGCTGCGCAGGATCACGAAGAGCCAGCAGGTCGCCATCGAGCTGATCGCGCCCGTGGCCCGCATGATGGTCACAGCCATCGCTCGCTTTAGCAGCGATTTCAAGGAGATCGACGCCCGGACCGACAAGGTCATCGCGCTGCTCAAGAACATCGACTCTCAGGTCAGCTATATCCGCGAGCGGCGCAATGACCTTCACCGCAGATTGCTGGCCTGGACCGAGATCCTCGCGGCCTGGGACCATAGCGAGATCGCACAAAGCGATACCAGGGTCCGGCTGCTGCGCGAGACCTACCGCTTCCTGGCGCCCCGCTTCATGCCGGTCGACGAATGGACCCTGCGCAGCAAGCTCCAAGTGTCCGGGGACACGGAAGTCGACCACCGCCAGAGCGAGACCAACCACGGCTTGGCAAAGACAGAGGTGGTCTGGTAGCCCGGTTCAGGTTCGGCAGGGAGCGCTGCGCTCGACCAGCAGTCCGAAGGCCGGCCGCAGCCGGGTCCCCAGGTAGCTGCCGACCAGCGCGGCCAGGAACCAGAGCCAACCGTGCAGGCTGCCCGAGGCGATCCCGCTGAAGTAGGCCCCGACATTGCAGCCGAAGGCGAGACGCGCGCCATAGCCCATCAGCAGGCCGCCGAACGCGGCGGCCAGAAGAGAGCGCCAGGGGATCCGGCGCTCCGGTGCGAAGCGCCCGGCCAGCCCCGCCGCCAGGAAGGCGCCGACGATGATCCCGAAGTTCATCACCGAAATCGTGTTGGCGAAGACCGAGGCCTCGAGCTGTCGCTGCCGGCCGGGCGTGGCCCAGTAACTCCAGCTGCCGAGGTCGACGCCAAGCGCCGAGGCCGCCTTCGCGCCCCAGAGGGTGTAGCCGGAGCTGACCCCCCAGGGATGGCCGGCCAGGGCCAGGGTCGCAACGTTCAGTCCGGCGAGCAGGACCGCGCCGGCGAGCAGCGGCCAGGGACCGCGCAGCAGGCGGCTTCGTCCCTTGTCGCTGCGCATGATCGGCTCGAGACGGCCGTGGCGCCGCCGCTCGACGACCACGGTGGCGAGCACGATGGCGCCGAAGACCGACCACTGCAAGGCGATGGCCCCGAGGGCGCCGAGCTCTCGGCTCAGCGAGATGCTGCCGAGGCTGTACTGCTGCAGCCACCAGGGCAAGTGGGCGGTACCGATGACCGAGCCGACGCAGAAGAACACTAGGGTGACCAGCATCCGGCTCCGCCCGCCGCCCACCGTAAAGAGGGTGCCGGAGGCGCAGCCGCCGCCCAGCTGCATGCCCAGGCCGAAGAGGAAGGCGCCGACCGTGACCGAGACGCCGACCGGCGCGATGAAACCGCCGGCCGGCCGGCCGAAGAGGCTGCCGGCAGCGATGATCGGCAGGAAGCAGGCCGTGGTGAGGGCGAGCATGATCATCTGGGCGCGCAGCCCGGCGCCGCGACCGTCGGCGATGAAGACCCGCCAGGCACCGGTGAAGCCGAAGCTGGCGTGGTAGAGGACCAGGCCGAAGGCGCCGCCGAGCAGATAAAGCCAGGCCTGGCGGCCCTCGAAGCTGAGATCGAGCGCCAGGGCACCGCCGAGCAGGAGCAGTATACCCAGGCCAGTCACCCAGGGATCGGGACTGCGCGGTTTGCTCTCCGGTGCGCCCAGGGCGACATCGGCCGCCGTCATCGCTGATCCGACATGCTTGTCATGCCTCGACTATGGCCATTCCCTCGTCGGCCTGTCGAGCCGTCGCACGGAGATGTGAAGCCGACGCAAAAGGGGCTCTAGAGCAAGCGCAGCTGAGCCGAGGGGTTCGGTTTCGCGGCCGGATCCTCCTCGGTCGGCGCAGGCTCGATCAGCGAGGGATCGTCGTTGCGCACGGCGTTGACCCGCGTCGAGACCGGCGTGGCGACGAAATCCTGATCCGGTGCCGGGCGCAGCAAAGCCAGCAGCGCGTCTGCGCCCGAAGCGGGATCGAGCCAGGCGTCGTGATCGGCCGGCGCCAGGATCACCGGCATGCGGTGATGGATGTCCGCGAGCCGCCGGTTGGCCACAGTGGTGAGGATGGTGAAGCTCTCCACCGTCCTGTCCTCGGCCTTGTCGGTCCAGCTTTCCCAGAGTCCGGCGAAGGCGAAGGGCCCGCCGACCGCGGGGGCGATGAGATAGGGCTGCTTGGGGCCCGAGGGCCGGGCCTGCCATTCGTAGAAGCCGTCGGCCGGGATCAGGCAACGGCGGCGCCGGAAGGCGGTCCGGTAAGCCGGCTTTTCGGCGACGCTCTCCGCCCGGGCGTTGATCATCCGGCTGCCGATCGAGGCCTCCTTGGCCCAGGAGGGGATCAGGCCCCAGCGCAGCAGGGCCAGGTGCCGCTCGCCGTCCTCCGGCCCGCGCCGAACCGCCGGGACCTCCTGGGTCGGCGCGATGTTGTAGCGGGCCGCGAGGTTGAAGGACTCTTCGAAGAGGAAGACCGCTCGCAGGCCCTCCAAGGGAGTGGTCAAGGTGTAGCGCCCGCACATAGCCTCATGCTCGCCCGTGGCGGACGCTAAGGCAAAGCAGAACTGCCGAGCCGGGTGCAATTTGTCAAAGGAATCGACCCGGCGTCCGGTATGATTCCTCCGAGTCGGGATCGCCTCGAGCCTTTCGGACCAGCAGGCGCGTCCCATCCCACGAACTCCGGGGAGAGGACGCATGCCTTTGACCCGAGTGCTGAAGCTGACGAGTCCCCTGCTGCGCGGCGAAGACGTCGAGCAGGTTCAGGAACGGCTGCTGGAACTGGGCTTCGACGAGGTCGGCCGTGCCGACGGGATTTTCGGCTCCGATACCGACGTCGCCGTGCGGCTGTTCCAGCGCGAACGCAGGCTAGAGGTAGACGGAGTCGTCGGCGCGAACACCAGGGCGGCGCTTTTCGAGGCCAGCTCAACTGAGACGCCGATCGGCGTGCCCGGCCCTTGGATCGACCTGCTGCCGGCACTTTCCGCGAACCACGGCATCTTCGGCAGCATCGAGTGGCGCCTGGCGGAGGACGGCATCCGGATCGAGGACGCCGAGCCCGAAGTCACCGGCGGCCGGCCCGTCACGGTGCGGCGGGTCTGGAATGCCTACGGCGACTCCATCGCGCGCTGGTGCAGCGACTTTGACCTTCCGGTCGAACTGGTGCTGGCGACGATCTGCACGGAAACCCGAGGCAATCCGCAGGCGCTGCGAATCGAGCCGGGCTACGTGAGCGACCAGGCGACGCCGCACCGTATCTCGCCGGGGATCATGCAGACCCTGATCTCCACCGCGCGCGAGGCCCTGGACGACCCGAGCATCGACCGGGACTGGCTGCTGGTCGCCGACAACTCGATCCGGGCCGGGACCGCCTACATCAGCCAGCAAAGGCGGAAAACCAATCTCGACCCGCCCAAGGTTGCCTGCGCCTACAACGCCGGCAGCGTGATCCGCAACGACGGCCCTGACAACCGCTGGAAGATGCGCCAGTTCCCAATCGGCACGGGTCACCACGCCGATCGCTTCGTCGCCTGGTTCAACGACGCCTTCCGGGTCTTCGAGACCCTGGATGCACCGCCAGGCAACGCCTTCTGGAGTGCTCTGCGCTAGCGGAGCCGATATCGACGAACGTCCGAGGACCGATTCCTTGCAGTCGGCGCCGCTCTCCATTAACCTGTATGTTCGTGTTTTGTTCCCGATGACAGAGACGAGAGGGTCTTCTAGATTTGGGGGTCTGGGGGAAGCGAGACCCTACATCTTGTAGATTTGCACAATTCATCCCATCCACAGCTGTGGAAAACGGCTCTCAGCGTGGTGGAACGAACAAGGGGGAGACACCATGGATCGAGCGGCCAGCCTGGAGGAGCGAAGGGACAGCGCAACCACGGCGCTTGTGGAAAACGCAAGGCGCGCTGTGGACGAGTCCCTCGAAGCTTCCCTGGGCGACTCGGCCGCCGAGCGGGGTTTGGATGGGGGCCTTCTGGGCGAGGAAATTCTGGGCAACGGTCAGATCCGCGACGTGTTCCAGAACGGCCGCGGCATCACGGTGCGAATCGCCCGTGACCGCGACGCCCTGCTTACCGAATTCGGCAAGGCCACTCTGACCGACCGCTACCTCATGCCCGGCGAGAGCTTCCAGGACCTTTTCGCCCGGGTTGCCGCACATTTCGCCGACGATTCGGCGCATGCCCAGCGGCTCTACGACTACATCTCGCGGCTGTGGTTCATGCCGGCGACCCCGGTCTTGTCCAACGGCGGCACCGGCCGCGGCCTGCCGATCTCCTGCTTCCTGAACGAGTCCCAGGACAGCCTGGACGGCATCGTCGGACTGTGGAACGAGAACGTCTGGCTGGCGGCGCGCGGCGGCGGGATCGGCAGCTACTGGGGCAACCTGCGCTCGATCGGCGAGAAGGTGGGCCACAACGGCAAGACCTCCGGCGTGGTGCCCTTCATTCGGGTCATGGATTCCCTGACCCTGGCGATCAGTCAGGGCTCCCTGCGCCGTGGCTCGGCCGCCGTATACCTGCCGGTCAGCCATCCCGAGATCGAGGAGTTCATCGAGCTGCGCCGGCCGACCGGCGGCGACCCCAACCGCAAGGCGCTAAATCTGCACCACGGGGTGGTCATCCCCGACGCCTTCATGCGCGCGGTCGAGAACGACGAGGACTGGGCCCTGACCAGCCCCAAGGACCACGCGGTGATCAAGAAGATCAAGGCGCGCAGCCTGTGGATCCGGATCCTGACCGCGCGGATCGAGACCGGCGAGCCCTACCTGATCTATGTCGATCACGTGAACCGTGCGGTGCCCGAGCACCACAAGCTGGCCGGCCTCAACGTCAAGATGTCGAACCTCTGCAGCGAGATCACCTTGCCGACAGGGATCGACCACTTGGGCGAGGACCGGACCGCGGTCTGCTGCCTGTCGTCCTTGAACCTCGAGACCTATTTCGAGTGGAGGGATCAGGACCGTTTCATCGAGGACGTCTTGCGCTTCCTCGACAACGTGTTGACCGACTTCATCGAGAACGCGCCGGACTCCATGTCCCGGGCCCGCTATTCGGCGCTGCGCGAGCGCTCCGTCGGTCTGGGCGTCATGGGCTTCCACTCTTTCCTGCAGCAGAACGGCATCCCCATCGAGGGGGTCATGGCCAAGGTCTGGAACCGGCGCATTTTTCAGCAGATCCGCGCCGCCGCCGACGCCGCCTCGACCGTGCTGGCGCAAGAGCGCGGCGCCTGCCTGGACGCCGCCGAGTTCGGCATTTCTGAGCGCTTCTCCAACAAGATGGCGATCGCGCCCACGGCCTCGATCTCGATCATTTGCGGCGGTGCCTCGCCCGGGATCGAGCCGGTCGCGGCCAACAGCTTTACCCACAAGACGCTGTCCGGCTCCTTCAACGTGCGCAACAAGTACCTGACCCGCCTGCTGGAGAAGAAGGGCCAGAACTCCGAGGAGGTCTGGTCATCGATCACGGTGCACGAGGGCTCGGTCCAGCATCTGGACTTCCTCAGTGACGAGGAAAAGGACGTCTTCAAGACCGCCTTCGAGCTCGACCAGCGCTGGCTGATCGAGCACGCTGCCGACCGCGCGCCCCAGGTCTGCCAGGCTCAGTCGCTGAACATCTTCCTGCCAGCCGACGTGCACAAGCGCGACCTGCACCAGATCCATTTCCAGGCCTGGAAGAAGGGCGTGAAGAGCCTCTACTACTGCCGGTCCAAGTCGATCCAGCGGGCCGAATCGGTGCTCGGTGACAAGGCCGGCAAGGCCGTACCGCATCTGGGCAAGGTCAACGGCCACGAGCAGCCACAAGTCAACGGGACCGACTACGAGGAATGCCTAGCCTGCCAGTGAGGCCGGTTGCGATCAGAACGACGAGATCAGAAACGCCATACGAGAAGGTCAGATGTCCCTGCTGGAAGCCAACCCCGTCTACAAGCCGTTCAAGTACCCCTGGGCCTATGAGGCCTGGCTGACCCAGCAGCGGATCCACTGGCTGCCTGAAGAGGTGCCGCTGGCCGACGACGTCAAGGATTGGCAGCGCAACCTGAGCGAGGCCGAGCGCAACCTGCTGACCCAGATCTTCCGCTTCTTCACGCAGTCAGACGTCGAGGTCAACAACTGCTACATGAAGCACTACGCGCGGGTCTTCGGGCCGACCGAGATCCAAATGATGCTGGCCGCCTTCGCCAACATGGAGACGGTGCACATCGCCGCCTACTCGCACCTGCTGGACACCATCGGCATGCCGGAGTCCGAGTATTCCGCCTTCCTGCATTACAAGGCGATGAAGGACAAGTACGACTACCTGCACGAATTCGGCTGCGAGACCAAGGAAGAGATCGCCAAGACCCTGGCGGTCTTCGGCGCCTTCACCGAAGGCCTGCAGCTCTTCGCCAGCTTCGCCATCCTGCTGAACTTCCCGCGCTTCAACAAGATGAAGGGCATGGGCCAGATCGTCACCTGGTCGGTGCGCGACGAGACCCTGCACACCCAGTCGGCGATCCGCCTGTTCAAGACCTTCATCGAGGAGAACCCGGAGATCTGGACCGAGGATTTCGAGCGCGACCTCTACAAGGCCTGCGAAACCATCGTCACCCACGAGGACGCCTTCATCGACCTCGCTTTCGAGCAGGGCGGCATCGAGGGGCTCTCGGCGGCGGAGGTGAAGAGCTACATCCGCTACATCGCCGACCGCCGCCTCACCCAGCTCGCCCTGCAGCCGATCTATCGCAGCGAAAAGAACCCCCTGCCCTGGCTCGACACCATCCTGAACGGCGTCGAACACGTGAACTTCTTCGAAAACCGCGCCACCGAATACTCCAAGGCGGCGACCCAGGGCAGTTGGGAAGAGGCCTTCGATTAGACCCTTCTGTACTCGTCACCCGCGGAC
>JAAUYK010016264.1_pt1 | contig 11331 bp, 8 predicted proteins | sample 7278021 | NCBI WGS metagenome assembly JAAUYK01 (sample SAMN14350223, study PRJNA611818) | marine sediment metagenome | isolation source: surface marine sediment (1.8m) | place: French Polynesia: Moorea | collected 2018-08
CAGCGCCAGGCGGGCACTGAAATCATAATTCTGGCGATTGACGAGCAGAGCATCCAACAGCTCGGCAGCTGGCCCTGGCCTCGCTCTTACATTGCCGAGATGATTAAGCTGTTGTCGCATTATGATACCCACACGTTGGGGATTTCGCTTCTTTACCCGACCAGAGAATTGAATACCGGCCTGCAGGAGATCGAACACCTCAAAAAGATATTGAACAAAAAAACCACCAAATCAGGTCGTAAGACCGCAACTAAAGTCAATAGTATCCTGACTGAAGCAGCCAAACGCTTAAACCATGATGCCCGGCTGATTGCCGCGGTCCGGTCCGCACGCAACGTGATACTGCCGTTGCGCTTTACCATTGGCGACCCGGGGGACGACAGCTCTCAAAAATTGTCGGCCTGGCTGAAAATAAATTCCCTGGAATTAAATAGCGTGCCCGAAGACCGGAAATTGATGAATGGCCGGCCCGATGGTTTTCGCGGTATTCTCAATAACCGCCGGATGGAAGCCAGCCGGGTCATTGAACCGTATTTGGATCTTTCAACTAAAGCCGGCGCCCTGGGGCACATCAATCTGATTGGCGATACCGACGGTACGGTTCGCAATCTACCGTTGTTTATCACTTACCAGGATCGGAATTTTGTATCGTTTGCCCTCCAGGTCGCCAGAAAATACGCGGGCGGTCGCCTCAAAGAAATAGAGCGCGAACCGGATAAGGTCATCTTGAGGCACCTGCAGATCCCGATCGAATACAGTTACCGGATGTTGATCGACTACAGCGGCCATGAAGCAAATATCCAGCTGATTTCATATGCCGACGTCATTAACGGCAAGGTCGACCTGAACATCTTCCGCAAAAAGGTGGTGCTGGTCGGTGTCACGGCCGAAGGCATCTCCCAGCATTACAACACCCCGGTCGGGACAAATGTTTCCGCCCTTGAAATCGAGGCCGCCGCTGTTGAAAACATCATCAACGGCAAATATATATCCCGGCCGACCTGGGTCTTTTTGCTGGAGATCCTGGCCTTGCTGTACTTCGGTTTTTTTCTGCTCTTTGTCATCCCCCGGGTTACACCGCGTATCGGTGCAACGATTCTGGGCATTTTTCTACTCACCTGGGTCGGCGCCTGTGTTCTGCTATTCGTTAGCAGCGGCATCTGGATGAAGATTCTCGCACCGGTGTTCCTCTCTTTTATCGGCTTTGCCATCGCCAACCGTCAGCACCATCTGACTGAAAAGCACGATGAAAATGTCGAATTGAACAAAAGTCTGGGACTGGCACTGCAGGGTCAGGGTATGCTGGATATGGCCTTCGAGAAATTTTTGAAATGCCCGGTCGAAGATAAAGCCATCCAGAAGCTGCTTTACAACCTGGGACTTGATTTTGAACGCAAGCGAATGACCAACAAGGCCCTGGAGGTATATCGCCATATTATGAAAGCCGGCGCTTTCAAGGATGTCAACGAGCGAATCAAGAGACTGATAACATTGGATAACACCCTGGCGATGACGTCAGCCGCAGCCGCCAAAAGTGAAACCACATTTTTACTGCAAAACGGCGCCGCCAAGCCGACCCTGGGAAGGTACGAGATTTTGAAAGAACTGGGTCAGGGAGCCATGGGTATCGTGTACCTGGGCAAAGACCCGAACATCAACCGTGAAGTCGCGATCAAAACCGTCAATTATGCGGATATCCCGGCCGATGAATTAAGCGACGTCAAATCACGTTTCTTCCGGGAAGCGGAGGCGGCCGGAAAATTATCCCACCCGAATATCGTAACAATATATGATATGGGAGAGGATCATGACATGGCCTATATTGCCATGGAATTGCTCAAGGGCAGGGATCTGACCCATTACTGCCAAAAAGGCCAATTGTTGCCGCTGAAACGGGTGTTGAAAATGATCGGCGCCGTTGCCGAAGCCCTGGGATATGCGCACAGTCAGGAAGTGGTCCATCGTGATATCAAACCGGCGAATATTATCCTGCTGAAGGATGACCAGGTCAAAGTTGCCGATTTTGGTATTGCCCGGGTCATGTCATCGTCAAAAACCCAGACCGGGATCATATTCGGCACCCCCAATTATATGTCTCCCGAACAGGTTGCCGGCAAAAAAGTGGACGGCCGCTCGGATCTGTTCTCACTCGGTGTCGTGTTCTATGAATTGCTGACCGCTTCCCGCCCGTTTAAAGGAGATAGCCTAACGGCTTTGCTGTATGCCGTCTCCAACACAGAGTACGTCCCCCTTGCGGAAATAGCCCCCAAAACGCCCCCCTGCGTTATCGAAATCGTCGAACGACTGCTGTCAAAGGGGGTTTCCAGGCGTTATCAGTCCGCCGCTCAGTTCATCAAAGATCTGCAGAGCTGTCAGGACACGATGAACTGACAGAAATTTCCGCCGTTTGGTCGAAGTCCCCTAATTCCTTTTTTTGGAATAAAAACAGGTAAAGATCCCGTTTAGATGTACCGATAGTAGTATGAACAACGCTGACGCGAGGGCGCATATGAGCGGCGCTGCTGGCCTGAAAAAAACGGCCAGTCTGATCTATGATGCCAGGATTTCTTTACTAAATCTCTAATATCTGGAGGAAACGATGCTCAAAATTGTACTGAAATTAATGGACCAGGAACTTAAAACCCTGGAAACAGATAAGGCTGAAGTCACCATCGGTCGGAATGAGAATAGTGATATTCATATAAATAATCTGGGCGCTTCGAAGAAACATGCACGAATATTTCGGCGCAATGGCGAGTACATATTGGAGGATCTCAAAAGCACCAACGGCACCCTGTTGAATGACGAGAATGTCATCACTGCCAGGTTATCCGGCAAAGATGTGGTGACCATCGGCAAGCACAAGCTCTTCATTACCGTTGAAAACGGTCATAATGCCACGACTGGATTTGCCGAGAAAACCATCCGGATCAAATCCTGACACGGGGCCCATCGGTCCGCTTCTGCGGTCTGAAATGGTTCCTCTTAATTTAGCTTATTGGTTTTCTGATACAGGGGAGAGATGGCCCGCAGGGTTGATACGACATTTTTCAAGGCCGCCAGCAGGGTAGTGATGTCCTCCTCCGTATTGTCCACACCGAATGACAGCACCAGCGTTCCCTGGGCGTCAGCATGGCTGAGTCCGAGGGACAGCAATACATGGGATGCCCGTAATGAACCGGTGGCACATGCTGATCGGGTGGATACGGCCAGACCGTCATCATCCAGCATCAGCAACACACTTTCTCCTTCAATATATTTTATTGAAATCGACACCAGATTCGGCAGGCTGTGTTGCGGGTGTGTGTTGACGATATATTCATCGATGTAGTCCGGCAATTCATTAAGAAATTTATCCTTTAGCTTCTTGATATGGGCCAGACGGCTGTCCAAATCCCGCACGGTCAATTCGGCGGCCTTGCCCATTCCGATAATTCCGATCAAATTCTCAGTCCCTGCCCGTTTGTTATTCTCCTGGACCCCCCCGTCCAGAATCGGAAATATGCGGGTTCCCCGACGAATGTACAACCCGCCGACTCCGGCCGGTCCGTAAAAGGTATTGGCGGCAAAACTGATCAAATCAACTCCCAGCGCTTGCACGTCAACCGCTACAACCCCCACGGAATCAACCGCGTCCGTGTGGAATATCACTTTCTTTTCACGGGTGATCCGGGCGATATCCGCTATGGGTTGAATCGTACCGGTTTCATTGTTGCTGTGCATGATCGACACCAGAATCGTATCGTCGGTAATGGCCTCGGCAATATCCCCGGGTCTCACCCGGCCGTCGCTGTCGACCGGTAAAGAGGTAACCCTGAAACCGGCGGATTTAAGGCGTCGCAGGCTCCTGATGACAGCGTTGTGCTCAATATTGGAGGTAATGATGTGGTTGCCCTTCTGGGCATTGGCCAGGGCCACACCCTTTATGGCATGATTGACCGATTCGGTGCCGCCTGAGTTGAATACGATTTCCTTGGTCATGGCAGCATTAATGAGTTTTGCAACCGATGCTCGCGCCTGCTCGAGCAGTTCAGCGGCCTGCTCGCCGTCCTGGTGCTGACTCGACGCATTGTGCAAATCCTGGTTAATCACATTGATCATCTCCTCTTTAACTTCGGGCAAAAGCGGATTGGCCGATATATGATCGAAATTTACGGATTTCATTAGTGCTCTTCCTCAAGACTGGACTGACACGCATCACAGAAATCAGAGTTTTCAGCCAGTTCGATATCGCAATAGGGGCAGTAGCACCCGTCGCCGTGGGTATGCTCGTGGGCTTCCTTGCGCTTCGGTTCGGCCCGGGTTACACCGGCTTTGCGATCTTCGTAGTCGCGGATGGCCAGATGCAACGCATCGGCACCGAGATTAGAACAGTGCAGCTTATTTTTGGGCAGCCCGTCCAGTGCAGCCGCAACATCTTTATTGGTGATTTTCTTGGCATCTTCAACCGTCTTTCCAACGGCGATTTCGGTCAGCATGCTGGAAACCGCTATTGCCGATCCGCATCCGAACGTTTGAAACTTGATATCTTCAATGCATTCATCGACAATTTTCAGGTAAATGGTCATCATGTCGCCGCAAAGGGGGTTGCCGACCTCCCCCACACCGTCGGCGTCCTCAATTACCCCGACATTTCTGGGGTTTCGAAAGTGGTCCATGACCGTCTGGTTGTACATTACAGCGCCTCCATTTCGATAAATTTTTTGCCTTTAAACGTAATCACGATTACGGTAACACTCAAGCGGATTTCGGTAAGACGTGAAGAATGGCGAATGTCGATTGACGAATGTTGAATTACGGAATCCTAACGATTTCTATGATGGACGGAGCGAAGCCTCCGGCTCGCAGATATTGCAGCGCCTACCCTCCGGCCTGGAGGCCTACGGGCTGGAAGCGGCCTCGGAGAGCGACATCCTCAATTTGTCATTCGACAATCGTCATTCGTCATTCCACACGCAATACTTTAGCGCCTCTGATCTTGCGTTCTTTGAGTTCCAGCAGCGCCCGGTTGGCGTCTTCCAGCCGGTATTCCTCGAACTCCGGTTCAATCTGAATCTCAGCCGCCAGATCTAAAAATTCTTGAACATCACGGCGGGAAACATTGGCAACGCTTTTGATTTCTTTCTCCATCCACAGATGCCTGGCATAATCCAGCTCCAGGAGAACATTTTTGTCGAAATCTTCTTTTCGAATTGCATTGATCACCAATCTGCCTCCCCTTTTCAGATTCTTTAACGCCTCGACAACCGGTTTCCAGGCCGGTGTCGTATCGATGATGCAATCCAGTCGCTCCGGTGCCGCGTTTTCCGTATCTCCGGCCCAATCCGCTCCAATTTCGATCGCAAATTTTCGTTCCCTGGCGCTTCGGGCAAACACAAACATTCTGGCATTTGGAAACTGGTGCTTGGCCATTTTCAATACCAGGTGTGCCGATGCCCCGAAGCCCGTCAACCCCAGCGCCTGTCCATCCTGAAATCCGGTCAATCGCAGGGAACGATATCCAATAGCGCCGGCGCACAGCAAAGGCGCCGCCTGAGAATCCGTGAAACGCGGAGGGATCCGGTAGGCAAAGGCTTCCGGTACGGTCATATATTCTGCATATCCGCCGTCAACATCTCGCCCCGTCGCCCTGAAATGGCGGCATAGGTTCTCCAGATCTCCTTTGCATCGGTTGCAGGCACCGCAGGCCGAAAAAATCCATGCAACCCCGAGCCGGTCACCGATTTCGAACTGCCTGGCCTGCGGCCCGATTTGTACCACCCTGCCGACGACCTGATGTCCCGGCGTAATCGGTAACCGGGGCGGAGGAGTCCGGCCTTCGATTTCATCGAGTTCAGTGTGGCAAACACCACAGGTTGCGACTTTCAGAAGGATTTCACCGGCGCCGGGTACCGGTTTCGGCAGGTTAGTCGGAGTCAGCGGTTCCCGGTTGTGCGTTAAACTGCCAATCCGTTTCAAAATCATGGCTTTCATTGTGTAAGCACTCTTATACAAAGGCAACCCTGAACGGTGAACCCTGGTCGCCGCCGGCGGCGGGTAAACCTTGAACCGTTGAACGCTTATTACCGTTCCATGGTTGCGTCGTCGTTGGTCGTCGCTTCAAACCGCAGCTGTTGGGAGCGCCAGACATTATTGGTATTGGAGAACGTTTCGATATTGACTTCCGTCAGGTGGGTTACCATGCGAATATCCTCGGTCGCCTGGTCTGTGCGGCCCAATCTGGTATTTAGATTGGCACGGCTGTAGTAAACCGCACCGTAGTCCGATTTCAGTTCAATCGCTTTGTTAAAGTCATTCATGGCTTTCTCATCATCACCGGTTTTTTCATACGCCAGCCCGCGCAGATGATATGCTCTGGCATTTTCGGGATCCATCCGGATCACGGTGTCAAAATCGGCAATGGCAGCTTCAACCTGTTCCGATCTCAAATAGGCTGCTCCGCGGGATTTAAAGGCCAGAGCGAATTCAGGATCGAGCTCGATGGCCTGAGACAGCCGTTCGATGCTTTTACCGTAATTATGATCAACGAATTCCGCCATGCCTTCATCAAATTTTTTCTGTGCGTTATTATCATCGGACATTATACTTCCTCCAGTAGAAATAAAATTGGGTATGCTTGGGTTGCAAGGAGTTCACCAAATAGATGTCATACCGCCCGTGGCGCAGGCCTCTCGAGGCCGGTACACGCGGGAACCTTTCCTGTCGCTCCTGATGGGATCCGTGAATACCGGTCTCAGGAGGATGCAATATGCTGTTTCCGGCCAAACTCCGAAGAAGAGCTTAATTATTCCAATGGGGAGTGTCAAGAAGCGGGTTAAAATCTGCAATCGGCTGTTTTTCCGGACGCTGAAATTATGACGGTCTCGTAAAAAGTCAAAACTGTCGAATTGAGACGTTGTAACGTATCGACATTACTGATAGCGAAAATTAACTTTTGCGCTTTTTGCGGCTATATCAAATTATGATTATATTTTAATTTTGTCGAGTTGCTGATATTATAGTCACTAAATGGCGGAATGAAGCCGGCCGGGTTCTCCGATTATCGGCTTTTCCAATCAAATTCGACAATATGGATGTCAATTAACAGGGGCTATCAGGTCTTCTTTCACTAATGCGTAAACGAAAAAAAATATTCGGCTGGCTGATCAGAGTTCTGCTGGTTTGTGTCTTTTTAGCCGGAGTTGTCGTCGTATTTACGCCCGGCCTGTTAAATCTGGAACTCGTCAAAACGAGCATCAGGGAGAAGATATCCAGAGAAGTCGGCGGACAGATAGCCTATCGCAAATTGAAGCTTTCTTATTTTCCACGTCCCCACGTATCGATTCAAACCGCCAAAATATCCATACCCGACAGTTTCACGATCGATATTCGGTGGATGCGTTTATATCCCAAGCTGTTACCTCTGTTGCGGGGGGAATTTGAGATTGCAGTGGTGACGCTGGATTATGCGGATTACTCGATGAAATTGCCGCAGATCGGAGATGTGCCCCCGGAAAAGAGGGATCAGGCGCCGTCCTTTGATCACCAAGTTAAAGCTTTGCTGAATGGCGTGCGCAAATTGCCGGAATTTAAATTGCCCGAGGGCAACCTTAGAATACGAAACGGCCGGATCAATTTGACCGACCCATTCGGCCATATTTTCAAGCTCAGGGAACTGCAAGCCGCTTATGTCGACAACGACCATATGCTTGATTTCAGCATAAAATGTAAGTCCAATCTCTGGAATCAAATTGAAATTAACGGTTCGATCGACCCCAAAAACTTTAAAGGCGTCGGCCGCGTACGCCTTTCCCGATTTCGTCCTCAAACCTTGATCGCCTATCTCCTTCCCCATTCGTCTGTTCAAATCATGGATACAAGGGCCAATGTTTCCATTGATCTAAAATCAGACGGCAGCGGGAACCTACAGGCTGAGGTGGAGGGAGCCATCCCCCTTTTGGAGTTGATTTACGCTGAAGAAAAATTGGTGCTCAAAGAAAGCCGTGTCAAAGGCACGATCGAGGTCAATCAAAAAAGCATTCGAGCTGAATTGACCGAATTAAAGCTGGCCGATCCCAGGCTAGATTTGAACGGACTGTTTGTATATGACGAGAAGCAGCAGGATATCCGGTTATCTATCGCAGCTTCTCAAATCCAGACGAAACCGATCAGGCAGGCCGCCCTGAAACTGGCCGGGGCATCTAAGATAATCGAAATCCTGTGTGACATCATTCGCGGCGGAAATGTTTCCTGGATCACGGTGGACCTTAGGGGAGCGGCAGTTGCCGATTTCAGCGACCTGGACAATTTAATCATCAAGGGGCGCATGGAGCGCGGAGAAATCTATATTCCCGGAGCTGAATTGGATTTGACAGATGTCTTCGGGGATGTCGACATCATCAACGGCGTTTTGCACGGAAAAAATCTGACGGCCGGCTACGGAAATTCTCTTGGGCGGAAGGGAACCCTGGCCATGGGACTAAACCCAAATCTTGACCCGTTCCATTTGGATATCGGAATCCAGGCGGACCTCTCCCAGGTTCCGGCGGTTTTGAGACGGCTTATCCCGGATACGGATTTCCAGCGTGAGCTTGGCCGGATTCAAGAAGTCAACGGCAAGGCCAACGGGATTCTTATCCTGGGCGACAGCTTGAACAACATGGGCGCCAGAATCGAGGTATCAGATGCAGATTTCATGCTGCGTTATGATCGGATACCCTACCCGATAGGCCTAAAAGGCGGTCGCTTTGTCCATGCAGATAGATGGATTTCCATGCAGAATTTTAGTGCCGCGATTGGTCCGTCAACCCTTTCTGGCCTTTGGACTGCAATCGACTGGACCGGCACACCAAAATTTGAAGCCGGAGTGCGCTCTGCCAAATTTAACGTGGAACAGCTGTATACCTGGTTGAGCTCAATTGACACAGTCAAGCCCCGCCTGGCCGACTTCCGCTCCTTAACAGGAAGCGTTACCATCGATGACAGCCGGGTCGTCGGACCCCTTTTCAATCCGCAAAAATGGGATTTTCAATCAAAGGGCAGCGTTAACCAGCTTGTGTTAAACTCGGCTCGATTACCCGCAAATCTGCTAATCAACCGGGGGCAGTTTACCTGGCAGAAATCGCAAATAAAGTTTTCAGGCGTTGATGCTGCGATGGGCAAATCTTCAATTACCAGGGTCTCCGGGCGAGCAGACTGGAAAAAACGGCCGTCCATCCGTGTCCGGGCAGAAGATGCTATATTTGACCCAGAGGACATCTCGTCGCTGGTATTCACCGATGAAAAATATATTCGAACGCTTAATCCGATCCTGCCGTTGAACGGAAAACTTGTCTTTAAAAATGTAACCTACAGCGGTCCGCTGTCCGGTGCGACAAAACAAAAGCCGGAGATCTCTGCTGCCATCAATCGAATTACATTGGATTCCTGGGGATTGCCGGGAACCTTTCGGATCGGACGGGGACAACTGGCGTGGCGTGACAACCAATTGGTGCTCAAAGACCTTGATGCCTATTTGGGAAAATCACAGGTATCCAATTTATCTGCCGTCTTTGACCTGAACCGGCAAAAATCCTTCAAGCTCAGCAGTAAATCGGCCATACTTTTCCCCGGAGAAATGTATCCGTTGCTCGCATCCTTTGAGGATTTAAAACCCGGAATCAATACCATCACAGCTGCCAACGGCACCCTCGCCCTTTCCGAAATTGACATCAACGGTCCCTTCAATGCGCCGCAAAAATGGCATTGGCAACTGAAGGCCGAAGCCACGGACGTCGTCATAAATTCGGAAGCTTTGAAGGATCCACTGAGGATAAACCGGGGGGCAGTCGTCGTTTCCACCAAAAGCTCCCGTCAAGCCCCGAGAAAAATCGTAAACTTAAAAACAATAGATTTACATTGGGGAGCCAACCATTTGAATTTGACGGGAAGCATGGATTTATCAGAACGCGAAATCCTGACCAGCTTAAACGTTGAAGCGGACGGTTTGGACTGGGAGCAGATCGATTCACTCCTGTCGCATATGGCAAAACAGAATAAGCGGTCGGCAGAAAGTAGCAATTCGAGCAAAATGCTGGGGACAATAAGGGTTAGATCGGCTGGTTTCAAATGGGATTCACACACTGTCAGTCCATTGGAGGCCGATGTCACCTTTCAATCGGACAAAGTTACAGTTACGGTTAAACGGGCTGATTTATGCGGTATTTCTATTCGGGGATTGATGAATTTTACCAATCAAACCCTGGATCTATACGTTGTGCCGACCACCGTCAATGGCAAACTCGAATCCACCCTGTCCTGTTGGACCGCAAAAAAAGACCTGGCGACCGGTACGTACAATTTGAGTGGGGAGATACTGGCCAAAGCTAAACCGGAGGCGATCAGCCGATCTTTGACCGGCCAGGTGTCCATTTCCGCCGAGGAGGGCCGCATCTATCGTTTTGGACTGCTGGCAAAATTGTTGGCCATTTTAAACGTCACGGAAATATACCGGGGCGAAATCCCGGATCTGACGGGGGAGGGGTTTGCCTATCACAGCATGACCGCCAGCGCGAAGCTGCAGGGCAGCAAGATCATCATGGAGGAATGTTCCATCGACGGCGTCGCAATGGGAATCGCCTGTGAGGGCGAATTTGATCTTGTCGAAAATAAAATAGACCTTCTGATCCTGGTTGCACCGTTTAAAACGGTCGACCGGATTGTCGAGATATTGCCGCTGATCGGCAATGTTCTGGGGGGCAACCTCATTTCAATTCCATTCAAGGCCAAGGGGAATCTGAACGACCCGGATGTCTATCCGCTTCCCCCTACCGCTGTCGGTTCAGGCATCCTGGGAATACTGGAACGAACCTTAAAGCTGCCGATTACCATCATTCAACCGGTCATCTCCGGTATAAAGGGCAGTGAATCAAATGCCTCTAGCGTCCCCGAAGAATCACCGCGATAAGGCAAATGACAATTGAAGATTGAAGAATTCTTGACTTTTTTTTATTTGGACTAACTATCCTTGTAGTCCAATTCGAAACAAAGCCATCAGTTATTTTATTTTGCAATAAAGGAGTGTTATTATGGCCTACACATGTAAAAGCTGCGGCGCTGTTGCAAACGAGCCGGGACATTTGTGCAATCCCTGCGGTGATAAAAAAAATTGCAGTTTCTGCGGTGCCCCGAGTGTTGATCAGAAGCATGTCTGCAAAGATAAATTGGCAGCAATGAAATTCGTCTGTGATGGCTGCGGCCGGGTGGCAATGGAAGATAACCACCTGTGCAGCCCGTCACCCATCAGTTGACATATATTAAAAATATAGTGTAATAAGCGGCAGTTGAATGCCGCTTTTTTTATGCTTCGGCCAC
>JAAUYK010020940.1_pt1 | contig 11329 bp, 9 predicted proteins | sample 7278021 | NCBI WGS metagenome assembly JAAUYK01 (sample SAMN14350223, study PRJNA611818) | marine sediment metagenome | isolation source: surface marine sediment (1.8m) | place: French Polynesia: Moorea | collected 2018-08
CCAAACTTTGTAGTAAATTGTTAACGAAGCCAAAAGTTTCGGCTTACGACAAGACGTGCATGACGTGACAAAACGCGCACTCGCAGTCCCTGTCCCCAAAGCGCTCTCGCTCGGCTCCGTCGCGCACAAACTTTAATCTCTCCATAAAGATGTCCAAACTTCTCAGCGTATGAAGCGCAATATCAACGCTATGCAGCTCCGTGTCTTAATGCACTTACTTAAGTCGCTGCAGCGGATGACGCCATCTTTCCTCGAAGAGGTACGTACTGATAGCTTCGACCATTAGTTAATCGCTGCAATTACACGGAACTGCCAAAGTACACACGCAGGCTCATTCCGTACTTGCGAATAGCTCTCATTCCCCCACGCAAAAATTCCCCGGCGAAAAACAACGTAGGCGCGCTTTCTCCTCTCCAGGAGTAGTGACAAAAAGCGAAATTGCCGGACAATTTGCCCGCTCCTCCTCCCGCCGGCTGCATGGTTGTCCGGAGCTAACTTGCTCAGTTCTGACAAAAAAGCAAGCAAGGAGAGAAGGGCAAAGCAACATGCGAACGGTGTACAGAGAAGCTAGTTGAGTTAGTCTATACTGGAGCACACACGCGCGCTGAATTTCAAGTCACGCCCAAGTTGCGCCACCGTAAGATCCTCTTTCTCTCTGCTAAAGTGAACGTTCTCAGAAACGGCCTTATATGTACTTCCGCCATTGATCGAGCTACTGTCCTTTTTCCTGCCATAGTACATCGATGGATTAACGGTATTCTATGTTGGACAGCTCCCAAGACGGAGTCGTCGTCATTGGTTTGTCTACGTATACGTAAACTCCTGCCAAGAAGATCCAACAGGTCCGAGCCAAGAGCGGGCTATTCCCGGTCGGCCAAGATTCCCTGTACGCACTGACATTGAATTTAAATCGATCCTGCTGCATGCCGCGTACACATGATTTACGACTGCCGGCCCGCCATGATTCGTTTCTCCCTTCTCCCCGTTGTCCTGTACGTACGTATCAGCCACAGAGTATTCTCAGGAGAGTTTTCCGGCCGACCGACCGACCGACCTCGAGACCGTCGTCGTCGTCATCGTCAGTGTCAGAGCCGCCGCCGCCGCCGCCATAGTCTGTCCTCCCAATAAGACAAGTGCGGACTGCCGCGCCGGGGCGCTCGGGAGCATAAAAAGTGTTGCTAGGCCGGAAGGACTTTTGCCTTCTGACCTAGAAAGCGGCTCAAAATGCGATTTGTATCTCTTTTTTCAGCGAGCGAAATTTGTTTTCTAGTCACGGTCATTCTGCTTGTCCGACCGACGTTATCGCCAGCTGTCAGAGATGGGGCCGCGGGTGTCACGTACTATGTCGACGCGGCCGGGGCCTCCGATATATATATAGAATAGCCAGCGCTGAAAACTGAAAAATTTAAAGGGCAGGCAGGCCTAGGTCTCTTTCCAGGCTCCGGCCGTTGAAGAGTGGCACAGTCACTTGCACGAATGGTTTTCAAAGTCAGCCCTTTTTCTGGTCGTTTTTTCTTACTTAAGCTCCTCCTCGGATTCCCTCCAAAGACAAGATGCCTAAAATGGTTGTGCCACCAAAACATATGGTAAATACAACGTATGATGAATCTACTAGTTGCGCTCTCATTAGAGTTGTGGGTGGCAACATAATTAATGAGCACTACCTAAACAAGGCACAATTTTAGCTCCCCTAGGCTGCGGTGGAGACGAGAGAGGCCTAAACGAGAGAGAGGCAGCAGTATTGCCGCAGACTTTGGTCAAAAGAAGCCCCATCTAGCTAGTTGCGGGGACTTCAAAGAAACAAAGCAAACGTTGAACAGTTCAAAGACATTTGTTCTCTATTTGCAGCCAAAGCAGGCAGAAATAAGGCTCCTTGATGCCTTTGTTAGCACTTACTTTCTATAAAAGTGTCGCTCGCGCCACCGCCGCGCCGCGCGTGTGTGTGTAAGTCATGATGGAACTCTGTTGTCCCTTCCCCAAAGTAACATTAATGAGAGTCTGGCGGTCGCCGCCAAGGTCTCGGCTGCTAGCCATCGGCCCTTCCTCCCGCAGCTTAAGAGCTAGCTCACTGCACTTGGTTGGACATACCAAGCTGTGCAACCGGATTGTTCAAAAACTATTTGTGCACCAGCGCTTAATTGGCAGTTTATCGCTTCATCTGGCAACAACCTATGCCCGCTTCCACCGGAACGGAGAAGTTTTTACTGGAGACAATATACGTAATCTTGGTTAAAGTAAATGGAGCTAGCTAGTGGAGGAATATATTGAAATCTGCATGCACTCATTTCCCTCTTAGGTCCAAACGACGTCTAGCTTCCGTCCTTCCTCTGTTCGCCGTGAATGGATCTGAGGATGGGCATGCAGCCGGCGCGGCCGGGAAGCGACATCATCCAGAGTCATGACTCTCTCGCTCACTGGGATGGAGACAAAAGACAGCCAACTATGGCCTCGTCCGTGTACCATTATAGGGCGGCCCCTAGCTCGCTCAATGCTGTGCCTTGATACGTACATGTACACTAGGATTTTCAGTTACGCGAAGTAAGAGCAATTCAGACCGGGCCGGCCGGCTGCTGAATAAATCCATTTGAAAGTAGCTAGTTGGCGCATTCAGGAAAGAAAGAAGGGTGGCCATTATTGCATTGTATGCTAGATCATATGCCCGCAATAATAGCTCACAACGTCTAGCCATGTATTCGCTCATTCAGATCAATCCATCCATCCACATGGATAGCGTCCGGCTTTGCCTCGCAGATCGAGGCCTTGACAGACGTACAGCCTGCCTACCTGGGGATCAAGGTGGGATTCACAGGACATTTACATATGGCCCCTTGCGTACATCTTGGGATGGCCTCTAGCCTTGAACGCAACAATACTGGCATGGAATAAAATAAAATGCAGTTCACCAAGTTTAGAATTCATTGCTACCGACTTTCTAACTTCACTGCTTGTTCGGAAATATCGCCTCATTTACAGAGAGGTGCCGGTTTTCAGTCAGATCTGTTAGGAATCGTTGCATTGCGGGCCTGTGTCCAGCCTTGCCTCCTGGCAACTTCCCCATTGACTTTCCTTATCGGGGAAAGAGAGAGGCGGCCACTATAGCTGAGCGAACGAACGCGAACGAACGGCCGAATGAGCGAAAGAACATTCCCCCGGTACGTACGAAGCAGCTTAACGGCGAGGCAGATCGAAGCCGCTTCTCACGAAGAGAGGAGGAATCTGGCCGAGATACCATTCCTCCTTAACGTGTGGAATGCCGGAGGTGCGTACATAAGTAATGCGCAATTCACATTCAGCTATACTACGTTGAGAGGATGGAGAATTTATTATTGGCTGCTAAGTACACGTCCGCGTCCGCTACTTGAGTCTCGCCCGCGATCAAAAGCAATCTCAGTTAAGTAAAGAGTCCGGATCCGGACTCGCCTCGAGGCCAACTCTTTCCCCGATTGGCCAGGTCTAGGAAGAGACAATTCCAATTAGGCTCGTTAAGGCGCCCGCCCACTCCTCCTTCTAATCTCTCTGTAGCCGGTACGTCATCTTGATCGGCGAGCCACGACGCGACCTTTTGCCGGTGGACAGGATACAGTTTAAGGCGACGGATACGGAAAAAGGCTTCAGAGCAAGCTTAGCTATTCCATTCCACTGGGAATGCAATGTATATTTCACGATCGTAGCTAACCATGCAACTAGCTCAAGCTCGTAGGTAGACCGGTAGGTCGGGAACAAAGGAAGTCAGCGTCGACCGTTCGCCTATCTAGCTGTCTGGCTAACAAGGTTCCCGACTATAGCAACGTTTACTACTAATCTTCTTTGAACCTATCTGCGTTCCAAGTGTACACAGCAAGCCAACGTCGCGTGGGAAAGCATGAAAAGTTGGACCTTGAGAAACCATGATGGGTCTGCTTTTCTCAGCTGCGAGCAACAGCTAGTTGCTCTGAGGGAGGGAGATCTACACGTGCAATGGCAAGAATATAACGTATGACGTCCGTGCAATCTCAAATTAATATGTCGTTTGAACGCGTTGGAATATGAATACAGTATATGGCTACTTGCTACCTCAGGCGCCGCCGCGCACTGCCTTTTCTAGCCAGATGGTTGGCTCGCCCCAATTAGGATCGAGTGCAGGCAGCTAGGGTCACCAATACTCTGATCGGAAGATTGAAATATTTCACCATAATAAACCTACATTTAAATATGCAGGGCTTGGGAGGGTCACCAATGTGTACCACGTACTTTCGTTGCTTCTCCGTCCGCGCATCTTTCTGCCTTCTATACATATACACACAATCTGGTGCAGCTCGTACTTCGAGCCATGCACGAAGGCGTTGCCAGAGGGGAATTTGGAGGGAACAAGTCACTCACTCAATCGTGCTTCTATATAGTAGCTAGAAAACAAAGATGACATTGCATATATTTTTAGAATTCTCAGTGACCCTTCTATTGCACGTGCATGCGATCGCCCGCTCCGTCGTCTGCCAGCCTGAAAGCACTCTGGCCTCCAACGTCCGCGAGCGATGGAAGGAGGGACGGAGGGAGGGAAGGCTCATTAAAGACGGCGCAGAGGCCGGGTTAGACGACGTATCCGTCGCACCGAACGAACGCGGCCTTGGCGAAGCGCGTGATAGAGAAACTCAAGATTGGCATATTCATATACGTACGTCGCTCTATCAAAAAAGGACACACTCACAGAGAGGAGAAGCGAGCGAGAAGCCTTCCAATTGCTCAATAGTTACACCCCACTGCGATTGTCTGGCGATAGAAAGCCGGGAGGAGGAGCGTATTTTTCCCGAGTAAGCTCGGAGGTTTTCGGTTTATACGCTTCCGATGCCCTGGGGGCCAGGATTTGGCGGCGTGGCTTGGCTGCTGCCGGCCGCGGCCGCCGGAAAGAAAGGAAAGGAGAGGAGAGGAGACTGGAGGACCTTATGAGGCTTCGTCTCGGCGGCTCTTACCAGACCTCGTAAAACTCAACTAGTGCTCTCGAAAAAAGAGGGGAACGTATACAATATAGAGTTTGTACGCGTACGTATACATGGTACATAGTACGTACATTCAACGAGCCGGAGCTATGCGAGCTAGGCTGGTATGCATGCTTGCCTTCTCATGATACGTACTCACATGTCAGGGGGGACGAGCTCCTCAACTCAGAATTGCGGCTGCAATAATTGTTCTAAGATCCATAGGGCCACAAACACCACCCCTAGTTACGCCATGATGGATCGCTCGCTCGCTCGCTCGCTCGCTCGCTCGCTCCTCCACCCGACCCGACGGCCGCCGGGCTATGTAGGACGAGAAAAAGATGGGACGCGGAATGCGATTGCCCTTCCACGGCCGAGAAGCGTGAAAACGGTTACTCGTGGTACGTACTAAAGGCTGCTAAATGCAATGCATACGCGCATTTGGAAGCGAGCAGTGTGGAGATCTCTTTTCTCTCGTCCTCATTCGATCTGCGAGAGTCGAAAAGGGAGGTCCGGCCGGATTTGTTCTTTCGCCAAAAATTCCCTCGTCCGTCGGAGAGATCCAATTACGCGACGAGCAGGGCTGCCTTTTCGCAATTCATGGCCCACTTTCACTCACACATCCGCCTTTACTATATATATAGAACGCCTGACTTTCGTAACTTAAAGGAAGAATAGTGCGAGACCGCATTGTAGAACCCTTCTATTTGCGCTGCGCTCAACATAATTAGTTCCCTGAACCTTGCTTTCAGATTACGCAGAAAATAGAGGGCATGGGAAGGGAAAGCTTGAGGTTGAGCGATTATCGCGCTTATCATTCCGCACATCTAGCTCCACTCACCGACGAAGAGGAGCGTGAGGTCCGACATGGCGAGGGAGAAGAGGAAGAAGTTGGTCGACGTACGCATGGACGGATTCTTGATGATGATATAGCAGACTGTAAAAAAATTATTTGATTTTACGTATACCGCACCTGCGTCAAAGGATTCTATCGTTTCGAGCGCACTGACCTAGAACGTTTCCAAGTATTCCGGTAACGAACATGAGGCTGTTGACGACGGTGAGGGGGATGAGGTACTTGTACGGGTGGCGCTTGTCGCCCAGGCAGAGAGCGAGGAACAGGTCGACGTCGAACGCTGGGGACAATAAAAATATGTTCGTTTCTGGACGCACTCGATAAGTATCTGTAATTACCCGACTGGTTGTTCGTCTCCGCGATGTCGTTGATGTAGGCGTTGCAGGGGTGAAGCGGTAGCGGAGGCGGCGGCGGTGGTGACGTCGACGTGGGCAGATTCAAGTCCGCCGTCGGCGCCGCCAGAGACCCGTTGCCGTCGAAGCTCATTTTGTATAGAGTCCTTTACTGCAAGTGGAAGTGGCCCAGTCCTCTCTGAAAGCAAAGAACAAGTAACGCGAATCAGATTAGTGGCGAAAAGTGTTTTCATCATACGCGGTTTCCTTAAAGAGCGACTGCAACACTTGTATATCGCCAAGGGGCGCAATTAGTACAATTAGTCTTAAAGACGTGATTGCCTTTGCTTGAGGGTACGGACGCGGACGAGCACGCTATGAAGTTTCAGCCTTTTGAGGCCTTGTACCTATGGATGCCAGCCATAATCCTGTCGCGCGCATATATCCTACGAGTACTTTGCTTGCGATCGGTTGCCTACTTCATTCGCATCAGGCCGACGACAGACGACGCGATGACTCTCCTGCTCACGGTACGTGGGCACAAGAAGCCGTCCGCGCGTCCGCGTCCGCTCGCTCGCATCTCACATTAGGGACTTCAGCTCAGGCTTAAAAGTGAAACATGCTACCCAAGGACATACAGAAGCCGAAATCTTGTGATTTGTATCTGGCTCGAGCCAGGGCTGCTATTCAGATTCAGCTATCAAGCACTTCGCTCGCTCGCTCGCTCGCTCGCTTGTCGCTAGCTCCCCATTCATCTCCATGGGTACTCGAGCGAGCAAGTCGAGTCCCTCCAGCTCCCGGTGCCCGTCACCGCCAGGCAAACTACCCAATGGCGGGCGGGGAGGGGCAGGCAACGCGACGCGACGCGACGCAACGTGCACTAACCAGCTGCGTATCGTGCTCAATATTAATTAGCTCCATACAGCTAGCGGAGTTCGGGTACTGGGAAGCAGCAGGGGGAAGAAAAAGCCTAAAATACATCGATCTCGAAAAAGCATACTCCCATATTGGAGGCGAAAATAAACTATTATCTGACCCGGAAATGGAGAAGTGTACGTGGGCGAAACCGCAGAGAAGCGTGAGGGCATCAATTACGCAGTCAGCTACTATGTACAAAGTTTATTACCTTCCATACAGCGTATTAATGACAGCTTCTGTAATGGCAATCTTTTGTCTGCCTTTATCCGTCTCTGTTACGGCATCCGACCGACCGACCGACCGACCGACAGAGAGACGAGACGGCTGCTTCCCCCCTCCCTCCTTCCTGCCAACGAAGACGTTGCTGCATTGCCAAGGTCAGACTGACGGACGGACGGACGGATGAACGAGGAATAATGTATCCGCCGGGAGCATTTTGGAGTGGAGCTGGCTACATGGCCTCTACTAACAACGTCTCGCTGTAACACTAGGCGTATGTTGCCTCGCGTCCCACGGAAACAGCTTCTTCTCCTGGGAATCAAAAGTTGGAAGCGACAGGCATGGAGTTGACTAGTAATTACCTTGAGTACGCCGACGCCAACGTCGCGTGAGAGAAAATTGCATAAAAGCTCTCTGAACGTTGCCGTGAAAGATTGAGATCAAGCCAAACGCACCACGGGGCGAAGGAACGTAATCTTTAGAGAGCCGTAATCTTCAGTCGGACCCGGACAGGACTTCAGAAAATTTTATTCTTTTCAACTTCGCCTTTATTTGATCGAGCTTGGACAGCGTGCACCATTTCATCATTTCATACGGCGAAATTTTGGAGCCTCTTCTAATGTAATCAGGAAACGCTTGAATTGGTTGGTTTTTGCGAGTGCCGTTCGTAAAGAAGAAACTCTATGACTGACGGGATATACATTCACGCTGTCTTGACTTCTGACTTCTAGCTGTTAAACTTCTCCGGTTGTTCGTGAGGAGTTGATGCAAAAAGTCGATAGGATATTTTCCCCGTGCGCGGCGCTGTAAGTTCTCATAGATCAAAGGAGGTTATGAAAACATGTTCTTGTGCTATTTGACGTGACCGTACTACGTACTTCTATATACCTTGCTCGTAGCTGACCTCAGCAAACGTAGTAGTAGTGGTCGATCCGGACAACAGCCTCGGGCTGGGTCACTGCACACCTAGGAAGGAAGTCAGGTGGCCGCTAGCTTCAAGCACTTTCCAGGAATCGAACGAATGCGCATACTCCTAGTTATTCGTTCTTCCCGCAAAGAAAACTAGACGTAAAGAGTCGTTGTTCGAAAATTAACGATGGCCCGAAAGTGACCGCGACGTGTGCTCTCGCACTTCATTAGGAAGATTGAAAAATTTCGCTTTAGTCGTCGTGCGGCAGCTGCCGGAGATATGTGGATAAAGTCAAATTTCAGGTTACGAAGGTTGCAGCCGTCAAATAGAAAAGGGAGAAGCCGACCGAACACGTCTACGGAACCTTCATGTTTTCCAATGCCATGGCCGATAAGTTAGTAGACACTTTTATGCATGCATGCATACCTTCAGACTAGGTAGAAGAATTTACATATATGATAGAACTTCCAACGAAACATATGCCCCAGGGCAGGGCCCATCCATACGTAATATGTTTGCTCAGATATCCTAACGTAACCTAACATCGGAGATCGGACCGACCCGCTGACATCCTCGTCCGTCCTACGCACGCGTGACCGACTGCGCTCTTTCTTTCCCGTCCTTCCGTCCGCGTCCGTTCAAGCGATATCTCGGAGATTTTAGATGTCCCCTGAGAGTCATAGCGCGGAGGGAGAGTTAGACCGGGAGCCGACAAGGGCAGCCAGCGAAAGAGAAAAGAGCCTAGGATACTGCTCATGCACTTGCTTCCTGCTAGTTGCGAGGTACCATTTCCAGCGTACAGTGCCCCTTGGGAGCTGGGCGGGACTATTGCCGAAATAACTGCCCGGGCGTGACTTGCGACAGAAACGAGTTGATGATCAAGAAAGGGCCTAGTACGCACCTACGCATTAATTCATCGCGCGCATCGTGATCGGAAAACATTTGTCACAGTTTCTGGCGCCGTATATGTGTGACAAGTGGAATCGTTCAATCAATAAAGAATCGCAGGTTTCTTCGTGGAATATGTGTCCTCATATACTATTGTTCTTGTGGCATCTTAATCCCCGCTTCCCCATTCTCGATATATAGGGAAGTCTTCTCTCTAGTATGCGCGTCGTTCACGTACCCGGTGATCCATCAATATTCGCCTGTCAATATTAATTCCACTTTCCATCTCGTGTGTGTTTATTCAGAAACGCTGCGCGCTGCTCTCAATCGTGCCCTCGATCCCTTCGCGTGCTATTGCAACGTACGTACGTATTCCGACAGTCTTCAAACGTTGCTTGTAGCAGTACTACGTACGCTCTGAAATCCCCATTTGTCTTGTCTTAAATATTGTCCCACCGACACCCCAATCGAGACGAGCTCGCTTCGCTCCCTTTCTAAAGATGGACATGGGAGTCGTACGCAGCTGTCCGCATAGGGAACAAACGTTGCATTCAGAGAAGAGCACTGGCTGACTGCTATGTATACCCGGCGCTCACGTCGATCAAGCTATCTCCGCATCAAAACGTGTCATACAGGAGCTGTTTCTTCATTCTAGCTGTGTTGGCGTTGCTGACACAATGGACACCCGACGAATGAGATCCAAAGCTGCAGCTAGTATCGACGAAGAATATACGTAGTGAAACCGACGTAGTATAGTGGATACGTGAACGTTTTCACAGAATCATGCCACCTGTCACAATGTATGTACATTCTGGGTAGCTAGAAAAGATTTCCAGGAAAGACACACCACTAAATACTATTTATATGCAGCTATGCCATCTTTGTACTCTTTGTGCACTTTAATACGTCGTATAAGAGCAAATTACTGTAGTAATGTAGCGAATCAAAGTCAGCCATTCCTCGCATTCTCAGCAGAGGAATTTCTGCTAGCTAGCTAGATCTCCCTGGCAGTCCAAATTTACGCGTTCGTTTCTCCGCTCGGGTCCTTTTTGTGTGGCTTGCCAGGCGTTCCAACAGCTAGTCTCATGCTTGCTCGATTCGCCTAGCTCCCACTTTATATTTGCCTTTTTTGCCTCTTTCGACTCCTCCGGCCGCGGCCGGCCGCCGCGGGGCCTTGGAATGCTAGCAGGCTGCCTTTCTTCCTTCCAAGCTTGTAGTGTAGTAGTATTCTACTGACGCACGAGGAGATGGACTACCCAATAAATGCGGCTTTCGTGTTCTATGGAAATTTGCTCGGCAGCGTTTCCATCTTGATCGCGAAACGTTTGGTCGTCAAAAGCCAGCTAAAGAGCTATTTATCCGTAATCCCTTTCATGGACTAGGTTGACTGATTTATGTGCATGGTTTCTTAAGTTACATTCAACATTCAATGGGGGTAATTCTAACGAGCTGACTCCTGAGGCCGGTCCTTTGGTCGCACCGGAGCTGAAGCCTAATTGACGTCTAATTGAAGAATAGTACAACCTCAATTAGACCGCACCGATTTTTGGGTCCTTTAGTCAGATTGAGTTGAGGTCTAATTCAGGTTTAACTATTCCTCAATTAGACCTTAATTAGACTTCAACTCATGATATTTCATGGCCCATGAACGTGAATTTGGTAAACAAACAATTTGAAGTGCGAGTGTGAGTGCGAGAAGAGGACGGCGAGAGACATTGGCGTGCAGACAGCGATCTGCGTCGTGCAGACGGCAAGAGACATCGGCATCGTGCCGACGGCGAGAGACATCGGCGGGCAGACGGCGAGAGACATCGGCGTGCAGACCGACACTGCACTGTCAATCGGCTGCAAGTGAACGACCAGTGGCCGTGCACGTACACGTGAACAATGGATTCGGAAATGCCTCCTCCCCGTGCTCCTCCCGCAAAAAGAGCAAGAAAAAGAGGGTCCAATTTTGACCACAAAGACATGCAGGTGCTGGTGAAACTCATCGCGTCCTACGACACTAAGAAGATTATCACGTCTGCCAGCAAGGACGCGGGAATTCTCGCAAAGAAGAGAGAGCTCTGGGAAAAGATTACAGAGGCAAGGACACAGTTGTGCATTGTCTATGCTCATAGTAAGTGAAATGTAAAATTCATTTTCTTAGGCCTTCAATCTGCAGTCTGAGAGAGAGGAGATCGCAACCAAGGAGCAGCTCACGGGACTGCTGAAGCGAGCCAAGGCCAGGACCAGGGAGGACATTGACAAGAAG
>JAAUYK010035880.1_pt1 | contig 11329 bp, 8 predicted proteins | sample 7278021 | NCBI WGS metagenome assembly JAAUYK01 (sample SAMN14350223, study PRJNA611818) | marine sediment metagenome | isolation source: surface marine sediment (1.8m) | place: French Polynesia: Moorea | collected 2018-08
CTGTAAAGTTAAGCGCTGTCCCCAGGCTGCATCGGGTTCCTTCAAAGAAACCAGCTTTATAGCAGGAACTGATTCCCACCATTTTTCATCAGATTGAGCATATAATGAAGTCAAACCCTCCACCAGAAATACAATTAATAATGTCCGTATCGCAGTTCTCATAATGTGTCTTTCTTTTATTCGTTTATCAGGGAATACAATCTGAAATCGTACTCCTCAAGTTCAATAGTAAGTACTGAATTATCAATCGGCAATTCCTCAACCTCATTTAAAAGGTTTACAAGTTTCATATTGGTTGAGAACCCGCTACCATTAAGATTAACAGTAGTAGTTAATGGCGTATCAGAGAAATTGAATACACATAGTGCCTTTTCCGACCTATCCATACTGGTTTTCACGATTGAATAAACACTCAGGTTATCATTTTCTAAAACTGTCCTTGCTCCGCCAGGCTCCAGTGCTGAAGTGGTATTTACAGCTTTAAAAACGGCTTCCATATCCTCAGTATAACTGCCATAATGCGGAGGAAGGTCCCAGTCGCGGCTAAAATACATCTCGTAGATAATGCCAGCAGAAGTCATTAAGGCAATCTCAAGAGGTCTGCGCGATTCACTCATTTCACCCTTTTCCGGATCATATGAAAATGTTCCTCCACCCATTGTTTTCAAAACATCTGTTTGTGCTTTAAGATGATCTTCTATATCTTCAGCACTATTTGCTTGTATTGCTAAAGTTGCAACATTTTCCCAATCATGGCTTACAGAACCTTCTTCGGGATCGGTATTATCATATGAAAAGAGAAAATTCCGCTCTTCTGCCCAGGAGGGTAAAGTTGAAGATCCTTCAGATGCGACAATTACATCATCATTTGAGCATACCTCTCCGATATATGACTTGAGTATTTCAGGAGTAGCATTGTTAAAGTATTCAAGAAATTCTCCTGCATCCAATATCCATCCATCAATTCCTTTATCATGCCAGAATTCCAGAATTGAACTGGCTTCCATTTGCCATTCTTCACTTGACCAGTCAAAACCCGGATAACCCCATGCTTTTTTAAAGTATTTTTCAGCTATATCGCTATATTCCCATCCCCAAAGTTCATCCTCATCAACCATCCCGGGATAAGTATCCGACCACATAAATGAAGCAGCTTCTATACTTGTAAGGCCATCACGAACATCTTCCTGCGCCTTTATCCAATATGAGTGCTGATATGTACTGTATCCAAGATTAATCCATGACATAATTCTCATGCCTTTTTGATGCGCTGCAATACTAAGTGATTCAAAATCAGTCATCGAACCTGCACTGCTCTGAGGATTGTAAAAATCTAATGGTCCCAGACCAGCAAAAGCATCTTCCTCTCCATCATAAATGCAATAAAAACTGATTATCCTGTAGCCTTTTTCATAAAGATTATCCAAATCGGCTTCTATATCGGAAAACGTATGACCGAGATCCAACTGAAGATAGAACATTCTTGCCCCATTGATCTGATGCCACCATTTGTTAGGATTTGGAGCACCTTCAGTTGTAAAAGTTTCTTCAAAAGTCTGGTCTTCCGGCTCAGGTGTTATTGAGTCATCCATCTGCTCCGACTCACAACTCAAAACCAACAACATTGCGCATAAAACTGCAAAGCTTTTCCAGAACTTTTTTATCATGTTATGTGTTGATATCGACATCAATTCTTTTGTGTTATTTATTCAGATAAATTATTTTCAGGAATGGTAACCTCATATCCCTGCTGTTTTAAGGCATCTAATTGGTCGAACACCCCAAAATCTTCGATAATCAACCCGTCTTTTAGCCGAAAGAATACCATCCCCGCCGCTTTAAATGACTTTTGAGTATCTTCTGGTATTCCCTCCAAAGTAAATCTTACAGCTACTTTATCCTTATCGTGTACTTCCTCAAGATATGTAATCTTTAAGTTTTCAATACCTGACCTGAAGTTTTCGACATATATTTTAAGATCGCCGACACCTTTGATTTCCATGTCACCTTCCAGTTTAAAATACTCTGGGTGTACAGTTTCATCAAGGAGTTCCAGTTCACCTGTATTCCAGGCCCTGTTGAATTTGTTGATCAATTCGCTCTGGGTATTTCGAAAATCTTCATTTGGCTGGCAAGCCAAAAGAAAAACAAAACTTATTATCCCTATCTTTTTAAATACCTCTTTCATCTGTTTTTTCTTCGTAAATGATTGCACGTGCTATCTTGAGTTTCGTATCCGTCGCTTTTTGATTTTTGTCTCCATTGATCACCAGCCTTATGGTATGATCGCCCGGTTCAAGATTTATCACATGGTATAAATGAGCACCATTCAGCCAACCATCACCAGCACCCCAATCCATCACATAATAGTAATTGTCTAGCGTAGTTTTATATTCATCATCTACATAGACATCCATCTTACCACAATCTTTATCAAAGCGCCCCATCACCACTGCGCCAGTTCCATTGAAATTCAAGGTGACACTACCACCTTTCTCAGAAGTTTCCATGATGTTCTCACTGAAGCCCCATCGGTTGGGCTGATCTACAAATTGCCAATCCCCATTCCAACGCCAATAATCTTCATCATCTAGCGTGACCCTCTCTTTGGGTTGCATGTTTGGAAATGAGTCTTCAAACTTTGCCCGTACCGGCTCTTGCGGTTTGATGTAACAAACACCATCTTCAATCATACCTCCGTTTTTTACAATCAGCTCCTTTGCATAATGTAGGGTGCGATCCACTGCTATATTGAATGAATAATCCGTGAAAATAATGGTCGAATCCGCAATCTCATCTATGTATTGAGTCCATTCAGAAGGGATTTTATCGTAACCAAGAATAATACCCATTACCCCAGCACAGTTAGAAGGATTACAATCTGAATCAGCGCCACATCGTGTGCTGATTTCCATAGATTTTTCAAAATCGCCATCTCCATATAATAAACCCATCGCAATGAACGCTCCATTAAGTTTGGCATCAATATTAAACTCAGACAAAGCGCAGCATTGATCTACTTCGCCCCACTTATCATAGATTTCTTTCCATGTCTTTTTCCAATCTTTAGGATTTCTGGCATATCCATCCTTGACATCCTTAAGGATCTGATGATAGCCACTCGCTGTCGGGAGTGATTGCATAGCCCGATCAAGAATAGTTGCAACGTCTGTTTCGAAATAAGCCGCTGCATAAAGAGCGCTAACAAACATTCCGCCATAGACACCATCGCCATAGTTCATGATGTGACCAATTTTATCACAAATCTGATTGGAGGCCTGTGGCATGGCTGGTGACATCAAACCAATGTAGTCTGCCTCTATCTGAAAGTCAATATCATCCGCATGGAGGTTGTAATCTGGATGGCCTGCTTTTGAAGCTACTACCCCATTCCAAATGTTCATCCTGGATTTTCGATTAGCATGGAAAAGCATGTATCCAGCATTAGCTAATGATTCAGCAAAGCGCTCAACAGGAGCATCCATTCCATATTCATCCATAGTCATCATGAAGCTCATCTGCACGTAGAGGTCATCTTCACCAACTGATCGTACCAAACTATCAGGTGCCCAAATAATTGGATCTTCATTGATGACCCCATTATATTGAAATTCTGTGGGTCCTCCATAAGAAACGCCAATCATTTTGCCAGCCCATCCACCAGCAATTTTATCTCGTAATTCATCTTCTGAAATAGTCAGAAATTCAGACTCCTTTTCAGTACAAGACTGACATAAGATCAATATAATCAATCCAAGGATTAGTGATGGAAAGTTTTTCATAATTTTAAAATCAGGAAGTTACGTGCATCATACTTTCTATTTCATTACGACGAGGAGCTGAAGGTTGTGCTCCCATCCTGGTAACTGAAATTGCACCAGCTGCGCTAGCAAATTTGATGGCATCATCTAACGATTTTCCCTCTGCAACAGCTACGGCTAATGCTCCATTGAATGTATCACCAGCTGCCGTAGTATCAACGGCTTTAACGTCAAAAGATGGTATCATTTTGCATTCACTAGCTGTATGTAACAGGACTCCTTTTTTACCCATGGTAATCATTACTACTTCCACTCCTTTTTCAATTAATATTTTGGCAGCTTGAACTGCGCCTTCTTGAGATTCTACTTTGATTCCTGAAAGTAACTCGGCTTCTGTTTCATTTGGAGTTAAAATAAAAATACGTTTTAATAATGAATCACTTAGTCGTTGAGCTGGGGCTGGATTCAAGATTATTTTTACTCCTGCCCTTTCTGCCATTTCAGCAGCAGCTTCAATAGTTCTGATAGGTGTCTCTAACTGCATTAATACAACTTTTGAGTTAGCGATTGAGCCATGTGCATCTTTCAAATCGTATTCATCTAAACTCATATTGGCACCTGATGCTACAGATATACTGTTTTCTCCTTTTTCGTCAACCAAGATTAAAGCTGTTCCAGATGGATGGTCTGGGTCAATTTTTATGTGATCGACATTAATTCCGTCTTTTTTGAAACGGCTTATTGCCTCATGCCCAAACATATCGTCTCCTACACTGGCAATGAAAGTAACATTACCGCCTGCTCTTGCAGCAGCAACCGCCTGATTAGCGCCTTTTCCACCCGCGGCTTTGTGAAATTCGCCACCGATCACAGTTTCTCCCGGTTTTGGAAGTCGATCTGCTTTGACGACCATATCAACATTTGAACTGCCAATAACTACAATGTTTTTCTTTGAGATATTCATGATGTTATTAATTAAAAATTACGTGATAAAATGATGAGCACTAAGCCTAAAATGAAGAATGTAAACATCAGCGCTAGCAGCTTATTTGTTCCTTTAGGTGCGTCTTTAAACTCTTTCCAAATAAAGACACCCCAAAAAGCAGCAACCATAGTTGCACCTTGACCTAATCCATAAGAAATAGCAAATCCAGCTTCACCTGATGCGATGATGCTAAACGACATCCCAATACTCCAAATGATACCTCCTATTATGCCGATTAAATGAAGCCTGAGATTTCCTTTCTTGATGTAATCAGAATATTTAACTGGCTCACCCATAAATGGTCTGGCCATAATGATGCTGTTCCAAATGAAATTGGACAGAAGCAGACCTAAAGAAAAAACAACCACTGCAGAATATGGGCTTAGCTTTCCTGCCTCCAAGTTCACAAAATCAACTGACATGGATGCAGCTACAAATCGATAAAAGAAACCCATTAAGATTCCTCCAACTATTGCAATGAGTAGCCCTTTGGAGATATTCTTTTTATCTGATCCTGCAAGTCGTTTATAAGCAATTGCATCAATAACAATTGCAGCTGCAACAGCAGCAACACCTGCAAAGAGTAACACAGGATTACCTACAGGTGACCCGATATAGTTTGTAATAACCCCTAAAACAAGGGCTAGCCCAATACCTACAGGAAAGGCAACCGCCATTCCTGCTATGTCTATAGCGACTACTATAAGGATATTAGCGAGATTGAAAATCACCCCGCCTATAAATGCTGATTGGAGCGAATCGTAATCTGCCTGTCCAATATCCATCAAGAAGCTTCTTCCATCAGTTCCAATGCTACCCATCGTAAATGCTAGCGCAACGGCCAATAGTAAGACTCCAATAGAGTAATCCCAATAAAACAATTGAAACTTCCATTCTTTGCTGGCAAGTTTTTGTGTATTTGCCCATGAACCCCAGCACAGCATTGTGATGAAACACATGATGATTGCAACAAAATATGATTGAACTACTACCATTTTCTTATTTATTTAGTATTAATGTTTTAGATTTCTTGGTTGATCATCATAAATGATGATTTTCTGAATTTGTAATGACGTCTTATCGGTTGGATTCTTAAGCACAATCCTCACCTGATGCTTGCCATTGGGTAGTTGATATTTCCAAAAGAACGTATTACGCCTTAGCGTGTAATTGACTGGTAATTTCTGTGTGGATACTAACTCTCCATCTACATAAAGATCTGTATCAAACACATAGTCCTCTCTCTCCTCATCCATTTCTTCAAAGACACCCATTTTTTCGAAGTAAAATGGGTCTGGATCTATGGCAAAGCCTACACCTTCGAACTCAAAGATGTACTCGTCAGTAATTTCGACTGTTTCATTCCTCAATTCGACTGGATAGTGATCCTTGAATCCGATTTCAAGAGGTGCTTCCTTAACCTCCTCTACAGGAATTATCACTTCATTTTTCTTGACCTTTCCACCATTTTTTTCAATAACAGCAAGGGCATGCTTATAGGATAGATCATAGACTTCTTGTAACGAAATAGTCGTGAAGCTAAAATCAATCGTATCCACCTTATCCAAACCCTGTAACCAATACTCAGGAATACTGCTGAATCCATACATTGTAGCCAGAATTCCTCCAGCGGTAGCTGGATTACAATCTGAATCATCTCCTGCTCTTGTGGATATGGAGAAAGTCTTGGTATAATCGCCTTCCCCATATAGGAGACCTAGAACCACCCATGCAGAGTTCACTGTAGCGTCAATATTGAAAGGTTGAAAAACTCCCTGTGGACAACCAACATCCTGCCCCCATTTCCTTTGGACTTCAAACCATGTCTGTTTCCAATCATCAGGATATTGCTTGTACCATGCGACCACATCGGTGATTACTTGATGAAATTTACTTTCCTCTGGAATGGCCTTTAGTGCTTCAGTAACGACATACATAATGTCTTCTGAAAAGAAGGCTAATGAATACATCGTCGCAACATAGACACCTCCATAATAGCCATCACCGTAGTTCATGATATGACCTACTTTATCACTGATCTCCAGAGCACTTTGTGGCATACCTGGATTCATCAATCCAATAAAGTCAGCTTCGATTTGAAAGTCTATATCATCAGCATGAGGATTATTTAGCCAATGTCCAGATTCAGGTGGAGACATTCCATTCAGGAGATTATATCTAGCGGCCTGATTTGCATGCCAAAGCAAGTACTCACTGTTCGCGAAAGCATCTGCATAATCCTGAGCGGTCGCGTCGATACCCTTGTCCTCAATGACTTGTACGAAGGTAAGATCTACATAGATGTCATCATATAGACCAGGCTCCTCCTCAAAGTAGTAAGTCATTTGCTTATCATTCCAAATTACTGGTTGATAATCCGGAATATAAGTCGCATTGTTACGAAACTCCGTCGGTCCACCAAATGTGACACCTATGGTTTGAGCGGCCCAGCCGCCCTTGATCTTATCTTTCAATTTTTCTTTCGAGATAGTTACCTGCCCAAACGCTGTTTGAACCATCATAATGACAGTTAGTAGGAAGATAAGGTGTTTGTTTCTTGAATTCATTATTTCAAATTTTAAAGTCCTGGGATTGCATCGTATACTTCTAGCTCTGTGATTGACGTAAAGCTAAAAACCGTTTCATCCTTCCAATGAGGAATACCACCAGCCTCACCAATGATTCTAATTCCTTTGGTGGATACTGGATCAAACGTTAGCATAAACTCAACAAAATGCGGTTTGATGAAGACATTGTTGGGCTCTGATAATTCCGGTGTTGTTTTCGTATCTTTAGCGGCAATCCAATTGCCTGATTCGTCCAAGTATTCTACTGAAAGTGAATTGAACCAACCACCCATCTCTTCTACAGATCCTGTATGAAGGAAAATTGTCCCTGCTGTTACTGGTTCATCCCAAGTATATCCATAGAAATCTGTTGTTTTAGTTGTATCAGAAGTGATGCTGTAGAACACAGAACCGTTACCTAACTTATTTCCATCACGGATGACTTCTGCTATATTGTTATTATACAATGAGTAAGGTACTGACAACCAAAACTCATCTCTTGTTTCTACATCGGTATTTTCAATGGTAGCCAGTACGGCATTTGCAGATGGAGCTAGGTTGCTTCCTCGGACGATCAAATCAAAATCACCTGTCAGTGTCTGTTGACCATCTGAAACCTCAAGCTTGATTGGGAATAGCCCAGCAGCATTGGTCATTCCTTGCACTTTTCCCTGATCAAAAGACAACCCCTCCGGCAAATTTCCTTCTAGCAGTTCCCAAGTGTAATCACCACTTCCACCAACTGCTGCAAATGAATAGTCTACTGCAGCATTGGTCATAATCGCTGGCGTTGGGCCTATAGGAATCTCCAACGGCGCTGAAAATTTTGCGTCAGGATTGATTAAATAGTAGTCTTTACCTTCTTCAGTAATTTTCTGTCCACCATTCTCAAGGATAACTCTTTCTCCTATTTTAGCCATACGCTCTGTTAAAGTCGAGATTGGTACTGTCGGTAGGTCATATCTTGTAATATTGACATACATATCATTAAATGGCTTTTCCCAATTCAACTCAGGAAATGGAAACAATAATTCTTTAGGAATTCCATCCAATCCGTTTGCTACACCAAGCAAACCCAGCATTGTTGCTGCCTGATTGTCATTATCAAATCCAAAATAGATGGACATATCCAATGTCTTCTGGAAATCGCCTTGCCCATATAATAATGCTAGAATAGCAGCTGCCCCGTTAAGATTGGCATTCCAAATGGTTTTTGTTTCAATAGGTTCATCGACATAATAAGTCTTAGCCATATATTCCCAGGCACTTCTATAGTCGTCTGGATACTCATTGTACAACCTCTGCATGTCTTTTACAGTTGTGTGAAACTTACCCCCTTCATCTATATTTTGAAGACCAATATTGATTAGCTCATTGATGTCTGATTCAAAGAATGCCGCCGAATACATCGCCCCATAAAATACTGTCGGTTCGATTCCCCAGTCCGCGCACATAATACCGGATGCCCATGCTGATTTCTCAGCAGCATAGTTAATCATACCAGGACTTGTAACAGCCCATACCTCATTGATAAGTTGAGGATCAATCTGAAACCAGTGAGGATTTAGTTCCTTGGAGCCAGTAAATGGAGGTGTATAACCAAAGTGCATAGCGCCCAAGGCAGCTCTATTAGCCAACCAAACACGTCTTCTTACGTGGTACATCCAGAATTCGGATAGTTGTTTGAGAGTTGGCGAAACATTGTATTTCTCCATTGCAAGCATATACATGTACTCGATATCTGTATCATCATCAGAAAAAGCGCCATTGACTTCTTTCAATAATTCTGCCTGCTCACCTTGATAGGCAAATGGAAAGTCCTCGGGGGATGGATTGTCAACATAGCGGTTTTCGTGAGGTAGTCCAGCGATGTTTCCTATACATTGACCAAGCCAGGAAGCATAAACCTTGGATTGGTAAGTTTTAACATCGATTTTTTTGAGTTCGTTTGATTTCGTCGGCCCTGAGCAGCATATGCTGACCATCAAAGTTACAATAACAAGAAAGGGTTTTTTGTATTTCATTATAACACTTATTTTGCACAAAGGTTTGTGCTAATGTCGTAAATAAAATCGAAAAGCGCAACGATTTTGATAAAAACATTTAAAATTATGGTAAGTATTATTGAATTATATCAGTCGTTAGGTGCTCTTATTCAATTGATAAGCAATATTTTTTACACTATTACGAACAATAAGTTTTGTGGGCAATTTGATATTTTTTGGCGCATCTGTCGTGATGCCAGCTACACTTTCTGCCAAAAAACTGTATGCAAGTGAACCTATATCTCTCGTTTGTTGCGCAACCGAAGTCAGAGGTGGCGAGAAATAGTTACAGTAGGATTGATCGTCAAACGCCACAATGGAAACATCATCCGGAATAGATAAATGCTCTTCATGAATGGCTTTAATAGCACCAAGCGCAATTGGATTGCTTGCTGCAAAAATGGCTGTGATATCCTTCTTACTATTTAGGAGTAATTTGGTTGAGATATAACCACTTTCCTCTCCAAAACTGTCGCCAACAATCAGAGTGTGATTAGGCTGGATACCAGCTTCTTCCAAGGCTTCAATATATCCCTTTACCCGGTCTTTATTTACGCTTGAACGTTGTAATCCCTGAAGAAAGCCTATGTTTCTATGACCATAACTGATAAGGTGGCGCGTAGCTTCTTTGGAACCATTTAAATTGTCAGATCCAATAAAAGGTAAACAAAGTGAGTCAAAAGATCGGTCAATCAAAACAATAGGCACTGAAGATTGATTAAGCTCAGAAATATGATCAGATTCATCGCCAATGGGTGAAATGATTAGACCGTCGATAGTCCTTGAAGTAAAAGTTTGAACCGCTGAACGCTCCAGATCGGTTTGATCATTGGAATCTGAGATAAGTATGGAGACTCCATCTTTCCTGGCAGCATTTTCGATCGATCTTACAATTTCTGAAAAAAATGGGTTGGTGATGTCAGGAATAATAACCCCTATGGTATGCGTTCTTCTCATACGCAAACCTCTTGCTAGTTGATTGGGTCGATAATTAAACTCCGCGGCTGTCTTTAAAATTCTTTCAGTAGTCTTTTTACTAATACGATATTTTTCAGACTGACCATTTAGTGCTCTGGATACAGTTGATACTGAGAGTTTTAAGTGCTCTGCTATACTAAATAGTGTGGATTTTGCCTTTTTATTCATCCTTATTTCTACTAAATTATTTAAATTAGCACAAAGGTTTGTTCAAATATACACATTCAATTGCTCAAATCTACAATTTTTTGATTTTATTAAGACGAAATGAAACAAATTCGATCACTTTTATCACTAATAATCTTCTTTTCTATGCTCAACTCATGTGAGATAAAAACAGCCGAAATCAGAAACTTGGCTTTGAATCGTGCCGCTTATCATTCAACATCCATGGACTACTTCCAAACAGGTCACTTGGCAACGGATGGTGAAAGTAGTACATACTGGCGATCCAATAAAGAAGAAAATCAGTCATTGATGATTGATTTGGGTGCAAGAAGTGTAGTAAGTGGATTTGAAATCAACTGGGGTGAGCCATTTGCCATTTCCTATAAAATCTACATTTCCAATGATTCATCTGAACCCGACAACTGGACAGTAGTTTATTCAACAGACGAAGGAGACGGCGATTTAGATGAAATTCCTATTTCTGACACCAAGGCTCGATATGTCAAGCTTGAAACTACAAATAGTTCATCCGATGATGGTTATCTGATAAAAGAATTTGGGGTGTTTGGAACAGGCGGTTATATACACCCAGTGGTAGCTAATAATATGGTGAATGAAAATGGTGTCCTGTATTTGACAAACGGATGGAAACTTATCAAAGCCCCTTTTGTTAAAGGTGAAAAATTGGAAATTTCTTCTGTTGAGTATGACGACTCTAAATGGCTGCCTGCTAAAGTCCCAGGAACCATATTAGCTTCTTATCTTGATCTGGGAGCAATTCCTGATCCTAACTACGGTGACCAACAATTTCAAATATCAGATAGC
>JAAUYK010095526.1_pt1 | contig 11328 bp, 6 predicted proteins | sample 7278021 | NCBI WGS metagenome assembly JAAUYK01 (sample SAMN14350223, study PRJNA611818) | marine sediment metagenome | isolation source: surface marine sediment (1.8m) | place: French Polynesia: Moorea | collected 2018-08
CCGCCGTCGAGACGCAACCGCACTCCGGTCAGGTCAATGTTGGCGCCGCCGTGGGGAAGGAACCAGTTCGCGTCCTCCAACATGCCGGACCGAGAGAGCGACGCCAGGTCGGCGTTCGGCAAGTCATTCAAGGCTATGACCAGGGTCTTCCCTCCGTCGGCCTTGAACACATAATATGTTTAGCACATACGCAATTGGATTGAGTTAATTCTAGAACCTTCAGGGAATCCATGACTGCCGGGAGGTACTCGGTGGAGAAGAGCTGGACGAAAGTGCGACAGGATTGCGTTCGCAAGAAGTGGAAGATGAGATCTGACGACTCCCTAGTAGAGTGACATTTGTTAGTTTCCAATATGTGCGTACCATATACTCACGTACCCTATAAACGTAACGTGATCCGAGCCGAAGAATCGCCTCGCGTCGCCGCCGAACTGCGCAAGACGCCCCAACTTTGTCTCCTCATCCGATTCTCGGGGTGACAACATGGTGCTGAAAGTTTTCGCGTGCTCGAGGATCGAGGCCGAGATTGAAGTTTGAACGCATACTTACACGCCGCCGCAACTGCAGTAGGGGAGCACCAGCACGAGGAGCCCGATGACATTCCTGGGATCCATTTTCAAAGACCTTCCTCTTCCCGTTCTAATTCGGTCTGAAAGCTAGGCTGGAATGCCCACTAAGAGAATGACAAATGCGCTCTGAGTGGGTGCGTGCGAGCCGATTGTTCCACTTATGTGTTTGAGCAGGTTAAACATATGGACAGTGACTTATTGTCTCTCGTAGCGGCATCGAAACAAACGCGTACTACAATCGTAGAAACCGCGGGAAACAAAATCTTTATTCTGAGTTCCCTTGCAAAACCTCCTCGAATGCACTGCGAGTACCAACCATAATCCAATATGCATTAACGAGGCCTAGAACAGATAGGATGGACGGGGCCCTTGAAAAAAGTGCACACATGAACGACCGTACGACGAACGAGGTAATCCCGGCAGGGAATAAGTGACTTATGCTCCACGTTTATCTTGGCCAGCCATGCATTTGGGACAGCGGCTTAATTTCGTAGAGGAAATTAGGAATTATCCTAACGACGTCGATGCGGCCGCTCTTTGACGCTGTAACAGAAGGGGCTCCAACGCCCACCCATTTATGCATTCGTTGGTAATGTTTTCACGGACGGGCAAAACAACATTCTCTGGGAGCGATAACTTTTCTGTGCGTATGTAATGTAACGACCCCGCTGGTGGAGAGCAGCGGCTTTCGGCGGCGCAGCGGGCGGGCGGGCGGGCGGCCTTCCGACGACGATGGCTCTGTTGCTCGCCGGCCGCCGACGCAACCGATCGAGCAGACGCCCTACTGTACATCTTCTCTTCGACGCCTACAGAGAGAGGGGGGGAGGGGAGAGAGGCGGCCTCTTCCTCTTTCTCTCCCCCTCGCTTTTCGCACACACGGTGTCCGTTAGATCCTCACTGCGACAACGAGCATAGTGCAATTGGACGCGATATCGAGTCGATCCCAGGCAGGGCCTCCCATCAATTTTGGCCGAGGCGCAATTGAGGAGAAGTGCCGCATTCAACGGTGCTCTGACCGTCGCTCGATCGTCTGACAGGTAGGAACGAACTTCCGAGTTCCCCAAAGTTTCCAGGTTTGTCTTAAACTTTGCGCATGCAGCAGGTAAGCATGATTCCTAATGGCGCTGTTTGCCCTCTGGGAAATCAAGCCAGTACGCATCTTCCTGATGCAGAGAAACCGCATCATACAATTTCAGTTCCCATGGGCTTTATTCGTATTCGTACATAGTCCGTGTAGCTCACTCTAATAAATTGGGTTAACAAGAGGGGTTCTTCGTCATCGATGATTCTCTTTGTCAATTTGGGGAAGTACCTTTGAAATTTCTGCCAAGATCACAGGCACATGCCACCTGAATGAAAAAATGATCAAACACCTGGGCACTGGCTCAGCAAAATTTAGTGTATGCCTTCTCTGTCAGATTCAGGACACAGGCGAATGCCAGTCCACCTACAAGGATTGCAAAGGGGAACAACATGTTGGTGTAGCCAAGGGTGACAGCACCCGTATTCACATCAGACTCCTCCTCAATTAATAAATCAGGCCTGAAAGAATAAATAGACAACAGAGAATTTATAGAATAGAAAATCTTACTCTAGCCATTTCTGTTGCAACTTGTCCATCAGACCTGACGTCATGATCTTTGACAGGTGGTGGTTGAAAAATGCAGTAAATTCTAGGATTTGATGTTGAAAGCTCAGTTCTCTTTATTGAAGTACACTACAGTTTACTTACCTGAATTCTTTTGGAACCCAAATGCGAGGTCCATGATGTAGCCTTCCTTCACCCTAAATTTCTTCAGAGTCCGGTCGCCAGTGGCAGTGACAAAGTATTGGAAAATAGCCACATCTAATTAAGGGAGCAAGCCATGATCGAACACGGTGCACAGTTGCCTTATTTAATTAGTCCAAACCATTTCCTGTCTTGATTTCCATAAGCCTTTCTGGTGCTGAAGAACTGTGCGTTCTCTACGGTGTTTTTGTATAGCTGCTCTGCAAGAGTGCCCTCTTTTAACTCCTTTGCTAGGTAATGCCGGACAGCGCTGTTTTTCCAGGTGTACAATCTGTAACCCTTTTTGTAGAGATCTGCAAACGACTGAATAGGCCATTATCAACAACCAACCCACATTCTTAACCTCATATATATTGATCCTACTTACCTTCACATCCTCCTTGTGCTCCCTGGATGTCATCCAGGATGTCAGAGTAGCTGTGTAGTTACAAAAGACAAGAAATCCTAAAGTGCATGTGACCAGGAAGAGAATTCGTATAGACTTTGACTGTCTCTGGATGGGATAGTCCAGTTGCATTGTTATCAGACCAACCAGGCTGAGCGAGTTCAGACAGCCAAATTTTTCGGAGTCATCCTGAAATCCATTTCAATGAGTTTCATGCATGTAGTGTATAACCCTTGATGCCATTTGTTACCTTTTGATGAATGTTGTCTTTTGACAAAAATTGAATAACAAAGAATGATGCTGCAAGGAGCCCCAGCAGTCCTATCAGCGCTGCCCACAGTTCAGCAACAAATATCTTGAGGAAGACCCAGTAGTTCACTATGTGTCCTTCCGCCTGCCTGTGCACCATCACTCCAACCTCATTCCTCTTCAGAGTTATGCTCAGGTCTATTGCCCTAGCTTTTTCCTCTGTAATATCCTGACCGGCAATGGACACATCAATCTCTTTTCTAGGTACAAGTCATTTGGGTTACTTTGAACATATTCTTAATTATCTACCTATAAAGCATTCCAGCAATCCCAGTCCATGTTCCATTCAAGAGAAGCTTTCCTCTTGCCCCTGGTGAAGCTTTGATGAGGCTAGTCTGAAATCCCAAATCCTGAAAGGTATTTTTAACTATTTTCTGTAAAAGTGTCCAAATTGTTGTGTCCATACTGATTGCAACAGCTTGAAGACAGATGGCAGATACCCAGTTGCATTCACACCACCATCTTCAGTCTTTCTCACAATGCACAGTGGCCTCCAGTTGCTGACGCTACCTAGCAGTAATGTCCCTCCAAGGTTCTTCCTCCTCTCGTACTTGTGCTTGGGGAGTTGTTCAAAACCACTGCTGAAAGTCCAATTTGCTACAGGCAAGATTCTCCTAGAACCTGAAAATGGGGTCTATATAAAGAAGAGCTACAAGTTTGGGTTCTTTAATGAGTTATACCTTTCACGCCATAGATTTCACGAAATGACAATGATTCATTGGCCTCCTTATAAGCATACAACATGCTGTCCAACCTAAGCGTGATCCCCGTTGTATCAAGAGGCTCAGGCACAAACCATTCCATCTGCTCCAGCAATCCTGTATCTGCAACATGTGAAAGCTGTGACTTCTGCAATGGTTCTGTAGACAATACAAGCTTTTTTCTGCCCCCATCAATCTGTAAGTAGATATTCTGTATACATACACACTATTTGGGGTTAAACTTATTCCATTATTGCCTGCAGCAAGTCAACAATCGTGTCAAATTTTTGGTCTTGCAGTGCTGCCAGTTGCACAGTAGCAGAGCTGTAGTTGGATTGGAGGAGGAGGTTATGGAAATAGCTGGTGATGTGGTCGGACTGGGGGCTGTGTAAAAATGTAGACTTCTTAATTTGATTAGTTGAGGCAAGTTACAGTAAAGTCACCTCAATACGACAATCTGGTCATATCCCCATAGCTTGGCAATATCTGCAGAAAACTTAAGCAAGTTGCCCAGATGTTTGATGCCCACTGCTACAGGTGCAAGTCCCAGCAGCACAATTAATAATCTACTGCTGGCCATGATATTGCTGCAAGAGTCACACACACACACGTCAAAGGTCCTCTGCACACTGACTGTTCCACAGCACCACAACTGTGTGTGTAAAAGTTCTTGCGGGCAATTGACATGCATAATGGATATCCGAACGGCTCTACGGCTCTAGTAGCTGGGTCTGGCAGTGAAGACAGGCTAAACGCGGATCAAAGTTAGTGTCGTGGTTACCGTACTATACCTATATAAATGATAGATCCAATAATTGCCGTTCGTCCGGAGTGCGAAGCCACATTTGAACTCACACACTGGACCATCGGAAATACATAGACGGCAGAAAAACTGCTACCACCATTAGGACTTTCAATGGGGCCGGCTATTTTGACATGCGTGGTAAAACGTCTAAGTGTCGCTGTCGAGTGACACAAAAAGAATAGGGCAGGTGGCCCAATTGCTTTCGAAACAAGACAGAGAGCTCCTCTCGGTGCCACGTCAGGTTAAAATAGTGCGCGTACAGCAATTTGCAAAAAAGATGGCTAATCCATCCCATGGCATATAGGTTCTACTATCGGAATCCAAAATGGTGGTGTGGGGTTCACCATGCGTATGGGTCCCATACCGGAATGGTACCTCTTTTGGGTATGAGTCCTCCTTGAATACGACGTGGCATCCCTACCATTTGTATGTAGGACTCAGCATGGCTATGAGTTTAATATTGTCACAGAGACGAAAGCTGATGAATAGTAGACCTTTGACGCCGGAAAAGTGAGTCATAGAAGAGCTGCCGCATAGTCGTCGCAGCTAATTATGATCGGAGAGCGGCGGTTGTGGCCCAGACACGTAAATATATGTGAGAACAGGTAAGGGTGGGGATGCCATAGCGCGGGAATACGTATACCAAAGTCTATAATATTTAACAACCGAAAACGCACGTAGTCAACGACGTTTTATGCCTACTAAACCCTTTTTCATACGATTCTCCGCCTAAGATCGACTGACCACATGCAAATACGAGTCTAAAAGATATTGTTTTAATACGTAGTAGGACAGAACGAGTATACGTAAATGCGAACATACATTCTTTGCCCAAGGGCTTTATTTCTTTATTGTAGCCAGGTTCACTCTAATAAATTGAGTTTACTACTAGCGACTTTTTCATCGACGATCCTTTCTCACGATTCAATATGGGAAAGTGCCTTTGAACCTTCCCGTCGCAGGCGAAAGCCACCTTTATAGAGAAATGCCGCATGAAACTATCATCAAACACCTTTGATCGGACTCAGCAAAACTTTGCATGCCTTTTCTGTCAGATTTAATACGCAGGCAAAGGCTAGTCCACCCACAAGGATAGCAAAGGGAAACAGCATGTTGGTGTAGCCAAGAGCAATGGCGCCTGTATTCACGTCGGGCTCCTCCTCGATGAAGGAATTGGGACTGAAGAGTTTGGGGCATTAGCAGAGAAACATATAGCGAAGAAAATAAACCTACTTTAGCCAATACTGCTGCAACTTGTTCATCAGACCCGAGGTCATGATTTTGGATAGGTGGTGGTTGAAGAACCCAGTGAATTCTAGGGTTACAATTATAAAGCTCAGTTTTCCTAAAGAAGGAAATAACTAATTTCACCTACCTGAGTTCTTTTGGAAGCCAAATGCCAGGTCGACGATGTAGCCCTCCTCCACGCTAAACATCTTCAGAGTACGGTCTCCAGTGGCAGTGACAAAGTATTGGAAGATGGCCACGTCTAAAATGTAGAAAGCTGTTGAAAGGTTTTTGGAGAATATGGTCATGCCTTCTCCTTTCTTGATTTCTCCATACTCCTTCCTGGAGCTGAAGAACTGTGAGTTCTCCACTGTATCTTTGTACAGTTGCTCTGCAAGTGTTCCCTCCTTCAACTCCTTTGCAAGGTAATGCCGGACAGCACTGTTCTTCCAGGTATACAGCCTGTAGCCGTGAGTGTACAGGTCAGCAAAGGACTGAAAGGGACATTTTGATGTGGCGGACTCTTGACGTCATAATGACTTCACTTACTTTTAATTCATCATCATGCTCTTTGGCTGTCATCCATGATGTCAGAGTTGCTGTGTAATTGCAGTAGACTATGAAGCCAAGGGTGCAGGTGACAAGGAAGAGAATTCGTATGGACTTGGACTGCCGTTGAATGGGGTAGTCCAGCTGCATAGTCAGCAAGCCGACCAGGCTGAGGGAGTTCAGACAGCCAAACCGTTCAGTGTCCTCCTAAAATTGTCAAAATACTCATGCATTTTACTTTCCATGAAATGAAATATATTTTTTACCTTTTGATGTATAGTGTCTTTTGATATGGCATGAATAACAAGGAAAGATGCTGCTAGGAGCCCAAGCAGACCTAGCAGAGCCAGCCAAAGATCAGCAACGAATATCTTTAGGAAGACCCAGTAGTTTATGTGCCCCTCTGTGTGCCGGTGCACCATCACCCCGACCTCGTTCCTCTTCAGAGTCATGCTCAGGTCAATGTCCCTCGCCTTCTCCCTGGTGATGTCCTGGCCAGCTATGGACACATCAATCTCTTTCCTGGGCACAATAATCATGTTATAGTATTTTGGGCCTGAAATTGAATTCTACCTTTGGAGCATCCCAGCAATTCCAGTCCACGTCCCATTGGGTAAAAGTTTTCCTCTTGCCCCTGGCAACGCCTTGACAAGACTCGTCCGGAATCCCAAGTCCTTAAGTAAAGTTATTCTTACGAATTCTTGTTCGTAGTGTAAGACACGTACTGCTTGCAACAGCTTGAAGACGGACGGCAGATAGCCGGTCGCGTTCACGCCACCGTCTTTGGTCTTGCTCACGATGCAAAGTGGCCTCCAGTTGCTCACGCTGGCCAGCAACAAGGTCCCACCAAGGTTCTTTCTCCTCTCATACTTGTGCTTGGGGCGCCGTTCAAAGCCACTGCTGGAATTCCAATTCGCAACTGGGAGGATTCTTTTAGAACCTATAATAGGATCGTATGGTAACTGGACGGATTTAGGGTTAAATTGGTATTGCCTTTTATGGCGTAAATCTCTTGAAAAGACAACACATCTTGGTTCTCCTTGTAAATGTACAGCATGCTGTCCAGCCTCAGCGTGACCCCTGCCATGTCGAGTGGCTCAGGCAGGAACCACTCCATCTGTTCCAGCAGGCCTGAGTCTGCAATGTGCGCAAGCTGTGAGGCTCTCAATGGCTCCGTTGATAGCACAAGCTTCTTTCTGCCCCCGTCAATCTGCGAGTGAGAAAAAGAGATAACATACCCCGTTTGCAATAAAACTTTTTCCATCATTGCCTGCAGCAAGTCGACAATGGCGGGGAAGTTCTCGTCGTCTTGGAGCGCGGCCAGTTGGACAGAGGAGGAGGAGCTATGGTTAGATTGGTGCAGAAGGTGGAAGAAACTGATGAGCTGGTCGGACAGCGGGCTGCGTATAGTGGAGTTGATTTTTCAATTTGAAAACCTATTCATTGACCAGCTCGAAAGGTTTACCTCAATACGATGACCTGGTCGGATCCCCACAGTTTGGCCACGTCGGCGGAAAACTTGAGCACGTTGGCCAGGCGTTCGACGGCCGGCACTGCAGGCGCAAGTGCCGACACTAAAAGGATTAATCGCCAAACCATGATCTGTAAGCGCTATGGGTCCCCACCAACGGCCATCTGTGGGCGAACTGAGTCAGCTAGAGCTGTGGGTATAGCAATTCGGGCAATCGACATGCATAATGCATATTCGAACATGGGTACGCAATATGTCCGCTTACAAAGAGAACGAGCGAAATGAAGAGCTATAACGGCCGGTGGAAAATGGACCCAATAACTGTCCGTCTGTCAGTACGTCTCGTAGGCTCTATGTGTACGTGTACTGGGTCCATGGAAATAAAACGTGCACTTAGGAACAGACAGAAGGAATTAGTGGCGCCATTAGGACCTTAAACGAGGCCGTTTAATTGGGCCTGCGGTTAACATTTTAAGCGGTGGCGCTGAGTTACGCAACGGCCAGAGTAAAGCGGGCTGCTTAATTGCTTTCAGTATTATGATTGAGGACACGAGGGGGCCGCCGCGGCTCGGACCCGTACATTAATATACCATGCAAAGAGTCGGATAAAAAGCCCCCACCACGTACGTAATATCTGGAGTCCGTTTGATTATGCATATAATCGTATGTTTCTAAAGCCCTCCACCCACGACTTGACCTCACAGCTATAAACCAGCTAGCGGTTTTGAATACTACAGTACTACGTACGCGAAATCGATTGCGCCGAGTATCTGGCTAGTATACTGTAGTTTCTTTGCGAATTTATACGAAGCTCGCTCAGTCCCTGTGGGAAATGGTCTTCTCTCTCGCGCGAGCCTTTTTTGCGGTGCGCGCGAATTCCAGTGGGTCTTTGGCCGCGACGATCGCATACCCCATGCGACAGCAAACGCGAAACATCCGAGACTGGAGAAATTCCAACGGAAAGTGTGTTTTTTGCCGCCCTCCTCTTCCTCTGGCCAGAGACCTTAAGGCCAATGGTGCAAAAAAAACGCTCGCTGCGCGGACACCTAGCTTCGAAACCAACGACCAGAGAAACTGCATACCTGCTGCAACCTGATATGGCCGCGGGCGCGGAAGCAGCAGATAGAGGGAAAAAAGCACTTGTTCGCCTCGATTGCGAGTTCGTTCGCTGCTGCCTAGCAGCTTCCTCTTACGTTCTCTTGGAGGTAATGGCCCGGACCTAGCCGAGCCGGTCTTACTCGATCCTTCCCTCTCCTCCTCTCCTTCCGATCTCATTTCCTCTACCCAAGGGAGGCGTTGCCTTGCCAACGAATTCTAAGAGACTGTTAGATAAGGGCTGTGAAACGAATTGAAACACCTGGTGGCAATCCTAACGGCGTCCCAAGGGCTTCAGAGCCACCTGTCTCGCCATGAAGACATACGTAGAGCTAAATTAAAGGCCAACAATTCTCTAATCAAACAGTTCCGGGTAGAGGTACAAATTCGCAATAAACGCGACACGTAAGGTACGCGTACACTGCCTTAATCGGAAACGGCGGCTGACTCAACCGTCATTTGGCGCGTGAATGAATCTTTTATCTGCCGTCGCCTCCAGACCGTCGCTCGCGTCCGTCTGTCCCATATATTATTATAGTTACACATGAGCGAGCGAGCGAGCAAATGGGGACGGACTGACTGACGGCGCGGTGTCTGTCTAGCTGCGTTTGTGTCAATACTTGGCGCCGCCAGCCAGCGTTTCTTTTCTCTCGATCTCCTCCCCGATGGAATCGCATGTATAGCTCCGAATGTATCTCTGCGACGGCAACGTCTGGTTTCGCTCGGAGCGGAGAAGGAGAAATGAGGGCCCATTTGGGATGCCCGCGGTGTCGCTCTCTCTCTCCCGTGGGGTACGATGCGAGTATGTAGATATCTGCATGCATGGGGATCTGTGTTGAATTTGTACGTAGTACGTACAGGCTCGGTTCGGTCCAAGATTAATCGCAAAAGTAAGCTTATACTTCGTTAATTAAGTCTGGAAGGGGGATTCAGTCCCCGGGAGAACGGATCCAGAACTGGAGAATCGTGACAGCGGCCAGAAGGAACGAGGCTGGCTACAGACAGCAACTTCAAACTCTTCCTATCAGACGTGCTTTCTCTCGTCTCAATCTCGACGCAACAGGCAGGCGGAAAAACTTTTCTGATCGTTCGTTTGTTCGTTCCGCGAGAGATAGTTGCGCGCAAGTATCGTTCGCTGGCGGAATCCGCTAACCCAAGCCCGCTGCTTCTTCTCGCTCGCATTTTTATGGCCCACCAAGTACTCCCACCTGAGATGTCCCTCTCTCTCTCTCTCTCCACTGGCTTTCTCTCTCTTCCTGGTTCGTGTCGAGTTACCCGACCGTGCTGAATGCCAGCCTTCTCTTTCCGGGCTGCCCCTTAAGCTGCACGCGTGCGCAATTTTCCCGGTCAAATGGGGCGCCCTAACAAGCGCAGGCAGGGTGGACGCTCTATTTGTCCTCCCTCCCTCCCGAAGTCGATTGCTGCTTCTGGCAGGCTTATCCGAGATCAATTTCTCCGATGGCTAAACAACGATTGGAACTGACGGCAGCCGGGCGAAATCCCGGGGTCTACTCGTTCTCGAAGAAAAAGACATCCTGGTCTAGGCGAGCAATTTACGGGCTGGCAACAGCGCCATTTCTTCAATTAACGCCTTCGCCTCGGCGGGCGGCGGCCACCGCCCTTCCTTGATTAAAGTCTGTCGTCTAGCTCCCGCCCGGCCTTTGCTATATACGTATAATGCTGACGAGAACGGAGAAGGCAAATTGCGCTACGCTTGTAGGACAAACGATGACCTAGAGCTCGTGACTGGAAAGGGTTCCTAAACATGCAAATGGGGGTCACGTACAGCCTTCTCCCGGCATAAGCGGCCTCCAACTGTCAAGGCAGAAAATATCACATATATCGCCGGCGACCGGCCGGCCGGCCGACCGACCTACCATATACATGTCTAGCTGGGCTTATCTGTCATGGCAATACGTATACACCTTGCGGGATATACACGTGAAAAGGTCGCCGCTGCTGCATGGCGCGGCTCACTGATTGGTGGAGCCTGATCTAATTACGGAGGCTTCCATGATTATTGCTCAATTCATGCCCGCGACATGTGTACGTACGTATGTTGCGGGGACGAGAAACCCCAAAAGAAACTGTAGATCGCAACCGGATTTTTTTGCCCCCGCAGTTGCTTCGTCGCCCAACTCGGAAACCGAATCTAACGGACTGCCGAGCTTGCAATGAATGTTTTTCTTCGTGAAAGCCTTTCTTTGAAGCTGCGCGTTCATTCGATAGTTTGCACGAGCGATTCAGAGTGGACCGAGAGAGTGTTGCTTGACTTTTAGGCCATTTTCTAAGACTAGCAATAAGTTAGGAATCCTGGACACCAAGCGATTCCCTCGATCCTGCCCTTCCAATGGCCCCGCGGCGGCGCGCACCTGTCGAGTCTACATATATTGCCGCAGCCACGTACCTGATTTATTGCCTGTTTGCA
>JAAUYK010055203.1_pt1 | contig 11319 bp, 10 predicted proteins | sample 7278021 | NCBI WGS metagenome assembly JAAUYK01 (sample SAMN14350223, study PRJNA611818) | marine sediment metagenome | isolation source: surface marine sediment (1.8m) | place: French Polynesia: Moorea | collected 2018-08
AGTATCTTCAATAGAAGATGGTAAGGAACAGTATAATTAATCTTTAAACATAGGAGGATTATTAAAAAGTTAACCAGTTCTATGATTTAAAATGCTGTTGTATGAACATCCAGAACTGTCTCATTTGCATAATATTCGAATACTAGGGTGTTCTTATTGGGTTCTTGATAGTCACCTTTTAAAACAACTTTATAATCGAGTGCCATATTTAAGATAAAATCCTCGAATTCACCCTGAGCGACCAAGTGGTTGATCCAAACTCCATCAAATTGACTGCTTCCAGAATTTGGGTATTGGATGGTATCATTTTTTATGTACCCACTTAAATCTATTGTTATTCTAAAAGGCTTCTTTGTGTATAAAATTGTGTCAGTTTGTTCGAAATATGATTTAAGTTGTTCCTTGTTCATTGCAAGCGCTGGATCGTTTGACAGTATATCAGAGAGGATATCTTTAATGTCAATTGTTGCCGCGCCACCAGTATGGAAAGTACGCATAATCAACTGAGTTCCACGCTCTCCGATTTTACTTCCAGCAATAATACCGATATTTGGGGATTGGTGTCTTGCTAGAAGCTTACCATAACAAATGTTACAAATCTTTTTATTTTCACAGTAGATAGGAGTTCTTAGATTTATGATATCCCCAACTTTAAAATCTTCCTTTTTGAATTCCATAAGTTGTGTACCCTTTATATGAAACCTCCCATCAAGCCTATCTAATATGTCTCTATTTAATTTGAATGTTACGGTTCTTTTAGTTCCACAGTTAAAATCTTTTGATCTATGTTGTATTCCCATTGCTGCTTCTACAGGACTTAAAACGTAGACCAACTGTCTGGTGAAGTAACCAGTATCAGCGGTATTCAATGCTCGGTCAGCCATACCCTTACGTGCACCAGAAGCTGCATTAAAATACTCAGTTGTTTCTAATCCTCCAGCAAATGAACCCTCAATAGGATCTAAAAGGTTTCCTTTTGTGTCTGTTATCATACCTTTGGCAATTAAAATTTGTTTTGGTTGATCCCATCCTTTACCAGCTCCAGATTCTATAAGACTGTGGAGACCAGTTCCCTTAAGGTTATCTTTCATAATTTTTATCATCTGATCTTCAAGCTGAGTTACCTCTTCTGGAGACGATCCACTTATCTTTTTCTTGAGCTCTTTGATGGCATCTGGTATTTCTAACATATCAAGGGTTATCGACGAACCAGCTATGGTTGCGAATTTAAAGCCAATTTTTTCCAGTTTAGAATATGTTTTTATTGCCTGTTCTTCACCAAACTTTTGGATGACCTCATTAATTCGATTGTTCAATGCCTTTTTACCTACCTGTTGATTCAGAAAAGGCATTTGAGGTGGAAACGTCGAGTTGACGATTGCTCTTCCCATTGTTGTGTTGACTCCCCGATATTTTACAGGAACAAATGGATCAGTTGCCTTTTCCATCATTTCTTCGGTTACAGCCAATGGTGATTGAAGTCTCTTAACATTCTTGGTCATTGTGTACAGACCCACACACATTTCCTTTGACAACTCAAACATAACAGAATCTTCATTCTCACTTCCAACGGCTCTCGTTAATTTTTCTCTAGCCTCTTGTTGTGCCTCATCTGAAAGTGGGTGAAAGAATCCCATTTGATCTCCGTCAAAGTCTGCATTAAATGGGCCAACTTGTAGGGTACACATCTGAACTACGTTTCCTGGTATTAGAACAGGGTAAAATGCACGATAAGATCCATCATGAAGAACTGGGTCTCGCTTTGCCACTATTACTCTACCCTTCATAACTATTTCAGTTGCTTCAAAAATCAATTCTTTTAAAGCGTCTGGTAGAACTGCACCCTTCTTGAGTGATCTAAATAATCGTTTTATCGTTTCAACATTGAGCGGAGCGTCAAGATATTTTTCAGCTTCTACCTTGAACTCCTCACGTCTAGGATTCTTTTTCGTATATAAAAGGTAATGGATAAGAAATGGTTCAAATAGAGGAACAGCCAATCTAATAGGAACTCCAAGCTGATTAACATCAAGAGCTGGTCCTGGGACAATAACAGCTCGACCACTGAAGTCTACACGCTTTCCAAGAATGTTGTTTCGGATTAGACCATGTTTTTTAGAGATTTTGGTTTGAATAAATTTATCGTGACCGTTTACAGCAAGCTGCATACCATATACAAGGTTGTCATAAACTGGACCTGATCCGATACTTTTTACCTGAGAAGCCTTTTTAATAATTGAAACGTATATCTCGTTTATATCATCTGTTATGGTTTTTCCGCGTTCATCCTCATATTCAGGTCGAAACTCAGGTGGAATAACAGGAATTTTATTTATGAATATTGTCTTGTCCTTGTATGCATCTTGAACAACTTTAATCAATTGATCTCTAGCTGGAGTTCCACCCTTGAATTTTATCTTACTGAAATTTTTGATAAATTCTGGAATTCCAGTGAACCCATCATCATCTTGAACGAGCTCACCTTTAGAGTTTATAGAGAAGTACTCGGCGGTTGAAAACAGGGATACAATTTTTTGATCCAGTCTTTTTAGGATCGTGAAGATTGCGGGATGGATGACATAAGTATTTAAATCTAAATAAGAAAGAAGTTTGCTTCTTTGAATGGAACCCTCTATACCAAAGATTTTTTCACTGAACAATCCCTCTGGGTTCCATTGTCCTTCTCGCGTTTTGGACTCGACGCTTGTAACTGGAGTAAGCCCTTTTGCAAACTTCTCCATATCCTTGAGTTTTAGTTTCATTTAGATTAATCCTTGTATTCATCATCTTTTGGTTTGATTACATTGATGTATCTACCCATCTTGTTCATCAGCTTGGTTACCATGGCTTTTCTTGCAGCTGCCTTTGGTGGCTTTGGAATATCGGCACTATACTGTTTGTGCATTCTTTGCAGTTTGTCGAATACCGATTGCAGCTCATTTGGGTCACCAGAATGTTCTTTGGACATGAGTTTCTCTATTACACCCAAGGATATCTTAAGTGCTTTAGGATCAACAATCGCCTTCCTGTTACAGATAGGAAGGAAGAATGGCTCACGACCCATTCGCTTCAAACTTAAAAAGCATTCAGGGTGTTTTCCATAAAGACGATCTCGAACATCCTTTTTAATAAGAGAACCGATATCATCCTCTTGTGGATCTTCTCCGTGTGCAAGATGCTGACTCGCGTTTCGAATCAACTCCTCCAATTTTACTATATGTTCATCGAGGGTATTCTTATCCATTTGGCTAAACCTCCAAAATCGATTTCTTTATATTTTGTTCTCTAAAAAAATGAAAAATGAGAACTTGTCAGAGACAAGTGATTAGATCACATGTCTCTGACATTTATAGGCTTTCATTATACAGATTCTGCAATTTACCGATTTCCTCAGATAAATTGCCCGAGAAATATCGGACATAAAAATCAATCATCTCTCTTTCTATAGCTGCCATTGGTAAACCACCCTCTTTGCTATCACTGGTGATCAGATGTTTCCAGTTCACACGAGCAATACGACCTACATGAAAACATAGCATTTCAAAGAACACCTGCTTGTTGTTAAACCCGAAGAAGCTTCGGTATTTATTGAACATATCGTTAAAGCATTGGAAATCTTTGATCTTATATGTTGTGAATGTTGAAGGTTGTTTTGTAGGATAATAATCCAATAGACTGAAGATATCTCGATAATTCCCTTTGAATACCTTCTTCAATAAACTATGAACGTAATAGTTGATTGGAGCTGCATATTCTGGAGATAGAGTGTTAAAATGGATATACGTCACGTCCGTTATCTTCGATAGCAAAGGATACACCAAGCACTGTGATAGCGGAGACACCCATTTGATTTCTTTCAGAACACCATTGAAATCGATCAGTCTCTGGTTTTCATCAACCATCTTTATGCTTTCATTGCTCTCCATTTGGTCGGTAGAGAAATCCAAGGCAATCTGTTTTAACCTACCCAAGGTATCATTGTAGCTGAATGACATGACGTTGTTGATGTGGATTCCATGAATATCCTGTGTAGCAATCGTATCGTCATATACAATGGTTCCGCGATAGACTGACTTCAAAAACCATTTGATTGATTCCTCAATAACGCTGACGAAATAGATGATTGGATTTTTGGTCTCTTCACATAAGATGATGATATTGTTCATAATAAAGTTGAAAGTCTCGATGATATGAACGTTCATATCTTTGCCATGGAGAGTCTTGATATATTCCCACATGAACTTGTCGGACATATTATATTTGAATGTCCTGGTTTTGATAACGTCAAAAATCTTATTGACCACTTCAGATTTAATGACCTTCTGAGCGAGTTTGTTATATATTTCTTTGTGTCGAGTAGGACCAGGATACAGATTGAACTTTTCTACTGGCTGCTCAGTCTTTTCATCTATTTTCGGTGGTGCAGCATTCAAGATAAATGAATAAACTTTTAGATAACTCGACAGTCTCAATATAGAATCAATATCCTCAACGGTGAAGAATATCGAATTCTTTTTGGCTTTTGTAACATCTACGAAAGCCTCCAAATTTAATTCTAGGGTATCCAGATAGTTATCAACGAATTCCTTAACGGTTTCAATTTCACTGAAAGCTCGTGAGTTGGATTGTGGATCTTCAGAGCCACAATCAAGCAACCACTGGTAAAACCACTTTCCGAAATCAGGATTCGCCTCAATCATTTTCTCAACAAATTCCGATACAATGTGAAATTTGTTGGTTACGGATGATGACACCAGCTCTACTTTTATTTCGTCTGAGCCATCCGCAACTGTCCAGATCTTTTTTTCAAGTTCAGTTATTTTCAAATATACTCTCCTTTTGTGAAAATTGATCTAACAGAATTTTTGAAAACTGTCCATGGAACGGATGCCGTTCCAGGTTTGGTTACGACATACGCAGCACATTTGTTAGCAATTCTAGATGCTTGGACTACATCGATTCCCATAGCAACACAAACAGAAAACACTGCTACAAAACTATCTCCAGCTCCAGTTACATTGAAGACCTCAACTGCTTCCGCTGGTATTTGAACTGGAACAGAATTTTCAGTTCTTGCAACAAATACACCATCAGAACCCTCAGTGACAATGATATTTTTCAAATCGATATTTTTTAATATACCATTATCGTACATCAGTTGATATTCTTTATGGTTTGGTGTAATGGCGAATGCTCGATTATACATCTTTTGATGTTTTGGTTTTGGATCGACGATGAGCTTGATATCCATCTTCATAGCCAATTCTTCTATATAAAGCATCAAGTCTTCAGTGATAACGCCCTTACAATAATCAGAAATCAGAATGACATCAGGCACAAACATTTGTGTTCGAATGACGTGATTGATTTCTGTAATGATTCTCGCAGCTTCCACAGGCTCTGTTGTTTCTCGATCAATCCTTAAAAGTTGTGTGCTGCGATCTCCTGATATGATTCTTTCTTTAATGGTGGTGACTCGATCACGACAGTTGACGAGGTTGGCTTTGATGTGCTTTTTGGCCATTATAGCCATGAGCTTTTCACGTTCTTGACCCACACCACATGCCGCGATACAAACCGTTCTGGTGGTAAGATTAGCCAAATTTTTCGCTACGTTACCACAACCTCCCAGTGTACAATACTCTTTCTTAACATCGACAACGGGAACGGGTGCTTCTGGTGATATCCTTTCTACATTACCAATGACATACTTGTCAAGCATTATATCACCGATCACTAAAAATTTTAGGTTGTGCATTTCCATATTCGCGATTCTCCATTTCACAAAATGTAAAAAAAAGTTGGGGAGATCGAACTCCCCAACTTTCCATTGGTCTTTCTACTATTTTGTTACCGAAAATCTAAAAGTGTTCTCGTTTTATGAATCAATCAGAGTTTCATTTTCAAGTAGTTGTTTTATGATTTTAAACCCATTGATTTATAATTAACACGAGAAGCTTAGATTATCTCGGAGCCAAAACGTGAACGATGATAAACGGATGCTTGTAGTAACCAGCTTCTCCCCAGGAGTAACCAGCACCTAAGACACCAGTTGCAGCGGTGGTCTGACCATTGCTGATGGTGGTACCTGTCCAGGTAAAACCAATGCCAGCACCACTATTGCGGACCAGTCTCTGCCATCCCTGAGCTTTGACATGCAGCTTCGTTCCACCCAGCTTCCAGGCTTCAACCTGAACCTTGGCGAATACGTCAGCTGCGATGCTTTTCTTGCTGTCAGAAACAACCACGATGATCCCGAGGGACTTCATGTTTTCCTGTTTCTTGTAGACGAAGGCCATCGGAGCATCTTTCGGAAGACGTTGATCTTCATCAACTGTACCGAACTTGGCGCGAACCATAACACGCTTCGATCCACCCTTGGCCATATTCAGAGCAGCCTCGGTGGTCTGACCGTCAACATCGTATTCATTGATGTCGTCGATGGTCATCAGCATGTATGCGTTTTCAGGAGTATTCGGGTCATCACCGAAGATTCCAGGAGCGCCAGGATAGTTGATCTCACCAGCAGGAGCGAAATAGCGTTTGCTGGATTCGTAATTGTGCGTATCATGACTGTCAATGAAAGCACCAGCACTCGATTCTGACTGGGTGTTGGCATTTGCTTCATTATTGGTGTCAGCCATGGCAGGAACGGTTAAAGCAAAGATCATAATTGAGATTGCTAAAACACTCATTATCTTTTTCATGTTTCCTCCTAAAAGGTGTTGGAGTTATTAGATAATTTATGGGGCCTCCACCGACGAAGGCCCCAGAGTTCAAACGATGATTGAATTAATCAGGTCGGTTACCACCCTTGCCACTCATATGAGAAGAAACACTCATCGAAGCGCCAGAGCTCATAACGGTACCGTTCATACCCTCGACCTTCATAGCATTGGTGTAAGTTCCACCCTGGACAGAACCGCTGAAGTTACATCCAAGACGTCCAGAACCCTGATAGGTTCCAACGGCCAAAGCAACAGCTTTACCATTGTCATTTTTCTGAACGGTCAGAGCAGCAGCTCCACCTTTGGCGTTAAAACTTCCGCCAACATATCCGTAGCCCCAGCCTTTGCTTTTGACTTTGCGGAATGTTTCGACATCAGTACGTGCACCAACATTGGTACCCATACCTTCAACGCGAACACCATCTTCCTCGGCTACGAAGCGATAGGACTCAGAGTAAGAAGCGCCGTCCATGATGATTCCAGCTTTCAGGTTGACTTTTCCGTTGTACCCAATCCAGGAATCTACCATAGCATCACCATAAATGTGACCAGAAGCCATCTGACCAGCAACACCAGCACTCAGGCCTTTGCTGTCCCACTTCTTGCCGTTTACGATGATCGATCCATCAAGGGTCAACTGTCTGACACAACCATGGAAACCGCCATGAGCGAAACCCCAATCGTACCATCCGTCAGCGTTTTTGGCTTTCAGTTTCAGGCTGGCAGTGGTCTCACCATAAGCATAACTGGAGCTTCCAACGCCTTTACCGTGATCACCAACTTCAGGATCGAACTTGTAGGCTGTAGTGCTGGCCAAACCGCCACCACTGACATCGATTTTGCCAGAAGCATCAGCGTTGTAAACATAACCACGAGCTCCACCAGTGGTGTAACCCTTGGCTGAGGACAGGCCACCAGCAGCGCCGCGTTTGATCAGTTTGCCATCAATATCAAAACCTTTACCATAGGCCTTGGCTTTGATTTTGAAGTTTCCCTCACCCTCTCCACATTCGGGGCCGTGACAGGCAAGAGCAGCAGGGACAGAGATCAAAAGGGCCAGAGTAATAATACCGAACAATTTCATCATTTTCATTTTAAATACCTCGCTGTTTAATTAGTTTTTGATTCAAAATTAACGTTAATTCTAAATTCCATAAGTTACGTTGCTTGTTCAATTTCTCTTTTCTCTACTCCTAGATGTCCCCCCTTTCATTCATGTATTCTCCCCATACGCTGAAAAGCTCCTCTTTGTTTCCAACAAGTACCACCTCAAAACTGTATTTGCCCTTGTGGGCGATTGGCAGTTGTAACGCAAGGTCTTTTCTGGGCAGTCTTCCTTGATATAAAATATTGGAAGAATTCTCATTGCTGCTTTTGATAGAAGCCCACACTGTAATTGGGATTCTTTCGATATTGACGACCTTTATGTGAAGAAGAAGATCTACTGTGTTATCGATATCGATCTTATTCTTGGCATCCCAAATGTCTAAGTATTCAGGATAAGTCATTGATTCGTCGTCAAATTGTTTCTCGTAATAGCGCGTAAGAATGAAAGATGTCCGAATTCCTTCGGGGGTGTTTGCTGTGTATTCGTGATCGCTTATAGGCAACCCATCTACGTAGATTTTTTGAGTGGCTGCACAACCGACCAGAGCAAACGATAGGAGCATAAGTATAATGAATCCTCGTTTCATTTAACCCTCCTTTGAGTTTTGAATTGAAAAAATTAAACCTTGCCTCGTATAGTTCACTTATTAATATATATAGATTCGTTTGTAAAGTGTTATTTTATTTGAGGGTTATTTGATGACGTATCTCTTAACCAATGCCATGATCTTACCTAGGTCTACAAAATCGCCAGGACAGGTTATATCTTCTTTGGATACGTCTCTGTGAAGTTTGATTTTATTTGGCGAGATTTTAAATATGTTTACGAATGGATTCAATACTTTATACGCAAGTACCTCCAGCAAGCGTATATTCGGAATTTTGAAATCGTACGATCCGAGCATTGCTACATGAATGGCTCTCTTATTAATATCATCACTTATATCAGGAAATTTACACAGATATGAAATTGGTCTTCCTGTAATAGGAATATAATCATCGTCAACCTTTTCAATTACGATATGGTAATTCACATCTGGTTCTTTTCTCTCCAGAACTCCCTTAAAGAGAGCCTTCATTTGATATTTCGAATTGTCGATTCGCGCTTGTGGAAGTTCGTAGAATTCAGTCGTATTGTGGATGATTAACCACCTCGGCTTCTTTCTACGAATATCCAAAAGCGATGGGCGAAACTTTATTTTCATGAACCTTCTCCACTAACCTTTTTATGAAGTGTACCCAATTGTAGTTTAACCTTGTTGATTTTCTTATCAATCTTAAATGTACACTTGGCAGGATTTTTCGAGAATTTACAGGACTCTTTTCCTTTCTGGAGAAGAGCTATATATCTCTTCTTATGCTGAAGTGCAAACTTTCTCATGCAAGTCTCTTTCTCAGTTGATTTGTGTTGCTTACATGCTTTAGCCGCCTTTGATAGATAGGATTTGTAAACCTTCCAGGCTCCAGTGGCAATCAAAGCAGCTAGGACGGTGCCGCCCAATATGATACCACCAGTTTTCATTCCATGCTCTGCACCCTTCACCATTGCCGCTGAAGGATCAGTAATTCGACCTAACTGTTGCTGAACTACAGATCCAACCTTACTTATCATAGCCAACATTGAGACGTAGGCAGATTCAGCCATTTCTGGAGCCTTCTCTGGGATTTCCTTAGCCTTATCAACCATGGTTTGCAGCTGTTTCAACATTTCGGCAGGAATTTCTTTTGCAGTTTCTGATACTTCTGCGACCTTTTCAGCGGTCTTTTGAGTGGCTGTTTCTCCACCCATCTTCATTCGCTGAATCATGTTATCGGCCTTGATGTTTTGAAGTGCAGTGAGATCTGCTACCATCCGATCTGTAGGACTGAGCTCTAGAAAATCGATCTCAGATAGAACATCTGGTTCCTCTGTCATGATACCACCAGAAAATAGGAAGTGTTCAATCTGTAGCTCGTTGGCTCCCTTCAACCAAGCTAACATATCAATCTTGGCGTCCGTTGGTATATCATGCATATCGATATAATGAGCAGCAAAAGTTTTTAGAGTCGATGATTCTTCGATGCTGCCAGATGTCAGGCGTGACCTCAGTTTGTCAATTTTCTTTCTAGCTTTAGTTGCACAACTCTCAGGATCTTTTGACATCTTACATTTGGCGATCATTTTCTCGTAGGCTTGAATTTCGAGTTTTATCGCCTGATCTTTATAGGCCTTGATACAGGATTTTTTGGTTTGGCCCTTATGTTGTTTACAGGCTTTTGCCGCTTTTGAGAAGTGATTTTTGTAGACTTTGTAACCCAATCCAGCCATAGCTGCCAGAATAAGAGTAGCGGCAATCGGTCCTTTTTGAGCTATATTATATCCTAATTGGTAGTCTCTTGCAAATCCTCCGACTAGTGGCACATCTTTGAAAAAGTTGGCGATGTTATACCACTCTATTTCGGTCAAGTCGACCAAGGTTCCATCCTCGGCTTCGATCATAAACATCTCATGTCGATCTTTATCTAGTAAGTTCATAATTATACCTCAATTAAGAAAATGGTTATTGCTAAAATTTTTTCACGGTCTCATCCTCATTTATTTTTTGTTCTATCTTTTATCCAGCATTGTGTGTCGGGTTTCCAGATATTATGGTCCCAATGTTACAACCAATAACTTGGTCTCCAACTCTGGCTTTTCCAAGGGTGTTAGCGTTCACAATGGAACTAGAAGATATGATAATTCCAGTATGACCACAATATCCAATCGTTGTGCCTATTAATCTTGCTTGACCCTGATTAGAAGATATAACGTTTGGACTTCCTGTTATGATCCACCCTCCCATAGAAATACAACTTGAGTGTGGTGAACAACAACATTCTCCAACCCATTGATCCATGAATCTTGATGAGTTTGGCATATATCCTCCATTAGGTATATCTGCTAAGTACGTCTACAGAATCATCTATTTTTGCTTTATTTTCTGTGAGTATTGATCTTCCATCTCCAAGGACATCAATACTTTCAAATAATCCATATGTGGCTCCACTTGTTAGCGGACGTGTTAACTGATCATTTCCAAAAGCGTAGTCGGCAACAAACACATCGATTATTGGATCTGATCCTGGAATATACCAATAAACTGGTGTTGGAATGGTTAGAGGAGGCGGTATTGGATTTGGGACATCAATATAATAAGTCCAATCGGTTATATTTCCAGTTGTGTAATCAATCGTTCCGTAGCTCGCTCCAAATGTGAGATATACTGCGGGGTATATTAACTGGAGCTCTATTAATTTGGGTCCAGATAGATATGCTGTTAAGTCAGTCTCAGCAACACCACAAACTCCATCCTCCCAAGCGGTGGCTTGCTCAGTTAACTCATCGATTTGATCATCAACCGCATCAATATTAAGACTCAGAGCTGCACTCTTGTCTGGAGCTTCTTTAATTAGCTGTTCAATTTTCTGTGTATTTGCTGACATTTATGCCTCCTATAATAATGAT
>JAAUYK010097319.1_pt1 | contig 11318 bp, 15 predicted proteins | sample 7278021 | NCBI WGS metagenome assembly JAAUYK01 (sample SAMN14350223, study PRJNA611818) | marine sediment metagenome | isolation source: surface marine sediment (1.8m) | place: French Polynesia: Moorea | collected 2018-08
ACCATAGTGGGCCCCATACCCGTGGTGGACCCCATACCCATATGCCATCCCCATTATGTATTGAGTCATTGCCTTCGACGCCGGTCAATAGAGCTATTTCCTCTTGTTTTCCGCAAAGGCAGACGAGGCGTGGCTTTTTTACGTAGATAATATATATGTTCTAAGCAGGTGAGTCTAGTTTTCCCATCGCAATATAATTGTATTTTATCAGCTGCAGCAGGTGTAAGCAAGAAGCTCTGGATTGCGCGCATGCAGCCTTAGAGCCGCGAGTAATTTGACCAAGGCGTGTTGCAATATCTGGTGGCAGCGCGATTAGAAATTCCCGGTCCGGTCGCCTCGGGCGGAGGAGGATAGGAAGGAGACAAAGGCGATTAAGGAGGAGGCGGAATTAAACAGACGCGCCGCGGTATAAAGTGAGTTAGGCGCAATGAATCGCATCAGACGGCGAGGCCAGTTCATGCGAAGTTCGCCGACGGCCCTACGAACGAACGAAACGACAGTTGTCGATTTTTAAAGGTCCCTGGCTGCGGCTATGTGGAGACCTTGGAGCTTTACTCGACCGCGCGGTTGGTTTATTACATACGGACTCCTTGACCGATATTTCTTTAATTCGTAGGATATGCAACCTAGTAGTAGCTATTTAGTTCCGGTCGCTTGCTTCGTGACTAGCATTGATTTTCATGTACGTATGTTCAGTCTGACTCATTGCGAGAACTTAAGTAGTGTACACTAGTAGATGATTACAGAGTGGGTGCTGGCTGGTGGTTTAGAAAGAGTGATGATTTTCTTGGTTGGCTTGGATGTGGTAAGCGGCGTCGGCGTGGGGCTGCTTCTTTAGCAGCGGCAGGAAGACGTCGACGGCTTCGGCCTCCCTGCGTCGCCTCCTCCTCCGTCTCCTCAATTTGCTCCCGTTCAGCCGAGTCATCGGCACGAATGTCCACCAGGCGAGGATGCCGAGAATCTAAATTCGATGCGTGGATTAATTAGCAGCAGGGTAATTGAATTCGAGTGATTTTGGCAATAGAGCTTTAATTCTATGCAGACGGGATTAAATTAGCTTTCGCAACGTACTACGAATGCGCATGACTAAACGGCCCCAAAAAGCTAGATGAAGAAAAAACCGGCTCCGAAAAGCTAGATAAAGAAAAAAGAGTATGTATGCTCTCTGCCATGTCAGCATCGTGAATGCTGCCGTGACCAGGATTCGAACCTGGGTTGCTTCGGCCACAACGAAGAGTACTAACCACTATACGATCACGGCTACTGAGAGCTCGGTGGACGCTCAAGTAAGAACACTTGACCACCTTGAAATGATTTGATAGACGTAGGGGGTATTATCTGCGGAAGGAACTAGATCCGAAGTCAAACAACCTCGAATTCGGTTTCACTTACAGTGAGGGTGTCGATGAGGATGATGTTGAGCACGCAGTTGGGGCAGGTGTTCCTGCGGAGCGCCGTCTCGTACACGCTCTCCTCCTGCTGCTGCTGTTCGCCGTCCGCGCGGTCGTTGTGTCCCTCGAGGGGTCCCTCGGGAAGGGGCTGGCCGCGCCAGAAGAACACGGGGATCGTCCAGAAGAGGAGCAGGAAGGCAGCCTACAGTAACTCGTACTTGTAAGTACGTGTAATATTCGTACATCTAAAATCGTTAAAACTTACGTGTCCGAGCACAATGCCGAGGTTTGAGAGGACGATCTCCGGGTTGGTGAAGAAGTTGATCTGATTGTTGACGTTGATGAACTCGTCTGGCCTCGTGTCAGAGTAGTCCCAAACGAGGAAGTGCAGCGTCACGTAGTATATGGTTGTCACGACATACTGCGATAATTAATCAGACGAAAGGGTTGCATAACTTCTGATTAAACAAGCTCACCTTCATAAGGAACTGGACTCGGAAAAAGGCCGACGAGTTGGGGTCCTGCAGGAAGTCTATGGCGCTCTGCACTGTGGCCCTCAGGTCGAAGCCCTCCTTCTTGCCGGGCGCCCCCGGCTGCTTGTCGCACACGGCGACATGACACAGCGCGGCGATCACCACCAAGAAGAAGAAAAGTGTCCTCATCGCTGCCGGAGCTAGATCGAGAGGAGGATGCTTCCGTCCGTCCGCGACCCCGCCAACTGACCGACTGAACTCTGACCGGGCGGCCGGTTCGATCCTTCCTCTTCCCCCGATCTTCGCGGTCACCGGACGGAAATTCTCCAAGTGAGCATGCATCCAGCCAGCCAGCCAGCTGGCCGTCGCGCCTTTTACGCCTGTTATCACCACTACTATATTATACGACTACCGGCTTTCAGGCCCGGCCGGTGTCCGTACGTACGCGTGCGATCACAGTGAGGTCGGAAGAATGAGACGCGCACTTGCTGACCATTAAATTGCCGTATCGATGCCCACTGTGTCCGAGAAACTCGCGCTGGCGCAATGCGTCGATTCCGAGGTGGCCAGCGTCATAAATTCTGAGCCTCCGTGGATTAGCGTCTTAAAAGCCCAAGGTTTGCATACCGAGACGTACGATATCGCCTAGGTCAATTGGCATCAGTCTTTCAAACTTCTTGCGTGCGTGGATAGCAACACTATACGCGGGCTTAATAGTCTGTCGGAGATTTCCGATTCCCAGGAGATGACAATCAAAGAGGAAGACGACCCGGAATAGGAGAAAATGACCTGCGTCAGAAAGGAAGATACGAGGGCGAAATGGACCTACTATATGACCGTAAGAAGTTTTGGGTACCTACTTATAAGAGTGTCATGTTTAGCAGCCTTAAACATGCCCCGAAGAGACGTCACCGAGTTAAGCACTGGCCACAAAAGCCGCATGCCAGACAAGACGATTAGGAAAAGCATTTATGGCTGGTGGGTCAAGCAAGAAGACGCTGCTCTGTCAACCAAACCTGTTTAGCTTGCGTAAAGCACGCGCGCCCCGGGTCATCCATCCGGCGGATAAAAAGGACCACTGCGTCATAATGAAATTCACTTACCCGCCTCAGACGATCGAATGAGTGCTTAAAAATGCATTGCGCGGTGCACATCCCTTGCAGTGATCTCAACGCCCGCTGCATTCGATGCATCAAGAGACTCGAGAGCGGCGAGGCTACTTGCAACTCGTAAATGTCACTCGGAGCATAGTGCAAGGGTTGAAAAATGGCCCCACTGCTGTCTGAACCTCAAAGGAAAAACATCAGTTGTGAATCGCGGTCGCAGCCTTCACGCCCAGGGGTTAAAACGGCGATTTGATGCGCCATGAAGGGGAGAAAATTAAATGAAAGTTCCTGCAGCTTCCCCTTTTGTTCCCTAGTGCTGTCCTGATCCTTGAGGGAACAAAGATGCCAGGTGGTGTAGCGGACGAGACGGGACACGTGGCATCGGACGGGAGCTCCTTTCTTTTTGTCCCGTGGCTGGGCCGTCCGTCCGTAATTGTTCGGTCGCCCGTGCGTCGATTAAGGGCAGCTAGCTAGACAGTGCGGTTTCTAGCTCGTCGAGAGAGCGAGCGAGCGAGCGAGCGGCCACTTACGAATTCTCATCAATTGCGATAAGTCATCCTTTTTTTCGCAACGGGAAAAGCTCCGCCCGCTCGATCGAAGCAGCGACGCCACGGCGAATGCAAATTTCTTTTTTCTCGACGGAGAAAATGAGGCCGGGAAGCGAATCGTGCTAATACGAGACGAGGAGAAAACATGAAAGGACCAACGCCAGGCAATAATTACTACACGCGATCGGGAGGGAGTAGTGGAGAGCGTTGCCAGACAATGGAATAATGCTTTAAATTTTATTTGCTTCGTATGATGAAGTTCGTATTGAATGTAGCAATATGTGACTGAACACAAGGAGCAAGAACAAACGAAATTGGCCTGGGAGACAGATCGCGAAAATAGAGCTGAATCACTTGGTCGTCTCGTGTGTCTCTGTCCGTCCGTCCGTCCGTCCGTCCATCCGACAGCCGAGGTGTGACGATAGCGAGATATATCTTGCTGCGCGGGCCGTTACCATTCAGGTTCAGGACAGACACAGAGCTAGACAGCTATTCCTCTCCCTCCTAACTGCCGTCTCTCTCTCCTCTCTCCACACCGTTAGAACATCGAAGAAAATCCATAGCGCCGCCGTCTCCGCCGAATGTTGCCTCCTTCTGCAGCCTGTTGCCTCCCGTATAAAGTACGCACTACGCAGCAGTGACGGAAAAGCGCCTCGCGCGCTGTCGCCCCAGGCCGAAACTGTAGTTTTATACGACATAGGAGCTCGTATATCTTCCGTAAGAGGGATGCATCCTCTCAAGCAATAAAGAAAACCCTCCACTGGACTATAATCTCAAGTCCCTTTGTGCCTCAATCAATAAATGGACCAATTTGGACCCGACGAATAACTGCATATAAGCTAGTCAGATGGGCGAGAAAGTTTGATTAACAATCCCGCTCGGAGCAATCAGTTTGAGGCAATTTAATAACGATTTTATCCGCTTTCATTCTCGCACTAGCTATAGCGAAACAGTTGCGTACGTTCGTTCGGATATCGCAGCTAACGAACGAACGAACGCTCTGGCGCGGGACGCCTCAATGATTTCGAGAAATCCCTCCGCACGCGACAAACAGCGAGCGGTCGCCGGTCGGTCGGTCGGCCGGTCGGCCGCTCTTTAGATTGATGCTGACAGGCAGCGAACGGCCACAACCGCTGCTGTTGCTTCCACATCGATTGCACGCCGCGGCTAAAACTCCGTCAACCAGAAGAGCTAGAGGGGGAAGAATTGAAAACGGATCATGATAGATATACCTGGTTGGGATTTTAGCAATAAAGTAAAGCATTCGTTCGCAGCTCGTTTTCACCAACTGTAGTAGGAGGTGTATAGGTATGACCTGCCATAGCTCTACCTCAAACCCTGACATTTGCGCTCGATTCTCTGTAGCGACATACACTTTTAGATGAATGCGTACTCGTATACGTACGAAATATAGGTTCTTATTTCCTTTTGTTTTGTCTATCTTTTTTCAAAATCTAATTTCATCCTATATATCGTATTTTCCCCGGCTCCTTCGCCTCTTTTTCCCTTCTATTCGACGCGAATGTAGTAGATTTATAATTTTTAAACGTTTACGTTTTTATAGTACATGTACTACATGTTACTGCAGTGAAAAAGAATATAATTTTCCAGTTCATTCGACGAGTATGGAGGTGGCTAAGATTTACATTCTGCCAAGGAATGAGAATAAGAGCCCGGGCGGCCGCCTGCGCACACATCCTTCGCGGCGGCCGGCGCAAATATCCGTACCGGCGGAGGGGAGGGCAGGTGAATTCTTCAACAGGTAACTTCTCTCACTCTCGCCGCACGCACGGACGGACACGGACGTATCATCATGGCTTCCGACATAACTCCTTCTCTGAACATGATTCGTGACCGCTTCAATGACACAAGTGGCCTACTCATTAAGGCCATGACGTCACCGAAATTCGATATGTATCTAGAGATCGTTACAAGTGAGCATCGAAACGCCTATACTGTTGGCAAGATTGCTGCTGCCGCTTACTATGCAGTTGAAGCGGACAACTGGTGGATGCCGCCGCCGAACAGGGACTTCTTCGTCGAGTACTGGAAGGACGACAAGCCCTTGCTGGACATCTTCGAGAGCGCCTGCGACGGAGAGTTCGTCAACTACGTCGGTGAAAGGGTGACCCAGAACAGAAAGGCTAGGGCCGGAATGGATTTCTTAACCAAGGCATATGAGCACCACCGTATCCGTGAATTCCGACGCGGCGCAAAGGACCTTCCAGAAGTACGTATTCAGCCGGACGAGGGCTACCAGTATGACTACAACGTTGCGCCCCCCAAGAAGAATAAGAAATAATGCTGAGGGAAATAAAACACATATGGCACCAATATGTCTGAAACCAGAGCTTGTGTATTTCGCTCGTTTAGGTTTTTACTTGGCGGCGTCACCGATCTCCTTGCAGACGATCCCTACGAAGATCTTGATTAATCCGCTCAGGAAGTCGTCCTCCTCCTCCTTGAGCTCGTATGCCACGCACGCATGAATGACATTGCGCAGTTGGTCGGGGGACATCTTGGCCGCGCAGTGCCTCGCGGTTTCAGCAATGCGCTGCTCGGTGGTGACGCCGTAGGTGTAGTAGGCGGTCAAGAGGGCCAACATGGTCCCGAGGATCACCACCAGGCCGAGTAGGATGTTGATGGCCCGGGAAGCGTGGGCGTTGGCATCGCGGAACGTCTTCATGTCCATCTCTACTTCTGATCCGTTAAGAACTGAAATGCGCAGTTAACAAGCGACCGAACTAGCTGTATGCCACACCCGCTTTTACAACCGCTTGTAAAATGACACTGCAGGGGTGTTGGTGCCGTCTCTCTCATCCGGATCCAATTAAACTTGTCTTGAGCGCGTTCTAATTATTCCGCCTTCAAAACTCGCGAAACCTCTTCAATTGCATTTATTTCAGTCTTCATTGAACATTATGGCAAGTCTTAATTCTTCCAATTTGGCTTCATACTCGTATTTCCAACAAGCATTCCGCATGTACATCCAGTCATTGAGCAACGCAGTCGAGCAGTTTGCGTTGGAGTCGCCGCTGCAGTATGGGAACCTCGCCGACTCCCACGAGATGCCCTGTTTCTCAACGGCAACAACGCTGAATATGTATTCCGCGCCGGCTACATTAAGACCGCGAATAGCTAGCGTTTGGTACTGAAATAAATTAAAAGTACGTACAATGCTGAATTAACCGTATATTCAAGTCCATCCTTACCTCAATATCTTCTGTCACCCGCGTCTCCAACTTCTTTCTTAACTCTTCCCTCAATTCGATCTCGTAGTAAGGATCGAATCGCCTCAGGGCGGAAGTATCATAGTACAGCAGGCTCCTGCGCTTCGTCACATTGTCGATCTTGACGTAGTATCTTGCCACGCAATGATTGTTCTTCACCATGCCACGCCAGTCCACATATGCACGGCTGTAGCCATACTTGTCGAAGTTGTCGATGCGGCTAATATTGGGTACACCAATCCAAGCTGGCCTTTGTCCCGGTTTACATTCCTGATCGTATTCGATTTCTATTTCCCTTCTTGGTTCGGGTTTTGGTGCTGTTTTCGAGCATGCGATGCACCAATTAATTAGCAAAGCTAAACACAGCAGGTGAATGGAAGCCATCTTGCTTCACGACTGAATTCTCCTTCTTTGACGCGCGGTAACCTGTTTGCACCAGGTAGACTTTACCGGCGTGGCGCCCATGGCGGCTATAGCGGCCAGTTCAAAGTCAATGACCTGGAAGCTGGAATTCTCCTAAGGAAGATCAACTGCGTCCAGGTAGGCAGGTATAAAGTCGCCGCGCGGTAACCTGCCTGCCCCAGGTATACTGTGCAGGCGTGGCGCCCATGGCGGCTATGGCGGGCACTTCAAAATCAATCACCTGGAAGCTGCAGCCGTCCAGCCAGGCATCTAGACACATCCATTGCAAGTGCCGAAGCGAAAAGTTGTGAGGAATGCTGTTCGAAAGCAAACGGGCCTTTTATCGAAGGCATGCCTGCCAAAACCTGGATGTACCGAAATGGCGGCCTCAAAGTTGCATGAACAACGACGAGTGTGGTCGGCCGAGGCATATTACCAAGAGCTCTCGATGCCACCAGGCCACCACATCAAAGTTACCAATCATCATTGGCATCGTTGCCCTCATCAACGCCCCCGGAACCAACGCACCTCTCCCAATGGTTGTCCTGGGACCATTGGTGGCTGTAGGATATGGAGCTTACGCATTTTTCACTTGGATCGCTGCAAGCATTGGCGCAATCGCAGGATCAGGCAAACTCCTCTTAGGTACAGTTCTACCAATAAGCGATTAAATATTTAAGTACTCATGCTAATGTACTTCATAGGTCTCTTAATTGGAGTTGTAGTACCAAGCATCATGTAAGTAACCTATCACTCAATGTACAATATGGTCATTTAGTAATAAGCGATTCTCAAAAAACAAATAGCGGTGGGGCAACCGTCGGGTATCTTCGGACTAACCACTTGGAGCAATTAGAGAGCGAGAAGATTACCCGTGAAATCAACAAGGAGATCTCAGCTAAGAGTCGTGCACTCCAAGAATCGCATCACAAGGAAATCCTCGCCGTTCATAAGCAGAGAGAAAGTTCGCGTCAGCTTCTAGAAGTCGTGAAGAGGAGAATCAGTGCTCAGTTACCGCCGTCGCCACCACCATTATTTGAGGACGATCTTGTGGCCACGACTCAAATATTAACTCTGGAACATCCAATTTCGACTATAAGGTAAAAGCGATTAACTTGTTAATCGCACATGTTCCCCTATTTTCATTATAGACTAGAAGAGAAAACCTATTCGGAGTTATATCCAGGCACCTTGACTGACATCTCCGAGATCTACGTTCATCTAAAGTGGTGTATAGACATCCTGGACTTTGACTCCAACCGGATTTGCAACGAGTGCAACGAGATCGCCAGCCACCTCGCAGGTCTACACAACCAGTATGCCAACGTCCTACGGAAAGTGGATCAAGCACCTGCTATCAGGATTGCATTCCGTGCAGAAAAAGCCATGATGATAGACAAAATGTAGGTACATTGAAATTTAGTTCACAGTGTCGTTTAGTTAACGTTTTTACAGTGTATCCAAGATTGATATCAGTGACCTAAACGACGACTGGCGCCTGCATTGGCAAAGAAGCCATCTACTACGAATGCTCAAGATGGTTGAGGGTCTTGGGTATCATGAGGAGGACACGGGGGCCAACAATATACCTTTGTTAAGACGCTTGAAGGATCTGTACTCAAAATTGCGGGACATCTACAGTTTGACTGACGGACCTGAAGTTCCATGTAAAAATGCATTTATATGTGGGAGCTATAGTATATTCGAACCAGTGTTCCTGAAGTACCACGCGACCGTGAACAAGTTGGTGTCCGCCCACCCGGCCGAGAGCTCCTGGCTCAGCGTGAGCAAGAAGTACTTCTCCAACTTGGGTTGGAACCGCGAGTCCGTCAACGTCGGCTGGATGGAGCTCTACCTGGCCTCCAAGAGGGTCTACGAGGACACCCAGGGTCACGAGAGCAGGAAGCTCCATCCTATTCATTCACTTCATGAACTCATTACGATCGCATTCAAGAAACACTCGACTGACCATGACAAATTTGCCAAAATGTCGAAGCTACATAAGGAGACCAAGGATAAATGCGCCTGCACAGGCCGGCTTCTTTATGCCACTAATAAGTGGAGGTATTTTTGTACATATTTGCTACGTACATAAACTAAATGCACTTTCTTATAGGTCTTACTGGAGGTCTGCCGCATTCGCCAGGATGGTGCTCATTATAATGTGGATGTTGAATATCTACTACAAATCTCCCGAGGGGTTAATGACGGACGAAGTAGAGCTGGACTTACTGGACATCAATGCGGCCATCCTGGGCCTGGTGCTACCCGAGTTCGAGACGCTGATTGTGAAGGGTGTCTTTGACCAAAACGGAGAGCTGACCTATGAAGAAGTCAATGATCTTCTTCAGAGGGCGAACATCTTTCAAAGCCAGTAACGAGAAATAAAATCTGGATCCGTTAACTCAGTATGTTTACATGCACTGCTCTATTTACCCGAACTCGATTTTGGACGCCGCCATATTTACACGAACTACGTACATCTTAGCTGCTAGCGGCGGCTACTGGATGAACGCAGCGGCGGCTTCTGGATGAACGCAGCAGCGGCTTCTGGATGAACGCCAACACTTTCAGCAGCAGCTATATAATGTGACCGACATTGCTGGCAGGCGCAGTTCTTGTGAATCATCCAGGGCAACATGAAGATATCCATCCTCCTATTGGGGGCCGTGTTCGCCTTAGCTGTCTTCAGTGATGCTGCAATTTATAAGCGACGTCCGAAGTTAAGCAAGAGCTTAGCCAGAAGTACTCTCCTCCAATCGCCCCCATCAGCTCCGTCTTCCGCGACCTCGGCAGCATCCCGATGGACCGCCGCCGCCATCCGTTGGCCAAGGCAAAGGCCGGCGAGGCCCCCGAAGACGATCAGCCATTCGCCAGATGACAGCTCTGCTGGTGACGGCACCTCTAACTACAGGACGAGATGGAAATTGGTCTCTGTAGTGCCTTCTCTTCCACGAAGCAAAAAGTACTGGTTGAATAAGGCTGTAATCCAAGTCGATGGCAACGACGACAAACTTAAGGGCAAGCGGGGTCCGCAGCCGTCCACCTCCCGTGGACACGGCTCGGACTCGGACAATAACAGACCGCCAAAGAAGCACCGCAGCCGCTCGCCCAGCCCGGAGTCGTCCGACTGGGAGGAGAAGCCGTTCAGATCCCAGGTGACAAGGCGCGTTCTGAAGAAGAAGGTGGACAAAGCGGCCCCCGCCACGCAGGAGGACAGCAGCTCCGACTCGGAGCCACATCACAACGTCGCCAGGAAGATCCACAAGAAGCAGAAGTCCGCCGCGACATCGGATGACCTGGAGATTGTCTTTGAATCCGCCATTTCACCAACAGCACGTCAGATAGAAAGAGAGGACCGAGCTGGAGAACCCGTGGTTTACCTCAAGAGCCACAAGCAGGCGGACGAACCCCCCGTTAAGCTGCAGCCCCTCCTTCTAGGCACAGACTTCGCCGGCAACACGATTCCAATGCCATTTTATCAGGTACGGACACATTTCTAGAAATGCAAAACATACACGTCTTAACACTTTATTTTCAGAGATGGTACCAGCTCCGCCCAGGCGCCCATCTCCGTGTTGGGGAATACCGATTTTTTGGCGGCGACAGGGCCTACGCCGTTAACCACGCCGACGACCCGTTGCCGCCGAAGGGCACGGTGGACCGCAAGAACAACCCGATCGCCAAGATCAGCAAGCTCAAGCCCGGAGAATCATACCGAGACGGGGGATTGGTCTTCTTTGGGAAAGATCAATCATTTACATTCCGTGCCGACAGTGGCATGATGGGTTACAGTTATGATGACTGATTCTCTCTCGCTATACGTAGTCGTTATAGTATACATGTACGTAGTCGTTATAGTATACATGTACGTAGTATACATGGCCGCCATTATATAATTGACAGCTAATTACTGGGCGCGGCCATAATTATAGCACAGCTATATTTCCCAACAAATAAACCAACAAACGATCCTAACAACCCACATTCATCACGTGGGGTTCGACATAGTCGACGTGGCCTCTTTTTCCTTCCTTCCTTCCTTCCTTCCTTCCTTCTTCCTCCGGCATCATGCCCTGCAGGAAAGTGATCAGGAAGTCCTCCTTGGCCACCTTTAAGTGCGTCAAGTACGCGCCGTGCGCGCTGCCCTTCCGCACGGACTGCCCGG
>JAAUYK010105615.1_pt1 | contig 11317 bp, 14 predicted proteins | sample 7278021 | NCBI WGS metagenome assembly JAAUYK01 (sample SAMN14350223, study PRJNA611818) | marine sediment metagenome | isolation source: surface marine sediment (1.8m) | place: French Polynesia: Moorea | collected 2018-08
AGGTTCCTCCACGATGTCATCTCGGTCGTCATCAAGGAGACCGGAGCGCTCAAGGGGCTCTACAACGCCACCGAGATGAAGTCCGACAACATTAAGGTATGCAAGTTTTAATTATGCGCCGTGGTCCTTGTATGTTAAAATTTTCTTATCATAGGATCGAGACGGGAAGATAAAGTACCTCGAGAAGGCTATCTCGTGCGTCTCCTTCGCCACCGGAACCACGCTGACGGTCAAGCCAGGGAAGGTTGTCGCCGGTCAGGAGCCAGAGAAGACCAACGAATTCCTCCAGGCCCTGGCCAAGGTCATCTCGGACAGCATTGACACGAAGGAGCATGTTCAGCGGGTGCTAAATGGTAGAGATATCTAGCTGTAGCATATTTAAGAGTACGGGAAACTTAATTAAGACTCAAACTCGTGTTTTAGGCGAAAAGCCCGGCAAGCCTGGCGGCTCGGACAAGGAGAACACTGCGAGCAACGGCAAGCCCCGCTCCCGGGCCAACTCCATCGCTAGCAGGGACAGGTCGAACTCGAGAGACGCCGGCAGGGGACACCGGTCGACGTCGAGAGAAGGCAGCAGGCGGAGGTCAACCTCAAAGGAGGGTTCGTCGAGGGCGTCGACCGCCTCAAATGGGTCGGGGTCGGACAGGGGCAGACAGCAGTCGGCGCTGAACAGGATCTCAGAGGACGGCGGGGCGGCGGATGACGGCGGCGGCGGAGGTGGCGCCGACGATGCTGGAGGGGGAGGTGGTGGCGAGCTGGAAACATTGGCGGAAGAGGAATCCACGGCGCCGACTCCTGCCGCAGTCAACGGGGAAGCGGAGAACGGGGGAGACGGCGCACCCCTTCAAAACGGGGATCTCGGTGAAGGCGATGGAGGAGGAGGCGCAGAGGACCCACGTGCTGAAGCAGATCGTGACGAGCAACCTCCGGAACCAGAGTCCGACAGACCAAAGACATCGCGGCAGGGGCGGATGAGTGCGCGTAGGAGTGCGCGGCCGCAGCCAATGAAGCCAGATCATACGGAAGGAGGGGGTAAGTTCGGAGATTTTGACGAAGCTTCTGTACATGTTGAGACGATTAACTTCAGATGCAGTGTTCGGCGGGGAATCGTCGGCGCCAGAACCTGCCCACACGGCTCCCCAGGGTCCGACGCCGCGGCCTGGCAGCGCCATGAACAGCGCGCGCCCTCGGACGGGGAGGCTGAAGTCGGCCAGACCTCCGTCAGCGCGACCCGCGGCGCCGAGGCTGAAAGAGAAGACGGAGGCGTTGGCAGAGGAGGAGATGCAGGCCAGGTAAGAAAGTGGCATGACATTCACAATGCGAAAAATTCGTACGAGCCTACATTGGTCACGGACGTCCAGACAACCGTATCGATCAAACGTGGGGATTACTATTTTTGTACGGTGCCTTCTTTTGATTAGTACGTAGTGGTATCGATTTCATCTGGAGTCATGTCAGCAAGGTATTAAACGTATAAAGTTTCTAAAGTTCCAACCAAGGTCGAATGCACCATTCGCTCGTTTGCTTGTCGTCTGTCTGGAACCCAGAATTTTCTCCGGTTGGACTAGCTATATAGTGGAAGGGGGAAAAGAGGAGACAGAAGGCCGTCGCATTTGACCTTGTAAAAATGTGAGAGCGAGAACGAGCGCCAGTTTGCAGCCTGACAGCCAACCATGGTGACGAGAAATCTTTATTACTTCGAGTAGGATTGTACGTAGGTTATAGCCAGAGGAAAATTATATGTTTGCTTTCAGGCCGCAGACAGGCAAGGTAGCCAACGTGATACTGGCCGGGGACGACGACGACGATGACGACGGCGACGAGTTCCTCGTGGAGGAGAAGCCCAAGGACCAGTTGGACCTGATCGCAGAGGCCACAGGCGCCAACGCTACACAAGCAGACGTAAGCTGGATTCACGTGTACTCGAAAAAAAAACCAAATGGAACAAAGTTGACGCGCTTTCTAGACGGCCGCCCTGCAGTCGACGGGTGGGGAGGAGCACGGCGGCCTCGTGCAGCAGATCCTCGAGACGCAGAAAGAGTTGACCGAGAAGCCGGCGGAGAAGAAGGACGGCGGCGTGGAGATCGAGCGCGACTCCGGCCTGGCGGACATCGGGCGAAAGCGCGACCGCGAGTCGACGCAGCGCGAGGTGGACAAGCTGCGCGAGTCGATCCAGACGCTGACGCGGTCCGCCAACCCGCTCGGCAAGCTGATGGACTTCCTCCAGGAGGACGTGGACGCGATGCAGCGGGAACTGGACACGTGGCGGCAGGAGAACAAGCGGCTGCACCAGGAGCTGAAGCATGAGCAGAAGCTGACTGAGCAGAGCATCGAGCCGCTCAAGATCCACCTCGCCGACCTGGAGACCGCAGTGCAGGAGCAGCTAGACAAGTACGGAATTAATTACTATAAACCACTTTGACGTGCTCAAAGCATGTAAATCGTTTCAGGATATCCGTGGTCAAGGCGAACATCATCAAGAACGACGACCGGATTCAAAAGTTGATCGGCAGCATTGGCATAGCAAATCGGTAGGTCGGCTGAAGCTCTCGATAATACGTATTGTCATGCTAACTACTATAATATGATACAATGCAATCTAGGGCTCTATATTAAGATATGAAAATGTTAATTGCGGCCCACGAATATACCTGATATTCTGTGAATTCTATGAAGTAAAACGGGAGATACATACGTAATAGCAGCACTACTAACAAAATACAAAGCTAGTTTATTGTGCCACTTATTGTAGTACATATACAACCTACTATATGAGATGATGGGTGGCGGCGATCACAGCATTTGTACGTAAGATGGAACTTAGTGGGGTCAGTCAGAATTTGCTGTCCATGAGGCCCTGCTGAGAGTTGGCGAAGAGGCCCTGCTGGCTCAGCGTCGGGTAATACTGCTGTTGCAACTGTTGTTGCTGCTGTAGGTAGTGCTGCTGCTGAAGGTATTGCTGTTGCTGCTGCAAGTATTGCTGTTGTTGCAGATACTGCTGTTGGGCCGACTCCTGTTGCAGTTGTTGCTGCTGTTGCTGGAGGTATTGGTGCAACAGTGGGCCGCCTTGATATCCCTGATAGAGAAATTAATGTTGTGTACTCCAGCCAACGTACATAGTATACGTATACTGAAGTCACATTGCTTACCTGTTGCCCTCCTGCGGGAACATTATCGAACAGGTATCCGGATGAACGCATGGCGGCCCTTTCGCGGTGCCACTTGTCGCACTTGGGCCTGAACACGGACGCGATCACGATGCTGGCGATGACGAGCGCGGACCCGGCGGCGCCCGAGGTGCCGACGGCCTGGCTTGCCTCCGCGTGGTCGCAGAAGTAGCAGCCCTTTTGGCCGGCAAACTCGATGTAGCCGTGGTACTTGAGCTGCGAGTAGGCGAACCACACCCAGTAGACGATGAGGAGGAGCACGGCCCAGACGATCCAGGCGGTCGCCATCTTTCTGGAGTAGAGCGCGCCGCTTCCGATCAGCATCACGCTCAGCACCAGCGTGATGATGCTGGAGATGAGCGCCGGGCCGATGTCCTCCCAGCTGGGCGTGTACGTGCCGCTAGTGTAGTAGTCCAACTCGTAGCCGCCGAAGATGAGATACTAATAAAATGGTGAGAAATCTCTACGTACCAATAATCAGAGCCCACTTTATATTCAACCTACCATGCTCCCGGTTATGCCGGCTAAAGATGCTAGTGTGAACACCACTCCGGTCAATATGACCAACGTCCTGAGATACGTAGTTGAACACATGATGATGCTATATGCTACAACTTTTTTGCATGACACTTTCTACGACTAGCTAGCTGTTGCTATTGTGTCGTTCGCGTCGGTTGCCTCTGCACTGGAGCCGCCCTTATAATTCTCTCCGCCAGCAGCGGTTTGCAAAGGGAGGGAGGTATTAAGCGATTGTCGGCCGGTGGCTACGACTACGGCGGCGGCGGCGGCGACGCGGCGGTTGGTACCTGTGTATTTACGGCCAGGTGATATCTTGCGTGGATGAAATGACCAATGCATGTTAAATAAGTTGGAATAATTAAGGCAATCATGGCAGTATACGCATACGAGCGCGTTTTAAATACGCGTTTCATTCAACTCGAAGGCCCCATACCGCATCCACTTCTTGTCCGCCTTTCGCGGTACGACATTCGTTTCGTTCGTGGACGGACGTTCATAAACGTGAGTATTATACCATCTCTTGTCGGCAGCTGACGGAATCGGAACGGGAGGCGGACGGACTCTCCTCCGTTCGAGCCGAAACATTGCATTTGCCATAGTCCGCTGATGTCGAAAGCAAGGGAGACTATCTCTGAATATGCTAAATGACTCAGGCACATAAAAACCTTAATTAGAGAGCATTGCTAATGGCAATAGTGGCCACAAAGTACTAAGTGCCAGGCAAAAACTGCAAAAACCCAGAGGTAGTTATGAGAAAGGCGCTTCAGGCAAGATCCAGCGATGCTAAAGAATTTTACACCTTATCAAATTGGGACCTCCCATCGGCCAGTGTTTATTCCCAGCCGAAGCCAGCATCTCGCGGCCACTATAGTTTCCAACACATCATCGATCCGATTAATACGGCAAAGCCCAACTTTTCTCTGACCCGCAAAGTATCAATATACACGTTACGTAGGTCAAGAGCGACCTTCAGGAGCCACCCCGACGCCGCGCCCGAGGCGGCCATGCCGTCCGAAACCCGCCTCACGACACCCATCTCGCTGACAACTCGGCCGACGTGATAGGGAACGATGTTACGTCAGACGGCGTCGGCCGCGTCCTCCACGGGGAGGATGGCCCTCGCCACCGCTGCGGGATCGATCTCCACCTCCGCCGGCGTCGCTCGCAGAGGACTCCCAAGGCTGATTCGGATCGCAGACGACTTGGACGGCTCCAAGGAGTCGTCTCGGCGGCGCTATTCGTCGCTTCATGCGCGCCGCAGAGACCTGTTTAAAAAGTAAGTCTACGTAGACCCTATTTTATTTGGTGACATCGAGGCAATGCTCCTCCTGTTGCAGTCCCAATGACCCTCGGATATCCCCGCTGTCTCCGCTCCCCTCCTCGCTCTCTCCGTTCTCCCCGTCGGTCCCCGCGCGCCACTTCAGCCTACTTCCGACGCTGGTCCGGAGCGTCCTCAAGATCCGTTACCTCATTCTGGGCGGCGCCCTCGGAGGCGGCTACTCGCTGGCGCAGCAGTACGAGGAGTGGAAGAAGAACCTCCCGGACACCGACTGGATAAAGGACCTGGTGCCAGAGGTGGACGTGAACAAGTTCCGCACAGGCCTCATGAAGACGGCGGACAGCATCAAGGGGAAGGCGAACGAGATCGACCTGGACCCCGCGCTCAAGTCGATCGCCGGGTTCCGCGTGTGGTTCGAGAAGCGGCTGGACGACGCCATCCAGGTGGAAGAGCGGCGGAGAACCAACGGTGAGCGGGCCTGCAGCAATTTCAGTTCCCTCCGTTCAGTTCGCGTTTTTCCCTTTTCTTTCTTTTTAGCCCACGATTTGCCTTTTATCGCAGGTAACGGGAACGGCGACGGCAACGGTCACGACGGTAGCGGCGGCAACAAAGACAGCAACGGCGGGATGCCTTCGATCAAGGCCCCGATCATCAGCGCCCTCTCCCTCGCCAGCGTCACTGGCGGCGGCGACAACGGCGACAGCGAGAAGCTGAAGGCGGAGAAGCAAAAGTTGGAGATGGAGCGGCAAAAGAACGGTACATTGTCCTCAAAGGCTATGCAAACAGCTATTAAGCAATTGCTTATATTCGCAGCTACCCTCCAACGCAAGCTGGAACAGACGCAGGAGGAGCTGATGCGGACACAGATGCGATACCAGAAGGAAATAGAGAAGTTGGAAAAGGTGAACAAGGAGCTGAAGAAGCAGCTCCTGCTCCGCGGCAACGACGTCCACCAGAAGAAGAAGATCAAGAAGTCCCTGATCGACATGTACTCGGACGTGCTGGACGAGCTCTGCGGCTACGACTCCTCCTACAACACGGCCGACCACCTGCCGCGTGTCGTCGTCGTTGGAGACCAGAGCTCCGGCAAGACCTCCGTCCTGGAGATGGTGGCGCAGGCCAGGATTTTTCCGCGCGGCGCCGGCGAGATGATGACCCGGTCGCCGGTCAAGGTCACGCTCAGCGAGGGACCCTACCATATCGCCCAGTTCACGGACTCGTCCAGGGAGTACGCTCTCACCAGCGAGTCCGATCTGGCCGACCTGCGAAGGGACGTCGAGGCGAGGATGCTGAAGTCGGTGCGATCAGGGCACACGGTGTCCAACGACGTCATATCCATGACCGTCAAGGGGCCCGGACTCCAGAGAATGGTGCTGGTGGACCTGCCCGGAATCATTAGTGTAAGTGTTGTCCTACTGTTCCCCCATACAAACCGATTTTAGATGGATTTTCGCTCCTATATTCAGACGGTAACGGAAGGCATGAATCCCGAGACCAGAGAGGACATCCGCAAACTGGCGCAGAACTACATGTCCAATCCGAACGCCATCATCCTCTGCATCCAGGATGGCTCGGTGGACGCCGAGAGGAGCAACGTTACCGACCTGGTCTCCAGCATGGACCCGAACGGCAAGCGGACGATATTCGTCCTCACCAAAGTCGACCTCGCAGAGAAGAACTTGGCCAATCCCGACAGGATAAGAAAGATCCTCTCCGGCAAGCTGTTTCCAATGAAGGCGCTCGGCTACTTTGCCGTCGTCACGGGCAAGGGCAACAAGGACGACAGCATCGGAGACATCAAGGACTACGAGGAGGACTTCTTCGCCAAGTCAAAGATATTCAAGTAAGCAAATTACGCTGACACTACGTACAAAACGTATTTGTTAAAACGCTGAGTGTTTCAGAGGGGGCATGGTCAACTCGGCCCAAATCACCACCCGCAACCTGAGCTTTGCCGTCTCCGAGTGCTTCTGGAAGATGGTCCGCGACACCGTGGAGCAGCAGGCGGACGCCTTCAAGGCCACCCGTTTCAATCTGGAGACCGAGTGGAAGAACAACTACCCGCGCATCCGCGAGCTCGACCGCGACGAGCTGTTCGAGAAAGCGCGCGGCGAGATCCTCGACGAGGTGATCAACCTCTCGCAGATCAGCCCGCAGTCCTGGGAGGAGGCCATCAGCTCAAAGCTCTGGGAGAAGGTGGCGCCGTACGTGTTCGAGAACATCTACCTCCCTGCGGCGCAGACGAGGGCCGCAGGAGGGGACGGCCAGCGTCCGAGCAGGCAGATCTCCAAGTACAACCAGACGGGCACATTCAACACGACAGTGGACATCAAGCTGCGCCAGTGGGCGGAGAACCAGCTCGGTCGGAAGTGCGTCGAGGCCGGCTGGGAGACGCTCCAGGAGCTCTTCAACCGGCTGATGGAGAAGTCCAAGACCAGCAAAGACCACGACGACATCTTCGACAAGCTGAAGGAGGCGGTGGTGCGCGAGGCGATGGACCGGCACAGCTGGGAGGACAAGGCGGCCGAGATGCTCCGAGTCATCCAGCTCAACACGCTCGAGGACAGGAACGTAACGGACAAGGCGCACTGGGACGGGGCCCTGAGATTCCTCGAGGACTCGCTTCAGGCCAAGATCGCGACTAACGAGGCCAACCTGAGGGAGCAGGTGGGACCGGGCTTCTACGAGCGGTGGTTCCAGTGGCAGTCCAGCTCGAAGGAGCAGCGGGTGAAGGCGGCGACGCGGTCCGAGCTGGAGCGGCTGCTGTCGGCCGAGGCGGACCACAAGTCGCAGCTATCCTACGAGGAGCTGACGACGATCAAGCGCAACTTGCAGACCAGCTCCGGCCTCGAGGTGGACAAGGAGACCATCAGAGAGACGTGGCACCCGGTCTTCCGGAGGCATTTTCTGCGGCGGGCGCTTTCCAGGTGCTACGACTGCCGGCGCGGGTTCTACATGTATAAGCAGGGACTGGAAACAGAGGTAATTCTTGCACATTGACGCATTAAACGTCCAGAGATGATGGAAAGGCCTTTTTCGTTCAGCTCGATTGCAACGACGTGATTCTCTTCTGGCGGATGCAGCAGATGCTCAAGGTGACGGCGAACGCGCTCCGGCAGCAAGTGATGAACCGCGAGGCGCGCAGGCTCGAGAAGGAGATCAAGGACGTGCTGGAGGAGTTCTCGCAGGACCCAGAGATCAAGGAGAAGTACCTCACGGGAAGGAGGGTGCATCTGGCAGAGGAACTGAGTAAGTTTAAACCACTTCATAGGCTGTTCAGAATATTCCTATATAGCGTTATTTTTTAGAGCGCGTCCGACAAATTCAAGAGCGTCTGGAGGAGTTCATCCGGGCGCTGAACTCCGAACGAGAGTGATCCATCGACCAGATGAGAGTTCCGCCGCCGCGAAAAAAATTCTCAACGTTCATTCCGGGTTCTAGTCCATCGTCTGATTTGCAAGCAAGCGCGTGGCCTATTAATTCCTATATGGTGGCGCTGCCTCCGCGACTCCTGCGACCGTTCGATTAACTCTACTGTTTCGTACGCCAGCCTAAGAAGAGCTTTTGCTCCGAATTCATTCTAGTGTCATAATTATGTCGTAATAAAAAGTCATACTTACGAATACGTCTGTCTGCTCCATTGCGTGTGAGTTACCTACGCATGCGTACGCGGACGTATCCACATAATTTGCTTGTTACCGTTTATAACAATTACGCAGGTAATTCCTGGGTTAACATTATGCATGGGCATGCGATATATTAATGACGCGCTGCGTAACATGTATCTCTGATTGCGCCTTGCGTTGAATTCGGTCTTCCACGTCGGCTTCGATCGTGCAAGTCATGCATAGACGTCGACGAGTGCGGAGAGTTGATAACGCGGCGGCGGTACCTAAACTTTCGCCGCAGCCCTCTGTGTCAGCTACCTGCCAGCCACAACTATAACGCTTTGGCCAACATAAGCAAAAGCATTTTAGCTGCCTCGCTCGCACTCTTGACAGACGTCTGTCCCGATTTCCACCGGCCGCACCATGTCCGACATCGACGAGCTCTTCGACATCAAGAACGCCTTCTACACGGGAAACTACTCCCAGTGCATCAAGGAGGCGCAGAAAATCAAGGTAAATAAAGGATTCAATGGGTGTTTCGAGTAAAACTAACTGGATTTTGTTCAGCCTCAATCTCCTGACCAGGGCGTCCTCCGCGACGTCTTCCTCTACCGGTCCTACATCGGCCAGAAGAAGTACGCGCTCGTCGAGGATGAGATCAGGGAGTCGAGCGACGAGCGGGTGCGCCCGGTCAAGACGCTGGCGAAGTACCTCAAGGCTCCCGACGCCAACTCCGCCCTCGTATCTTCCCTCGAGCAGGAGGTCTCCACCGGCAGCCTGGACGCCAACAACCCCACGCTGCTCGTCGTGGTCGCGACCGTCCTCTACGCGGAGGGCAACTACGAGTCGGCGCTTCGCGTGCTCCACGCGTCCGACGAGCTCGAGTGCTTCGCGCTGAGGATCCAGGTCCTCCTCAAGATGGACCGCGTCGACCTGGCGCGCAGGGAGCTGAAGGCGATGCAGGAGCGCGACGACGACGCCACGCTCACGCAGCTGGCCACGGCATGGGTCAACCTGCAGATGGGCGGCGACAAGATCCAGGACGCCTACTACATCTACCAGGAGATGATCGACAAGTTCGGCTCGACGCCGCTGCTCCTCAACGGCCAGGCATCGAGCTTCCTGCAGCAGGGAAAGTTCGAGGAGGCCGAGGCGGCGCTGCAGGAGGCCCTCGACAAGGACTCCACCAACCCGGACACCCTCATCAACCTGATCGTGCTCTCGCAGCTCACCGGGAAGTCCGCCGAGGTCTGCAACCGCTACCTGAACCAGCTGAGGCACGACAACCCCGGCCACCCGTTCGTCAAGACCTACCGCCAGAAGGAGGAGGACTTTGACAGGATGGTCAAGCAGTACGCCATCACGGCCTAATTAAGGCCGTTTATTTAAGTTTGTCGCATTTTAACTATTCTCATGATGATAAAGTTTGTACAGAGTGTGTGTGTGTGTGTGCGACGGTGCATTTCAATCCACGGTCTTTCCGAACGTCTTTGAGCCTCCGACCTTCCTCCCCTTAGTGACAGCTGGTCCGACCTTTGTGAAAGTCGCGGTTCTGGTGCCGACGACCGTCCTCGGCTGGATCGCGTTGATCGGGTCGCCCTTGATGTCAAAGTTGGAGTAGCACCCCTTCCTGGCGCTGCGGACGCCCCTCACGATGCCCCAGTCGTCCAAGTTGTACCTGCTCTTGTAGAAGCTGGGATAGCACTTGAATGTGTTCGACGGCCACACGCACACGGAGAACCCCTGGTAGTCTGGGCGGCTATTTGAGGGTGAGCGATTAAATTAAGCGTCGTATGGAATGGCAGTATGTTTCCCTACTCGTATAAAGTCCAAGGCTTGCACCCGGTGACGATGGCCGAGTTGACCTCGTAGTTAAGGTAGATGTTCGGGTTGTCCGTGTAGTGGTAGTCCTCGCGCCCGGAGAAGTAGTCGTACTCGTACAGGTTCAGCGTGTCGTACTTGTAGCCGTCGGGCGGCCCCACGAAGCGCGCGGAGGACGCGAGGCCGGCGAAGTCGGAGCCGAACCGCTGGCAGTAGTTCTCGCCCCAGCCGACGTAGACGTTGCGCAGGCGGTCGGAGTAGGCGCTGTTGTAGTTGTAGCCGTCGTAGAGAAGCCAGCTAATAATTAAGTTACAGAGTCGTTTAGCCATTCAGAACGCCTAATTAAATATATGCGATCTTACATTCCGTTGATGCAGCAGGACCTGGCCCTGTTGTCGAAGCTGTACTGGTTGAAATAGGGCGTGTAGTCGTGCAATCGGAGCTCGTCGCCGGCAAAGTTGCTGTGCGAGAAGCACCTCAGGAAGGCCTCCACATTGGCGCGTGAAGACGCCGACGTTGAGGGACTGTTGCGGCTATTAAGTACGTATAATATTAGGTCATTAAGTAATACTAATTATAAGGATAATTTTAGTACCTCAATCCCGACAGATATTTTTCTAGCTTTCCAATGCCAGTCGCCGCCTCCTGTGCAGACGTCGCGGCTTCCGCGATTCCCGCAATTAAGATCAGAGCGACCGCCGCCGCCGTCGCAACATTCCTTCCTGCAATACAGCGAGACATACTGAGACTTGTAAATTGCATTAGTACGGCTATATTCCGACACCCGCCGTTACTAGGAGGCATCGAGGGAGGGAATAAGAAACACCTGTATTGCGTTTGCATTGCATCGTATATACTAAGGGGAATTCCGCAATCACAATGCAAATGTAGCGCACGAATATACTGTATAGCTAGCTGCGGTC
>JAAUYK010055073.1_pt1 | contig 11310 bp, 11 predicted proteins | sample 7278021 | NCBI WGS metagenome assembly JAAUYK01 (sample SAMN14350223, study PRJNA611818) | marine sediment metagenome | isolation source: surface marine sediment (1.8m) | place: French Polynesia: Moorea | collected 2018-08
CGGTCGATGAACTGTTCGCAGAGCACCGCATCAGCGACGTGGTGAATAACGCCGCCACGCAGCCGGTCGCCGCGCTCGCGGATATGTCGCTCGACGACTGGCGGGCGATCCATGCCAGCAATCTGGACAGCGCGTTCCTCGTCACGAAGCGAGCGGCCGCCCAGTGGCGCGACGCCGGCGACGGAGGCGCCGTGGTCAATATCGCGTCGATCGAGGCGACGGACCCCGCGGCGGGCCACGCGCACTACGCGACAACCAAGGCAGGCCTCGTCATGTTCACGCGCGCCGCGGCGCTGGAGTACGGCAGCGACGGAATCCGGATCAACGCGGTGTCGCCGGGTCTCATCGATCGCGACGGTCTCGAGGACGACTGGCCGGAAGGTGTGGAGCGCTGGCGGGACCGCGCGCCCCTCGGTCGGCTCGGGGCTCCCAATGACGTCGCCGACGCGGTATTGTTCCTGCTCAGCCCCGCGGCCCGCTGGATATCCGGCGTCAACCTCATCGTCGACGGCGGCATGTCCTCTCAAAACAAGTACTAGCTATGGCCACCAAACACATGAACGCCGCGCCCGGCGCATTCGCCGAGACCGTGCTGATGCCCGGTGATCCGCTGCGCGCGCAATACATCGCGGAGAACTGGTTCGAGGGCGTCGAGCGCGTCACCGACGTACGCAACATGTGGGGCTTCACCGGCACCTACAAAGGCGAGCGCATCTCGGTCATGGCACACGGCATGGGCATTCCGTCCGCGTCGATCTATACGACCGAACTCATCGAGTCCTACGGCGTGAAACGGGTCTTCCGGGTCGGCAGCTGCGGCACGTCGCATCCGGATGTGAAGCTCAGGGATCTGGTCATCGCGATGGGCGCTTCGACCGATTCGAACGTCAACAGGATGCGCTTCGGCGGCTACGATCTGGCCGCGCTCGCGACCTTCGATCTGGTGCGGAAGGCCGTCGCCGCGGCCGAGGCACACGACGTGCGCTACCACGTCGGCAATATCTTCTCCGCCGATCTCTTCTACACGCCCGATCCCGACATGTTCGAGACGATGGCGAAGTACAATATTTACGGCATCGAGATGGAGGCTGCCGGCATCTTCCCGATCGCGGCCGAGCACGGCGCCGAGGCGCTTGCGATCTGCACGGTCAGCGACGACATCCCGAGCGGCGCCGCGCTGACCTCCGACGAGCGCGCGACGACCTTCGACGAAATGATCACTGTCGCCCTCGAGACGGCGATTGCCTGACGAATACCGGACCCATGAGTGTTACAGCTTTCGAGAATTCATCCGGGCTCCCTGACCTGAGCCGCGTGCCGGCCGTCGACTAGGTCGGCGTCAACGAGCGCGTGGCGCGCTTCCAGAGCCGGTCGATCAAGACGACCGCAAAGGCCGAAGCGCTCAGGATGATCCTGTCGATGATCGATCTGACGACGCTCGAAGCTCAGGACACGCCGGGCAAGGTTCGTCAGCTCTGCCAGAAAGCCATACACCTGCACGACGCCGCGGTCTGCGTCTATCCGAACATGGTCGCGGTCGCGAAAGAAGCGCTCGAGGGGCATGACATCAATATCGCGTCGGTGGCAACGGCTTTCCCGAGCGGCATGTCGTCGCTCGACGTCAAGCTGGACGACACGCGCATGGCGGTTGAGGCCGGCGCCAACGAGATCGATATGGTCATCTCGCGGGGCGCGTCCCTCTCCGGCGAGTACGGCTACGTCTGCGACGGTACGCGGAAGGTCGCGAAGACCGTTCAGGAAGTCGCTGCAGACAACATCAAGCGCGTCATCGACCGCCGCGGCATCGACTGGATGTCCGATACCGGTGAGAGCCCCTACCTGATCCGCGAGACGCAGGAAGTCAAAACGACCTGGCACCCGATGGGGACCTGAGAGACTCGACAGTTCCCCGCTGTAGCGACCGTTCCGGTCGCGCGTGCATCCTATGAGCAGTGCACTACCAACTGGCCACGACCGCGGGCCGGTGGGATGACGGCCGCGAAGAACGGCTGCTGCTGAGCTTTCTGCTGGCCGCGGCGATCGTCGCGCTCGCGTTGAGCCTTGTGCGCATGCCGGTGTTGCCGCCTTTCGCGCCGGTCGTCGACCTCGTGGTGCGCTTCGTTCAGCCCGAGGCGAGTCAGCCGGACGAAGGGTCCGCCGAGGAGGAGGTCGCCGAGGAAGCGCCAGCCGCCGAGTCTGAGCGAGAGCGAACCGAGCCCGGTCCCGTCGTACAGACGCCGGAGGCCGTCGTGCCAGCGGCTCCGAATCAGGCGCTCGATCTGGACGCCCTGCGGGAAGGCGCGGTGCAAGAGTACCTCGAGCGCAGGCAGGCTCCGTGGGCGTTCGATCCCCGCGTCGATGCGCTGCGCCGGGAAGGACGCCTGCGCTATCAGCCGCCGACGATCGAGCGGCCGGGACCGATCTGGGAGAACGTCGAGCAAGACCAGCTCGGACGCACGATCCTTCGCCACGGGGACTGCTGGAAGGTGGTGGACGACCCGAATGTCGGCAGCCAGTACCAGTTCCGGGAATTCGGCCAGTACCTGACGATGTGCAGCCGGCAGCCGCGCGGGCCGCAGCAGCTTCCGTGGGTCGAGACCATCCGGGACCGGTATGAGTATCTCAACGGTCCCGTCAGTCCCACGTTCCCGGATGGAGAAGTCCCGGACAGAGAAATGCCCGAACAGTCGCGAGACTGAACGGGCATCTGAATCTTGCGGATGTCTAGCGGCGGATCGTGATCAGGTAGTCGCCCTGGGCCGACTCGCCGTAGCTGTTCGCGATGATCCGGTACGTGCCGTCTTCCGGGATCGTCACGAACAGTTGCGCGTCGAGGCCACCGGCAGAGTCGTCGTCTTCGGCGATCTTCTCGTCGTTCTCGTCGAAGACCATCAGGTAGGCGTCGAAGCTGCCTGACGCCAGCGTGATGTCGAGGCGCTCGCCGGCTTCCGCCTCGATCTCGTGCGCTTCGTACGGCGATCCGTCGGCCATCGTGTCGGAAGCCGCCGTCAGCGCGCCACTGATCAACTGGACGTTGCCGGCCTCGATCTCTGCCGTGATCGAGCGCGTCCGAACCATTAGCGTGTAGTCGCCGGTCGCATTGTCGTCGAAGCTGTTGGCAATGATCTGGTACCGGCCGTCCGTCGGTACCATCATGGTCGCCCGCGCGTTCAGGCCGCCTCCGGAATCGTCGTCCTGTACGAGCGAGTTGCCTTCGGCGTCCCAGATATGCAGATACGCGTCGAAATCCGCCGCCATCATCGTGACGTCGATCTCGTCGCCCGCCTTCAGGTCGACGAAGTGCGCGTAGTACGGAGAGCCGTCTTCAGCCAGTCTCGGGCTGTCGGCGGATAGCGTGCCGGTGAGCTGTTCGACGCTCAAAGCGCCCGCTGCGGAATCGGAGCCGCGCATGATCGTCAGCGTGTAAGCGCCACCTGCGTAGTCGTCGAAGCTCTTGATGATGATCGTGTACGTGCTGTCCTCGGCGACCGGGAGTGTGACCTTGGAGTTGGTGGAGCCACCCGAGTCATCGTCCTCGGCGATTGCGAGCCCGTTCTCGTCCTGAACGACCAGGTACGTGTCGAACTCAGGCGACATCAGGACGATCTCGTAGACTTCCCCGGCGCTGGCGTCGAGCGTCTCCGTCGGATAAGCGAATTCGGAGAACGACTTCGGATCGTTCATATCGAGCTCGCCCCGGTAGATGCCGACGACCTCACCTACCATCTCGCGGCGGATGTGCATCGTGTAGTCGCCGTATTCATCCGCACTGAAGGCGTTCGCTAAGATCGTGTAGCGCCCGGAGGTGGGCACCATCATCGTCAGATGGGCGTTCGTGCCGCCACCGGAGTCGTCGTCTTCGCTGAGCACTTCGTCGTTCGGGTCACGGACCTGGATGTAAGCATCGAAGTCATCGGACATGAGGCGTATGTCGAGTTCCTGACCGGCTTCGAGCGTTATCGAGTGCTCCACGTACGCCGAGTCGTCCTCCATCCTCGGCGACAACTGGGTCAACGTACCCTCGTAGGCTCCGTCCTCGCCGATGGATGCCCCGCCGCCCGTGTCGCAGGCGGTGAGCATCGCGCCGAGCACGAGCGCGGAGAAAATTCGAGTCTTGTCTTGCATGCTTATGCTCCCTGAACCGGTGTCGTCTGGTCCGATGAGTTGGGCGGGAATTCTGTCAGGATGCCGGGCTCGATCCGGGCGCCGATCTGCTGGATCACGTGTGTCGCGACGTAGGTTCCGAGGCGGGCGCATTCGGCCAGCGGCCAGGCATTCGCCCAGCCGTACAGGAACCCGGCGCAGTAGGCGTCGCCGGCACCGGTGGTGTCGACGACCTGGTCGACCGGTGTCGCAGCCTGCTCGTGGTAGGTCGCGCGGTGCACGATGACCGAGCCTTTCTCGGATCGCGTCGTGACGAACAGATTGTCTCTTTCGAGAAGGATCGGCAGCGTCTCCCCGAACGAAGCCGTCTCGAACAGCGCGTTCACCTCGTCCTCGTCCGCGACGACGATGTCGACGCCGTCATCCACCGCGTCCATAAAGGCCTGCCTGTGCCTGTCGACGCAGAAGGAATCGGAAAGCGACAGCGCAACGGCGGTGCCGTTCGTCTGCGCAATGTCCATCGCCTTCCTGGCCAGCGCCGGACCCTCCGCGAGATCCCAGACGTAGCCTTCGAGGAGAACGACCTTGGGACTGCCTATCGTCTCTTCGCTGACGTGCGCGACACCCAGTTCCGTACAGGAACCGAGGTAGGTGTTCATCGTTCGCTGCCCGTCGGGGGTGATCAGGATGTAGCTGCGCGCGGTCTCGGCGCCGTTAGCAGCCGGGGCGAGGCGGATGTCGACGCCCAGAGAACGCATGTCGTGATTGAAGATCTCGCCGAGCTGGTCGTCGCGAACGTGCCCGATGTACGCCGCACTGCCGCCGAGCGTCGCGAAGCCCGCGATCGTGTTGGCAACCGAGCCGCCCGACATCTCCGTCGCCGGACCCATCTGATCGTAGATCTCGCGGGCGCGAGCCTCGTCGATGAGATTCATCGCGCCCGGCACGGCGCCGATCGCCTCGATGAAGTCTGGTTGCACGTGCGCGAGGATGTCGACAATCGCGTTGCTGATGCCGAGGATCTGACTGTCGTTAGCCATCGAGTGAAAAAAGGCCCTGCCAAAAACGGCGCTAAGCCTAACACTTGTAGGCAAGGCAATGTGGGATGCGGTACTCTGTTTTCAGCGTCCCGCTGAGAATAACGTCACAAACGGGGGAACGGGCGATGCGAAAATCCGGCGGACTTGCTATTCCGCTGACGATCATCATCGCGTACTACGCGTTCTGGACCGGTCTCACGATCTTCCTGATGGTCCGGTTTCCGGGGATGAGAAACTTCCTGCCCTTCGGTGGCGTCGAGGATCTGGCGGCGTCGAACCTCAGCGGCTTCGAGCCCGTCTACACGCACGTCGAACGCTCGATCCTGTCGCCGAACGGTCCCCTGCAACTACTGATCGCGAGCATCGGCGCCGTGATCCTCGCCGTGCCGATCTCGTGGGTGTATTTCATCACCAGCCGGCAGAGCCGCATCGGTCAGTCATTCCTGCAGACGATCATGATCCTGCCAGTCGTCGTGACGGGAATCTCGATGATCGTACTCAACAGTCTCGCACTCGCGTTCAGCCTCGCCGGTATCGTTGCGGCGGTTCGTTTCCGCTTCACGCTCAATCAGCCGTCCGACGCGATGTACATCTTCGTGACGATCGGCATCGGACTCGGTTCGGGTATCGGCGCGCTCGGCGTCGCCGGCGTCATCTCCTTCGTATTCGTGCTGACGACGCTGTTCATCTGGCGGCTCGAATACGGCAAGACGCTATCCGGGCCGTTCCTGACGATGCTGACGCGACGCGACCCCGACGAGGACGATTACTAGGGTCACTCGAGGTGATCTGGATCGGGAGGACATACGCTGGAATCTGAGCCGACAACCTCGCGTCGCAGCCTGCTGCTCGTGCACGGCCGCGACTTCAAACCTGCCCATGATGCGCATCGGTCGATCTGCGCGGAGGCGCTACGCGCCGGTATCCAGCGCGACTTTCCCGACCTCTTGACACGTTTCGATGCGTGCAACGTGGAGCTTGCCTACTACGGTGACCTGACCAACAAGCTGTTGCTCGATGCCGGCAGTCACTACGACGAGAATCTCGACATCGGCGACCGGCGGAACGCGCTGTCCGAGCTCGAGCGCATCCCGGCCCGCAAGGGATTCGGTATCCGTGAGTACGATCGCCTGCCGGGCAAGACCGCGCGCAAGGAAGCGCTTGCGGACATCCTGGTGCCCGTGCTGGGCAGCGTTGGTCTCTGGATGTGGCTATGCCGCCGGTTGTCGCGCGATTTCGCGGAGTACTTGGACGGAGGCTCCGACTACGCGGATGCGGTGCGTGAGCGACTTCGTACGCGTCTGGTCCGTCTGCTGGACAACGGCGAGCAGGTTGCGCTCGTGTCGCACGGCACCGGTGTCGCCGTCACGTGGGACGTTCTCTGGCAGCTATCGCACGACCCGGACTACGCGGAGCGTTACCGCAACAGCAAGATCGACCTGTGGATCACGCTCGGCGCGCCGCTCGGCGATCGGAACGTGCGGCGACGTCTCGCGGGCGCCGATCAAACGTCAACAGATCGCTATCCGACGAATGTCATCGCGTGGCACAACGTTTCCGCTGAAGACGACTACACCTGTCACGACAAGACTCTGGCGGACGATCTCAGCCGGATGATGCGGGAGCGCATCGTCAGCAAGGTGACGGACTACAAGATCTACAATCAGGCGGTCCGCTATGGGCGATCGAATCCCCACAGCTCGATCGGCTACCTGATCCACCCTCGAGTGTCGAAGATACTTGCCGACTGGATGTCGGACTGAAAAAGCCCTATGCGCTGATCCTGTCTGGCGGGGTTAGATGCAGGCATCGACGAGCCGCCGCTGCACGGAACGCGGATCGTCGATCGTCTTGAAGAACGAATCGAGATATCTCGTCATGCTGCGCCGGTTCCTGTCGGTAAGAGCCGATTCTTCTGCTATCAACGCGAAGAGCGCCTCCCGGGAGTCCTGGAAATGTTCGATCGTCGCGGGCAGTTGCTCGATGAAGCGGCAGCGGCCGCGATACAGGCGCTGGCGGACGTCGCGCAGCCGGAACCTTGGGTTCGGTGAGGCGTAGGGCGCGTTGATCATTCCGGACATGTCGAAATCGTAGGGAACCGAATACACGGCACCGCCCTCGATCGCGAACGGGTGGGTGTTGTGGCAGCAGCTCTTGCCCTCGAATGCCGCGATCGGCGAGAAATCGGTGTTGCCGATCATGTACTGGAAGACGGACGTAAGACTGGTGAACGCCGGATCCAGTTCATCGAGCGACGAGCCTTCGATTTCCAGCGGCTCGAGGCCAGTGCGGTTGTCAAAGCGGTCCTTGTGTTCGATCACGAAGGCCCATGTCAGGCGGTCGTCGCGACTGTCCTCGGTATCCTGGTATGTGATCCTCAACAAGCGGACGCGATAACTGATGTCGGTGAGCACGTTCAGCAGTCGGTAGGTGAGGTACTCGCGTACGAGCACTTGTTCGTATTGGACCGAACGATCGCGGCAGTGAGTGACCAGCTTGAGCTTGTCCTGATTGTCGAACAGCGTGCCCTCGACTTCCGAACCGCGGAAGTCCAGCCTGATCGGTGCAAAGGGACAGGTACTGGGGTCGCGGCGGAAATTGCCACGCGTGCGCAGCTGAATGGAAACCTCAACCGGTGTTCCATCCGGTTCGGTCCAGCGTGCCGTACCCTCCAGTTCTTCCTCTTCGGGCCGCTCGCGCATCAGTGTCGTGAAGGGTCCGGAAATCGTGATCTCGATCGGCTCGTGACTCTGGAACAGCGGGTCCGGCTCGGCAGGCGTCGCCGCAACGCCGACGCTTGCAAGCAGCGGGCAGAAAACGAGACACAAAGCGAGTGTTGACTGCATGATGCTCCTTGTATTCGCGAAAGAGAATCGTTACCGGATAGATTAGCGCAAATTGCCGCATGCGGGGCCAGTCACTACACTGGTCCCATGTTTCTCGATCGCATTGTGGCGCTCTCTTCCTTCGCGCTGACACTATTCCTTTCCGCCTCCGTCGCGTGTGCCTCACAGTGGCGCTTCGAAGACGTCGACCGCGTGGTTGCGATGTCCGACATCCACGGCGCCTACGACGCGATGACGGCAACCCTCGCCAATGCCGGGGTCATCGACTCCGAGGGGCAGTGGTCCGGCGGCAGCACCCACCTCGTCATTACCGGCGATCTCCTCGACAGGGGGCCGGACTCGCGGCGCATCATGGATTTCCTGATGCGGATCGAGTCCGAGGCGGAAGCGGCGGGCGGCAGATTCCACATGCTCCTCGGGAACCACGAGGTGATGAATCTCGTCGGAGATCTCCGCTACGTCTCGCTCGCAGAGTACGCGGCCTTCACCGACGCTGAAGACGCGGAAACGCGAGAGCGGTGGTATCAGCGCTACGTCGAGCGCGCCGGTGGCGGCGAAGAGATCGACGACGTCCAGTTGCGGGAGCGCTTCGACGAAAGCCACCCGCCCGGTTTTTTCGCGCATCGCGAAGCTTTCTCTGCCGACGGCGTATACGGTGAGTGGCTGCTCGGGAAACCGGTGGTCGTGGTGATCAACGACACCGCCTTCGCGCACGGCGGCCTGTCACCGCTCATCGCCGAGATGGGGCTGGACGGCGTCAACGAAACGCTGATCAGCGACCTCAATCGCTACGTCCGATTGTTCGAGAAGCTCCAGCAGGACGGGGTGCTGCTGCCGGGCGACAACTTCTACGATCATGAATCGATCTCGAGCGCTTTCGTGCCCGGGCTGGACACGCTACCGGAGACGATGTCGGCGATCGACGGCATCCGGGTGCTGAGGGAGTCAGGTCTGCACGCGCTCGACGGTCCGCTCTGGTATCGCGGTAACGTCTACTGCGGGCCCCTAACCGAGAGCGGCAGGCTCGGTGGAGCGCTTGCCGCGGTCGGTGCCGAGCGTGTCGTGATCGGACATACGCCTACGCCCAACCGGCGCGTCCTGAGTCGGCTCGACGGTCGCGTCCTCGAAGTCGATACCGGGATGCTTAGCACTTACTACCAGGGTCGCGGTCACGCGCTCGTGCTCGAAGGCGACAACACCGCCGTCGTCTCGGAATCGAGCACCGAGCCAACGGCGCCGATGCCGCACCCGCGCCGCGTCGGCTCAAGGCCGCCCCCGGGCATCTCGACTGAGAATCTCGAACGCCTGCTCGAGACAGGAGACGTCAGCGAGATTACGGTCGATGCGGCTGACCGCGAAATCGTCACCGTCAGCGACGGCATGGTCAGCGTCAATGCGATATTTGCGAGGCGTGCAGGCCGCGACTTCTATCCGGACGTCGCCGCCTATCGTCTCGACCGGATGCTGAAGCTCGACGCGGTCCCCGTGGCCGTTGTGCGGGAAGTAGATGGTGTCGACGGCTCGCTGCAGTTCCTGCCGACCCGCTGGATCGACGAGCAGCAACGCGCCGACGCTGGCCGCGGTGGCTCTGCTCCGTGTCCGCTCGATATCCAGTGGGTGGGGATGTATACCTTCGACGCGCTGATCTATAACGAAGGCCGTACGCGACCCCGGACGCTGTACAGCACCGACGCGTGGCAGCTGATCCTGATCGGCCATGACAAGGCGTTCTCGACGCGCCGAGGCCGGCCGCGGCATCTTGAGCGGGTGCCGATCCAACCTGACGAATCCTGGCGCGCGGCGCTGTCGGAACTAACCGAGGAGCGGCTGGAAGCCGAACTCGGTGACGTACTCGATACGAGACGCCGTCGGGCGCTCCTGACGCGCCGGGACGAAATGCTCGGCCTCTAGCGCCGGACCGTGTTATCCGTCGCCGAGGATGGCGATGCACTCGATCTCGACGCGCGCACCGAGTGCGAGTCCGCTGACCCCCATAGCGCTGCGCGCGGGCTTGTTGTCGAAATAGCCGACGTAGACTTCGTTCATCGCCGCCCACTCGCCGATGTCCGCAAGGAAAACGGTGCACTTCACGACGTCGTCCATCGATGAGCCGAAGGATTCGAGCGTCGCCTTGATGTTCTCCATCGTCTGCCGTGTCTCACCCTGGATGCCGCCTTCGGCAAGCTCCATCGTACCCGGCAGGTTGCCGAGCGCGCCCGACAGATAGAGTGTGTCGTCGACCCGGACCGCGGCGGAGAAAGGCAGGTTCAGGTCTTCGGTGCCCGGTGTGGCCAGGTACTCCACCTGCGTGTCCTGAGTGACTTCGATCTCGCAGCCTGCGAGCAGTGTCGCCAGGCCGAGCAGCGCCAGTCGTTTCATCGTTCTCCTCCCCGGTCATCGTCGGCGGCTGATTGTGCCGGATAGTGTTCGCCCCTCGGCCGTGCCTGGAAAACTTCCTTGAGACAACTGCTTAGGGCCTTTCAAAGAAGCCGACGTTTTGCTTCTTGATTCAAAACTAGCACGTATAATCACAGATTGTGGCAGCAAGGCAGGAATGCATGGGTCGACTGACGACACACGTTCTGGATACCGCGAACGGAGTTCCCGCGGCCGGTATCGCCGTCAGAGCGTACCGGATTGGAAACGATCGGCAGCTCGTCGCTAGTGCGGTCACGAACGCGGACGGCCGTACCGACGAACCGCTGCTCGCCGACGACGCATTCACTGACGGAGAGTATGAGCTCGAGTTCGAGGTCGGCCCGTACTTCGAAGCCCGCGGCGCCGCGCCGGACACGACGCCGTTCCTGCGGACTGTCGTCATCCGAGTGTGCGTCGACGCGGACCAGCACTACCACGTGCCGTTGCTGACCTCCCCGTGGAGCTACTCGACGTATCGGGGCAGCTGATGTCGGCTGATTCCCAATCCCGGCGACGAGACACGATCCGCTTCGTGCTCGATGGCGAGGTGCACGAACTGCGCGACGTCGATCCGACGAGAACCGTGCTGCAGTATCTCCGCGAGGATCTGCGCCGCACCGGCACGAAGGAAGGCTGCGCGGAGGGCGACTGCGGCGCGTGCACAGTCGCGCTCGCGGAACTGAACAGAGATGCAGACGATCTCGAGGTAAGGGCGGTCAATGCCTGCATCCAGTTCCTGCCGACGCTCGACGGCAAGGAACTCATCACCGTCGAGTCGCTCGCCGACGGCGACCTGCACCCGGTGCAACGCGCGTTGGTCGACGAGCACGCCTCGCAGTGCGGCTTCTGCACGCCGGGTTTCGTGATGTCGCTATTCGCGCTCTACAAGACGAACCCGGACC
>JAAUYK010229300.1_pt1 | contig 11309 bp, 10 predicted proteins | sample 7278021 | NCBI WGS metagenome assembly JAAUYK01 (sample SAMN14350223, study PRJNA611818) | marine sediment metagenome | isolation source: surface marine sediment (1.8m) | place: French Polynesia: Moorea | collected 2018-08
GCGGCAGATCGCGAGATCTGCCGCCCCTTTTGTTTATTGGCAACGCGCATTCGGGCCAGAGGGACACTTGTATGGGATCGAAGACACCGCTTTACGACAAGCACGTCGAGGCCGGCGCGCGAATCGTCGATTTCGGCGGCTGGGACATGCCGCTGAACTACGGGTCGCAGAAAGAGGAGCACCATGCCGTGCGGCAGCGGGCCGGCATGTTCGACGTGTCTCACATGACGATCGTCGACCTCAAAGGTGAGCGCGTCCGCGATTTCCTGCGCTACCTCGTCGCCAACGACGTCGCCAAGCTGCAGGATGCCGGCAAGGCGCTGTACACGAGCATGCTTAACGAAGACGGCGGCGTCATCGACGACCTGATCATCTATTTCATGTCCGAGTCCTGGTTCCGGTTGGTGGTCAACGCCGCGACCCGCGAAAAGGACCTCGCGTGGATTCGCCAGCAGGCAGAACCGTTCGAGGTCAGCGTCAGCGAGCGGGCCGAACTCGCCATGATCGCCGTGCAGGGCCCTGAGGCCCGGGAACTGGCCGCGCCCTGTATTGATGCCGACTACCGCGACGCCGCGTTGGCGCTGAAGCCATTCTTCGGCATGGAGGCGGGCGACATGTTCGTCGCGCGCACCGGCTACACGGGCGAGGACGGCTTCGAGATGGTCATGCCTGCCGCGCAGGCGCCCTCGACCTGGGATCGCCTGTTGGCGGCGGGCGTTGCGCCCTGTGGTCTTGCCGCGCGCGACACGCTGCGCCTGGAGGCGGCCATGAACCTGTACGGCTCCGACATGGACGAGACCGTGTCACCGCTGGAGGCCGGGCTCGGCTGGACCGTGGCGTGGGAGCCAGCGGATCGGGAGTTTATTGGCCGGCAGTCGCTCGAGGCCAAGCGCGCGGACGAGAATCGGATGCGCTTCGTTGGCCTGCTGCTCGAGGACAAAGGCGTACTGCGTAATCATCAGCGGGTGGTCGTCGATGGCGTCGGCGATGGTGAGATTACGAGTGGCGGCTTTTCGCCGACCATCGGTCGTTCGATCGCGCTCGCCCGCGTACCGGCCGGAGAATACGACCGTGCCCAGGTCGAGGTGCGCGGCAAACTGCTTAGCGTGCGCATTGTGAAAACCCCGTTCGTTCGCAACGGCGAAGTAAGAATAGACGTATAAGAGCGGCTGCGGCCGCGATAAGGGAGAGCAACAAATGAGTGAACTACCCGGAGATCTGCTTTACACCAAGGAGCACGAGTGGTTGCGTCGCGAGGACGACGGCACGGTATCGATCGGCGTAACGGACCATGCGCAGGCCGCGCTGGGCGACCTCGTCTACGTTGAATTACCGGAGATCGGTCAGGACGTCGAAGAGGGCGGCGACATGGCCGTCGTGGAGTCGGTCAAGGCCGCGTCGGACGTTTATGCCCCGATCGCGGGTACCGTCGCTGCCGTGAACGAAGAACTGGCGGACACGCCGGAAACGATCAACGCGGACCCGTACGGTGAGGGTTGGATCGTGAAGCTGCAGCCGAGCGGTGACATCGACGAGGGCGCCCTGATGACCCCCGATGCCTACCAGGAACTGCTGGACGAAGAAGAAGCCTGAGGTTAGCAATGCCTTTTATTCCCCATACTGAAGACGACACGCGCGAGATGCTCGAGACGATCGGCGCGGAGAGTCTCGACGACCTGTTTGACGAGATTCCGAAGGACCTGATCATCGACTCGCTCGATGGTGTGCCCGAGGCGATGAGCGAGATGGCGATCACTCGGCTGATGCGCGAACGCGCGCGGCAGGATGGCGCGCCACTGTGCTTTATCGGCGCCGGCGCCTACGAGCACCACATCCCGCAAGCCGTCTGGGACATCGCAACCCGAGGCGAATATTACAGCGCCTACACGCCTTACCAGGCCGAGGCGAGCCAGGGAACGCTGCAGACCATCTACGAGTACCAGACGATGATCACCGAGCTCACCGGGCTCGACGTGAGCAACGCATCGCTGTACGACGGCGCCTCGGCGCTCGCCGAAGCTGCGCTGATGGCGGTACGCAGCAACCGCAAAGTCAAAACGGGCCGCATCCTGCTGGCGCCGGGCGTGAACCCGACCTACGAAAAGGTGGCGACCGCGATTACGCATACACAGGGCATCACGTTCGAGCGGCTGCCGATGGATCCGGCGACAGGCAATGCCACGGCTGACCTTCCCGACGGAGATGCACCGGTCGCGGTTGCGATCCAGCAGCCGTCATTCCCGGGCACGTTCGAAGACGTGGACCGGCTGACCGACTGGGCCCATGCGCAGGGCGCGCTCGTCATCGCGATCATCAACCCGACGTCGCTCGCGTTGATCAATCCGCCGGGACAATGGGGCAGCGAAGGCGCCGACATCGCCATCGGCGAAGGCCAGCCGCTGGGCGTGCCGCTATCTTCGGGCGGCCCGTATTTCGGCATCATGACCTGCAAGCAGAAACTGGTCAGGCAGATGCCGGGCCGCATCATCGGCCGCACGACCGACCTGGACGGCAACACGGGTTTTGCACTGACCCTGCAGGCGCGTGAGCAGCACATCCGGCGCTCGAAGGCGACCTCGAACATCTGCACCAACCAGGGGCTGATGGTCACGGCCGCGACAATCTACATGGCGCTGGTCGGTTTCCATGGCCTGCGTTCGGTGGCGACACGCTCGCACCAGAACACGACGCGCCTGGTCGACGGGCTCACGGGCATCGACGGCGTCGACCGGCTGTTCGACGGGCCGTATTTCCATGAAGTGGCGCTCAAGCTCGATCGCCCGGTTGCCCCGGTATTGGAAGCACTGGCCGCTCAGGGCGTTCTCGGCGGCTATGACCTGTCATCGAGCTACCCGGACGTCGGTCACGCGCTGCTCGTCTGCGCGACCGAGACCAAGACCGATGAGGACATTGCTGCCTACGTGACAGCGATGGCCGACGTGATGGGCGCCGCGGCGCGGAAGTCGGCCTAACGATGGCGACGGTCAGGTACGAAGACAGCGTCTGGCGCACGTTCGGCGAACTGCCGGCCGTGGGTTCGCGCGCGCCCGACGTATCGCTCGTCAACACGAAGCTGCAGGACGTGACGCTGGCCAACTTCATGGACAAGCGCAAGGTGTTCAACATCTTCGTGAGCATTGACCGGCCGATATGCGCCAAGTCCGTTATCGAGTTCGATCGCTATGGCGAGGGCCACGATGATGTCGCAATGCTCGCGGTGTCGTACGACCTGCCGTTCGCACACAGGCGTTTCCAGCAAGAGCACGATCTGCACAACATGATCGGGCTGTCGGCGATCAGGCACGCGGGGTTCGGCGAGAACTACGGCGTGCAGATCATCGAAGGACCGCTCGCCGGCATGTTTGCGCGGGCCATTGTCGTTCTCGACGAGAACAACACGGTCGTGCACCGGGAGCACATCGAAGACATTACGAACGAGCCGGACTACGGTGCGGCACTCAGGGCGCTGGGCATCAGCGTCAATGGAGACCAGTAACACTATGAGTACCCTGATATTCGAAAAGTCGCGCAAGGGCCGTCGCGCATTTGCACAGGCTCCGCTGAACCCCTCCGACACATCGATCCCGGAGAGCTTCCTGCGCGCGGACGAGCCGATGCTGCCGGAAGCGTCGGAGCTGCAGGTCGTGCGCCATTACACTCGCCTGTCGCAGAAAAACTTCGCCATCGACACCCAGTTCTACCCGTTGGGCTCGTGCACGATGAAATACAATCCGCGCGCCTGCAACTCGCTGGCTCTGTTGCCGGGCTTCACGGGCCGCCATCCGCTGGGACCCGTCAGCCACGGGCAGGGCTTCCTCAAGTGCATGTGGGAACTGCAGGAAATGCTCAAGGAAGTGACGGGGATGGTCGGCGTCTCTCTGACGCCAATGGCCGGCGCCCAGGGCGAGCTGGCCGGCGTCGCGATGATCCGCGCCTACCACGAGGAGCACGGGCACCCGGAGCGCGATGAGATCATCGTCCCCGACGCCGCGCACGGCACCAACCCGGCAACCGCGACGATGCTCGGCTGCAAGGCCGTCGAAGTGCCGACCGGACCGGACGGTGACGTCGAGCTCGAGGCGTTGAAGGGCGTTGTCGGGCCAAACACGGCGGGCATCATGCTGACCAACCCGTCGACGCTCGGCGTGTTCGAGCGCGACATCATCGAGGTCGAACGGGTCGTCAAGGATGCCGGCGGCCTGCTGTACTACGACGGCGCCAATCTCAATGCCATTTGCGGCATGGTGCGCCCGGGCGACATGGGCTTCGATGTGATCCACATGAACCTGCACAAGACCTTTTCGACGCCGCATGGCGGTGGCGGGCCGGGGTCCGGCGCAATTGGCGTGGGCGAGCGCCTGTTGCCCTACATGCCGATCCCGATCGTGACGAAGACCGAGAAGGACGGCAGGGAATGGTACGACTGGGTGGCCGAGGACGATATGCCGCATTCAATTGGTCGGCTGTCGGGTTTCATGGGCAATGCAGGCGTACTGCTGCGCGCGTATGTCTACATGCGCATGGTGGGTCGCGACGGCATGCGGCGTCTGGCCGAGTACGCCACGCTCAACGCCAACTACCTGCAGGCGCGGCTGCGCGATGCGGGCTTCGAACTCGCGTTCCCGAACCGCCGGGCCAGTCACGAGTTCATCGTGACGCTCAAGCACGAAGCCAAGGAACTCAACCTGACCGCGATGGATGTCGCCAAGGCCCTGCTGGACCGCAATTACCATGCACCGACGACCTACTTCCCGCTGCTCGTTCCGGAATGCCTGTTGATCGAGCCGACCGAGACCGAGAGCAAGGAGACGCTCGACAACTTCGTCGATGCGATGGTTGCGATCGCCACCGAGGCGCGCGAGGGCCAGAGCTTCAAGGAAGCGCCGTACACGACGCCGGTGCGCCGCCTCGACGACGTCAAGGCCGCACGCGAGCTCGACGTCAGGTACCAGCCCGAATAAAGCTCGTCATTGCGAGGAGACGCAGTCCATACAGCAATCTGTGGATTGCTTCGCTTCGCTGACCATGACGAGTGTGTTCAAATAGGGAACCGTTCCGCCCCTGGCGGGTCCAGTAACCCTATGACAAAGATCAGAATATTTGCCGCGCTGGCCGTGGCCCTGGCGGCGGTGCCGGCGTATGCCGCCGAGGACTCGGCCTGGGCCGCTACGCTCGAGCGCATTTCATCCGGCGTCGTGTCGATTCGCGTGGACAGCACGCGCGCATTCGATACCGAATGGAATTCGTCCAGCCAGGCGACCGGCTTCGTGGTCGACGCCGAGCGCGGCCTCATCCTCACCAACCGTCACGTCGTCACGCCGGGTCCCGTCGTGGCCGAGGCGGTGTTTCGCAACAACGAGGAAGTCCGCCTGACACCCGTCTACCGGGATCCGGTCCATGATTTCGGTTTCTTCCGCTACGACCCGTCGGAGCTGCATTACATCGAGCCCGCCGTGCTGCCGCTGGTGCCCGACGGCGCCGGCATCGGTCGCGAGATTCGCGTCATCGGCAACGATGCGGGCGAGCAGCTGTCGATCCTGGCCGGCACGATCGCGCGCCTCGACCGCAAAGCCCCGGAATACGGCCGTGGCAAGTACAACGACTTCAATACGTTCTACCTGCAGGCGGCTTCGGGCACGTCGGGCGGCTCGTCCGGCTCGCCGGTCGTCAACATCGAGGGCGAGGTGGTCGCGCTCAATGCCGGCGCCAATAATTCGGCCGCCAGCAGCTTCTTTCTACCGCTCGATCGTGTCCACCGTGCGCTGCAGCTGATCCAGGAAGGCGAGGTTGTTAGTCGCGGCACGCTGCAGACAACGTTCGAACTCAAGCCTTATGACGAACTCAAGCGCCTCGGGCTGACCGAGGCATCCGAGCACGAGGCGCGCACAGCAGATCCCGAACACACGGGCATGCTCGTTGTGGACCGGGTCATTCCCGACTCGCCGGCGGCCGGCAAGCTGGCATCCGGCGATATCCTGATCCGGGTCGGTGGTGAGCTCGTGACCGAGTTCGTGCCGCTGGCGGCAATCCTCGACGATCATGTCGGCGAGACGATCGCGATCGAACTGGAACGCGGTGGCCGGACCATCGTAGAGAATGTTGAGGTCACCGACCTGCACGCCATCACGCCGAGCGAATTCCTCGAATTTGGCGACGCCATTGTGAACAACCTGTCCTACCAGCAGGCGCGTCATTACAACCGCGCGCCGACCGGTGTTTACGTGGCCAATCCGGGCTACATTCTGTCCAAGGCTGCGATCCCGCGCGGCGCCGTCATCATCGAGTTCGGCGGTGATCCGATCAGCAACATCGACGACTTCGAGGCCGCGCTGGCGACCCTGGCGGATGGTGAGCGCGAACAGCTGCGCTACGTGACCATGGACAATCCGCAAAACACGATCGTGCGCTCGCTCGAGATGGACCGGGTCTGGTTTCCTGCGCGGCGCTGCTCGCGCGATGATGCGACGGGCGTCTGGCCCTGTCGTGACCTGACCGCAGGCCCCGAGCCAGCGCCGCCCAAGGTAGGGCACACCGAGCTCAAAAAGTACGACGATCCGCGCGTCAAGGCGATTGCACCGTCGCTGGTCGTCGTCACGTTCGACCTGCCGTACACGCTGTCGGGTGTGGCGGAGCGTCACTACTATGGCACCGGCCTCATCGTCGACAAAGAGCGCGGCCTGGTTGTCGTCGACCGCAACACGGTGCCCATCGCCATCGGCGACGTGACAGTGACGTTTGCCGGATCGCTCGAAGTCAAAGCGAAGATCGAGCAGCTGCACCCGTTGCACAACCTCGCGATCATTTCCTACGACCCGTCGCTGATCAATGACACGGCCGTCGAGGCAGCCAGGTTCAATCCCGAGCCGCTGGCGCCGGGCGATGACGTCTGGGTGGTCGGCATACGCGGCGACCACCAGCTCGTGCACCAGCGCAGCACGGTGTCCCAGGTGGGCCCGCTGACGTTACCGTTGTCGCGCACGCTGCGCTTCCGGGATTCGAATCTCGAGGCGATCAGCCTCGTGAACGCGCCGACCGAGTACGACGGCGTGCTGGTCGACAAGCGTGGCCGCGTTATGGCCATGTGGTCGAGTTTCGCGGTGCAGTCAGGCAATGAGAGCTCGCAGGTAAATCGCGGTGTCGGCGCTGACCTCGTCGCGGAGTTCGTGGACATCGTTCGCGAGGGCCGGCCGTTCTTCTCGCTGGAGGCCGAATTCGTCTATTCGCCGCTGTTCGCCGCCCGCAACATGGGCGTGGACGAAGACTGGCTGGAGCGGCTCGAGGCCGACAACCCGGTCAATCGCCGCGCGCTGAGTATTACCCGGCTCGTGGCCGGCACCGACGCTGCAGAAAATCTGCGTAACGGCGACATGGTGCTGGCAGTCGATGGCCAGGTCGTCACCACGTTCCGTGGTCTCGAGAAAGCCGTGCAGAAGCCGGCCGTTACCGTCACTGTCTGGCGTAACGGCGAGGCCATCGACGTGGAAATCGAGACCGCCGTGCTGGACGGCCGCGGCATCGACAGAGCCGTCTCCTGGGCAGGCGCGCTGATCCAGGACCCGCACCGGCCGATGGCCGCCCAGCGCGGTATCGAACCCTACGGTGTGTACGTCGCCTTCTTTAGTTACGGGTCGCCGGCGACGCGCTACGGACTCTGGGCGGGACGGCGCGTTGTAGAGGTTGACGATACGCCAACCCCCGATCTCGATGCGTTCGTCGAGGTCGTGTCGGCGAAGCAGGACCGCGAATCCGTGCGACTGAAAACCGTGACATGGAACGAAGTGGTTGAAGTCATAACGCTCAAACTCGACAACCAGTACTGGCCGGCCTACGAGATCCGGCGAACCGACGATGGCTGGCGGCGAACGAATATCGGTTCTTAGGGCAGCCGCCCTCGGACTGTTGGCGCTGCTGGTCGGCGGGCTCGCCAGTGCGGACGAACTGTACAAGTACCGCGGAGACGACGGCGAGTGGATTTACGCCGACCGGCCGCCCGACCACGAGACCCTCGTCGAGGTTCGCGACCTCGAAGGCGAAGACGCTGAGGTCGGCATTGAGGTTACCTACGAGTTCCGTGGCCGCACGGTCGAACTCATTGCCACAAACCCGTCCTACGTACCGATCGAACTGACGATCGAATTTCGGACGATCCGGGGCATCCAGTTTCCCCACCCCGACGACGACTTGCGCTGGATCGTGCAGCCGCGCAGCGATACGGTGCTGATGGCGCTCGACTTGCTCGAGAACGCAACCACGCCGTTCCTCGAGTTCGAATACCGGTATCTCGCCGGTGACCCCGACGCCGTTCATCGGCCGCAGCAGCCTTACCGGCCCCCGTTCGCGGCAGCCACCAATCACCCGATCACCCAGGCGTTTCCACAGGTGGCAACGCACACGACCCGCGACAGCCAGTTTGCTGTCGACATCGCCATGCCGATCGGCACCGATATCATGGCGGCCCGCGCTGGCATTGTTTTCGATGTCGCGGCGAGCAACTTCAGCGGCGGTCTCGATCCCGCGCGCGACGGGCCGAACGCCAACGTCGTGCGGATCCTGCACGACGATGGCACCTATGCGATCTACGCGCACCTCAATACGAACTCAATCCGCGTGCGTCCCGGCGATCGGGTTCGGCGCGGTCAATACATCGCGGACTCCGGCAATACGGGTTTCTCGAGTGGGCCGCACCTGCATTTCGCGGTCGTCCGCAACGTGGGTATGACGATCGAGTCGTTGCCTGTCGTTTTCGAGGGCAATAACGCGGAATTGATTGTGCCCGCTACTGGTGCTGACCTGACCGCCTACTAAGACCGATTTTTGTTCCTGGTTCCGTCTAAGCAAGCGCAACGGACGGGAGACAACCATGAACAGAAAAAACACCCTTGTGACCACAGCGCTGGCAACGGCGATCGGCCTTCTGGTCGGCGGCAGCGCGACCGCTACGGAGCCGTGCGGCGACTTCGGCGAGTGCAAAGTGCTCGTCGAGATCAACTCGTCGGATGGGGACATCGGTTTCCATTTCCTGATGGACGGTGACGAACTCCGGCGCGCTTATCTTTTCAACCCGGACCACCGCAAGATCTTTGCGTATACGACTCGCCGCGAACTTCGTGAGCAGTTCCTGACCGAGACGTTTGCAGAAAGCGCGGAGCCGCTGTGCTTCGATCCAACGACCGATGACGATGAGGAAAACGATGACGAAGACTTCGTCACGCTAACCGACTTCCTTGATCGCTGGGACGCCGGCACTTACAGGTTTTTCGGCATCGGCGCTGACTGGGAGCTGTCCTACGGCGCATCCGAACTGACCTTTAACCTGCCTGCCGCACCGGCCGAAGTCGAACTGGAGTTCGAGATCGAGGACGGCGATCTCGAAGCTGACGTTACGTGGATGCCCGGCGATGATCTCGGCGAGTGCTCCGAAGGCATGGAACTGCTGCCGACAACTCCAGGCGATGTGCCGGTTGCGGCCTGGGAGGTCGTGCTGGAGCCCGATCTCGAGGATGGCGACCCGAACGGCCAGATGGTCTATTCCGTGCGGATCCCGGGCGACGCCTACGACGAAATTGACGAGGACGGCAACTTGATCTTCGACCTCGAGGTACCGGATGACTACCTCGAGACGCTGCCTGTGAACACGCCGGTCAAAGTCGAAGTTGGAGCCATTGGTGTAGACGACAATGCGACTTTCACCGAGGAAGACGAGTACTGCGTCAACGACACAGATCCCGAGGACCTGGACGAAGACGGTCTGAACGGCTGCGGCTTCGAAGTGGATGATGACGAATAGGATTAGCCTCTTGATGTTGATCCCCCTCGGTGCGGGGCTGCTCATGGTGAGCAGTCTCGCCACCGATCCGCCGGGCGCCGAGCGGCGCCCGGCGCCCTCGTTCCCGCCGCTGGAATATTCGCAACCGGTCGTCGAACAACCATCGTTCGACGTGCGGGCCAAGGTCGACTCGATCGAGGCCGAACCGATCCGGGCTGCGTTTTTGGAGACCGTGATCTCACAGGGTACGGTGGGTGACAAGATTGCGGCGATACGCGAGCTGCGGCAGCTCCCTGACGCCGCCGCCGTCGCCATCCTGAGCCTGTCCATGAATGACGAAGATCCACGGGTCCGGCGTGCAGCTGCAGCGGCCCTGGCGCGTATAGGCAGTGACGACGCGCACGCCGCCCTGGCGAGCGGCATGTACGATCACGATCCGTCACGGCGCGCGCAGGCGGTCGACTATCTCGCCATGGCAGGCGGTTATTCCGCGGTCGATTACCTCGATCTGGCGTTGCGGGACGACGATGCGCGGGTCAGGGCCTCCGCGATCGAGGCGCTCGGCGATATCGGCGACAGTCGCGCAGTCAACATAATCGGCTCGGCGTTGCGTGATGAAGACCCGGAGGTCCGGGAACGGGCCGCGGAAATGCTGGACCAGCTCAGTGACGAAGCGCTGTTCCACGCCGTCTACCCGCCCCAATAACGGTCAGATTGCGACGAGCGTACAATGGTAGCGACCGATTTATCCCGATCCGACCGTCTAAGAGTCCGGACAGGGAGAACTGCGCCATGCCGGTGTATATGGACGACAAGAGGCTCGCCCGCAAGCTGCTTGCCGGTGACGCCCGCGCCTTCGATCAGTTTTTCGACGATAACTTCGCGAGGCTGTATCGGTTCGCCATGGCGCGGCTCGGCGACGACCCCGACGGCGCGCGAGAGGTCGCGCAAATCGCCATGACTCGCGCCGTTCAGAAAATGCACACGTACCGGGCGGAATCGGCCATGTTCACGTGGCTGTGCGCCATCTGCCGAAACGAGATCAGCGACTGGCTGACAAGGCAGGGACGTTACCGGGAGCACATCGTCCTCGTCGAGGACTTCCCTGAAGTGCAGGCGGCCGTTGATTCGCTGCAGGCTCCCGCCGCCGACAGTCCGGAGCGACACTACCAGCGCGTGGAAGCGCTGCGGCTGATCCAGGTCGCGCTGGACCGGCTGCCGGCCAAGTACGGCGATGTGCTCGAGTGGAAGTATGTCGAGGGTTACTCGGTCAAGGAAATTGCGGCGAGGCTAGAGATAGGAACGGAAGCCACGCAGTCACTGCTGGCGAGGGCAAAGCGCGCGTTCGCCGATGTGTATCGCACGTTGACCAGTGCTCTCGACGCCGAAAACGGTTTGGTGAAATCATGAACAATACGAGCGACAAAATGACCGCGGCGTCCAGCGACGCTGTCGAGGCGCTGCTGGAGAAAGCAGCTCCAAGGCCGACACCGCCTGAGGCCGTTGAGCAGGAGGTTCGGGCGGCCGTGCTCGGTGAGTGGCA
>JAAUYK010207167.1_pt1 | contig 11307 bp, 11 predicted proteins | sample 7278021 | NCBI WGS metagenome assembly JAAUYK01 (sample SAMN14350223, study PRJNA611818) | marine sediment metagenome | isolation source: surface marine sediment (1.8m) | place: French Polynesia: Moorea | collected 2018-08
CATCGGAAAGAGGCCAGAAAAAGTGAGCATGACTAAAATGGATAGCGTTTACTACATACGGAAATTCTCGTACAGATAGAAAGCGACACCCATGCTGTATGTACTGTATATGCTTAATGAGGCCAAAATTGCTCAAGTAACACATGACATGATGAATTGCTGATTTTTTTCAGTGTCCCTTGCGACGTACATCCGCTGCGAGGTGACCCGCGGCTACCGCCTTGAGGAGGACTCTGAGCGCTACCTTCGCCGCCGTCAGAAGATGTACACCTTCATGAAGATCCCAAGGGAGCTGGAGAAGTTCATGTCGTACGGGTTCTTCCACTGCGTCGACTCCTTCCTCTTCGTCTTCACCTTCCTGCCACTCAGGTGCCTGCTCGCAGCGGCAGCCCTAGTCTATAGGGCGCCCATCTATCTGCTAGGGTAAGTTAATTAATGAGGAATCGGACAATTAAGAAGCTCTGTACGGTAGGATTGTGTGGCTTTATGTGCTGCGCTGTAGATGTACCTACTAGTAAGTGGTTCCCTTATATTAGTAGGCACGCATTAGATATGAATCATATGTTATTATGCAGTATATACAGTATTACTGTTCAGGTAGTGTCGAACTCCAGCCATATCTTGAGTTTAACCCACTTTTGTCCACACACGCGCACGTCATTAACTTATACTTCAGGCGAATTTTAGGGTGAAAGCAACCGGCTCCGGCAAACAATTCTCGCTGAGTAAATAATAATTTATTTCGTTTTGTCCAGCGTGAATCAGTTATATATAAGTGGTCCCAACTTGCAATGTACGTATGGACTCTAGGAAGCATGCCGTTTATAGGCGCCCGAAGCCCTCCATTGGCCACCTCGCCTCGATCATCCACGTAGGAGCAGCGCACACGGAGAAAAACCGATCGCGCAATCCTATCTCTCTTCCGAATCTCGTTTGCTCTCGCCATTTTCATGATCGATGCCCGTGATATTAGCAATCTCCTCAGAGTGCATCTCCTCCGCTCTTCCTCCCCCCCCCCTCTCTCTCTCTCTCGCCCTTCCCTTCCATTACCCAAGTGGACGATTTCCAATATTTGTGTGAGGCCTCCATTTCTGCCCTCGAGCTACCGAGTCGCCACGCCGTCCGTTGCCGGCCGGTTCTCAAGAGGAGAGATCGAGATCTAAGGGGCAAGTCTTTAGTATGACATGGATTTAGTTTGTGACACGGTCGCTTGTACAGTATAGGGAGGGCACTAGTAAGTCCATCTTGCAGAAACTTTTCTTATTGTCAGCTTGCACCCGGCCCACACGCTGCGTGCCTTCGTTGCAGTTCCGTCCGCCCGCCCGCGCCCGCCCAGTCAGTCAGGCAGTCAGTCAGTCAGTCAGCGGTATTTGACTTTCAAATTGATTGCACGCTAGTTTGGGGAGTGAAAATACGCAGTGAGTACGTTCCCTTCCCTTCCCTTCCGACTTCCTAGAATGCCCAGCTTCTATCCCTCGGCGGCGGCCTTCCTGCAAAGTCAGTGAGTGAGATGGGCGCGATTTCTCTGGCTCCTGAGCCTTGACGGCGACGCGAGGGTATCGGGCCGTGACCGAGCTCGCTGCCCTCCTTCCTCTTGGGATCGGTCAGAATGCACGAACAAGACGCGCGCGGGGCGCCGCCGTGTTATAGGTCGTTTATAATTTTGCATGGTCAGCTTGTAGGCCTTCCTAGTATTCGCCTTAAGGTTCCATAACTGCGAGCTACTCTCCGGTTTAAATCGAACTTTCCGTCCGTACGATGGCCGCAATACGGTTGGTTCGTGGTAGCGAAGCAGGCACTCCATCACCCGGGAGCACGCGAACCGTTCCGTATCAAATTTCGTCGGGCGGTCGCTTTCGGGTCAGCTACGTAGTGGGTCCGGCCAAGAGAGGGGGGGGGGACAAGAAAAAGGAGGAGAGGGAGGAAAGGGAGTGGAGATTTTTTTGCGCCAGAGACTGACCGAGAGAGACTGTGGCGACCGACCGACCAGCGAGCGAGCGAACGAACGAAACACTGCCTGCCGCGGCCTCGTTTGCTCGATTTTTGCTTTTTTTCGCCCACAGCCTCAGAGTCGCGGGAGCATGACGCACAAAGTGCCAGCAGATGGAAAGGTAGCTAAACGCACCTATCGCCTTTTCTGCTATTGCTTTCGGCTCCGATATATAATACGAAAGGAGGAAAGAAATGCGACGAAGATTGGTGATCAACGACATCCAGGTCATTTCCGACCGACCGACCGAGGGAGTCGTAAAGGGATCGAGAGAGAGATAGAGAGATAGAGAGAGAGAGAGAGAGATAGAGATAGAGAGAGAGAGAGAGAGAGGGTGGCGGCGGCGGCGCGAATTTAAAGTCGTCGGAATTGGAATCGGATTACGAGTGCCGATAGAAGTGTGGCGGCCTCGACGCGACGTCTCGATGCAGACGCAAGTATGTCGGGCCTTACGTTGGTCCTTTCGTTCGTTCCACTGACGTCATTGCGTCGTCGCTCGCCGCGTAGTGTACGTACGCGTACGTGGGGCCGGGGTCAGTTCTTGTTTACGCCGGTGGCTGCCAAAGCCGATGGACTGACGAGAGAGCGAGCGAGGAAAAAGATGAGGCTGCTGCGACGGCCCAAAAGACCGAGGGAGGGAGGTGGGAGGGGAAGGAAGGAAGAGGCCTCTGCTGAATAATGTAATTGGGTTGGCCGGCGCTCCGTGCTTCCTTCGTTTGTCCCCAGCGTTGCCCTCCGTGAGCGATCGACACAATCGACTCCTCGCTTTTTAGGAACGATGTCTCCAGCTGCAAGCTTAAGTTGCCACTTTGGAGAAGAGGAGGAGCCAGTCAGTCAGTCATCTAGTCGATGTTCGTCGCTCCGTCTCTCGTCGGTCTCTCGTCTCATTTCCAGGGTCGTAAATTGTCTCTCCCATCAGCCTTTTTATCTCCTTACCCTATCATACTCGTTTCTCGTTCCTTCTTTCCTTCCTTCCGCCCTCCTTCTCTATCCGATCCGAATGGCAAGAGACCAGCCAGCTAGGACCTCTCCAAGCTCGGTCTGTAGGAGTACCGGCTAGCGGTCAGCAGAAGGAGCGCGAGGTCCGTCCGACCTGCCCTTATTAACGGCCCGTGTTACGCCGCCATATTCCTCCTTTTTGTCCAACTAACCGTAAAATGACGGCCGATGAAATGGGCTACTGAGGTCAGATGGAAAGAGGGTCGGTGGTCCCCGCACCTTCCTTATAAGCAGTCAGGGCTACTAGCAGTACAAAATTGACTTCTGTCTGGCAGATTAATTCGGCCGATTTATGACGGCATCTGTCTCCCTCTGGGTGGATTTTATGGACAAGATATCTCCATTTCCTTCGATTCGAATGGGTCCCGGTGGGGAGTTCCCAGACAGAGTCCAGAATACGTAGTATGAGTGTTCACGCATTAATTCTTGCCATTAAAGAACTTTAATTCTTTCAGACTGTTCGGCCCGTACCACAACGTACGCGCGCTGCTCTACCCAGCCGAGATCATCGACCTCTTAAAGGGCCTCATCATGGCGGCATGCGTCTACGCCATGACGTATATCGACACTTCCATGATGTACCACATCATCAAGAGTCAGTCGGTCATCAAGCTCTACCTCTTTTACAACATGCTCGAGGTAATACGTAGTATCTGCTTAAAGCATAGCATACGTAGGTAGAGAGAGTACGTACAGCCAATTATGTAAAGTGTTTGAATAGCGGATTGCTGCAAACATAATTTCCCCGCAAGATTTGGCCAAACACGGCCTCAATCTTTCTTTGTGTGACGACCACTCCAACCTGATTTCGCCCCAGGTCGGCGACCGCCTCTTCTCCGCGTTCGGCCAGGACACGATCGACGCCCTGTTCTGGACGGCGACCGAACCGGTGAACCGGAAGCGTGAGACGATCGGCGTCATCCCTCACTTCGCCCTCGCCGCCACCTACGTCTTCCTGCACACGCTGCTAATCCTGCTGCAGGCCACCACGCTCAATGTCGCCGTCAACGCGTCCAACAAGGCCCTGCTCACCATCATGATGTCGAACAACGTACGCGAATAGATAATCGATTATACTCCGTACCCGTTGTTAAATCATCCACTCTTTTCAGTTTGTCGAGATCAAGGGCAGCGTGTTCAAGAAATTCGACAAGAACAACCTGTTCCAAGTGTCCTGCTCCGACGTCAGGGAGAGGTTCCACCTGTTCGCGCTTCTCTTCGTCGTCGTCGTGCAGACCATGAAGGAGTACGGATGGAAGGAAGGTACGGTGTATATGTATGGGACCGTCTCGTGGCTGTATGCGTCGACTAAGTAGTCGTTAGTGTAGGCCTGGGGGAAATCTGGCTCAGAGCTAGCTGGTCTCTCTCGCTCGCTTCTATTCTCTTCTCTGCTGATGCGCAGGCCAAGCCGACATTACTAACTGATATAGTTCTCCTCCTCTCATCCGTTTTCCCCGGCGCTTCAGGCGGAACCGGAGTTTCCGATACTTTAATTTCGAGAGCCAGCTTCGAGTGACTTTGGTATAACGTGCATCTGCAAGATTAGTCGAAGTCTGAAACTGTGAGCAAAAGTACGATGGCAACTCTTCTTCGTCTCTGCTCTGCTGTGCCGTCTCTATCGGTTCATCCGAGCGTAGCGATCTCGTTCAATCCGATGGACGGACGGACGGACTCTCCTCCGTGCCTCAATTCAAGACAATGAAACTTTTTCCCCTCGTGCTCCTCCTCTTCCTCCTCCTTCTTTTTGCCTCTTGATCTCAGTTGCAATCCTCGGGATAGTTTTCTATTTTCCGAAACTGGTCAGTCGAAGCGGTCTTCGATGGCTGACTGACTTGGCTGCGGGAGGGGGGCTCGAAACTTTGCCGAACGGCGTCAGTGAGCCAGCGTTGGGGCGTCGTCAGCAGTTTTGGAATCTTCCTCAGCTCTCTTTCGGAGCAAACGCCCGAGAGGGTGTTGGCCGCGAAATAGTATCTCGATGATATCTACGTGGAAGGGCTTTCATCGCGATCTACCTCACAAATTTTTCAAGCCAATACCCCTTTATATTAACAACCCACTTGTACATCTCCGCAAAACGTATCTTGTACGTCCTACTATCAGAATTTAACCGTGCTATTGAGGTCCTCCTTCCATTAAGGTGTGTCGGCAGTTTCTTCATTCCCGTGCACTACCTGCCAGTCGACGCTCTCTCGCTCAATTTCGACTCCTTCTCGAGAATAATAAAAGTTGCAAAATTCGCTCTCGGTGCGAAGCTAGGCTATCTCTCTATTATGCTTCTTGCGTGTCCTAGATAGTTTCCTTTCTCTGAGCTAACTAACTCCGTTAAGTAATTCGATAGTCATCCTCCTTTGTCTCCGTCCCGTAAGTCGGCGCCTAGTTTGCTCTTTTCTACGTAGCAGCAGCTAAACCCCGCCAGGATTAATGTGCCCCAATAGATCCCGACCGACCGACACGCCCTCTCGGGTGTCTCAATGACAGCCGGTGGCGGCTCAAGTGGATAAAACAGTTTGGCACAGCCGCCGTCAGGCAATCGCTAGACTCAGTAAACTGAGTAAAGGGGTCCTCAATCCCTAATGGACTAAAGGTGTATGTGTGTGCATGTACTCGTAGAAGCAAGTTCCTGTTAACACTGCTTGGCAGCCAGCCGTCGAAATGGACCCCTTGCCTGGCAGCCAGAGGGCGAACAAGACGAATGGTTGGAGTTGGGTCCCGCCGCCGCCAATGACTTTTGGACCGACCGCCGCGCCGCCGACCAATCCCCTCGTTCGTACTGCAGTGGAAGTAGGCAGCCAACTTTGAGCGGGCGAGCGAGCGAACGCAACAGATGCCCGATCGCCGCCGACGGCCTCTCGAGAGAATTTCTTCTCTCCGTGTCCTTACTTTCCTTCGTTCCCAAAGTCTGTTATTGAGTCTCTCAGCCAGCCAAAACTCAGAAGCTATTGAGGACGCTAATATAGGCCTGCGTGTACATTGTTTCGTGGGACTTCGGATAAAGCATATTACAGCCGCTGACTTCTTTCACAATGATGTTAATTTGAGCAATATTTGTATCGTACAAAAAGGTTAACTTTGATTAACTTATGTAACTAAGCTTATAACCCTCTGCATCCGGAGATGTGAATTCCCTTGGATCTCGTGCCGATCCTCGCTAGCTCGTCGCTCTCATGTCGTATCTGGCATTCGAGCATGCAACACGGGGTAGAAGGGAGAGAAGGAGAGAGGGAGGCTGTCTCCTCCTTTCTTTCTCTTCGCCGAACCGAGCTACGTCTCTCTCGTGTCACTTCCGAGTTCCGATAAGCAACTCGGAGGCTGTGTGAACGAACAAACCAACGAACCAACCTCAGGAGAGTTACGTGCGCACATTCACAAACAAACCTGTTCGGAATGGAAGAGACGGCACGCGTTCCAGTATTGCCACTGCGGCCTCCTAGAATCTAGCATCAAATGAGAAATTTATTATCTGCAATTCTGCATTCTTTTGCTTCGTGCTATCTTATTGCTGTAGTCCCCGTGCGCGTGCGTACAAAGTAGGAGAGTACGTTCAAGGGACATTATTATGCTGTCCCTAGTCGACTAGTCGGTTGAGTTCCCCTAGGTGTCTGCCCACGAACGACGATAGCTAGGGGTGTCAAGTTATTGAGATTGCTTTGGCATCACCAACATTTCGCATTTCGTATGTCTTATGCGTACTGACGATGGCAATCAATCAATTATTTCACCGATTACATGGTAATAGTGAAAATCCACTCTGGCATCAGGTGACCAAGGGTACCGTAGATTAGCGGAGACGGAATGTCTGTCTGGCCTGATCTCTTCGGCGCATGACCAGGTGCTATCTAATTGAGAGTCATTATTACGCGTCTGATGTACCCATGACCTTGCCACGGAGACCCATGTGCCATGCATCTAATCAGTCTCCCTTAATTCCATTCCAGAGAGCTTCTGGTCTCTCGCGCCCGACTGCCTCTTCGTTCTGTTCGTCGAGTTCTTCGTCGACTGGATCAAGCACGCCTTCATCACCAGGTTCAACGAGGTGTCCGCCGAGGTCTACAAAGACTACACCATCTCCCTGGCCTACGACCTGGCCACCACCAAACAGAAACACGTAAGCAAAGGATCATTGCACGGCCGAGCTACTAGCTACGTAGATGGAAAAGTTAATCTCCCGGGTGCAACCGAGATCCGGCCGTCTTTGTTGACTGCCTAGGATGCTGCTAGCTAGCCAGCTCACACCGTGAACATACGTTCGTTCGTTCGTCCGTCCGTCCCTCCGTCGGTTCCCGTAACAGTTAGCCTTTATGGTAATGACAGCCAGTTCGGTGCTGCGGGTAGCTAGCTAGCTACGGGAGTACAAACAGAGCGAGAAGGCAGAGAGCGAGCGAGGCCGGGTATTTTTTTCTTGCTCGCTCGCTCGTCCTGCTCCCATTTCTTCTTCGTCTAGATAGCTGGTCTAGCGCCCACAGGGAATCGGAAGGAGCAATAGCAGAGGTATGACATCTACGTACTACAGACAAAGTCACGGAAAATATCCACACGCTGAGCTTCATATTCTTATGTACGCGCATGTAATACTTTTTGCTGCCCAGTGTTGTCGATTTTAAAGCAAGACAATGATTGAGGAATGATATTGTAAGCAACCCTTTCGGCCACGTATATATATGCATTATCCTAGCTACCGCATGCAGCTAGTCGTCGGTGACGACAGCAGCTGGATGCTATCAGGCTCCCTAGTTGGATGGCTGCTGGAGCCAGAAAGGAAGCAATATGCCAAGATACTCACTCTGCTTGCATCCACCTCTGTAATTTTTGGGCCCGCTTTGGAAAATTGGAGGCCGCCCCTGTGCGTCCACATTTATGGCTCGGGTCATCCGACAAATGCACCGCCGTTTCCCTCGTCGGGATCGTTACAGCCAGGCAGACCTCTCTTTTCCCGAAATTACGTACAGAGCTGTATCTGGGCAACTCAATGCACTTCAATGTTTGGGGCTGCGGTTTTTGTTATAGGCCACCTTTTCATTACATCGATCAGGAATGGTAGTTCTGAGTAAGCCGCGACGTTATCTATTCCCCGAATCAGGGAGCTTGACGCGTTGAGACAGAGAAAGCCGAACGTGTGATGGATCGGTCACTCACCGCTTGTTGACACATTCTCAGAAGCAGCCCCTTCACCTACGTATATGCAGTCTTTCTCGGAATCGTCATCTTTCGCCCACCTGTCCCACGGCCAAGTACGTATACGTTGACTACGTTCGTACGCCTCCCTCTCCCTAGTTTCCAGAGCCGGCCGCCGCCCGCTGTTCCATGCCACTGATCAAAGCGATCTCCTGTTGGCGATAGCATTTTCCCGCTTTGATGCCCACAGGCTGGAGTACGCAGCATGGAGGTTACGGCGACGTCAAATGTCTTAATCGTCGGCAGGCCGGCGGCGGGTATACCTACAGTATTCCTCGAGGTCGGAGTTTAGGCGCCCCCGAGCCGAGTCGACTTGAGTTAGGTGTTTGAGAGAGTGGAAGGAGCATGCAGAGAAGGAGACGGGTGGGCCGCGCCGCTGCCTTGAAAGGGGGACAAAAATTCCTTTCATTCCGCTCTCTTCGTCATTCTCGCTCTCGCCTTCCTTCCTTCTTTCTCCTACCTACTCCTCTCTCTCTCTCTCTCCGCCCCCTCCTTCGTCTTCCAGGCTCGTATATAGGCCCGGTAGTGCGTGCGACTGGCTGGCCGTAAGGCTGGCAACAGTCAGAGTGGCTAGAAAAAGACATTGATGAATATTGTCGGCAATCATCAAACTTCTCGTAATTATGTACGTTGATCTGCCTAAAGGACATCTTTGTAGTGGTTTAATCTGTGGGCCCCATCGCTAAGGTATTCCCATAGAGGAAAAGTAATGTCTCGTGTGTCAGTGGCCAGGGTGAAGCGCGTCCGAAAGTATGCGACTAAATTAAATGTACTGCGCTTAACGCCCCATCCGGCAGGTTGATCTGCTGGAACGACATTTGCGAATTATAGTACGGATCCCTAGCGATCTCATTTAATGCGACGTACAAGGTGTGGAGTGTAGTATAGCATGATCGTGAGCCCACATCCAGTCGATAAGAAGGCAGCATTTCCGATTGCCTTGACTCATCGATCAGTATAGCGAACCCCTTTTAATCCGTCAAGAGTTAAAGCTCCGACTGGCATTGACTGCGTAAAATTACTTTATTTGCACCTTGCACATCATATTGCTGTTTTTTCGCCAAAAACTGTTGCTTCACGGACATTTGGAAGGCAGCTAGACTATACGTTGCCAACGCCACCACTACCTACATTATGTGGGGGCCTACATAGTAATGTCATACGCCAACGTAAAGTCAGCACTTCCGCGCCTAGCTACCTAGCTTCCTCAGTCGTCGACATCTGCCTGCCAGCAGCTACTACTACAGCTCTCTATCCTCTTTTGGTGCACTGCAGAGGGATTCATACGAGAGAGGGAGACGAGAAGAAAGGTGTCTCGCCTTTTACATAAGTTAGTAGTCCATACGTGTCCCTACTACAGACTAGGTGGTTCTTCGATCGGGCTGACTTGTCGCATAGGGAGAGGAGGGGTGAAAGTCATCTCGTTGGTCGTTGCCAATGCGTTTAATTCAAAGATGCTTAGAAAGGGTTGTTATATCCGGTTGGCCGAATAATTACGAGAAACGTTTTGCCCATGCAAAGGAATGGAATATCCGAAGGACGGAGATACCTAATGAAGTTTCCGTACGCTCGCGATCGCCCCCACCGCGCCGTACAAGGGAGGTGTTCTTCAAGCTTGCATCCTCCTCATGTTAATCCAGCGTCCGACTGGGTAAGGTCCGGCCCACATGCGATCGAGCTTTTACAATTTTGAAAGAAGTGGGCGTGAGAGTCGAGCAACCCTTGCCGCTGGTTCTTCATCCAGCGCGTACTTCCCGACCGCCTACAAAGTCTTAATAGTTTTCGAAAGAAGTTGGTCGCAGCCTGCCGGATTCTCTAGCTCGCCCGACCGACCGACCGAACCTTGCCGAGCAAAACGGCCAAGGAGACCGCTCGCTTTAAGACAATATCATCATGCGGGGCACGTTGTCTTAGCAGTGGAGAGAATGCGCAACGGCGGTCAATTCGACATTGCCAGATCAGGTTGCAGCTAAATGCTCACCTGGTTTGACAGCATTTTGTGTCTTTCGTCAAGTCAACGCTGCATGGAGGTAGCTAGGTAGGTAGGTGGGGACGCGCACCTTTTTTATCGAGACGGCTGGGTCTGATAGCGGATGAAATATGGCCGGCGCGCCAGGAAACGGGGTCGTCGTCGCCGCCGTCATCACTCCGCCTTCGTGTCAGGCGAGCAAAGCATGGACGGCGCCAAATTCTTCGTGGCGGGAGGGGGACTTTGCAAACCGACCGTCCACAAACACAAAAAAGTACTCTGTGTGCGTAGTACGAGTCCGATAATTCCGGTCTTTTCTCCCTTCCACTAATAATTCCCTTGGCGGGGATCGCAAGGTCATCTGGACTCTCTAGCCACTGCAGGCGGCGTGCCAATTTTCCCCGGATTTTACGCCGGCTTTCCCATCCCGCCAGCCAGAGATTCGCGTTTCCAGTCCCATATTCCCGAGTGCTATTAACTCCGCCGCTGCACTGCTATTTCCTTCCTTTCAGGCCTTCTCCGACCACTCTGACTTGGTGTCTCGCCGCATGGGCTTCATCCCGCTCCCGCTGGGCGTCGTCATGATCAGAGTGGTCAGCTCCGCCGTCAGGTTCGACGGGCCCGGGGCCATCATCGTCGCAACCCTCGCCTACCTCTGCCTGCTGACCTTTAGGTGAGTGAACAGTTTTGCGAAGAAAGGAGTCAATTTCGCGTCGTTTGGCAGAGCCCATTTTTCTTCCCTCCATCCAGTCTGCTTTCTCGCTCGATCACTCCCTTAATCCGGGGTGACGGGAATGGGAAGCAGTAAATGTGATCTCGACAGAAGATTTTAAAGACCTCCGTATGTTGCAATTTGGCTGCCGTACGTAATTAATCCTATGGGACTAGAAATCTGGCCGTCCAGACAGAATACTGCCGCCTTGTTGCCTGAAGACTGGCGGGCCCCAATCCATGAGACTGCTGGTCGAGGCAGATTAAAAGTTAGGCCTGCCAGCGGCCGGGCCTCGGCCGGCTTCGGCGACCATGCCCTAGCTAGTAGATGACCCCTTTTCAACTAGACAGGGCAATTTCGCTCAAACTTCGCCTATCCATTTGTCACCCGGAACCGGCGAGACGGCAACGGCGACGGCCGAAAGGCAGGGAGCTCTCTCTGGCGGCTGTCGACACGTTAACAAAG
>JAAUYK010112738.1_pt1 | contig 11306 bp, 9 predicted proteins | sample 7278021 | NCBI WGS metagenome assembly JAAUYK01 (sample SAMN14350223, study PRJNA611818) | marine sediment metagenome | isolation source: surface marine sediment (1.8m) | place: French Polynesia: Moorea | collected 2018-08
ATTCCCAGCACATGTTGGGCTCGATGTTGAAGGCCCGCCGGTAGGTCTTGTCGATGTGCATGATGTCGGACGGGCAGATATCGACGCAGTGTCCACAGCCGTCGCAACGGGTCATGTAAACGTATGTCGGCATGAGATTCCCTTAGCTCCCTCGATCGAAGACCATGGATTGGGTTGTTCAGTAGTGTCGGGGCAGTCGACGGGCGCTGCCGAAGAGCTCCGGCTTGTCGGCCGGGCCCGGCAGGTTGCTCCTCGAACCGTCGGCGTTCTCGACCCGCTTCTGGAAGGCCGCGGCGGGCTTGAAGAACATGTGCGAGAACTTGGACCAGGGGACCGACCCGAAGAGCAGCGTCGTCGCGATCAGGTAGAGGGCGAGGAACAGGTTGGCCCAGGAACCGCCCGCCGCCTGGACCAGCGCCCAGATCAGCCCGAAGGTCACGCTCGCCAGAAGCGAGAGGATGAAGAGGTCGGCCCGTACGATGCGGAACGGCGAGTTGCCCTCGGCGGCGACGTCGACCCGAATGAAGAACCAGAACCAATAGCCGCCGCCGCAGACCATCAGGGCCCCGAGGTACCAGAGAAGCGTCAGGAGGACGGGCGTCGGGGTGGCCGGCGTCGGGTAGCCGAAGACCATGACGGCGGTGGCGATGACGTAGAGCAGGAAGCCGTACATGGTGAGCAGATGGGCGATCCTGCGCTGGGGATTGCAGAACTCAGCCGAGGTCGCCACCTCGACCGCGGCGGTCTGGACCGCCAGCAGCGCCAGTCCCCCGCCGCCGACCTGCTGCGTCCCCTTGTTCCTCGCGTTCCGCCAGTTGTTGAAGAAGTAGGTGGCGCTCTTCTTGTGCACGATGTCGAACAGCGTGCCGCCGGCGACCAGCAGGATCATGACGACGACATAGGTCTGCATCACGACGGCCGGTATCGACGCGGAAAGCTCGGCAAAGGGATTGCTCATGTGACCGAAGTTCCTCCCAGCATGACGTTCTTTTTGTTGAGCCGATTGTTATCGGACTCCAATTGCCGAGCAGCCTACGACAGGTTCTGACGTGAATCAAAAAACATCAGGCTGCGGCGGAGCGGCCCGGCATCCGGCGATGGAAAGCGCGGCATGACGTTCAGGTCGATCGCTCACGGTGCCGCGCTTCCACCCTCGCCCCGCGGCAGCACGCGCCGCAGGAAGATCGGGGTCAGCAGGGTCGTCACCACGGCCATGATGATCAGCGCAGAGAAAAGATTGGCGACGATCGGGTCGGCTGAATTGCTCTGGGCGAACAATCCCGCCTCGTAGGCGATGCTGAGCACGACCAGCTCGATCGCGCCGCGGGCGGTCATGCCGACGCCGACCGCCGCCGCCTCCCGCCGCTTCATCCCGATCCACAGCGCGGGCAAGCCGGCGCCGACCACCTTGCCGACCACGGCGGCGGCGATCAGCAGGAAGAGAAACAGCGGCACGGCCGTGACGGCGGTCAAGTCGACGCGCACGCCGATCGAGGCGAAGAACAGCGGCCCCAGAAAGCCGCTGGCGATCGCGGCGCAAATCAAGCGGATCTCGTTGTAGGCGCGGAACCCGACCCGCGCGCGCTCGAAGTAGAGCCCGGCCATGAAGGCGCCGAGGATCCAGTGCATGCCCAGGATCTCGGCCATCAGGCCGTAGGCCAGCGCCACGGCCGCCAGCGCGCTGAACTCGACCGAGGCCGCCTGCATGGTCTTGAGGCCGCGGCTGACCCGGGGATAGACGTGGGTTCCCAGCGCGACGGTGATGGCGAAGAAGGCCACGACCTTGAGCAGCAGCAGGCCGAGCGCGAGCGGCTCGGGCACGGCGCCGGTCTCGATCACGGCGAGCAGGATGGCGAGCAGGAACAGGCCGAGCACGTCGTCGAATACCGCCGCGGCGACAATCGTCTCGCCGAGCCGCGTGTGCAGGAGCCCGGCGTCGCCGAGCAGCTTGACCGTCGCCGGAATTGCCGAGATCGACAGCGAGACGGCGACCAGCATGACCAGGGCCGGCCGGGCCGGAACCTCCGGCAGGAAGGCCCAGGCCAGGGCGAAGCCGAGGAAGAAGGGAACCACCATGCCGCCGAGGGCGACCCAGAACGCGCCCTTGGAGTTGCGGGCGATCTCGCTCGGCTTCATCTCGATGCCGGCCAGGAGCACCAGCACGAAGATCCCGAGGTTGGCGACGTGGTCGAGGACTTCGCTCTCGATCAGCTGATCGAGGAAGGGGGCCTGTGCGCCGTACCAGCCGGCCAGGGTGACAAGCCCGACGCCGGCGAAGATCTCCCCGACCGAGGCGGGCAGGCCGATGCGTTCGGCGGCTTCCCCGAAGCTTCGGGTCAGAATCAAGAACGCCAGAAGCTCGATGAAGATTTCCACGGGAGTCGTACCCCTGGTTGGCGATCCACCGGTTCCGCCCGGGAGTCCCAGTGGGTCAACTGCCGACGATCCGCGCATTGACCTCGAACAAGGCGCGGAGCGCGCATTTTGTTTCCGATCCGCGCGGCTTTGGGATCAGAATGCGAAGCACGCTCCGAGCCGGCCCAGAGGGCCCGCTCTGTCCCCGCGCCGTACGGCCGGCACGGCCGGTGTCGCCAGGAGGTCGCGAAGCCTGTCGAAGTCGTTCAAGAGCCTCTGGTTCCTGCTGCGCGCGGGCCTGCTGCTCTACCTGGGGCTGGGCCTCTTCCTCTTCCTGTTTCAATCACACATGATCTACTTCCCGAACATGCCGTCGCGCTCGCTTATCGTGACGCCCGCCCGCGCCGGCCTGGCATACGAATCGGTCGAGATCGTCGCCCGGGACGGCGTTCGGCTGCACGGCTGGCTGCTGCCGGCGGAGCCGGAGTCCCGGGGGGTCCTGCTGTTCTTCCACGGCAACGCCGGGAACATCTCGCATCGCATCGCTTCGCTGCGAGTCTTCGTGCGTCTCGGCCTGGACGTGCTGATCGTGGATTACCGCGGCTACGGCCGCAGCGAGGGCGAGGTCTCCGAGGCGGGCACCTACCTCGACGCCGAAGCGGCCTGGCGCTATCTGGTCGATGGCCGGGGCGTGCCCCCGGAACGCATCGTGATCTTCGGCCGTTCCCTGGGCGCCGCGGTCGCGGCGCAGCTGGCGTCGCAACAAGCGCCGGGGGCGCTAATCCTGGAGTCGGGCTTCACCTCGGTGCCGGACCTCGCCCAGCAGTACTACCCCATCTTTCCCGCGCACCTGCTCGCGCGCTTCGACTACGCGACGGAATACTACCTCGGGTCGGTGCGGTCTCCCGTCTTGATCGTGCACAGCCCGGATGACGAGATCATCCCCTTCGAGCACGGTAAGGCGCTCTTCGCCGCCGCGCCGGAGCCCAAGAGCTTTCTCGAGCTCCGGGGCGGACACAACGACGGCTTCCTGGTCAGCGGCCGGACCTATCTCGAGGGCCTGGACCGTTTCCTGACCCGACACTTCGGCGAAGCGCCTGCCCCGGCGGAGCCATGAGGCGTGGCCCACTTTTCCTCGGCGGTGGCCGGGGAAGCGTCCCGAGGGGTCGCGCTCAGGCGCCGACGAACTGGCGGAGATTGGCGAAGAGCTCGGGGTCGTTGATCACGCGCGGCACCTTATGCTGGCCGCCGAGCTGGCCCCTCGACTTCATCCACGCGGCGAAGCTGCCCGTGGACACCGCGTGCACGCGCGGCGCCCTCAGCCCGAAGTCACCCGCGCGGTGGGCCGCGTAGTCTTCGTTGGTCGCGCCCAGCGCCACGTCGAGTTCTTTCGCGAAGGCTGCCAGCGCCGCGGTTTCGGGCCGCGCACCAGCGAACTCTACGACGAAGAGGTGCCCTCCCGCAGGCTCGTCGGGCCGCGGGAAGACGGCGCCGGCCGCGTAGTCCACCACCGCGGCGCCGATCCCGGCCGCGGCTCGGCTCACGGCCTCCTCGATTTCCTCGGCGATCAGGTGTTCGCCGAAAGCCGAGAGGCTGTAGGAGACCCGGCCGGTGACCAGCACCCGCGGCGGCGCGAGGTCGACGAAGCGCAGGGTGTCGCCGACGATATAGCCCCAGAGTCCCGCGCAGCTGCTGAGGGCGAGAGCGTAGTTGACGCCGAGCTCGGCGGTGCCGAGCCAGTGGCGCGTGGGGTTTTCGTGCTCCAGCTCATCGAGCGGGATGAACTCGTAGAACAGGTCGGCGTCGAGCGACAGCCGCAGGCCCTCGCCGTCGCCGCGGTCGGCGACAGCGATGAATCCCTCGCTGGCCGCATAGACCTCGCGCGTCTCCGCGTGGCTTCCTTCGAGCCAGTCGCGGAACAGGGAGCGGTAGGGCGAGAAGTTGATGCCGCCATGGACCAGAAGCTCCAGGTTCGGCCAGTAGGCCGCCAGTCGGCGCGGCAGATCCGGGCGCAGGGCGGCGAGGCGGTCGAACAGGATGAGCATCCAGTTGGGCGTGCCTGCGACGCTCCGCATGTCCTGGTCGATCGAGAGCGGCGCCAGCTGCGCGATCTTCTCCTCCCAGTCGGTCAGATACTCCAGCTCGCCCGGCGGGAAGTGGTGCGCCCGCGCCCACCAGGGAATCACGCTGGCGGTGATGCCGCTGAGATCGCCGGCCAGAATGCCGGGCGCCAGTTCCCGGAGGTCGGTCGACCCGCCCAGCAGGAAGCTGCGCCCACCGAGCAGGGCGCTGCGCGGCCGGCGCTGCAGGTGAAAGCAGATCAGGTCGGCGCTCACCAAACGGTTGCTGGCGTTGATCTCGTCGGTGCAGGGAATGTACTTGGTGACGCCGGTGGTGGTGCCCGAGGTGAGGGCGAAGAACGGCACCGTGCCCGGCCAGGACACGTCGGTCAGCCGGGGAAAGTCCGCCTGCCACCACTCCTGCCAGAAATCCTCGTAGTGGCGCAGCGGCACGGCCGCCTGGAAATCGGCCACCGACCCCAGACGGCTGAAATCGTGCGCGCGGCCGAAGCGCGTATTCTCCGCCCGGCGGACCAGCGAGAGCAGCTGATCCTCCTGCACGTCGGCCGGGTTCTGGCGCGCGAGCCAGGGGAGCCGCCAGCCGGCGTAGAGACGGAACCACGGCGTGGTGTCGAACATGAGCGGCGGTGCGGCGTTGTTGCTCTCCCCCGGTCACAGCGACGCGGGGATCGTCGGCGGGATCGGCCACGACCTAGGGTCGAGTTTAGGCGGCAAGCGGAGGCAGCCGCCAGACCCCTTCACGTCGATCTGCGGCAAGGCTCCGGTAACAGCTGTCCCGCATGACGGGATCATGGCGGGGTCGTCCTTGGCCGGGGGGGGCTCACCGCTATCCTGCGGTGCAGTTCACCAGCACGTCGGCGGCGCCATGGACCCTGGTTGAGGGCAACGAAAAGCGCTGCGCCCGGGTCAAGGTTCTGGAGACCTATTGCGAGCGTCTGGTCGAAGCCCTGGGCGAAGCGGCGCCCTAGGTCGAGTCGATCACTCCAGCGTCCTGGTGATCGTGAAGGCCCCGCGCAGCTCGCCGAGCGCGAAGCCGGTCGCGCGGTCTTCCGGATAGACGGTCCGGATCTTGGCCGCCAGTTCGGGCTCGAGGTCCGAGCCGTGGCAGGTCAGGCAGACATCGCCGGTCGGGATCGCCTTCATGTAGCGGTAGGTTTTGGCGCCGCCGTTCTCGACGATCGCCGCCGCCTCCATGGTCTTCAGGCTCTCGCCGCCGGCCGCGCGCTCGAGGAAGGCCTCCAAAACCATGGTTTCCCAAGTGTCGGGCGTGTTCTCCGGGTTGCGCGTCCTCTGGCTCGTGCGGCCCACGGTCCAGCCGCCGCCCGACAGCTCGGCCGCGATCTCCGGCGCGCGCATGTTGCAGACGGAGATCGCCTTGACCGGTCCGCCCTCCTTGATCGCCGCCTGCAGGGCGCCCTTCAGGGACCCAGCGAAGGTCTTGATCTTCGCGCGGCTCTCCGCGTTGAGCGCGGCCAGGTCCGGTGTCTCACCCGCGACGGCGGCCCCGAGACCGAGTGTTCCAACGGCAGCGATGACAACGAGCGCCCTGCGCATGGCGAACCTCCCTCCATTGCCTGGCTGTAGGAAAGCAGCGGCGCGCCCGCCCTTCCTTGATCGAGGTCAGAGTGATGCGCCATTCTGATGAAGGTTTCGCGACAGCGCCCCGGCTTTACAGCGCGCCGGCCTTGGCGAAAGATCGCGAAAGGGAGGGCGGCATGGCGAGGCTGTTTCACGACGACGTCTACGACCACGGTCGCGCGGTGCCGAGCTTCTGGGAGGAGAGTGCGCCGCCGCCTCAGGCGGGCTTCGGTCCTCTCGAGGGCGATCAGGCCTGCGACGTCGCGGTCATCGGCGGCGGCTTCACCGGGCTCTCGGCGGCGCTGCACCTGGCGCGCGACCACGGCGTCGAGGCCCGCGTGCTCGAGGCCGGTCATATCGGCTGGGGCGCTTCGGGGCGGAACGGCGGCTTCTGCTGCCTGGCGGCGACCAAGCTCTCTATCGAGGCCATGATCCGGCGCTACGGCCTGGACGAGACGAAGCGCTTCTATGCCGCGCAGCTCGAGGGCATCGACCTGGTGCGCGAGCTCGGCGAGACCGAGGGGATTGACTTCGATCTCCAGGGCGAGGGCATCTTCGCGGTCGCCCACAAGCCGTCGCGCTACCGCGAGCTGGAGCAGGAGGCCGAGGCTTTGACCGGACACTTCGGGATCGAGACCCGGCTCTATACGGCCGAGGCCTTCCGCGCGGTCGGCCACGATTCGACCGAGCAGTTCGGCGCGCTCTTCACCGGGGCCGGCTTCGGGATCCATCCGCTCAAGTTCTTGGCTGGACTGGCCGCCGCGGCGGCGCGCCACGGCGCCCGACTGCACGGACTGAGCGCGGTCACCGACTGGCGGCGCGAGGGCGGCGGCCACCGCCTGGTCACGGCGCGCGGCAGCCTGGCGGCGAAGCGCGTCGTGGTCGCGGCCAACGGCTTCCTGACCGACGGGCTGCACCCCGGCCTCGACGGGCGCGTGCTGCCGGTCCTGTCCAACATCATCACCACCCGCCCGCTCACGCCCGACGAGCTGGCGGCGCAGTCGTGGCGCACCGAGAACCCGGTCTGCAACACCCGGTCTCTCCTCTTCTACTACCGCCTGCTGCCGGACCGGCGCCTGCTGTTCGGAGCGCGCGGCGACACCCGGGGCGATGCGGCGGCGGCCGCGCGCATGCGCGGCTGGCTCACCGGGCGCTTCCGCGAGGTCTTCCCGGCATGGAACGCCGTCGAGATCAGCCACTTCTGGCGCGGCCTGATCGCCATGACCCGGCGCCTGACCCCCGCGGTCGGCCGGCTCGACGAGGACCAGAGCGTGTTCTACGGCTTCGGCTACCACGGCAACGGCGTCAACACCGCGCCCTGGACCGGGCGGCTGCTGGCCCGCATGGTCGCCGGCCAGAAGAGCAACCAGGCGTTGCCCGCGGCGATCGTCGGCCCGGCGCCGCGCTTTCCCTTTCCGGCGCTCAGAATCTGGTACCTGCGCGCCGCCACGCTGGCCTACCGCTTCACCGATACCGTCACCTGAGTCTCGCGATCCATGAGCGCGCAGCCCTATCCGGACTCCTACTACCTGGCCACGGCCGAGGGCCTGGAGGACCACCCGCGGCTGACCGAATCCGTGGACTGCGAGGCCTGCGTGATCGGCGGCGGCTACACCGGCCTCTCCGCGGCGCTCCACCTGGCCGAGCGCGGCTACGACACGGTCCTGCTCGAGGCCGAGCGCATCGCCTGGGGCGCCTCGGGCCGCAACGGCGGCCAGGTCGGGTCGGGCCAGCGCCAGGGGCAGGAGGCGCTCGAGACCATGCTGGGGGCGGCGGCGGCGCGCCAGTTGTGGGACCTGGCGGAGGAGGCCAAGGCGACGGTCCGCGAGCGCATCGCCCGCCACAAGATCGCCTGCGACTACAAGCCCGGCATCCTCTACGCCGCCTTCAAGCGGGGCGAGGTCGCGGAGCTCCACGACAGCGCGGCGCGACTCGCGCGGGACTACGGCTACGGCGACGACGTCCCCCTGACCAAGGCCGAGGTCGCCGAGCAGCTGGGCACGGAGATCTACCACGGCGGCGTGCTCGACCGGGGCGGCGGCCACCTCCATCCCCTGAACTACGCCCTCGGCCTCGCCCGGGCGGCGCGCGAGGCCGGTGTCAGGATCTTCGAAGAAAGCCGCGTGCTCGGCTACGAACCTGGCCGTCCGACCCGGCTGCCGACGCGCGACGGCGAGGCGCGTGCCCGGATCGTCGTGCTGGCCTGCAACGGTTACCTGGGGCGGCTCGAGCCCCGGATCGCCGGGACAATCATGCCGATCAACAACTTCGTGCTGGCCACCGAGCCGCTCGGCGAGGCCGGGGCGCGCGCGCTGATCCGCGATGACGTGGCGGTCTCCGACACCAAGCACGTGGTCGACTACTACCGTCTCTCGGCCGACCATCGGCTGCTGTTCGGCGGCGGCGAGACCTACTCTCGCCGCTTCCCGCGCGATATCGCCGGTTTCGTGCGGCGCGTCATGCTGCGGGTCTATCCCCAGCTGGCGCAGACCCGGATCGACTACGCCTGGGGCGGCACACTGGCGATCACCATGAACCGCCTGCCCGTCTTCGGCCGTCTCGAGCCCGAGACCTTCTACGCTCAGGGCTATTCCGGGCACGGCGTCGCGCTCAGCTCCCTGGCCGGCAAGCTGATCGCCGAGGCGGCGGCGGGGACGGCCGAGCGCTTCGACGTTTTCGCCCGCGTCCCCTCGCCGCAGTTTCCCGGCGGCACGCTCCTGCGTTGGCCCGGCCTTGTCGCCGGCATGCTCTACTACAGCCTGCGCGACAAGCTGCCGGGGTGACGGGCTTCGGGTTTGCGGTCGCCTCAGTCTCCCAGGCGCTTCTCGTGGATCACGATGGCCGGAGCGTAGCCCTGGTCTTCGTAGAAGCGGCGCGCCGGCTGGTTGGGTCCGATCGCGGCGACGCGCAGCCGGTCGAGTCCCAGGGCGCGGCAGCGCTGCTCGACCGCCGCAAGGAGGGCGCGGGCGATGCCCTGGCCGCGAAACTCAGGCAGCACGAAGAGGTCGGAGATGTAGCCGTGGCGCCGCGCGTCCTCGCGCAGCAGGACGTCGTCGTTCATCTCCTCGTGGAACCAGATGAACCCGGCGGGCCGGCCCCGCAGTTCCGCGATCAACAGCAGTTCGTTGTTGTTCTCGGCGGCCCTGCTGGTCGTCTCGAAGTACTCCTCGGCGCAGTCCGCGCCTCGGCGCAAGCCGTCGTAGAGCGGGAACTCGTAGTCCGAGAGATCGGTCAGGAAAGCCAGGATCGTCGGGCGGTCATCCTCGGTCGCCGGCCGGATCGCAATCGACTCGGTCATGGCGGCTTCGCTTTCGTTTCTGTCTCGATGAGGTTGCGACAAAGAAACCCCGCCGCTTGCGGGGAACGCACGGCGGGGTCAAGTCTGTGAGCCGCGCCGCTGCAGGCTACGGGGCGGCTCGGAAGCGGAGAGAGGCATATCGCTTCCTCGACCATCCATAGCCCGGGTGGTTCCCAGGGCCTGTGGCAAAGGCCACAGAGGCACAGATTCTTTTGCACGCTCACCGGCCGGCTAGAGCGGATCATGTTTTGACCGAAGTGCTTGGCGGTTCTGGCAAGACATGTGAATCCGCTCGCTATCAGTCTGTTAGAGCAGATTCACCGGGTTTGATGGATCGCCACTGGCGATACAGTCGAACCCGGGTCTGCTCTAGAGGAAGGTCTCGCGCAGATCGACCGAGGACTCGACCCCGATCTGGTCCCAGTGAGCGGCCAGCCAGGAGTCCGCCGTGGCCCGGCCGAGATCCCTGAGGTGGCAGAGGAATTCCCAGTCCGCCATCAGCTTGCTGGAGAAGCCGAGCGCGCTCATCTGCTCGGCGGCCTCGATCAGGTGCACCCGGACGCGCTTGTAGACCTTGTCGTCCAACTGGCCCCGGTCGATCAGGTCGGTCACGAAGGCGACCGCGCGCATCTCGCGCATCAGCGAGGAGTTGAAGCTGATCTCGTTGATCCGGTCGAGGATCTCGCGCGAGGTCTTGGGCACCTCCGGGCGTACGATCGGGTTGACCTGGACGATCGCGACGTCCCCGGTTCCGCACTCGTAGAACAGCGGAAAGAGCGCCGGATTGCCCATGAACCCACCGTCCCAGTAGGCCTCGCCGTCGATCTCGACCGCCTGGTAGAGCGTCGGCAGGCAGGCCGAGGCGAGCAGGGCGTCGATCGTCACCTCCTGGTTCCTGAAGATCCGGATCTTGCCGCTGCGCACGTTGGTCGCCGAGACGAAGATCTTGACCTCGGTGCAGGCGTGCAGCCGTTCCAGGTCCAGGACCTTTTCCAGCACCTCGCGCAGAGGGTTGTAGCCGAAGGGATTGGTCTGGTAGGGCGAAAAGAGGCGGGTGGCAATGTCCATCGCCAGGTAGGCCGGCGAGTGGTCCATGTTCCAGTTGCCCGAGGCGCGGTCGAGCACGCTCGGCTGGAGCGGGCCCAGGCGGCCGAACTTGCTGATTTCGCTCCAGAACGCCTCCAGCTTGCGGCGCGCGCCGGGGCGTCCGTCGGTCGCCAGGCCGCAGGCCGTCACGGCCGCGTTCATGGCCCCGGCGCTGGTGCCGGTGATGCCCTCCAGGGCGATCGTCTCCTCCTCGAGCAGGCGGTCCAGCACCCCCCAGGTGAAGGCGCCGTGGGCGCCGCCGCCCTGGAGGGCCAGGTTGAGCTGCTTTGTCTGGGTCTTCCGCGGCGCGGCCGGCTCCTTGGCGCGCCCCGGCCGGCGTTTGGGCTTGGTCGTCGCTGTTGCCGTCATGGGCCCCTCTCCGGTCTGGGGTTTCCTGGATATGTCATAAAGTCCAAAAGTGGGGCCTCGAGGCCTAACCTTCTGATTTCATTAAATTCCGACTTCCGCAATTCAGCATGGTCCAGCGTGCCGGACTTCGGAACCCTCATGCCAGGGGGTTTACGCCAGTTCGAACGCGGCGGGAAGGCGGATTCGATGGCGAGCCAAGGGTTTGATGTGCGCGAGGCAGGGCGCGGCCAAGCGATGATTAAGAATTAAAGACTAGTCTGAATGCCGGAATCGCCACCTTTTCCTGGAGTCATGGTCCTGTCGCCGCCCATCAGCCCGCCTTCCGCCCTCGGCCGGCACGAGCAGCCCGGCTGTCTCGCCTATCTGGCCGAGCTGGGCGAGCTGCTGGCCGGCGACCTGGGTCTGGGCCAGACCCTGCCGCGCTGCCTGTCACCGCTCGCCCGGACCCTCGAGGCGCGGGTCGTCGCCCTGTTCCTGCCCAATGGCGAAGACGGCTACGTGCAGGCCATGACCTTCGGCTCCCAGGACGTTCTGCCCGA
>JAAUYK010070156.1_pt1 | contig 11305 bp, 10 predicted proteins | sample 7278021 | NCBI WGS metagenome assembly JAAUYK01 (sample SAMN14350223, study PRJNA611818) | marine sediment metagenome | isolation source: surface marine sediment (1.8m) | place: French Polynesia: Moorea | collected 2018-08
CATGGACTACGACAACATCGCCACCGCCCCGGCCTGGACCGCGGAGGGCTCGATCGGCAACGGCTACGTCGTCATGACCCAGATGGCCAACCAGATCGCAAAGTTCATGCGCGGCCTGGGCTACCATGCCGTCGGCGCCGGCAACGACCTGAGCGCGAGCGTGCCTTATGCGATAGCGGCCGGGCTCGGCGAGGGCGGGCGCAACCAGCAACTGCTCGCGCCCGGCATCGGGCCGCGTCTTCGCATCTGCAAGGTGTACACAGACTTCGAGGACGTCGAGTACGACCAACCCCGCAACTGGGGCATCACCGAGTTCTGCTTGAGCTGCGGCAAGTGCGCCGAGGCCTGCCCTTCCGACGCCCTGCCCAAGCTCGAGAGCGTGGATGGCGGCTTCGGCTTCAAGCCGACCTACGAATTCAGCGACGAGTCGGGCTACACCTGGAACAACCAAACCGGGATCAAGAAGTTCCACGCGGACGCCAAGAAGTGTTACAACTACTGGATTGACAACGACAGCTCCTGCGGCAATTGCATTGCCGCCTGCACGTTCAACGAAGCCGACTACTGGCATCACTGGTTCATCATGGGGATCACCCATGCATCGCCGGCCTTCCTCCACAACTGGATGTCCGAGCTGCATCCGGTTTTCGGCTACGGTTCGGTCAACGACCCGGCGAAGGTGGCGAAATTCTGGCAGACCGGTGAGGGCATGCGCGTCAACGTCAAGATGAAAAACAACATCGGCACGTCCAACAAGTCCTAGGGAGGAGTGAAGATGGAAAGCGTTCAGTGGTTCCTGTTGGGCGTCGTGACGACGCTCTGCGTGCTCGGCTACGCTTATCTCTCCGTGCGCATCAAAGCACCCTGGTACGCCTGGGCCGTGCTGATCGGAGGTACGGTGGCGGTGTTGTTCGGTATCGCTTGGGCCGGATCTTCACTCCACGAGGGCGTCCCGGCGTCCAGTGCCATGGGACTCATGGTCTTCTGCGGTCCCGGAATCGTCGCCATGACGCTCGCTTGGCGCTTCTGGGTGGCGCCCGGTCTGAAGTCCGAGTGACGGGTCCGGTCTGACTTCGGTAATGGAGCCTTGAGGGGAGGGGTCTGTGGCGGTTAGCGAGAGTCTCAAGTCCGTGTGGCAGCGCCTCGCCTTCCCCTTGGCGTTCACCTCGCTGGTCGCCGCCTTCGTCATCGGGCAGATCGCGGCCCAGCCCGACTTCAAGGCGCTGCTTCAGAACCAGCTGCCCGATGCCAAGCTCACCCTGCTGACGGAGGCGGAAGGCGGGCAGGTCGTGTTCCGCGACGAGACCGCGGGGAACTATGTCGTCATCTCCGAAGCCGCGGGCTACGGCGGCCCTCTGGTCGTCGGGATCCGCGCCAGCGGGGAAGGCGAGATCGCCGAGATCCTCAGCCTGCAGAACAAGGAAACCCCGGCCTACTTCGACAAGATGCGCAAGAAGCGCTTCTTCGAGCAGTTCGGCGGAAAGAAGGTCTCCGACAACTTCCGCCTGGGCGACGACATCGACGCGGTCTCGGGCGCCACCATCTCGTCGATCGGGTTTACCGCCGCGGTGCGCAAAGCGATGCACATCGCCGCGACCGAGCACTTCAAGCTGGAGCCGACGTGGCCGGAAACAGAGTGGCTCTTCGGGCTCGACGAGATCGGTCTGATTGCCGTCTTCGCCCTCGCGTTCCTCGTGTCCTACGTCAGGGGACCCGTCGCCAAGTACGGCAAGTTCGTCATGCCGGTGGTCGCCCTGGCTTTCGTTGGATTCTACACCAACACCTCGGTGTCGATCGGCCAGCTCGCCGGGATCGTCATGGGCTACGTGCCGGACTTCAAGCAGCACCTCCTCTGGTGGATCATGATGGCGGGGGTCTTCGGCAGCGTCATCATCCTGGGCAGAAACATCTACTGCGGCCAGGTCTGTCCCTTCCAATACGTGCAGCGGGGCCTCAACAAGGTCAGCGGCGTCAATCTGGCGGTCAGGCCCGGGGTGCAGAAGAGCGCGCGCCAGGTCGTCGGCTGGATGACCTGGGCCGCGCTAATGCTGATCTTCCTCTCGGCCCATCCCACGCTCGGGTCCTACGAGCCCTTCTCGATGATGTTCTCGCTGACCGGCGCGGGGGTGCAGTGGTACGTGCTGCCGCTCTCCATCGTCGGCTCCTTCTTCGTGTTGAACTTCTGGTGCCGGCTGTTCTGCCCGGTCGGCCTGGTCCTGAACGAAATGGTCCGGCTGCGGCGGTCGCTGCTCAAGAGGATTCCTGGCCGTTCGAAAGCGGCTCGTCCGGCCCCCGTGCCGGAAGACAAGGGTGACCTATGGCGAAACGAGAGCTGAAACCTTGGCACTACCAGGTGACGACGGCGCTCGCCGTCGTCACCTTGCTGTGCGTCCTTGCCTTCTTCGTTCAAACCTTCAGGACCTTCTTCCTGACCGACCACGACCCCGTGCTGATCGCGGTCGATCGAATCAAGGAGAAGGTCGAAGAGCGCTGAATTGGCCCTCAGATTGAGTTCGAGCCTATGCCCGAATAAAAGTCTTTGAGCGGCCACCGAGCCACGGAACGATGAGCGACACGACCAGGAAACCCGACACCCGCGAGAAGGCGCTGGACATCAACCTGGATTCCGGCCGTTACGGGACTTTTGCCGAGATCGGCGCCGGCCAGGAGGTCGTGCGCTGGTTCTTCGCCGTGGGCGGCGCGGCGGGCACCATCGCGAAGAGCATGTCCGCCTACGATATGCAGGTCAGTGACGACATCTACGGGTCCGCCAAACGCTACGTCTCGCGCGAACGGCTGGAGGCCATGCTGGAGCACGAGCACCGGCTCAATCTCTCGCGGCTCGACGAGGCGCGCGGCCAGGAGACCGCGTTCTTCGCCTTCGCGGACACCGTGGCGGCCCGGAGCTTCAAGGGCGGCAGGGAATGCCACGGGTGGATGGGCATCCGTTTCCAGGCCAGGCCGCGCGGCGGGGACAACCAGATCGTCGTCCACGTCCGCATGCTCGATATCGAGGCGGTCCAGCAGCAAGAGGCCCTGGGCATCGTCGGGGTGAACCTCGTCTATGCCGCCTGCCGCCAGGCCCAGGATCCGGAGGCGGCGGTCGCGTCCCTGCTGGATGGCCTTTCGCCGGAGCGCGTCGAGATCGACATGATCGACGTCTCCGGTCCCGAGTTCCAGGACGTCGACAACCGAGTCCTGACGCTGAAGCTCGTGCAGCTCGGCTACACGCGGGAGGCCATGTTCGCCGCGAAGGGCCAGCCCGTGCTGCCCGCCGAAGCGCTCTACAAGAAGGCCCCCTTGATCCAGCGCGGCGGCTTCCGGCCGCCCACGCTGATGAACAAGGACATGCAGCGCTGCGCCCTCGAAGCCTTTTCCCGCGATCTGCAGCCCGCCGGAAGCGATATCGTTGCGCTGCTCGAGATCAGCCTGGCCAGCCTGACGGTGGAGGGCGAGGTCGATCTGCAGGACTTCCTGGTGCGTGCCGACATGCTGGAGGCGGCGGGCTACATCGTCCTGGTCTCGAACCATGCCGAAGACCATCGTCTAGTCTCCAGCGTTGCGCGGCTGACCGCCGCCGAGATCGGCGTCGTGCTCCGCGCCGATGCGCTGCGGGATCTCTTCGACGAGGCGAGCTACGCCGCGCTCGACGGTGAGGTGCTCGAAGCTTTCGGCGCTTTGTTCAAGACCCGCGTGAAGCTCTACGTCTACCCGGTCCGCGATCGGGAATCGGGGCAGCTCTTGACCGCGGGCACCATGAAGTTGAAGCCGCCGATGCAGAGCCTGCACGAGTTTCTCTTGGCGCGGCGCTCGCTGGTCGACCTGGAGGGATACGACGAGCGGTGCCTCGACCTGATGCCTCACGATGCCCTGGCACGCATCCGTGCCGGTGATCCGTCCTGGCAGCGGATGCTGCCCGAACCGGTGGTCGAGCTAATCAAGGAACGAGCGATGCTCGGCTATCGATGAGATCTCGAGGGCGTGCAAATGGGAAGGCGCCATGAACAGTGACAGCAAGTCCATCGCGCTGCTGGGGAGCGGCGGCTCCGGCGTCATGACGGCCGGACACCTGCTGCTGGACGCGGCCGGCCGGGCCGGCTGGTACGCCTGGATGACGCGCTCCACGGGCCCTCAGATCCGCGGCGGAGAGGCCGCCGCCATGCTGCGCTTGTCTTCGCGCCCGGTGACCTGCCATCGGGACCGCTTCGACCTGGTGCTGGCCATCGACTGGCACAACGCCGAGCGGTTCGCCGCCGAGCTGCCCATGGCCGAAGACACGCTCTGTCTCGGCGACCCCGCAGCTGGCGAGGTCCCCGAGGCGCTGCGCCGCTCCGGGGCACGCTTTCACGACCTGCCCCTAAAGAGCCTGGCCGGGGAGGTCGAAGGCGGGCGCGCGAACATGGTCGCCCTGGGGGCCGTCGCCGAGCTCCTCGGGATCGCGCGGCCGGCCCTCAAGGCGGCCCTGGGCGGCATTCTCGGCAAGAAGGGCGAGGCCGCGCTGGCATCCGGCGAAGCCTGCCTCGAAACGGGCATGGCCGCTGTTGCGGAGCTGCCCAACGGTCTGCATCTCTCGTCGGCAGGGGAGAAGACCGCGCCTCGCTGGTCGATCACCGGAAACGAGGCTTGCGGTTTCGGCGCGCTGCGCGGCGGCGTGCGCTTCGTCGCGGGCTATCCGATCACGCCCGCTTCCGAAACCCTGGAGTGGCTGGCGAAGGCCCTGCCCAAGGTGGGCGGCCAGCTCGTCCAGGCGGAAGACGAGCTGGCGTCGATCACCCAGATCATCGGAGCTTCCTATGGCGGGGTGCCATCGTTCACCGCGACCTCCGGCCCTGGCTTCGCGCTGATGACCGAGGGCCTCGGCCTCGCCGTCGCTTCGGAAACGCCGGTGGTCGTGCTCAACGTGATGCGCGGTGGGCCCTCGACCGGGATCCCCACCAAGTCCGAGCAGAGCGACCTGAATATCGTCCTCCACGGCCTGCACGGCGACGCGCCCCACGTGGTGATGGCGCCGCAGTCCATCGACGACTGTCTGCACACCACGGAGTGGGCCGTCCGCACGGCCGAGGCCCTGCAGACCTCGGTCATCGTCTTGAGCGACCAGGCGCTCGGCCAGGCCCGGGCGGTGATCGAGCGCCCCGGCGATCCGCCGGCCGCCGCCGAACGCCGCGTGCCTCGGGAGGTCCCCGAGGGCTATCAGCGCTATGCCCTGGACGAGCTCGGCGTTTCGCCGATGGCGCTGCCCGGCATGGCGGGCGGGCAGTACACCGCCGAAGGCCTGGAGCACGGGCCTTCCGGCACCCCCTCCAGCTTGGCCGAGGACCACCACGCCCAACTGGACAAGCGCCGGGACAAGATCGAGGGCTACGACTACGGAGACCGCTGGGCGACGATGGAAGGGGACGCGAACGCGGAAATCGCGGTCATCACCTTTGGCTCCTGTTGCGGCCCGGTCCGCGAAGCGCTGGCCGGGCTGCGGGGCGAGGGCATGGCGGTCAGGCTGATCGCGCCCAGGCTGCTGGCCCCCGTGCAGCCCGAGCGCATGGCCGCAGCGTTGCGGAATGTCGAGCGCCTCCTGGTGGTGGAGCAGACGCACGGCGCCCAGTTCTACCGCTACCTGCGGGCCCACTACGATCTGCCCGGCTCCGTTCGCTCGCTGAGCTTGCCGGGACCCCTGCCCATTCGCCCCGGCGACCTGCGCCGGGCGCTGCTCGACTGGAGCCCAGCATCATGAATGACGCAGCGACTCTGACGAGGTCCAGCCCCAAAGCCTATAAGTCTGAGGTGAAACCGGTCTGGTGTCCGGGCTGCGGCCACTACGGGGTGCTCGCCGCCTTGACCAAGGCCCTGGCCGCGCTCGAGGTTCCATCCGAAGAGGTGGCGGTCGTCTCCGGCATCGGCTGTTCCTCGCGGGTGCCGGCCTACCTCTCGACCTACGGGTTTCACGGCATTCACGGGCGCGCTCTGCCCCTGGCGACGGGACTGAAGCTGGCGCGCCCCGAGCTGACGGTAGTGGTGGCCGGCGGCGACGGCGATGGCTTTTCCATCGGCGGCAACCACTTCATCAGCGCCTGCCGGCGCAACGTCGATCTGACCTACATCGTCATGGACAATCAGGTCTACGGAATGACCAAGGGACAGGCTTCGCCCACCACGGACCCGGACTGGGAATTCGGCAAGCTGACGCCCGGCGGTACCGGGATCAATCCCTTTCAGCCGCTGGTGATCGCCCTGGCGTCGGGGGCGAACTTCGTCGCCCGCGCCTCCAGCAGCGACCCCAACGGCGCGGCGCGCTTGATCGCGGAGGCTGTGCGCCATCCGGGGTTCTCCTTCGTGCATGTCCTGAGCCCCTGTCGCACCTTCCGGCCGGAGCAGCAGGAATGGAAGAAGCTCGTGAAACCGGCGCCCGAAGAGGCGACCGACGACCTCGCCACCGCCGCCGGCCATCTGTTCGGCGACACCGGTTTCTACGTCGGGATTCTCTACCGGGGCGCTCGAGCGCCCTACGAGCCCAAGAAACAGCCCGAGCCCGTGGAGCCGGCTGACCTTGCCCGGGAATTCGAGATATGAGCGACCGAATCACGTCGGTGACGGCCGAAGAGCTGCTTGCCTACGCCCTCGTCATCGAGCAGGAAGCGGCCGAGGGATACGCGGAGCTCGCCGATCAGATGGAGGTCCACAACAACCGCGAGGTCGCCGGCCTGTTCCAAAAGCTGGCCGGCATCGAGGCCAAACACGTCGCCAACGTGGAATCCTTGAGCGAGGGGCGCAGTCTGCCGCAGATCTCGATCTGGGATCTGCCGTGGCAGGGCCCGGAAAGCCCGGAGACACCGGCCCGGGACGAGGCCCACTACCTCATGACGCCCCACCACGCCCTGACCCTCGCCCTGGCGGCCGAACGGCGCGCGGCGGCCTTCTTCGCCGCCATGGTCGAGAAAGCGCAAGACGCCGAGGTGCGGGACATGGCCCGGCAGCTCCGCGACGACGAGCAGGAGCACGTTGCCCTGCTGGAGGAATGGGTCGGGCGCTATCCTGAGCCCCAGAAAGGCTGGGACGAAGACCCCGATCCGCCCGCCGCGCACGAATAGGCGCGCGGCCTCCTCTGTGCAGGTCGCCGCAACCCGGCGGCGGCGGTCAGCTCTTGGGCAGACAGTAGATCAGGCAGGGACAGGTCGCGTCGCGCACGACCTGCTGGGCGACGCTCGACTTGATCAGCGACTCGAGCCGGCCCTGCTGGTCATGGCCCATGATGATCAGGTCCGCGTCGTTCTCCTTCGCCACCTTGACGATCTCTTCCGCGACGTCGCCCCATCTGATGAAGGTCTTGATCGCCTTGGCCGCGCTGTCCTTGGTGTAGGCCTCCGCCTCGGAGACGATGCGGTTGGCGATCTTCTCGCCGAGGCGCGCGATGTAGGCGCCGCGCTGCTGTTGCTCGCTCGCCCGAATGCTGCCGAGGTCGCGGAGCGTCGTGTTGTACCAGGTATCGTAGTTGTCTTTCCGCAGGACGCCCTCGACGACCGCCCCTTCGATCAGGTCGTCGGTGATCCTGTCCGGTTCGACCACGCAGAGAAGGCCGAGATTTGCTTCGTAGCTGTCCGCCAGGGCACAGGCGATCTCCAATGCCGTATTGCTCGCTTCCGTGCCGTCCACGGCGACAAGAACGCGTTTGGTCACAGTCGTTTCCTCCCCGAGGTTCCCACCGCGACGATACTAGAGAGAAATCGGCCCGTGCGCCACTCCGCGGTCTCGGCCGGCGCCTCCACACCCTGGAGTAGACGGGAGCGTCAGCTCTTGAGCTTGAGGTAGAGGTAGTCGTAGTAGTCGGCGGTGGTGTTGATCCGCATGAGGGCCCCGGCGAGCATCTGGTGGCGCGCCTCGGGGTACTTACGCACCAGCGGCGCCATCACGTTGCTGAACCAGGCCTCGCCGTGCTGGATGTCGAGCTCGGCGTGGCCGCCGTAGTAGGCCAGGGTCTCCGCGTCCTCGACCCCGACGCGGCGGCAACCGCTGAGAATCCTCTCGTACTGTTCCGGGTCCATGTACTCGGCAACGCCCATCGCGCCCATGTATCTGAAGTAGTTGCGCCGATGAAGCCCGAAATAGACGTAGAGGTTGTAGCCGGCCAGACCCGGCCAATCCAACCTCTCGTGCAGGCCGTTCGACGTCAGCTGCTCGTCGCGAAGGTCGGTACCCGTCCCGCGCAGCAGGCGCTTGAAGAGCTCCGTATGCCGGTCCTGGTTGTTGCCGTCACCCATCTCGTCCCAGAAGTTGACGGCCAGCTCGCCGCGCACCTCGTCGTCCGCGCCCAGCAGCGACAGAACCATCAGGTCGCAGAAGCGCAGCACGAGCGTTCCCTCGTGCAGGAAGAAGTCCAGGACCTGGCCGTTGTCCGCCTCGTGCTCTAGAAAGTCGAACAAGCGGTGCTTGGCGAGGCTGTGCGCCGCGCAGAAGTCCTTCATGAAGGTGACGAACTTGGTTTCGTCACAGGGGATGTCGGCCTGCGAAAGGTCGATGCGGGCGGTTTCGTAGGCCTCCCAGGCCTTCTCGAGGTCGCTGCGCACACGCATGATGAAGGGGTGGTACTGGTTCCCGCCCATCGCCGGATGCGGCGGCCTGATACTGTCGTCGTAGAGGTGGTACAGCGCGCTGTGCGCCTCCAGCAACGCCCGTTCGTCGCGCTCGCGGAAGGCGCGCCCGAGCGTTTCCTCGAGCTGCTCCATGAAGTCGGGAAAGAACGCGCCCCCTGGCGCCAACAGTGTGTCCAGGTCCTGGTGCGCGAGCAGCCAAACGACCTTGTCCGACAGAGACTGCGGCGCGGCGCTGAGCGCCGGAGCCGCCGACGGCTTGCTTTCTCTTAAACCCGATTGCATCGATTTTACCCCCCTCGTCGGCAGGTTCCGGTGCCACCCCTTGCGGGCGTTGCCCCGCATGTTGTGCTCGCGAAGAAGCGAACGTTACGAAACGCATAAATCGATTAATGTAATACATCAAGACTATTCGCCGTTCTGTGAAGCGCTTCACAGGCTTAGCGGCGAAAGGTTCGAAGACGGGGAGGCCGCGGATCTACAGCTAGTCGGCGGCGATGGCCTTCTTCTCGACCAGAGGGAAAGCGGCGGGCAGGGGAACGACGCGTTCCGCCGGCAGGCGTGCGGTCACCGTCGTGCCCTCGCCGACGATGCTTTCGAGCTCCAAGCTGCCGTCGTGCGCCTCGACCAGCGACTTGCTGAGAGGCAGGCCGAGCCCGCTTCCCTCGTAGGTGCGGTTGAGCTGCCCGTCGACCTGCTGGAAGCGCGCCAAGGCCTTGGGGATGTCCGCCGGGGCGATGCCGATGCCGGTGTCGATGATCTGCAGCAGGTAGCCGCTCTTGCGCGAAAGCTGGCCGGTGACCTTCACGCTTCCGCCGCGGGGCGTGAACTTGATCCCATTGGAGATGAGATTGATCAGGATCTGCTTCATCATCCTCGGGTCGGCGCGCAGACAGGCCTCGTCACCGGGCTCGAAGTCCAGGGAGAGCGCGACGCCGGCGCTTTGCGCGCGCTCGGCCATCAGGTTCACGCAGGCCTTCATCAGGTCGGCGATGTCGACGTCGTCCTCGCGGGGCTGGAGGTTGCCGCTCTCGATGCGCGAGAGATCGAGAATGTCGCTGATGACGTCGAGGAGGTGCTGGCCGGCACGAAGAATGTCGCCGGCGTACTCGCGGTATTTGGGTCGCCCAATCGGCCCGAGCCGCTCGCTCTCGATCAGCTCGGCGAAACCGATCACCATGTTGAGCGGCGTGCGCAGCTCGTGGCTCATGTTGGCCAGGAACTCGGTCTTGGCCCGGTCGGCGAGCTCGGCCGCCTCCTTGGCCGCCAGCAGGGCCTCCTCGGCCATCTTGCGTTCTGTGATGTCCTGCACCGTTCCGACCTGCTCGATCAGGCGCCCGGTGCAGTCGCAGACCGCTTCGCCGATCTCGTAGATGTGGCGAACCTCGCCGTCCGGAAGAACAATCCGGTACTCGATGTCGTAGTCGAGCGACTCCTGGTCGAAACGCTTGAAGGCCGCGGATACCCGCTCCCGGTCCTCGGGATGAATGACCCGCGCCATCTCGTCCTTCATGAGGTCGTGGATAGCCTCCGGCTCGACCCCGTGGATGCGCGCGAACTCATCCGAACAGGACACGAGCTGATCGCGCTCGATCGACCAGCGCCAGTTGCCCACTTTGGCGAGACGCTGCGCCTCGGCGAGCGCCGCCTCGCTGTCCCTGAGAGCGGCGAGCGCGCGCTTGTGTGCCGTGAGATCGGTATTGATCGTGCCGACGCCGATCGGTTCCCCTCCGGCGTCCAGCACCGGGAACTTGGTCACCATGATTGAATGGGTCGAGCCGTCCTGGAAGACGATCTCCTGTTCCCGTTCCACCGTGCGTCGCAGTCTCAGCACCTCTCCGTCCTGTGCAACGTAGGCGTCGGCGAAGGTCCTGGGAAAAATCTCGTACGAGGTCTTGCCGATCGCTCCATCGGCCGGGACGCCGTACCACTCCTCGAAGCGCTTGCTGACGATGCGGAAGCGGCCCTCCGGGTCCTTGACGAAGATCGCCGAGGGCGAGTTCTCAACAACGCCCCTGAACAGCTCTTCGCTTTCCTCCGGTCCCGCGGAAAGCGAAGCGGGGAGATCCCCGCGGTGCGCCGCCGGCTTTCCGGCGGTGCCGCGCTTGGTCAGCCAGAGCCGGAGGCCCGCGGCCAGGAGCGCGAAGCCTATCAGATAGCTTCCGTTCTCGAGCAGGGCGGCTACCCAGGGCCCGCCGAAAAGGGCGGCGAGGCGCTCGACGCCGGCGGCGGCATCGATCAGGCTGCCGAACAGCAGGAGCGCGAAACCGGCGGCGACCACGCGCCGGCCACGCTCCAGCGCCGGCTCCTGGCTCTGGCGGGGGGCCAGCAGGATGCCGAGGATCAGGCACAGAGCCAGAACGCGTGCCAGTTCCAGCGCGATATCAAGCGTCACATGTGACACCCTGACTTGGCCGGCAACCTGGGTCGCTGGCGGATCTCGAGATCAGTTGGCTTTTGTAGTCTTTTTTACTTAATAATAAATTGCTATCAAGAGTTTACGGGGCCGGCGTCGCGGAATCGGGGAAGCGGGTACAGGAGAAACCTGCGCTAAGTCATTGATAAAGAATGGTCACTACCGTCAGTAGTGGGTGGCGCCGAGCCCGGAGCTACTCTAGGTCATAAACTCATAAAGTTGTAGCGCGGCTCGATCGGACTGTGATTCAAGCTTCTCGTGGGAATAGGAGGAGCTTGGGATGACCCGACGCCGTTACGAGATTACC
>JAAUYK010010444.1_pt1 | contig 11304 bp, 9 predicted proteins | sample 7278021 | NCBI WGS metagenome assembly JAAUYK01 (sample SAMN14350223, study PRJNA611818) | marine sediment metagenome | isolation source: surface marine sediment (1.8m) | place: French Polynesia: Moorea | collected 2018-08
ACTATTAATTTTCCTCCATTCTTAAAAACTAATAAACTTCTCATAGGTTTATTAGGGATGATTTTTTAAAAAAGTCTTTTCATTTTCTTTTTACAAACAGTCTCTAAGATTGAGGTAAAGTAATAGAATTTAGAAAATCAGAATAAACATCAAAGTAACCTTTTTGCTTAGCTTGGTTCTTATTATTCAATTGAAAATTATCTATTTCTAGAAATTCTGAAACGGCCGTTTGAAGACAATTTTGTAAACACTCTAACTTCAAAATAAGAATATTGACATTTTGAAGTTTAATAATTTGATATCCTTTCTGATGAGGAAAATTCCGTTGATACACGTCGATTCCAAAAACATCTTTAACTTGCCTATCTAACCACTTTAAGGGAATTTCATGAGGATAATTCACTAAAAAATCATCAATCAAATTTGTAATTTCTAGCTGTCCATCTTCGTAATTATCGACTAAATTAGGAATATACAAATCACTTTGTTTCCCTGCATAAGCATTTTGAAAAAACGCTGATATATTTCTATGAATTGGATCACGAATAATTGTAATTATTTTCCAAGGGTAGTCTTGAGATGCTGTATCAACAAACTTACTAATTTCTTGACTAGCAATAATATAATTTGGGAGAGGAATTTTTGAAATTTTATATTTTTTAACACAATTATCTAAAGACTGTTTTTTAAGATAGTGTGTCTGACAAATAGCTATATCTAACTTATTTGTTCTCAGAGAATTAACAATAGAACTTGAAGCAACTTTACCCATTTGATGGACTAAAATAATTTTCCTTTTTTTTAACTTTTCCCTCAAATACAGACGATATTTTTGTTTTTTATAATATCTTCTTCCCAATTGATAAACTTGTCTAATTTTTTGCTTAATCATGCTCATTTACTCCTTATTTCTATTTAGATGATGGTATTTTCTCTGAAATTATTGACTGAGTTGAATAGTCAATAATAGGGCGATTTTTATCTAGTTGGGATTGATCATCTGGCCGTGATAATCGACGAGGATAATAAAAGGTTTCTTTTAATTGGTTATTAATCTTTCCTTGTTGCCTAAACCCTTGATAAGTTCCCCAAAACTGCATAAACCTAAAGATTGGAATTGAAGTAATATTTACCCAAAATACACCATCATGCCACGCATGAAAATAATCACTAATTAAATTAGTAATAAATAAACGCAGAAAATCCCAAAAATAAAAATGTTCTTGGGGATAAATATTTTTCAGGGCGATCGCTTCTCGACGATAGCGATTATAAGTACGTTTTGGGGTTTCATCATGAACGTGAATAATTTCTGCTTCAGGAACATAAGCAATGCGATATCCCGAATTAATCGCGCGTTTTGCCCAGTGTAAATCTTCTAACCCCGTTAAACTCTCATCATAGGGAATTTCTTTCCAAAGCGATCGCCGAATGGCAGCATTAGCATTATTACAAAAAGGATGGGTTTTATCAAGGATCGTTTGATGATCAGGAAACCAACTAATAAAAATTTGTTCCTCAGAATATTTTGTGGTGCTATTACCCCGTTGTTTTCCATAAGTTAATGCAATATCAGGATCATCAAAGGGAAAGATTAATTTCTCAATCCAGTCTTGATACTGAGGATAAACGTGCGCGCTGGCAATGACAATAAACTCTCCTGTTGCTGCTTGACAACCCAAGTTAAGGGATCGTCCAAAAGAAAAGTCTTCTGGTTTAATGGATACGAGTTTAATAGGGTAACAAGAAGCTATAGCAACTGTACTATCTGTTGAACCAGAGTCCACGACGATAATTTCAATATCTTGGACGGTTTGCTGCATTAAACCACTCAGCAAACGACCAATATGTTGTTCTTCGTTATAACAGCGAATGACAATGGATACTTTAGACATTTAAAAATACCTCTAATATACATTTATTATTATCTATAATTACACACCCTTGTGTTTTGTCTTATTGCTATGATAAGTGTTAATTGAGCTAATGAGTAGCTGGAGAATGTCTACGATACATAATATCTTCGGGCTTTTAATCTCCCGTAAATATTTCTTCCTTAATGGCTTCCAAATATGCCTTACCAAATCTTTGATCGGGTTCGAGATAATTACCCTCAGCCCATTCGTTCCAAGATTTTGCAAACAGAATCCGATTTTCAAATGGTTTATCGGCTACCTTATCCAAAGCATCTCGAAAATGTTTTCTAAATAGTTCGGGGGTAGAATTATGTAGTACGATACCTCGCTCTTGACATCTTGGTGTGCTATCCCAATTAGGAACAATAGAAGGATACTCATTGAGGGGAGCTTTACCTGCTTTGAGGAAATAGGGCATAGCTTCTTGATAGGTATATGTAGCAGGTTTTTTAAAGACTGCCCGGTAGTTATTGACTAATTTTTTTAGTAATTTATTTTTGGGGAGCAATTGAGCTACAAGGCGATGATGAGAATAAGAGGAAGCATCAAAACCTAGTTCTTTGGCTTTTTTCGGGTTTAAAGTTCCTGCCACTAAATGTAAGCCTTTTAAACCCTCTTTTTGGGCTAACTTACGCCAAAATTCCAAAACTTCCTTAACATCAGGAATCTCCAAAGGGCGAAAAATTAAAAATAAAGGTTTACCCTCTACAGTGATATACCTGTGATCAGAAAAAGCCCGTAATAGGTAATAAAAATGTTCTTCATGATCTTCCCAACCAGGATAGGTTTGCTCAACCAATGTTTTATCGGGCGCACCAAACCATACTCCTGTCCAAGAATGGTTAGCCCAACCGAGACAAAAAGGAAAATTAGGTTCTCCTGAACTTAAAACCTCTTCAAATGGCCGCTCTAGTAACCTTTTACCCGATCCCAACCAATAGTGCCAATAGGCAAAGCCTTCGATTCCATGCTCTTTGGCTAACTCTGCTTGGGCTGCTCTAATTTCAGGAATTCGTAAATCATAAAATCCTAAGTCTGCGGGTAAATTTGGTTGATAGTGACCTTTATATAGAGGTTTAGCTTTAGTAACATTTGTCCACTCTGTAAAACCCGTACCCCACCACAAATTATTCTCAGGAATGGGATGATACTGGGGTAGATAATTGGCAATAAGCCTAGCACGTTTGTTTTGTTTCATTTTTTTAGATGTTATCCATAGTCATTTTTATTGACCACTTTTAGGTCATTATACGAATATTCAGCAAAATATTGATGATAATTGTTTATGTTAATGCCTACTGTATTTTGCAGCATTTTTTGAATTTTTTCAAGCAACATAGAAGGATCTATTTGCTGGAAATACAAGATTCTTTGCACCAATTCTTCAACTGTAGAAAAATCATCATTTTCTAATCCATAAACATTGACTGTTTGCTCTTGGTTATATCTAAAACAGGGTAATCCATAACATAATGATTCATAATAAACTGTTGTTGTCGTATTATAAGAAATTGTAAAATCAAAGTCACTATTAATCAATAAATTGGATAAAATTTCATTGGTCTGAACAACATTTATACTGTGTTCTTCTGTAATTTTTTTGTAGTATTTTTCATTGAGATTTTGAGGATGTAATTTAAAATAGAATTCAATATCTCCGCGTATTTTCGATAGTTTTTTGATTATCTCTATAACTTCTAAATTAATTAAATCATCTCCTTTCCCACCTAGAAATACTAGACCTTTTCTGAAAGACTGTTTTATTTCCTCAATTTTCCATTTACTATATTTGAGATTACCCACTAATAATAACTCAGCCGATGTCATGGAAGATTTTCTGATTTGATTAATTGTATTTTGACTCCAACACAATAAGTAATCAGTTTGCAGGTTTTCTATGTTAATTAAGTCATAAGGAGGAGAAGACTTATTAAGAAAATATCTATCCATAATAGCGTGTTGTAATGAGTAAGTAGGAATGTCTCTCTTTTGACAAAATTTTACTAATATATTTTCATAGTTCAAGGCACCATTAAAGGCAATATACTTTTTGATTTTTACTTTATTTTCGTCAATACTCTCAAGAGCATCAATAAAATTTCTATAAAATTGTAATCGACAACTAAACATAAGAATTTCTTTTATACTTAAAAGCTTAAAAAGCTTTATAAAGTTATTGAGAAAAGTAATCAGAAATAATAAAAAGCTTTTGCTAAATAAAGGAATTGATTTACTGTCAATCTTCATGTCTAAAATAAAATTGACAGATTTGTTTATTTTTTGACTTGTTAACTCAATAAGTTCACAATAATCATTACGGCGACTTTGAGTTTTAGGTATGGTAAAAACAACCCCAGGATGCTCACAAATGTCTTGTAAATTATCAATGTATGGATGTTGTTTGATTTGTGATAATATTATTCGATATGCTTGATCTTCAAGATCATTCTTTCTCTCAAAGTAAATATGATAAATTATATCGAAAGCAATAATTTCACCTAAGTTATATCCTTGATACTGATAGGATAGTTTATTTTTGATTTTTTTGTATTTCTCAAAATAATTATTCATAAGATATTTTTTCCAATATCCAATATTTCGCCTCACTAAGTATAAACTCGATTCGTTTTTATTTTCAACAAAACTAAAGTTAACTTTGAGAAGGGAACTCAGGCGTTGGCGAATTCATCGGGTTTAGATTGTATAACTAAATTAGCCCTTCTAGCTCAAGATCCTCGATCATCTGCATTCCCCTGGTATCACCAAGGCGCAATAAAGCACTTTTAGCATCTTCTTTAACGCTGTAGTCTTCATCTTCTACTAATGCTTCGATTAAAGCATCGATCGCCGTGGCATAAACCACGTTTGACGGGAGTTCTCGACAGAGTTGCCCGATGGCCCAAGCGCAGTTCCCTCGTATGGCGGCCACGGAATCTCTCCTTAATCCTTGAATTAGGGGCGGCATTGCGGCGATCGCATCTTCGTATTCTTGTTTAGCGATTTGAGCTAGGCTACTGGCCGCCCAAAGACGTACGGCAGAAATATCGGTTCTCAGAGCATGGATCAAGGGCTGAACACTGCTGCGATCGCTGCCATTGCCTAGGGCCCAAACAATGCCTTTACGGACGTATCCGTTCCAATCTCTTCCTAATAAGTCTATTAAAGCGGCTACGGCTTCAGGACTGGTATTTCTTCCCAAGGCATAGGCTGCACTAACCCGTACTAAGGGGCAAATATCATCTAGCAGTTGAATCAGTGGGGCGATCGCTCTGGGGTCTTCTAGTTCACAAAACACCCTCGCTGCCAGCATTCTCTGTGATGGATCTTCATCTCTCAATTTTGGCAACATTTCGTCTGGATCAGGACTGGTACCCTGTACATCTACAGTTTCCAGGGGATCCAAGAGGTCATCAAATTGCTCTACACTCTCAATTACGGTGGGATCGTCGTCGGTTTGCATAGTCGTTAGAATAGCCTATTATTAATCATTTAAGCAGGTTTCCTGTCCCTTGTCTTAATTCTGTTTCTGATCACATCATACTTTCTGTTTATTCATAAAATAAACTTATCTTATTAAAATAAAAATATTTAATTTGCTGAATAATGCTTGCTTTTTTAGACTTGTTAAGAAACAATTTATTTTTCCTGATTTTGCTAAAATTTAGCCATATTTGCATTTTGGGCATTTTCATGATATTTTATTTTTCAGGTAGGCTGTGGGCTTAGTTTATCTACTCATAATGTTTGAATGGTCTATATTAGCCATTCTTTCGTTGAAATGTCGATTTTTGTTAATAAATTTGAATTTAGCTTGCATTTTTTAAGATAATGTGTATCAAGGTGTAGTGTGAAATATTGGTATGATGGTCAGCTATTTACAGAAGACAAAATTTGTCTATCTATTGATAATCCAGGTTTAAAATTTGGGGCAACTGTTTTTACTACAGTTCGAGTTTATCAACAATCATTAAACCACCCTTTAACGCAATGGAAAGCTCATTGTCATCGTCTTAAAAGTAGTTTACAACAGTTTGGTTGGTGTTTACCGAATTGGCAAAAAATAGCTCAAGGGGCAAACTATTTGATTGGTACTTACCCTGTGTTAAGAATAACTGTTTTTCCTGATGGTAAAGAATGGATTATAGGACGTTTTTTACCCGAAAATTTAGTTAAATTGCAACAGCAGGGGGTGAAAGGATGGTTGGCTAAGGATTCGTTGTTTCAACGCAGTTTACAAGCTCATAAAACGGGAAATTATTTAGGAGCTTACTTAGCTCTACAAAAATCTAAAAAACTGGGTTTTCAAGAAGCAATTTTAGTTAATGCAGAAGATAATTGGTTGGAAACAACAACGGGAAATCTTTGGGGATGGAAACAGGGAAAATGGTACACACCAGCGTTAAATAGTGAAATTTTACCTGGTATTGGAAGATGGCAATTAATCCACTGGTTAGGTGAACAAAATATCAAAGTTGTAGAAAATCAATGGACTCCTTACTGGGTTAAATCTCTAGAAATAGTTGCCTATACAAACAGCGTTGTGGAGGTCATTCCTTTTTCTTCTATTGATTGTCAGGGAGAGTTGCTTAACTTTGATATTTTTGGGGAAGCATTAGACATATTGTATCAGTATTATGATCATAGATGAGTTATCAGCTATCAGTTTTTTGGGAAGAAGAAGAAGAGCGAAATATCCACCAACCAGCAAAACAAAGGGTACAGTTGCCGATAACTGTTAAAGACGCTTGTAAGGTGACTAACCAATCTAAAGAAGGTGGATTATCAAAGAAATGCCAGGTACAAGCACACATGGCACTGACTAAACCCGGTAACATTCCCCAAGATAGCGATCGCCAATATAATTTAGCACTGACTTGGGCATAAGTCCAAACGAATAAAATAGCCACTGTCCACTCAATGACACTGGAAACATGAACCATCCAAGTTGGAATAGAAAGTACATTCATAAACTGACTCATTAACTTTATTTCTCTAATAATTTATCAACTTTTTCTTGTAAAAGTAAAGAGATTAAAGATTTAAACAAAAATAAACTAAAAAGTCCGGCAAAACCAAAACAGATTAAAGCAAACTTAGTATAAACCGTTGTCATAAGTATAGAAGCTGATAATAAAACAAACCCAGTTAAACAAGCATAGATTAAGCTTCTTATTCCTAAATTAATACGTTTTAAAACCCTTTCATTTTCTAAAGAGCGAACTCGAAACTGTAACTCTCCTCTGTCTATTCTTTGCTCGAAACCTCTGAGAAACTTTTCGGACAGATTAGCTTGATTTAAGCTAGTTTTAATCATCTCTTTGGCCTGTCTGACTATGACTGTAACAACACTTCCCTTACTACCACTTAAAGCCAAATTTTTGACAAAAGGTTGACTAGCTGCTAGTAAATTATACTGAGGGTCTAACGCTCTGGCAATACCATCTAAGGTTGTCAAAGATTTCAGGATAAATGTCATTTGTGGGGGTAAACGAAAGGGCTGACTTTTGAACATTGAATAAACCTCATCACTCACTTGTTCAAAAGCACGAACATCCACAGGTTTATCACGAAAGTTTTCTAATAAAAAATCAACAATTCTTTTTACAGGGGTCATATCGTTTAAAGGTTCAATTAAACCCATATAAACTAAGTTATCTACCACTGTATCCGTATCTTTTTTTAAGACGGCAAAAAACACTTGAATCATCTGATCCTTGGCAAAGGTTTTAACTTCGGCCATGGTACCAAAATCATAAAAAATAAGTTCTCCCCGTTGACTGACGGCCATGTTACCAGGGTGAGGATCTGACTGAAAAAAACCATCCAGTAATAATTGTTTTAAATAGGAACAAATTCCCAATTGAATAATATTATCTAAATTAATATTATTCGCTTCTAATGCTGCTCTATCATCTACTTTTATTCCAGGTAGATACTCCAAAGTTAAGACTTTTTTCGTGCTACATTTCCAGTAAACTTTAGGAACTTTTATTCGGGAATAACCTCGAAAATTATTGCCAAATCTCTCTGCATTTTTACCCTCATGAACATAGTCAATTTCTTGAAATAAAAGCTCAAAAAATTCTTTATGAATTGCCTCTAAATCATACTTTTTAAAAGGCTTAAAATATCGAGTTAAAATACGAATTAAACGATGAACTACTTCAAAATCTAAATTAAAAATTTTTTCTAACCCAGGCCGTTGAACTTTGACCACAACTTCTTTGCCTGTATATAATTTTGCCCTATGAACTTGTCCTAAACTTGCTGATGCTAAGGGTTCTATTTCAAAATCGTCGAATAAATCATAAATTGCTTTACCTAACTCTACTTCAATGACAGCGATGGCTTCTTCCGGACTAAAAGGGGGAACGTTATCTTGCAGTTGACTTAATTCTTGAATATATTCCAAGGGTATTAAATCAGCGCGTGTGGATAAAGACTGGCCAATTTTAATAAATGTTGGACCTAGTTGTAGCAAATTTTTAACTAACCATTTTGCTCGTTTTTTTCGTTGTTTTGAGCTATTATTTTTTAATAATTTATCCCATAATAGAAACAGTAAAAATTGACAGGTGAATAAGGAGACTTCCCACTGACGACCAAGAGGAGAATATTGAGAATGTTGCCATCGCAGTGACTTGGAGGAACCGCGTTTTGTTAGCATACAACCTTTAAATTATGATGAGGATAATGATTGAGGAAGAACCAATCTAAATATAATTTTACAATGTTTAGGGTTTTCTGTGGGGAGACATTCAACGCTAATTTTTCCTTGCAGGAGTTTAACTAAATCTTTAACAATATTTAGTCCAACTCCAATACCAGGAATACCACTATCTATAACGATTTGTTCTCGATAGAAAGGTTCAAAAAACTCACTAATATTGTTGTGAAACCCGTACTCACTAATGTTCGATAAAGTGATAGCAATTAAGGATTTATTATGATTATTTTCTTGGTTGACTTCTAAGGTAACAGTAGAGTTTGGAACCGAGAATTTACTGGCATTTTTTAATAATTCTTCAATAATATTAGTTAAATGTTGAACATCTGTACGCAGTGATTCTTCACCTTGAATATTAAAGTTTGTGTTTAATGTTAGATTACTTTTTAAATTTTCTTGCCATTTTTCTTGGCAAGAATTAGTAATATTTATAAGTAGTTTAGTTAAATTAACAGGAACTAAGTTATAGCTCATATTTTCAGATTTTAAATGTTTCAGTTGTAAGATTTTTTCGTTGATACTGTTAAGCTTATTCCAAGAATCTTCTAACATGGCAATTCTTTTGCTTAACTCTTTTGGGGATAGTTCTCTAGTCTTTAAAACAGTGATCCCCATTTTTAGAATAGCCAAAGGATTGCGAGTTTGATCACTCATAATCGTAATCATATTATAAATAACTTTTCTATTCCATTCTAGTTGTTTTTCTAATTGTTGTCTTGTACTTTTCCACCACAGTCTTAGAATTGGATTTTCTTGTAAAAGTTGAGGAATATCACCAAGAGAAAAAGAAGAATCTTTATTAATACTTTTTTCATCAACCATTGCGTTTACTTGATTTAGATGACAAGCAATACTAACAATATTTACTACTTCTTTTAACTTGTTTTTATCTTGACTATTCCATTGATAAGAAGTTGATTTACCTACGAGAATAATGCCATTGTTTTCTCCTTTAAAATGCGTGCTTATTCCTAGTAGTGATTCCAGTATAATGCCTTCCAATAAAACTGATAATTTATGGTATTTTTTGTGTTTTAAATCCCTAATATATCTCAAGTTTGAACCATTTTTTAATTCTTGTATCCAAGGATTTTGTATCAATTCAGATAATTTACTTTGGTGCATAATTGAATTATCTATCGGTGAATTTCTTAAGCTATAAAAGTATTGTAAGTCATTAAAATTAGTAATAATTAGACAAAAATCAACTAATAATTCTTCTCGAATTATCTCGGCTATATTTTCTAAATCTCTATCATAATCTGAGTGAGCAATAATTGCGTTAATTAAAGATTTTTCAATGTTATTATCTTTAGAAGAATTTGACATTGTACTAATAGCATCTGGTTTATAAAAAATTTAATAGTTTCATCGACATTTACAATACCTTTATCTAAGTTCCAAGAAAAAACAGCATTTTCTTTATCGGTTTCAAATTACATTCTAACTTAGAAAAAGCAAAATGTAATCAGAAGATGACAAGTTACCGATATATACTTATCATCAGTAATAATACGATATTCTTCAACAGTAAATTCACGCAAACCAATGCAAAAAAATATAATAATTGATGGTTAATATTTTAGAGTCCTAGATCAACAGCGATGCGATGGCTACAAGCAAACCCTGAAAAGGCTACAGCATTCAGTCCTTGACCCGGAAAGGTACTATCCCCTACACAGTATAATCCAGGGATAACCGTGCGATTAAACGGCATTCCTAGCAAACCTGGTAACTTACGACTGGGAATAGGCCCGTAAGTGCCATCATTTCGTCCTAAAAAGCGTCGATGTGTGCGCGGTGTTCCCACTTCTTGATAGTCTAAATTATCAATTAATCCAGGAAAAATATTTTCTAACCGTTGAATTAAACGAATAGCTGCTACTTCTTTTTTCTGGGAATATTCTTGGTTAGATAGTCCTTGCCATTCGCTAATATAACTGGGGGTAAAGGTATGGATAATATGATGATTAGGAGGAGCCAAACTGGGATCAAGCAAGGTGGGAATTGAGACAAAAATGGTTCCTTGTTCATCTTCCATCGTTTCCCATTGTTCTAAAAGGATATGATGGCATTCTGTTCCTATGGGTAAAAGTTCAGATTTCACACCTAAATGTAAGCTTAAGAAACTTGGAGATTTTTCATAACGTTGTTGCCATTTTTCTTCCTTTTTTGGCATCTCGTTTTTAGGCAATAATTTTTCAAATGTATCCCAACGAGTTGCGTTAGAAACAATCCGTTTTGCTCGATATTCTTTCCCATCAGCTAATTTAACTCCCACTGCCTTACCCTTTTCCATTAAAATGTTAGTAACACGGGCTTTATATTCAACTTCCCCCCCAAATTTTTCTAAACCTTCAACTAATTTTTCAGCAATGGTTCCCACACCCCCTTTAGGATAATTTATCCCTCCATAATGTCGATCTGAAAAAACCATTCCTGCATTGATCATCGGGGTTTTTTCTGCTGGAACTACAGACCAACAATAACACTCCATATCAATGAACTTTAGTAGTTCTGGATCACTGATATAACGACGGGCAATATCTCCTGCATTTTGTGGTAAATATTTAACTAAACCTAAACAGGCAAAAGGATGCTGGAAAAACACTCTCATCAAGTATCTAGGTTCTTCCAAGGAAAGTAAATCCATGGCATTTA
>JAAUYK010165999.1_pt1 | contig 11302 bp, 11 predicted proteins | sample 7278021 | NCBI WGS metagenome assembly JAAUYK01 (sample SAMN14350223, study PRJNA611818) | marine sediment metagenome | isolation source: surface marine sediment (1.8m) | place: French Polynesia: Moorea | collected 2018-08
AGTGGAACCAAACGGGTTGGTCCAAGTGGTTGACCTATCACCCTGTCGATAGTGCAGCTGCTTTCGACAAACCGCTGGCGATCGTGCATTCCCAGTCGGCCGCGATCCCGCAAGGGGTTCAGGCGTTCCTGAATGATTACGCCGGTGCCGCCACGCTGCAGTGGCTCGAAGACGTGACCCAGTTCGACTTTTATGACAACCCCGAAGATGTCGAGCGCGCGGCTGACACCGTGGCCGCCCATTTCACATCCATCGCCAACTGATCACAGCTATATTCGAAGGAGTATGACATGAAACACCTTACACTTGCCGCCCTAACGCTGTCTGCAACCTCGGCCTTTGCCAATCCGGAAATTGATCAGGCGCGGATCACCACAGTGGTGTCCTCCATCCCTCTGGCCGTTGATCTGGCCGCCTACGATCTGGCCGAAGCCGCCTTCGCGGATGAAGTCACGATTGACTACACCAGCCTCTGGGGCGGCGACCCGGCGGTCATGACGCCTACCGATCTGATGGCCGCCTGGCGCGGGATCGTTCCGGGTTTTGACGCCACCTATCACGCATTGGGTCCCGTGACCGTGACGCTGGCGGGTGAAACGGCGATGGCGACCGCTGATGTGGATGGCCACCATTGGATTGGCGATCAGGTCTGGCGCCCGATTGGCACCTATCACTGGGATCTGATCAAAGACGATGAGGGCTGGAAAGTCACCCGTATGGTCTTTGACATGACCGAGGAAATCGGGTCGCGCGATTTGGCGGCACTAGCCATGGAGCGCGCCGCCGCTCAATAAACGCCCTAAGGACCTGCCAAAAAAAACGCCCGCACGAAGCGGGCGTTAAGTTATTGAGGCAGGTTTCATACAGGCAAGAAACCTATCGAGCAGTGCCACCGTTATAAGCAATTACCGCGCGGCATGGAAGCTAAAAGTTTGAAAACCAAGAACTGTCCCGTTACGCTCCGAGGTTAATAAAATATGGTCCGAGCAGGATTGTTGCCAAAGTGACACCAGTTTTTTTCCTCCGCGCCCTGCGCGTTTCAGCGGTTGGGCTGTCGATTCTCGGTGCCAGTTTCGCCTTCGCAGAATCGCGGCATGGCATAGCTATGTACGGAGAGCCCGCGCTTCCACCGGATTTTGTGTCTCTGCCTTATGTGAATGCGGATGCACCCAAGGGCGGCGAGGTGGTCTTTGGCAATACCGGCGGGTTCGACAGTCTCAATCCCTTTATCCCCAAAGGCACGCCACCCTGGCAGTTAAGATTTTTGTCCTATGAGGGACTGATGGGGCGGTCTTGGGACGAGCCTTTCACATTGTACGGGCTTTTGGCCGAAACGATTCGCACCGCGGAAGACCGATCCTGGGTCGAGTTTACCCTGCGGGAGTCCGCCCGATTCTGGGACGGTAGCCCGGTCACGATCGAAGATGTGATCTGGTCGTATGAGACGTTGGGCACCATCGGCCACCTGCGCTACCGCGGTCTCTGGGGGCGCATTGACAGCATTGAGGCCACGGGTCCGCGTAGCGTCCGGCTGACCTTTAATGAAGAGAACCGCGAATTGGCCTTGGTCGCAGGGCTGCGCCCGATCCTGAAAAAGGCACAATGGGAGGGCGCCGATTTCACCCAATCAGGTCTGGACGCTGCCCCCATCGGCACCGGCGCATATGTGCCTGGTGATTTCGAAGCGGGCCGTTTCCTCGAACTCACCCGCAACCCGGATTATTGGGGGCGCGACATTCCCCTGCGGCGAGGTACGCAAAACCTCGACACCATTCGCATCGAGTTTTTCGGCGACCAGACCGTGCTCTTTGAAGCATTCAAAGCCGGTGAGCTGACCGCCGTGAGGGAGTTCAACGCGGAGACATGGGCCTCCAGCTATGCGTTCCCGGCTGTACAAGACGGGCGCGTTGTGAAAACCGAAATCCCACATGCCAAACCGTCTGGCATGACCGGCTTTGTGATGAACACGCGCAAACCGCCCTTTGATGATTGGCGCGTGCGGGAGGCGATGATCCACGCCTATAATTTCGAGTTTATCAACGATACGATGACGGGTGGCGCACAGCCGCGGATCACCTCCTATTTCTCAAACTCGACCTTGGCGATGTCGCCTGACCCGGCCACGGGTTTGGTCCGGGATCTGCTCTTGCCCCATCAGGGCGATTTGTTGCCCGGCGCGCTGGAGGGGTATCAACTGCCCCAAGGCGATGGCAGCGCGCGCAATCGCAAGAACCTGCGCGCCGCGACCGCGCTTTTGGAAGACGCCGGGTGGACGGTTCAGAACGGCGTTTTGCAGGATGCCGATGGCATGCCCTTCACCTTTGATATCCTCCTGCGCCAAGGCGCGGGCGATCTTCAGACGATGATCAACATCTATCTGCAAGCGTTGGAGCGGCTGGGCATCCAAGCCACCCTGTCGGTTGTGGACGACGCGCAATATAATGAACGCATCGCGGCGCTTGATTTCGACATGACGGATTTCCGCCGCGCTATTTCCTTGTCTCCCGGCAATGAACAACGGCTCTATTGGGGTTCAGAGGGGGCCAATACAGACGGCACGCGGAACTTGATGGGTGTTGCCTCCCCGGCCGTCGATGGGCTGATTGACACAATGCTCTCCACCCAAAGCGCCGAAGCATTCCAAGCTGCCGCGCGCGCTTTGGACCGGGTGTTGATGTCGGGCCGCTATGTCATCCCGATCTGGCAATTCGATGTGGGTCGGATCGCCCATGCCGCGGATCTCACCTTTCCCGACACGCTGCCTATTTACGGCGATGGCGTGGAATGGATGCCACATGTCTGGTGGTCGACCGCTGCGGAATAGGTTTGACGACCCTGATCTATTTCGATATTTCGCGAAATATGGAAATAGCTGTCCAGCAACTCTCTAGCCTCGCGCATGAAAACCGGTTGGCGATCTTCCGTCTGCTCATGCGGCGATACCCTCAGTCCGTGCCCGCCGGAGAGCTGGCCGAGGCTATCTCCGTCCCGGCCAACACAGCCTCTGCCTATTTGTCAACGCTGCGCAAAGCGCGGCTGATCGAACAAGACCGCGTCGGCACCTCGCTGCGATATCGCGTGGTAATGGAGAGCACGCAGGGCTTGATGGACTACCTGATGCGCGATTGCTGCAAAGGCCGGGCTGATTTGTGCTTTATCCCGTCCATGGAGGCTCCTATGCCAGATACGGCCACCAAGCCGCTCACCGCGCTCTTTATCTGCACCGCCAATTCCGCCCGTTCGATTATTGCCGAGGCGGTTCTGAACGCTGAAGGCAAGGGCCTCTTCAAAGCCTATTCCGCGGGCACGCAACCGACCGAGGCCCCGCACCCACGTGTACTCAAACTGCTGTCGGACAAAGGTCATGACATCTCTCACCTGTCTTCCAAAATGGTGGATGTCTTTGCGACAGAGGATGCGCCCGCATTGGACTTCGTCTTCACCGTGTGCGATCACGCGGCTAACGAGGAATGCCCGGTATGGCCCGGTCAGCCGATGACGGCCCATTGGGGCTTGCCCGATCCGATGAAAGTGGATGGGAGCGAGGCGGAACGCGAACTCGCGCTGCAACAGACCTACGGGCTGCTGCGCAATCGCATCCGCGCCTTCACCGCCCTGCCCTTGGACACGCTCAGCCGCATGTCCTTGCAACATGCGCTCGACGATATTGGTCAATCTGATATGGCTGAAAGCGCATAATCCTCCCTCCACAGAAAGATCCAAACGGCATGAACATCCTCGTCCTATGTACCGGCAATTCCGCCCGGTCCATTCTCTTGGAACATATCCTAAACCACAATGGCGGCACGGGTATCACCGCGTTTTCAGCAGGCAGCCAACCGTCGGGTCAAGTGCATCCGCAATCGGTCAAGCTGTTGACGGCGGAGGGCTATGACACCTCCGCCGCGCGGTCCAAAAGCTGGGATGAGTTCGCCGCGGACGGCGCGCCAGAGATGGATGTGGTCATCACCGTCTGCGGTTCGGCCGCGAATGAAACCTGCCCCATGTGGCCCGGTGCGCCCGTGCGCGCCCATTGGGGCGTCGAAGATCCTGCGGCGGCCGCAGAGGCGGACCAACCGGGCGCCTTCCGCTACGCTTATGAGATCTTGAGCCGCCGCGCGGAGGCGTTTTTGAGCCTTCCCCTGGCAGAGCTGTCCAAAGATCGCGCTGCTTTTCAAAAACAACTCAACCAGATTGGAACGCTCCCATGACCGCTCAAAAACTGGCCGCGGAATGCCTGGGCACAGCCTTGCTTTTGATCAGCGTCGTGGGCTCCGGCATTATGGCGCAAAATCTCTCGGGCGATTTGGTGGGACTGGCCCTTCTGGCCAACGCGATCGCGACGGGCTGCATGCTCTATGCGATTATCACCGTTCTGGGCCCTGTGTCCGGCGCGCATTTCAACCCCGCTGTGACCCTGGCTTTCCTGTGGCGCGGTGACATCGAGCTCCCCCTTGCCCTGCAATACGTCGTTGTCCAGATCATCGGCGCGATCCTGGGCGTCTGGGTGGCGCATATGATGTTTGATCTGACCATTCTGCAGACCTCCAGCACGATGCACCGGACCGGACCGGCCCAATGGTGTGCCGAGATCGTCGCGACCTTCGGCCTCCTCTTTGTCATATTCGGCGGCTTGCGCAGCCGTCCCGAAGCGATCCCGACCCTGGTCGCGCTGTACATCACCGGGGCCTATTGGTTCACCGCATCAACCAGTTTTGCCAACCCCGCGGTGACAATTGCGCGGGGGTTTACGGACACGTTTGCAGGTATCTTCCCGGCCCATATCCCTATGTTTATATTGGCACAAATCGCCGCAGTGGCATTGGCGCACATGGTGCTGCGCCCGCTTTTAAAGTCTGATCCCCCTTGATTATTATTCTCAGGGCTCCAGTTAACATGCTCACAAAAAACGCGAACACGTCCGGACCTTTGCCACGTCACGGATCGGGAGCCATAGGGAGATTGACTATGACCTGGTCTGATTTGACGCAGAATTGGAGCGAATGGTTTGCCCGCATCAAAGACAGGTTTCCAAACCTGGACGATGGTGCGATGCCATTTGCAAAGACCAATCGGGAACGGTTTGAGGCCTATCTGGCCGACACCCACGATCTGACGCTTGTCGAGGCGCGGGAAGAACTGGACGATTTCCTGTTTGTGGAAAACCTGGCCCGCGAAGCGTTTGACTATCGCGCGCGCTCGGAAGGTTAAACCAGGGATGTGACCCACAGAATGGTCGCATCCTCATCACTGACCGAAATCACATTATGGCCCATGGTGGCGTCGTAATAGGCGCTGTCGCCGCGACGCATTTCGACGGGTTCGTAGAATTCGGTGTAAAGCTGGATCACGCCGGTGAGGACATAGAGAAATTCTTCCCCATCGTGGCGCACCCAGCCATCGAACTCGTCCATCGACCGCGCGCGCACCCGCGCCCGATAGGGCAACATCTGCTTTTTGGTCAGCGTATCGGCCAAAAGCTCATGCTCATAGGTGGCCGTGACATGGGCTGAGCCTTCGCCGGTCTTTGTCACCGCAATTCGTCCGTTCACCTTTTCTGCTTGCGGCGGAGTGAACAGCTGCGGGACCGAGATCTCCAACCCCACGGCAAGCTTTTTGAGCGCCTCATAGGTGGGCGACATCTGGCCATTTTCGATCTTGGACAAAGTTGAGCGCGCAAGCCCTGCTTGATTGGCGGCTTGCTCCAATGTCCAGTCGCGCGCTTTGCGCAACTCGCGTACGCGCGCGCCCAAATCCATGGGTTCGGCAAGGGCGTCTTCGCCCGTTGCGCGGGCGATGCGGATAATAGCGCGAGGATCTTTTGAGCTCATGTCCGTTCTATAGGCGGGCGCGCGCGGCCTTGCAACGTGTGGCTGAGGCCGATAGCCCGTGCAGCATGAGATCCGTCTTTGACAATGGCCCGCCGCCCCCCTGCCCGTCGCCCTTTAACATGGCGGCGCATGTCTTGGGACGTGCAGGCGCGTTGGGGGACAAGCCAGCGCTCAGCGTGCTCTACTCTGATCGTGCTGACCATTGGCGTTTTGCCCAGATCGAACAGGCCGTGCGCGGGATTGGCACGGGGTTCTTGGCATTGGGTCTGCGCCCCGGCGATAAGGTGCTTTTACGCCTGGGCAACACGCCGGAGTTTCCTCTGGCCTATCTGGGTGCGCTGGCAGTGGGCTGCATCCCTGTGCCCACCTCTTCACAGCTCACCGTGGTTGAGACGGCGAAGATCATCGCCCATCTCTCTCCCGCGTTGATCCTGCATGAGGTTGGCGTGCCCTGCCCCGATCATCCGGCGCGGATGGATGTGGGGGCGCTGGCTGCCATGCACGAGCTGCCGCCTGCCGCTTATGAGATGGGGGATCCCAACCGCCCAGGCTATATCGTCTATACCTCCGGCACGTCAGGCCAACCGCGCGCGGTTCTGCATGCGCATCGGGCGATCTGGGCGCGACAGATGATGATGGAAGGCTGGTACGGGCTGGGTGAGACCGACCGGTTGCTCCATGCAGGCGCGTTCAATTGGACCTATACCTTGGGCACAGGGGTGATGGACCCTTGGACCATGGGCGCCACCGCTCTTATCCCCGCGCCGGGTATCGCACCTGCGGATCTGCCTGCGCTGTTGCGCCAATATGAGGCCACACTGTTTGCGGCCGCGCCGGGTGTCTATCGCCAAATACTGAAATCCGGACAGGCCATCAACGTGCCATCGCTCAGGCATGGGCTCTCTGCCGGGGAAAAGCTGTCTCCTGCCCTCAAAACCGCTTGGGAAACCGCGACGAATACGCCCGTCTACGAAGCGTTTGGCATGTCGGAATGCTCAACCTTCATCTCTTCCTCCCCGGACCGCCCCGCCCATGACGGCGCCCTCGGATACCCGCAAACCGGGCGCAGGATCGCGATCCTGGAGGATGGCGCGCCGGTGGAGCGCGGCACCGAAGGCATCATCGCCATCCATCGGGACGATCCAGGCCTCATGCTGGAATACCTCGATGCGCCTGAGGACACTGCCGCGCGGTTTCAAAACGAATGGTTTCTCACTGGCGATCAGGGTGTGATGGACGCCGATGGGCAGATCCACTATCTGGGCCGCGCCGATGACATGATGAATGCAGGCGGATATCGCGTTTCCCCTATCGAAGTTGAACAAGCCCTGGCCGCCTATCCCGGCCTGACTGCCATTGGCTGCACCGATGTCGAAGTGAAGGAAGATGTGCGCGTCATCGCGGCGTTTTACACCGGGCCTGCCGAAATCGCCGAGGCCGAACTTGCCGCATTTGCAGCACACAGGCTTGCCCGCTACAAACAGCCTCGATTGTACATATATCTGAACGAACTCCCGACGGGTCCGAATGGCAAGATTTTGCGCCGGGCCTTAAAGACATACGCACCGGACAGGCCCCATGACTGACGACAAAACGATCAAGCTCGACATCCTCTCAGACCCGATTTGTCCATGGTGCTACATCGGCAAGACGCATCTGGACAAAGCACTTGCCGCGGTACCGGACCATCCTTTTGTCATCGAATGGCACCCCTTTCAGCTAAACCCTGACATGCCCGAAGGGGGCATGGATCGGCGCGCCTATCTTGAAGGTAAGTTCGGCGGGAAAGAGGGGGCGGTGCGTGCCTATGCTCCGGTTGTCGAAAATGCCGAGAAAGCTGGGCTGAACATCCAATTCGACAAGATGATGCGTACGCCAAACACGCTTGATGCGCACCGTCTGATCCACTGGGCCGGGATCGAGGGACGGCAAACAGCGGCGGTCTCGGCGCTTTTCAAAGCCTATTTCGAAGAGGGGCGCGATATCGGCGATCATGAAGTGCTGGGCGACATTGCCGATGCGATTGAGATGGATGCCTCGGTCGTTCTGCGCCTTCTGGCCTCGGACAGTGACAAGGAGGATATCCGCACCCGCGACGCTCATAGCCGTCAGATGGGCGTGAATTCCGTGCCCACGTTCATCGTTGCAGGCAAACATGCGGTGCCGGGTGCGCAACCGCCCGATCTGTGGGTGAAAGTGATCAAAGAGCTACAGGAACAGATCACCGCATGATGCCTCTTAAGGTCTTTACGCTGATCCTCAGCCTGGTGCTGGTGATCGCCACCGGCACCGTGTTTTTTAGACTGGTTGAGGGGTGGAGCTGGCTGGACGCGTATTTCTTTACGGTGATCACGCTCTCCACAGTGGGCTATGGATCGCTGGTGCCAGCGACCGCCATCGGCAAGATCGGGACAACCGTGTTCATTTTTGTGGGTCTTGGCGTCTTTGCCGTCGCAATTCAACAATTCGGTCTCTACACCATGCGCAAACGCGAAGAGCATACCGAGTGGCTCGTTGGACGGCTTGATAAATCTGCCGCCAACCGCGATCGCGAGCCACGCGAGACCAAGTAATCCACCGTGAAATCACGCTTGCTGCGCGACGCGCTTTCCGGCACATGCTGAGCGCATGAGTCAACGCATGTCCCGCGTCGAATTCATCGCGCTGATTGCGATGATGTTTGCCGTGATCGCCTTTTCCATCGATGCAATGCTGCCCGCGCTCCCCGAAATTGGGCGCGAGCTTAGCCCGGATGCGCTCAATAATGCGCAGCTGATCCTTACGTCCTTTGTTTTCGGCATCGGCGTCGGCACATTTTTTACCGGACCGCTGTCAGATGCTTTTGGCCGCCGCAACGTGATTGTGGCGGGGGCTGCGCTTTATGTTGTGGGCGCGGCGGTGGCCTATTTCAGCACCTCGCTGGAAGTGGTCTTGGCCGCACGCGTGGTTCAGGGCTTGGGAGCAGCAGCACCGCGGATCGTGTCTTTGGCGATTGTGCGCGATCTCTATTCGGGGCGCGACATGGCCCGGATCGTGTCGATTGCGATGATGATCTTTACGATCTTCCCCGCCGTCGCGCCGCTGATCGGGGCAGGCATCATAGCCGTTGCTGGATGGCGGAGCATCTTTCTGGCCTTCATCCTTTTTGCCTTTATCTTTGTCAGCTGGATGTGGATCCGCCTCCCGGAATCCCTCGCAGTGGAGAACCGCCGCCCGTTTAAGGCGCATCTTCTGTGGGGCGCGGTGAAAGAGATGTTTACCCATCCCGCTGTGCGCATGTCGATCTTTGTGCAATGTCTTTGCCTGGCGATCCTGTTCTCCATGCTGTCAATGGTGCACCCAATTTACGAGATCGTCTTCGATCGCGAGGAAAGCTTTCCCTATTGGTTTGGGGCTGTCGCGGCGGTGTCGGCAACGGGCAGCCTTGTAAATGCGGCGCTGGTGGTTCGGGTTGGGATGCGGCGCATGGTGACATGGTCTCTGGGCCTGCAAATTGTCTTTGCGGGGCTTATGATCCCCATTGGGTTGGCGGATCTGGATCTTACGCTCCTCTTTGCGTTTTTCCTGATCTGGCAGGCCTATGTGTTTTTCATGGCCGGCACTACGATGGGTAACCTGAACGCCATCGCGATGGAGCCGATGGGCCATATCGCGGGCATGGCGGCCTCCACCATTTCGGGGATCGCGACGGTGACGGCGGCGGCCATCGCGGCGCCTATTGGGCTGACGTTCGACGGCTCCATCCTGCCACTGACCATCGGTATATTTGTCTTGTCACTCCTGGCGTTTCTTCTGATGCTGCAGATGGGGCGGATTGAACACCGGCAGACCGCCTGAACCAGACGAGGGGCGTGCCATGGATGACTATTATGACTTGGGCAGCTATTCCTGCCCCATCACCACTGTGTCACCTGAGGCCCAATTGTGGTTCGACCGTGGCCTGATCTGGACCTTCGGCTACAACCATCAGGAAGCCGTCGCGTGTTTCCACAAAGCGGCGGAGGCTGATCCAACCTGCGCCATGGCCTGGTGGGGCGTGGCTTACGCGGCGGGTCCGAACTACAACATGCCGTGGGAACTGTTTGACGACAACGGCCGGGCGGAGGCGCTGGCCACGTGCCACGCGGCGACGCACGAGGCGCTGGCCCGGTTGGACGGCGTGACCGCGCCTGAGGCCGCTCTGATCCGTGCCCTTCCCGCGCGTTATCCGCAAGTGGACATCACAGAAGACATGCACGGGTGGAACCACGGTTTCGCGGACGCGATGCGCAGAGCCTTTGCAGATCACCCGGAGCATCTAGAGGTACGCACTATTTTTGCTGAGGCGCTGTTGAACCTCACCCCGTGGAACATGTGGGATCTGGCCAAGGCGGAACCGGCGGAAGGGTCTGCCACGCTCGAATGTCAACAAGTGCTCGAAGACGGGTTTGAGACCGATCCCCGCACCATGTCCCATCCGGGTCTGCTGCATCTCTATGTCCACCTGATGGAGATGTCGCCATTCCCCGAAAAGGCGCTCAAGGCCGGGGATATCCTGCGCACGCTTTGCCCCGATGCGGGCCATCTGGTGCATATGCCAACCCATATCGATGTGCTCTGCGGTAACTATCGCGACGTGGTCTATTGGAACCAAAAGGCGGTTGAGGCCGATCTAAAATATTACGAGCGGGAGGGCGCGTTCAACATCTACACCGGCTACCGCCAGCACAATTACCATTTCATCATGTATGGCGCGATGTTCCTGGGGCAGATGGAGCCAGCGCTAGAGGCTGTGCAGGGCATGTTCGCCACAACGCCCGAAGATATGTTGCGCATCCCCTCCCCACCCATGGCCGACTACTTCGAGAGCTATCTGGCGATGGAGCCGCATATCCTGGTTCGATTTGGTCGCTGGCACGATTTGATTGCCATGGAGCCACCCGAAGATCAGGCGCTCTATGCGACGCTCACCGCGAACACGCATTACGCCCGCGCCGTGGCCTTTGCCGCCTTGGGCCGGGTGGAGGAGGCGGAGGCGGAGGAGCAGGTCTTTCTTGCCGCCAAAACCCGGGTGCCGGAAACGCGGCTGCTGCACAACAACTCTGTTCAGGATCTGTTGGGGATCGCTGTGGAAATGCTGCGCGGAGAAATCGAGTACCGGAAGGGAAATTATGAGGCGGCTTTCGCCCATCTCCGCCGCTCGGTCGAGATTGATGACACGCTACCCTATGACGAGCCTTGGGGGTGGATGCAGCCCACGCGTCACGCTCTGGGGGCGCTGCTTTTTGAACAAGGCCATGTGGAGGAGGCAGAGGCCGTCTATCGTGAGGATCTGGGTCTGGGCGGGCAGCTCAGCCGTGCAACGGTGCATCCGAACAACCTGTGGTCGCTGCGGGGTCTGCACGATTGTTTGAAAGCTCGCGGTGAGACTGTTGAGATCGTGCAGATCAAACAACGTCTCGATATTGCTCTGGCCCGCGCAGATCGCGCGG
>JAAUYK010010410.1_pt1 | contig 11293 bp, 14 predicted proteins | sample 7278021 | NCBI WGS metagenome assembly JAAUYK01 (sample SAMN14350223, study PRJNA611818) | marine sediment metagenome | isolation source: surface marine sediment (1.8m) | place: French Polynesia: Moorea | collected 2018-08
ACTTTCCTTCCACTTTGAGGTTAACCTTTGCCGTATCTGCTATGTATTCTCGGGACGAACATGATCTTTGACTCGCGTATGGTACACAAAAAAGTCACTCGTATTGAAAGTGTTGCCGTATGAAAATGTGCGTTCCGGATATCCGGCGCTCAGAGTTCAATGAGACTTGACTTTTCCCCTCCCTTTTCTGCAGTACATACCATATGTGTTCGCTGAATCTGCTTTCGGGTTTTCGCCGATCGTTCGAATAATGTCCGTCGGTTCGTTCTCAATCGTAAACTGGCCACCGAACCGCCGCCTTTTCTCTTTCCGATCCCCAAGCGAGCGTTTGCAGCGTCGCCCCTTTGGCCATAACCGAGAAAAAGTGTCTTCTGGTCGGAGCTGGCGAGATGGCAGGGAAGGCATTCTCTTTTCCTCTATCTCTCTCCGCGACCTTGGATTCAGCCATCATGAACGAACAGGCCATCCACCCCTGCGACCAGATCGCCGACGCCGAAAAACATATCCCAAAGAATAGCACCGAGCATGATTCCATTGGGGACGGCACACCGCGCGGCCTTTGACGGGGAAAAATTATTTCCTGACAAGTTCAGCCGCGCGGTGTCAATCATCATACGGCGCACAAGTGCCATTTCATTATATCCCTTTCAGCTAACTGACAGCCGGCATGCGCTTAATTGAGTCCCTAACGGGCGTCGGCGGTGGCGGCCTTGTTTTTCTTCTTTTTCGCGAGCGAGCTAGGTCTGGTCCACGTCCAGGTCGTCCGAGACTGTGGGGTGTCGTAATAATAGACCGACAATTAATTGCTCAGTTGCCGCCGGCCGCTTATTGCTCATGTCGCACTCAATCTGTTCGGCCGGCTGGACAACACTGCACCTTTTGTAGGAGCGCCCAATGCGTCGGCTGGCTTCCTTCCTTCCTTGGGCAAGCGGCGGCCTACTATTGGCTGAATGGGGTCTGGGCCTTCCGCCTTCTGCTGCAGCCTTTACGTACCATTCATTCAGGGTGTATACTGTATGTAAAGGGAAGCATTCCAATACTGCAGGGCTTGGCCTCGCCATCACTCTGTAGTAGTACATATATCGTATAAAGGAGAGGAGTCGAAGGGAAGGCACGGCCCCACGTCTGCTGTCAATGTCGATGCCGCGCACGACATTGCGGTTCAGGCCGTCTGTCCGTCGGTCACGGACGGACGAGCGAGTGACGAGAGGGAAAAAAGAGAGGAAGAGGCCGGGATGGATAACGGGAACAGAGACGTCCTCCATGCAAGCTCTTACTCAAGCGCTGATAGGCGGACGAATCTACGTATTCGTGTTTAGACTTCTAACTAACTTTGGGAGATAGTAAAGCCATTTGTATATTAAAAATCCAGGCCTCTCGATCTCTATCCGCCGTAAGCCCGTGCCTAGCGCGAGCCATCCGGCCTCTGCTGTCTCCGTGAGCACGCCATTCGTGTTGGTCGGTCGGTCGGTCGGTCGGCGGAGTTATTGTCGCGGCCGCGGCCGCAATGTTGCTCAAGAGAGGGGGAAGAAAAACAGAGATCCCCTCAGTGCAGCAACGATCGACTGCTGCGTCTGTTGTTCGTGGACGGACCCTGCCCTGGCTGTTCTGGCGAATGGAAGGACGGACGAAAATGGCAAACTCTTGGAGGATTCGGCTTGAAGAGGAGATGACAGCGCCGCCGACGCCGCCGACACTGTCAATGGCTACAAGGAAGAAGGAGTGACTGAGAGAGAAGCTAGGCGTCGTCGGAGGGAAAAAGGCCGGGCGTATAACTTGCAAACTTCCCAATGGATCGAGGAAGTGTATAGGAAGGAAAGAAACTGGCTGGAAGCGGTTAGCAAGGCCTAGCTAGCTCCATTTTCGAAATGAGTCGGCAGAAAGTACTGTGTCTCTTGGGGGGCCGGAGCAGGCAGCCAATCGATGTCCGTTACTTCTCCAGTTCTTCCCGGTACCCCCCTCTTCAAACCTTTCTTTCTTTCTTCATTGCTCGATCGCTATGCTCTTCTCAGATCCGGGTGGGGAAAGAAAGGTCGCTCTATGGCTAGAAAGTGCAGCCGCGTCTTCAGTCGAGCCGCAAGCGATTGATTTCGTCACGCGGCGGTGGCGCCGCGCCGGTGCGTCAGTCCATCTCATGATCATTAACACCGTTTCATTTGCGCCGATCGATAGAGAGAGAGAGAGGGGCGAGTAAAAAAGTCCAAATGAGACCCATTTTAGGCGAGAAGTGTCGCTCGCCCCATAATTGCAGTTGAGAAAGAAAGCACTTGGACGCGGGTCGTTTCGCCACAATATAGCTGCTCGCTACTTATCCGACTGACACACGCGCTGCCGCGATTATTGACTTGTGTGTTTGTCCTGCTGGTGGAGATCAAGAGCTTCCAGCTCCGTGGATCGAGTGGCCCACTTATGCCGGCAAATGGTGGAGGGAGGCAGGGGATCGATGGACGGACGGAGGGTCAGAGCAGCTAGGCGTTATTGCATTGTTGGCTTATTGCACCGACCGAGGCGCTTTTTGTCGTCATTATGTAGCCTGCTGTGGCTCGGAACAAAAACAATGCAACAGAACGGAAGGGAGACACTAAACGCAGTTGTAATATCCTCCTTCCTTCCTTCCTTCCTTCCGCTGATCTGTATCTTGTCCCCTGTTTTGAGTGATTGAAGAGATAGTGGTTGTGGCAAAAAAGCCCACTGACATACATATTTTGCCCAAGGCAGCGTCGCCCGGGTGTCCATGCCAGCCTAATTTGGAACTCCAAACAAGTACTATGACGACTGCGTAGCCTTAATTCACACACACACACACACACACATTTGTCGCGAAAATAATGCCCTCCTGGCTCTCTGATTGCCACGTACCGTGAACAGCCAGAAAGTCTTTCCTGGGTATGTCGCAATGCATGCAGGCTGGCCGAAGAAGAAAAAGTCCAGTCCAGTGGTCAGCTTTACGCAAGCTTTAGCCCAATTTCTGCTGTCTTTACGAATGGACTGAATTTCCTTTGCGAAAACTTCAAAGTCCGCTTAAGGCGCTCAATCTGTCATGAAAGACTTCAAAGACCTACGAGTACTATATTAACTACATTCATCGACCCAGTTTGTAACCTTAAGCTCCTTCGCGTTTCAGACCCTCCCCGCGTCACGCTGACGTTCGGCTCCAGCATCGACCGGGAGAACATCGTGGAGGGCACAGACGTCTACCTCGATTGCGACATCAGGGCGCACCCCGCCGCATACAAGGTCGTCTGGATGCACAACGTAAGTGGAAATATATATTTTGGGATGTCTAATCCCGTGGACCTTTTTAATGATTTTTTTTCCAGGGCTACCGGGTGACCGACGACCCGGCGTCCGGGGTACGGATCCTCTCGGACGGTCGCAACCTGGTGCTTCGCGGCGTGGGTCGCAAGAGCAGCGGCGAGTACACCTGCAGCGCGTTCAACCTCGAGGGAAACGACACCTCGAAGACGGTCGAGCTCAGAGTCAAGTGTAAGTCGATCATATATGTATTTAGCGCCTGTGATGTATTTAAATTTACAATTAAACGATCAATCGATCCGGTCGTGATTGGCCTTTTCGGCCTAATCGCATTCGTGACGTAGACACTGAACGGGGAAAATTAGTAGATTTCCCGGAGAGAGAGAAAAAAAATGCATTTTCTTGGGGAAATTTTTTATCTCCCTCCCACGTACGCGTACGTACGTACAGCTGGTGCAGCAGCAGCAGCCGTTTGATGAACATAATTTATTCATCAAGAGGAGTATGTCAGAAACCTCCCTTGGATCCTCTTCGGCGGCTCGCTCTCCGCCTGAAACTGTCACTGTCGGGTACATATGGCACAAAATACTACGCATGACTGAATGACTGGCGCGCGCGCGCACACATGCTAGTACAACTGGCTGGCATCCAGGATACACATGCATAAATGAGATAAGGACAATTCCGGCCTGGTTTATGTTAAATAAGGCTCCTGCTATTTTATCGTCGCATAATATGTGGATGCTATCTGGTCGTGCAGTGAAGGAAAGGGCTAGCTAGCTACTCCCTCGCATTTCTGACGTGACGACGTACTCCGGCACTCACTCCGTTATATTAAAGCAGTGCTCGCTCCCTCGGATAGGACCAGAAGGAGGAAGCTAGGCGAAACTAGGGCGAAAATGTAGCGCGCGAAGAGAGGTGGGGTGCGCACATGTGATGGCGTAACCGCCACTACCCACGAAGCCCCCCTCACTCGTGAAACTCGCTGCGGGTGTATACTGTACGTAGTTTGGGGTCCGTCCGCTTTTAAAGCCGGGAAAGTTAATTTGGCTCGGGTTCTGAGCTTAGACCGATTCATTTTTAAAAGGACTCAGAAGGTGTACGAAGATCGAATCGTCACGTGTACGTCTATAGCTATTGTACGAAAAATTCTATAGTTTCTCTCTTTCACCTTTTTCTCCGCTCCAATTCAGTTTTCTTCGCTTTGTGAAGCCGCCGCGATACTCTCGCTTCGGCTGCCGCTTTAAGACCATCACGTTTTATGGTCGGTAAAGGCTCGAAGTGGGAAAAGGCAGCGAGATATAAGAAGCCACTTTGCCCGCAGCCACCGCTGCTATTCAAAAAAGAGCAGTAAATTGATGAAGCCCATCCGCGAGATATCGAGATCGAGCTTTGAGTGAACATTTTTGCGAGGCCAGAATTCCCCGAGTCGCCTCTTCTTGTTCGCGACCGGAATGTAAGCCGTCGGCCTTGGATGCGCTCGATCGAATTCGACATGGCGAAAGAAACACAATGCAAAATATCTCGCATAGGTGGAGGAAATTAAACAGACTGGTTCGATCGCTCACAGCCCTTTGTTCTTGCCAGACCATCTTCGAATTTACTGCAACCTTATACCATTGAACACCGCGAAGTGAAAAGAAACGGCGGGGCCAAGAGTCTATATCGAGCACCCGCCGACGACGACGCAGATTGAAAGAAAGCGAGAATGAAAGCAGCGGCCGTGGACTCAATCGAGCTTGCGACAACGGAATTCGTATTGCCAAAGGGGAGGAAGGGAGGGAGAGAGAGAAAGACAGGCAGAGGCAGTCAGTCGTCCGTAAAATTGCACTCTGCTGCTGCAACGTTGGACGTCCGCGAAGTACTACTATACTGTACAGATCAAGATTTTGGGGAGCTCAATCAAGGCCCAATGCGTGTCCACTTCCGAGGCAACGCCGGCCAACCCTGCAGCCCTAGATGATGGGAAGGGAGGAGCTCGCTAACTGCCGCGCCGCCCAGTACGTCGTATCCTCAGCAAAAAATCGCCCTGTCGGTCGGTCGTTCATTCGTGCGGAGCTATGCAGTGCACCTTGCTTTCCCTTGGGAGCCCGAACCCGTTGCCCGGTGCGTGTGCCGCAGAAAGAATGTGTGCACCGCAAGAGGAGAAGTCGTCTTGTAGGAGGAAGGATGGGGGTCCTTTAGCGGCTTCGAATTCGCCCTACTCTCTCTCTCGGCTTGTTCCTCTCCCCTTCCTGGCTCTGTTTGTCCTCTCAATAGTTGGCCGTAATACGTCACCCGGCCGTCGACTGGAAGAGAGGCGAGAAGAAAAGAAAGAGGAGGAGGAAGAAAACCTCGAGATCAAAAGAGTTGCTTGGTTTATATACGCTCCGGTCTAGCTTCAATGCTTTTAAGTCCCAAGCAAAGTGAGTCGCTTGACGATCGAGGAAGCCACCGCGAAGCGCGCGCTTTTCACAATCACAAACAGGATTTACTATATAGGAGCTAGTGCTTTTAAGGTCGCCTCCGCGGTGTTTGATTGCACAAGCGAAAGAGCGAGCGAGGAAGCTAGGAACAGGCTGACTGGAAGATCAGCCAATTTGCAAACTTTTTCCGCCTCCGCCGCTTCCTGCTTCCTCTGTTTTCCGTTCGTTCAGCGCCGCTCGAGTATTTTTTGCTCGCGTGCTCTTTTTATCGCGGCGTAAGTGGCGAGGAAAAATCCCGTGGATCAATCTCTCTTTCTTCAGATATAGGCAGCCGCTTTTTGTCTCCTTCACCTGGCAACGCTTTTCCGTTCGTCCGTTCATTTTCCGCTCTGCTGGCTCGCACGCGCTCCGCCGGCCGTCTGTCGGCTGTCGTCGCCGAACCAGCCCGCCATCGAATGTCCCATGAACAAATTCGGGACTATTTCCGGAAGTGTGGTGGCATAGCTAGCTTAAATCGAGACCTTACCGGACGTACGTAGGCAACTATGAATCAAATTGCCGTTCCTAGAGTCGAGAATAATTAGCAACCAAAGTGCCCGCACACATATTGGATAATACGTACGAGTACAATCCATTTGCTTTTCTAAGGAAAGAACTTTCCGACGTGTGCCGAGTACGCGGTAAAACGCAAACTACACATGTGTTATCCGGCTTCTGATGACAATCGTACGCAATTCCGTGTATACTAGGTTGGCGATCCCCAACATGCAGTCTTCGCGACTGTCCTTCCGTTGTACTACGTACGCGTGACCTTCACCAGTCAGACATCCGCTGAATGAGACCCAAGTGTTCTCCCCTCCGTCCGTCCGTCCGTCCGTCCGTCCGCACTGCAGAAATTGTTCCTCGAGTTCCCATACGGCAGCTAGACAGACAGCCAGTCGGCCGGCCGGCGCGGCCGGCGATCTGCTCGCATTGAACTCGTTCCCTCTCCCTTCCTCTCGTTCTCTCGGCCTTTATCGCCAACCATGTTACTAGCTACCGCCATTGTGCACACAGCGAGCGAGCGACAACTGCATAGTTGTACTCACAGCACTATTTGAATTAATATTGCATGTGTGTCATGCCTCGCCGCGCTTACTACGAACGACTACGAGCACTAACAAAGGGAGCTAGGGAGGAAGGGCGAAACGAGAGGAGGGAGCAGAGGAGGGAGATTACAGCAACAACGCATTCATATACGTACGTACATGTAAACGCTCCGTGCGGTCGTTCGGAGCGAAGGCCGGCCGCGCTTCACTGCGGAATTAAGCCCGCCGCGGAGCCGACAGAGATCGCGCAAGATTACATTCGACGGACGGGGAGCGAAATGAATGTACTAGGAGGGCTTGTTCCAAATGATTTCGTCCCCCCAAGTTCAACCATCTCTTTCTCTCCGTCCATATTTCAGACAAGCCGAACTGCGTGGGCCGTACCGGCGGAGACGCGGCGAGGGGCCGGCGGCGCCAATCGGCCGTGACCATCGGCGTCGTGCCCAGGGAGAAAGCCAAGGTGAGTGGGGAACGTACCTACGCGTCAGATCGAGTCGAGTGCCGTGGAGACGCGGGCCATTTATTCCACTAGCTGGCTGGGATGCGGCGGCGGCGGCGGCGCGAGACGGGTCCATATTTCATGCTTCTCTTTCCTTCCGTCCCCTCCCTCCCTTCCTTCCCTGCCTGACAAACTAGGATTAATGTTCATCATCTGCAGCAGAGTAAACCCGGCCTCACTCCATCAGCTAGGGATAAGTTTTATTAAGCCCTACTAATCGTGGTTAAGGCGGCCTCACTTCTAGGAAAGTCCCGCCTCGAATTCCGGGAACCCTTCTCATTTTCCGGCTGCTTGCTGGAGAGAGAGAGAGAGAGCGGCGTGACTGACCAAGGTGTACGGTCGGTACTAATGGCAATGGAACTCCGTATTGCAGCATAGTACGTACATCACACTGCAGCGAATCGTGTCCTTGGTGGTACATGGCTGCTGCAGCTAGACAGCTTCAGTGTTTTCAGACGGACAGACAATGCGGATATGAGCGCAGGACAAAGGGAAGGAATGGAGGCGGCGCGGGCGGGCGAAAAGCGAAAGAGCAAAGCTACCGGAACTGGGCAGGACCAATTTGTCATTGTTAGTACGTATTACATGGACGGGGCAAAACTTTGCTCCTCATCGCTAAGTACAGCGCGCACTATATAGAAACGCCTACGTGCGATACGAGGCTCCCTAACTTTTGTGGACTCTTCGTTCGGTATATACGAAGAGGGAAGGTAGCTACTCGCAACGCACTTCTCTCTCTCGCCCCCGCCGCCGCTCTTATTACGGACGCCTTCCTTCCTTCCTTCCTTTCTTGCCGCCGCCGTTGCTGCCCTCGCCTTAATATAATTTCTCGTAAAGTTGGCATGCACGCGCCGAGCAAGCGAGGGAGGGAGCAGATGCCGAAAGTGGAATGCAGGGGAGGAAGGAGAGAGGCTGCCACTTATCTGATAATAGGATCGAAGCTTGACCCTGGGACTTATTTCTTGCTTTCCTCCAAATCGGCTCATTCATTCTCGTATATTCATTCATTCAGCTAGGCACCCCGGCCAAAAGTGGCAGAATTGTACCTACTTGAAGCTAGCGCGAACGTTGCTGCTTAATATCCTAGCTCCTCGCTCGCCTCGCATGTTCCTACTGTATACCTCCGTATCTTAACTAGATCTCGTGCCCCATGGACGCGTACCCGGCGGTGGCCAAGTACAGGTGGACTTTCATCGCGGGCGGCGGAATAAACGGCAGCAAAACGGGGAGGAACGACACCAGGAGGCACAAGGCGGCCGAGGAGAAGCTGGTGCACCGCGGATCGGGCGCGGACGCCGGCTCGGCGCTGATCTACGTCGCCGAGGTCGGGAGGGACTTCGGCACGCTGAGATGCTACGCGGAGAACGCCATGGGAAAGTCGGAGTTGCCCTGCGTATACCACCTGGTTCCGGCAGGTAAAATAACGATGACACAGTAACCTTTAAATTGACGTACTTCCAGCACACATTCAAAGGTATAGTCGATATTCATTCGGGAGTATTTTGTCTCCTCCCCCAAAGACTTTTTAAGATTCTTCTTATGCCCTTGTCTTTCAGTTCCCTTACTTGCTTCTTGCCCCCTCTTGCTCTCCGCATGAAGCAAGCGCGGTGGCAGAATTTCAAATAGGACGGACGTAGAGGGGAAGCCGGCGTAACTTTTCACCCAGCAGCGAAAAAGAGCCGAGGTCTCTCTCTAGCTCTTGCTCTTTGGGGCAAGTTCAGCCTAGCTTGAAAATGAGCCTTCGCTGCCCGGCCGGCCGACGGGCACCGTTTCCGTCCCGGCCCGGCCGCTTAATACTCTTTTCGGTCGCTGGGCGTTAATGTGCGGTATAATTAAGAGATCCCTGTCTGTCTGCAAGGTTACGGGAACGGACTGGGCCTGAAGAAGAAATTATCTCCAACCAGCGCCACTTATTTTCCTAATGGTCTATGCAGCTCTCCGTATATTTTTCTCTCTCTGCTCCTCCTCCGCAGGGCCTCCTCATGCGCCGCGCGACTGCGACGTGCACAACCACACCAACACCGACCTGAGTGTCACGTGCAGCGGCGGCGGCGGTGCCGACGACGGCAGCTCCGTGCCCTCCGACCTTCTCGACCGCCTGCGGTTTCACCTCGAGGTGCGCGACAGGGAGACGGGAAAGCTGCTGCAGAACCAGTCGAGCGACAGGCCAGAGTTCACCATAAGGTACGTACAGCGCTAGGAGCGACAACAACATGCACCGAAGTAATTGGGACGGAAATTGCCCCGCAAGCGTCATTATACGTACGCGAGTCTTTATATAGCCACAAAGTAGTGCGTAGAATGCAATTGCGTATGATACGCTGAATAGGGAGCTAGTTTACCAAAGCGTAGCATCGTACTTAGATGCGACCTTTGATGAAACATTAATGTCTGCTCGCTCGCCCGCCCGTCTGAGAAAACATTTCCGACCCTGATGGAGCCAGCCATCCAGGCTAGGCCCGGCCGGCCGGGCCCTTCCTTCATACGGCCGACTTGAAAATCTAATGCGGACTTTTTCCGGCATAGTTTCCTGGCGCTCAAAGTGCATGCCTCTCAATCTTATTTCCAGGGGCCTGAACTCGAAGCACTCCCGCGGCCTCAACCTGAACCTGTACGCGTCCAACTCGCGCGGCCGGAGTCCGGAGCAAGTCACGCTGGAGACGACGCCGTCCAAGGTCGCCGAGCTGCAGATCGGTAAGTACGGCTTCTCCCATCAAATACGCCGCGATGTACGTAGTATTTGTTACCAGACGAAGAAAAATATGGCCGCGCCTAGCCTTAGGATCTAATGGCAACGATTGACAGGGGCTGCATTATAGATGGCTCCTTCCTTTTGTGCGTTCGTACGTCTGTCACGAAAGGCTACAGTTCAGCCAAATTTCGCGGCGGTCGGTCGGCCAAAATTGATGTCTCAGAACATCTAGAGCTCTAGCTCTCTCTCTCCCCCTCCCTTCCACTCAGCTCGATCCGGCCAATTGAGCAGCCGAAATGAGCCCAATATCGTGATTTCCAGATCGACTCGGCCACAAGGATTTCCTTTCGAGGGCAGGCCATTTAACTTAAAAGCATCTTTTAGTTCAAGTCTCGCCAAGTGGCACCAACAGGTATGGCATTGGTGGGTACTCCAGTAAACGCTAGCTGTTGCAAAGTCCCCTCCTCTCGAACTGTCTCCTTCCCTCCCCATCTCCTTCGTGCGGCCTTCCCTCTTGGTCGTTCTATCGCTCAGTCGAGAGGAGAGATGGCAGCTCTCTCTCTAGTACGAAATTCAATTCCATCCCGGCTCTCATTATCTGGACACCCAGGACGGACCGACTGACCAGCTAGCTGGCCCCAGGGCTGAGAGGGGGAGACGACAGCTCTATGCCCAGGGATCCTATGTACACTGATGATATAGCTTCATGCCGAATCCAACCCACGCACCGCGACCGTTCGAATGACCGACCAAAGCGGATATATGGCTCCGACAGGCCAGGCATCAGAAATGAAGTGGCCTCCAAATACGAGGTCCTGAAGCGGCAGCTTCGTACTATCGCCAGAAATGAATGAGCGGGGAGAGAGATCGGAATTGGATCTTCAACCTTTTTTGCTGCCTCCAGTACCGATACGTTTGGGTAATTGATTTCCTGATCTTGAAAGTTAATATGCCGCGGCTGGAGATCGGGATGTGGCGGCGGAGAAGAATCCGTGCTCCCAAACTTTCCCTTGGCTAGCTGACCTGACCTCGAAGCATCTTTTTGCCGCGGGCGGGCAGGGTACGGCTACGTCTGGCCCAGTTTTTCCTCTAATAAAAAAGTTATTTGAGCGATAGCCGGCTGAAGGAGCGACCATGCTTTATGGCGCGGGTAAGACCTGGCAAATGCGCCAGTGTACCAGTTTCTTGTGCTTTCTTGGACCCAGATAGCTATGTTCTAGTAGAGAGACGAATGAAAGCAAAACGCTGCAATGTAGAAATCCCTCCCGACCTGCTTTTCCAGTGGTTGCTCGATCAAAACAAGTCGATTACGATGCCGTTTCAAGTTTTTTGATCAAAGCGCGTAGCAACGGGG
>JAAUYK010029984.1_pt1 | contig 11293 bp, 11 predicted proteins | sample 7278021 | NCBI WGS metagenome assembly JAAUYK01 (sample SAMN14350223, study PRJNA611818) | marine sediment metagenome | isolation source: surface marine sediment (1.8m) | place: French Polynesia: Moorea | collected 2018-08
GGCGTGCAGCGCGTCGGCAGCGTGTGGGCAACCGGCGCGCAACGCGAGGGCCGCACGGGGTGTCGGTTCAGTCCGGCCCGGATCCGGCCGACGCGTGGGGCGAGGGACCATGCTGGAAGCGAGGGGCAGGGGGCGGGACGCGGTGTCGGACTCCGACGCCCCCGCCGTGCTGATGCTGATCGACCACCTGGGAACGGGTGGCGCGCAGGAGCACGTGTACCAGCTCTGCCACCACCTGGCGGATGCGGAGCTGCGCCTGTCGGTCTGCGCGCTCCACACGGCCGGTCACTACGCGGAGCGAATCCGCCGCCTGGGCGTGCCGGTCGAGGTGCTCTCTCCCGCGCGGCGCGCGGGAGCCCTTCCCGGCATCGCGTGGCGGCTCGCCCGCGCACTGCGGTCGGGGGCGCACGCCGTGCTCCACACCTTCCTCGAGGCCTCCTTCGTGCTCGGTACGCCCCTCGCGCGTCTCGGCCGCGTCCCCACGCTCCACTCCATCACCTCGCTCCGCGCCCAGCTCGCCCCCTGGTACCTGCGCCACCTGGTCCGGTCGCAGCGCTGGGTGAACGCGTACCTGACCGGCATCGAGAGCGAGGAGCTGGTCGCTTCGGGCGTCGACCCCGGCCGGGTGAAGCAGGCGGAGACCCTGATCGACCTGTCCGAGCCCCTGGCGCTCGCCCACGATCCGGAACGCCGGCTCGAGGGGCTGGCGATCCCGCCCCGGGTCCCGGTGGCGCTCTCGGTGGGGCGGCTCATCCCGGACAAGGGTCACGAGTACGCGATCCGCGCCTGGCCGCGCGTCGTCGCCGCGCTGCCCGAGGCTCGACTGCTGGTGGTGGGGGACGGCGGCGACGAGGCCCGCCTGCGGCGGCTGGCCGCGCGCTGCCAGGTGGCGGAGCGGGTCCACTTCACGGGCTACCGCGGCGACCTGATGGCGCTCTTCGCTCGCGCCGATTGCTTCCTGCGCACCTCGATCGTCGAGGGGATGAACACGGTGACGAGCCAGGCGATGGCGGCCGGCGTTCCCATCGTCGCCTTCTCGACCCCCGTGCCGAAGGACTTCGTGGTCCACGCCCGCTCGGGCTGGGTGGCGCCCCTGGCCGACGCCGGGGGGCTCGCCGAGGGGGTCCTGACGCTGCTGCGCGATTCCGAGCTGGCGGCGCGGCTCGCGCACACGGCCCGGGACGGCATCCGCGCCTACGCGTCGGGAGACTGCGTGATCGCGACCCACGAGCGGCTCTACCGGGCGCTGGCACGGGGCGAGCTGCTCGACGCGGTGCCGGACATGCGCGAGCGCATGTGGCCCGCCTCCGATCCCTTCCACTCCCAGCGCCGCCGCGTCGCGCCGGTTTCCGTCGCGGCGGAGTTGGGCCACTCTCCCCCGCGAGAGCGGGGGAGCGCATGACCGAGAGCGAGGCCGACCGGACCGCCCGGGAGCGGAGCCAGATGCTGCGCACCATCGCCGATACGGCGCGGATGGCCGCCTCGGCGACGGGGCGTGCGGCCTTCTCTCCCCGGGTTATGGAGGCGATGGGGCGGGTGCCCCGTCACGAGTTCGTGCCGGACGCGGAGCTGCGCCGCGCCTACGCGGACTGCGCGCTGCCCATCGGGAGCGGTCAGACGATCTCGCAGCCCTACATCGTCGCGCTCATGACCGACCTCGCCGAGATCGGGCCCGCCTCGACGGTGCTCGAGGTGGGGACCGGCTGCGGCTACCAGTCCGCGGTGCTCTCGGAGCTGGCGGGCCGGGTCTACAGCATCGAGCTGCTGCCCGAGCTGGCGGAGCAGGCCGCCAAGCGGCTGGCCCGGCTCGGCTACGCGAACGTCGAGGTGCGGACGGGCGACGGCTACGAGGGCTGGCGCGAGCACGCCCCCTTCGACGCCATCCTCGTCACCGCGGGAGCGTCGGAAGTGCCGCCTCCGCTGATCGAGCAGCTCGCGCCCGGCGGGCGTCTGGTGATCCCGGTGGGCTCCTCGACCTTCTCCCAGGAGCTGCTGCGGGTGGAGAAGAGCGAGACGGGGGAGGTCGCGGTTCGCGATCTGCTGCCGGTGGCGTTCGTTCCGCTGCGCCGCGGCGGCTCCGAATCGGACTGAGGCCGAGGCGATTGACCCCGAGGCGGCGCCGCACCAGAGCGCTCGTTGCCGCTGCGATGCTTCTCACCGTGTCGGTCGCTCCCCTGGCGTGCCGCGACGCTCCGGAGCGCGCCACCGTCGTCACGTTCCCGGGCAGTGCCGTCGGCGCCGAGGCCGAGGTGCTGCGGGTCCAGCTCGATCGCTTCATGCGCGAGAACCCGCAGATCCAGGTGGTGGCGCGCCGCACGCCGGACGCCGCGGATCAGAGACGCCAGCTCTACGTCCAGTGGCTGAATGCGCGGGCTCGCGACCCGGACGTGCTGCAGCTCGACGTGATCTGGACGCCCGAGTTCGCGGCGGCGGGCTGGCTGCGGCCCCTCGACGGCTTCGATCCCGATCTCCGCGACTTCTTCCCCGCCAGCGTCGCGGCCAACCGCTGGCGCGGTCGGCTGCACGCCCTGCCCTGGTTCGTCGACGTGGGGATGCTCTACTGGCGCACGGACCGGCTGGAGGGACCGCCCGCCAGCTACGCGGAGCTCGTCGACGTGGCCGGTCGCGGCGTCCGCGCGCAGGGATTCCGGTACGGTCTCGTCTGGCAGGGCGCGCGCTACGAAGGGCTGGTGACGGTCTTCCTCGAGCACGCCACGGCCTTCGGCGGAGCCATCCTCGACGAGACGGGTCGGGTGGTCGTCGACTCCGAGGCGTGCGTGAAGGCGCTCGCGGCGATGCGCGCCGCCGTCGACGCGCAGGGAATCGTTCCCCGCGAGGCCCTCACGTGGCACGAGGAGGAGAGCCGCTTCGCGTTCCAGAACGGTCACGCGCTCCTGATGCGCAACTGGCCCTACGCCCACGCCCTGATGTCGCGTGAGGGCGCGTCGCGGATCGCCGGTCGCTTCGCGGTGGCGCCCTTCCCGGCGGCGTCTGCCGAGGGCCGCCCGGCTGCGGCGCTCGGCGGCTCGCAGCTCGCCATCAACGCGAACAGCGACGTGCCCGAGGCGGCCTGGGCCGTGATCGAGTACCTGACCCGGCCCGAGCAGATGCTCGAACGCGCGCGCATCGCCGGCCACTACCCGCCGCGCCGGTCGCTCTACGCCGGCGAGGCGCTCTCCGGAGCGCTGGCAGTGTCTCCCGAGGAGGCGCGGCGCATCATCGATCGCGCGGTGCCGCGGCCCGCCACGCCGGTGTACAGCCAGCTCTCGGCGCTGCTACAGATCCACCTCCACCGCGCGCTCACCGGCCAGGAGGAGCCGGGGGCGGCCCTCGCGGCTGCGGCGGAGGAGATCCGATCGCTGCTGGCCCGCGTGGGCCTCGCGCCCGGAGGGGCTCTCTGACCGATGGCGAAGTCGTTCCAGGACGCGTCGACCCCGCTCGAGCGCAGCGAGGCGCGTCTCGCCTGGGCGCTGTGCGCCCCCGCGCTGCTCGCGATCCTGGCCGCGGCGCTCTTCCCATTGCTCTGGGCGGTGTGGGAGTCGTTCCACCTCCACGACCTGCGCATGCCCTGGCGGGGTCGCCCCTTCATCGGTCTCGCGAACTACGCCGAGGCGCTCGCCTCGGCGCGCTTCTGGGAGGCGCTCGGCCACACCGCGTTCTTCGCCGTCACGACGGTGGTGCTCGAGATGGGGCTCGGACTGGCGCTGGCACTGGGCCTTCACCGCGCCTTCCGGGGCCGAGGCCTGGCGCGCACCGCCGCGCTGCTTCCCTGGGCGATCCCGACGGTGGTGGCGGCGCTCGTGTGGCGCTTCCTGTTCGAGGGGAGCGCGGGCGGGGCCAACGCGCTGCTGCTCGGCCTGGGCCTGCTCGACGAGGCGCCGGTCTGGTTCGGCGACGCGCGGCTCGCGTGGGTCCCGGTGATCCTGGCCGACGTGTGGAAGACCACCCCCTTCGTGGCCCTGCTGCTCCTGGCGGGCCTCCAGAGCATCGACCCGGAGCTGTACGAGGCCGCGCGCATCGACGGCGCGGGCGCGTGGCAGCGTCTCCTGCACGTCACCCTGCCCATGCTGCGGCCGGCGCTGCTCGTGGCCCTGGTGTTCCGCACCCTGGACGCGTTCCGGGTCTTCGACCTCGTCTACGTGGCCACCGGGGGCGGTCCGGGAACCGCGACCGAGCCGCTGGCCCTGTACGCCTTCCGTGCCCTGCTCGAAGACCTGCGCTTCGGCTACGGGTCGGCGGTCTCGGTGCTGCTCTTCCTGGTCACCTTCGGGCTCGCCTGGCTCTACGTGCGCCTCGTCGGCGCAGAGCTGCTGGAGCGCGGCCGATGAGGCGCGCGCGTCGCTTCCGCGGTGCGGGCAGCGTTCTGGCGCTGACGGCCGCGCTCGCGGCGATCCTGCTGCCGCTCTACTGGACGCTCGTCGCCTCGCTGAGCTCCGAGGCGCAGCTCTTCGAGGGGATCGGCCTGGTCCCGAGGGCGCCGGTCCTCGACCACTACCGGGCGCTCTTCGACGAGCGCGACTTCTGGATCCCGGTCCGGAACTCGCTGGTGGTGGCGGGGGCAACGACGCTGCTCTGCGTCAGCGTGGGCGGGCTGTGCGCCTACGCGCTGGCGCGCCTGCGCTTCGCGGGCAAGACGCCGCTGCTGGCCGCGATCCTGGCGATCTCGATGTTCCCGCAGGTCTCGATCGTGTCCCCGCTCTACCTGCTGCTGCGCGGACTGGGCCTGATCGACACCTACCCGGGCCTCGTCTTCCCGTACCTGACCTTCGCGATGCCGCTCACCATCTGGCTGCTGGTGGGCTTCTTCCGCCAGCTTCCCGTGGAGCTCGAGGAGGCGGCCCGGGTGGACGGCGCGGGACGGCTGCGTACGCTGCTGGAGGTGGTGGTCCCGATCTCGGCGCCCGCCCTGGCGACCACGGCCATCCTCACCTTCGTGTACTGCTGGAACGAGTTCCTGTTCGCACTCTCCTTCACGCTGGGACCGGAGCGCCAGACGGTGCCGGTGGCGATCGCGCTGTTCCGGGGCCAGTACCAGGTGCCCTGGGGTCAGGTGCTGGCGGCGGCCATGGTCGCCACGGCCCCGGTGGCGCTGCTGGTGCTGGCCTTCCAGCGCCGCATCGTACAGGGACTGGTGTCGGGCGCGGTGAAGGGCTGAGCGTGGCGTCGGTCGACCTGCAAGGCATCGAGAAGCGCTACCCGAACGGGCACGTGGCGCTGCGCGGCGTGGACCTCCCGGTGGCGGACGGCGAGCTGCTGGTGCTGGTGGGCCCCTCGGGCTGCGGGAAGTCGACGGCGCTGCGGATCGTGGCGGGGCTCGAGTCGCCGACGCGGGGCCGCGTCCGGCTCGGCGAGCGCGACGTCACCGACCTCTCGCCGGGCGAGCGCGACGTCGCGATGGTGTTCCAGAGCTACGCCCTGTACCCGCACAAGAGCGTGCGGGACAACCTGGGCTTCGGCCTGCGCATGCGCGGGGTGGCGCGGGACGAGATCGCGCGGCGCGTCCGCGACGCGGCGGAACGCCTCGGTCTCGCCGAGGTGCTCGAGCGCCGGCCCGCCCAGCTCTCGGGAGGGCAGCGCCAGCGCGTCGCGCTCGGTCGCGCGCTGGTCCGCGAGCCGGCCGTGTTCCTGCTCGACGAGCCCCTCTCCAACCTGGACGCGAAGCTGCGGCTCGAGACGCGGGCCGAGCTGGCGAGGCTCCACCGCGCGCTGCGCGCCACCATGCTCTACGTGACCCACGATCAGGAGGAGGCGATGACGCTCGGCGACCGCGTCGCGGTGCTCGGCGCGGGGAGGCTCGAGCAGGTCGCGGCGCCCCTCGAGATCTACCGGCGCCCCGCCACGGCCTTCGTGGCGGACTTCATCGGCGTGCCGCGCATCAACTGGTTCGAGGCGCGCATCGAGCGCGAGGCCGGCGGGGTCGCGCTGGCGGGCGCGGGGCTGCGCGTCGTCGCACCGCCGGAGCGGGGGGCGGCGCTGGTGGCCGACGCGGGGCGCGAGATCGCGCTCGGGATCCGGCCCGACGACCTGGAGCGGGTGGACGAGCCCGACGCCGATCTGCGGGGCGAGGTGGAGGTCGCGGAGGCGCTCGGGAACACGGTCCTGCTGCACCTGCGCGGCGAGGCGGGGGAGTTCCGGGTGCTGGTCTCCGCAGAGGCCGCTGCCGAGGTGGGAGCGCGTCTCTGCCTCCGCGTGCGTCGCGACCGCCTCCACTGCTTCGATGCGGAGTCGGGCGCGCGCCTCGGCGACGGCCCGACTTGACGCGGCCCCACCCCCTCTCGCAGTCTCGCAGGGCCTCGCGATATCGCAGGGCCGGGCGTCCTCCGACCCCACGAAGCCGAATCCGCCCGGGACCTCCACAGCAGCCCCACCTCCACGGGAGCCCGCACAGGAGCTCGAGATGGCCCAGTATCCCAACGAAGAGATCCTGAACATGTACCAGCGCTACGTGAACACGCGTCACCGCATCCAGGCAGGTCAGCTCGGCTGGGACGCCCTGGCGGAGTTCTTCACCGAAGACGCCATCTTCGTCGATCCGGCCTGGGGGCGCGTGGAGGGAATCGAGGCCATCCGCCGCTTCCTGGTCGAGAGCACGGCGGGGCTCGAGGACTGGAGCACCCATCACGAGTGGGCGATGGCCGAGGACGATCGGGTGGTGGCCCGCTGGAGCAAGCGACTGCCGGGACGACGCGCCGACGGGGGCTTCTACGAGGCGCCCGGCTACTCGCTGCTCGTCTACGACGGCGACGGGCACTTCTCCTACGAGGAGGACCTGCTCAACACGGTCCACGTGGAAGAGCTGATCCGGGAGAGTGGCTGGAAGCCGCCGCCCAGCTTCAACGCGCCGCCGCGCGCGCCGCGTCGCTGAGCCCCGCGGATGCGCTGGACGCTCTGCATCCTGGCCCTGTTCACGAGCCTGTCGCTGGCCGCCGCCGTCAACGCCGAATCGGAGACGATCGAGCTCAAGAACGGGGACAAGGTGACGGGCAAGGTGATCGAGCGGAACGAGGAGCGGGTGGTGGTCGAGTCGCCGACGCTCGGCCGCGTGGAGATCCCGGCCGAGGCGATCAAGCCCCCGGAGCCCGACGTGAAGCCCGGCCTGTTCGGTACCTGGCTCCTGAGAGGCTGGGATCGCGAGCTCTCCGCGGGAGTCTCCGGCTCCCAGGGCGAGAACAACGACATCAGCCTCTCGGCCAACGCGACCGCGAGCCACGAGGACGAGCTGTGGGCCGGGATCTGGCGCATGAACTACTTCCTGACCCGCGAGGACGGCTCGACGTCCGACAACAAGTACTTCGCGGACCTGCTCGAGAAGCGCTTGATCCACGAGGGCTCGCGCTGGTCGATCACCGGGGACGCGCGCTTCGACTACGACGAGACCCAGGAGTGGGACTTCCGCCTGCAGGGCCACCTGGGGCCCGGCTACGACCTGTTCCGCCAGAAGGGCCGGAGGGCCACGTTCCGCGTCGGCGCCGGCGCCAACCAGACGCTGAGCGGAGAGAACGACCGGCAGTGGGAGGGGCTGGTGGGCCTCGTGGTGCGCTGGGACATCACGAAGAACCTGCGCTTCCGCATGAACAACAGCCTGCTCCCGGTCCTCGACGACCTCGGGGAGTTCCGAAATGTCACCAGCGCTTCCCTGAATCTCAAGATTCCGGAGCTCGGCGGCGTGGGCGTCAGCGCGGGCATCGAGAACGACTACGATTCCGAAGCCGAGAAGGACGACAACGACCTCAAGTACTTCGCGCGGCTCGTATATTCCTTCTGATCGCCATGCGTTTCGCCGAAACGAAGGGGTGAATGCTCTCGGATCTCCTCTACGGCCGACCACCGCCGATCGTCTGCACCCGGGGCGAGGCGGGGCGGCTTCCGCCGCTCGAGCCCCACCGGACGGAGCTGGAGATTTGCGCCATGGACCCTTCCGCCGCCTCGGACCTCGGACAGTGGATGGAGATCCAGTCCGACGCCTACGGGGGAACGGACTGGGGGCCGGCCGAGTTCCGGCGCTTCGTTCTCGACCATCCCCACGTGGAAGTGCGTCACACCTGGTTCGCCATGGACGCCGACCAGGCCGTGGGGGTCGCGTCGGCCGGGGTGTTCCGCCGGAATCCGGAGGTCGGCGTCGGTCACATGCTGGCGGTGCGGTCCGCCTGGCGCGGGCGGGGTGTGGGGATGCACCTCGCCCTGCACCGCTACCACGCGTTGGCGGCCGAGGGCATCCGCGTCTTCGAGAGCGAGACGACGCCCCACCACCCGGCCTCGATCCGCCTCCACTTCGCGTGCGGCTTTCGCCCGAAAACCCGGCTCGACCCGTGGAACAGCGCCGACGAGACCAACGCGGTGCGCCGCTTCATCGCAAGGCGAGCCCTGGAGCGGCTCTACCGCCGCTGGCGCCGGGAGCATCCCGCCTAGCCCGGAGCAGGCCTCGTCTAGTGAGCCCGGGTGGGTGCGGCGCCGCGCCGGCTGGGCAGGCGCCACGCCAGCAGCGCGAGCCCCAGACATCCGGCGAGGCCCGAGGCCGCCAGGATCCCCACCTTGGCGGCGTAGAGGGGGCTCTCGTCGAGGGCCAGGTCGGCGATGAACAGCGCCATCGTGAAGCCGATCCCCGCCAGGCATCCGCCCGCGGCGAGCAGGTCCCAGCCGATCTCGGGGGGCTTCTGCGCCAGACCCAAGCGGATCGCGATCCAGCTCACGCTGACGATTCCGAGCGGCTTGCCCACGAGCAGACCCAGGAGCACGGCGATGGCGATCGGGTCGTCGACGTAGGAGGCCTTGAAGACGACGCCCGCGTTCGCGAAGGCGAACAGCGGCATGATGCCGAAGCTCACCCAGGGGTGGAGGGCCGTCTCCAGGCGGGTGAGGGGCGAGACGGCCTCGCGGGCGGTCGTCTCCACGTGGCTCAGCAGGGCGCGCGGCGTCGGGGGGCGTTGCTCGCCGTCTTCGCCGCCGTGCAGGAACTCGGACGCGCGCCGCACCGTCTGGCCGAGCGCGCCCTCGCTCAGCCAGGCGCGCGCCGGCGTGAGGAGTCCCAGCATCACGCCGGCGATGGTGGCGTGCACGCCCGACGCGTGGAATGCGAGCCAGATCAGCGCTCCCACGAACACGTAGACCCCGATGCTCCGCACCCCCAGGCGCTCCAGGGACGCGATCACGCCGATCCCCGCGAAGCCGAGCACGAGCGCCACGAGATCCAGGCCGCTGGTGTAGCCGAGGGCGATCACGAGAATCGCCCCGATGTCGTCGGCGATGGCGAGGGAGAGCAGCAGCACCCGCAGGCTCTGCGGAACCCTCGACCCGAACAGCGCCATGCAGCCCACCACGAAGGCGATGTCGGTCGCCATGGGGATGCCCCAGCCGCTCTCGCCGGGCGCGCCGAGCTGGAGCGCCAGATCGATGCCGGCGGGCACCACCAGGCCCCCGATGGCCGCCGCGACGGGGAGCGCTGCGCGACGCGCGTCGCGAAGCTCGCCCAGGACCAGCTCGCGCTTCACCTCGAGGCCGATGACGAAGAAGAAGATCGCCATCAGGCCGTCGTTGATCCAGTGCTTGAGCGAGTGATTCATCTCGAGGGGCCCGAAGCCGACGCGCACGGAGGTCTTCCAGATGCCGAGGAAGGCTTCACCGCCCTGCGAGTTGGCGAGCACCAGGGCCGCGAGCGTGAAGACCAGGAGCACGACGCCGCTCGCGGCCTCCACGTGCATGAAGCGCACGATGGGGGCGACGAGCCGATCGACGGGGGCCTCGGGGAGCGTCAGCCCCGCGGTCTCGTGCTCCGATCCGTGTGACCCGCTCGCCATGCGTATTCCCCGCGGCACCGCGCCGGAGTGCAGACCGCTCCGGCGGGCCCACAACATAGCCCGCGCCGGGGGTCACTCACGAATGCGTCCCTCGATGCGGATCCGGAGCTCGGGTCGCGCCTCGTGGTCGGTGCGGACGAAGAGCACGTCCTGGTAGGGCCCGGGCCGGGTCCTCGTATTCCGCACCTCGATCTCGTAGGCGGGCCGGCCTTCCCTCCGGGTTTCCCGGAGCTCGTACTCGAACCAGACCCCCTTTCGCGCCAGGACGTCGGTGATGGTGAAGGGATACTCGGCGGCGGGTACGATCGTGCAGGTCTCGACGATCTCTTCGCCCGCCGACCCTCTCAGCCACACGCGGTACGGGAAGACGTGGGCGAAGCGCTTCACGAACAGCGAGAAGTCGATCGAGAGCTCGGGGCGGCGCGGGTCGTTGGTCACGGCTCGTACCTCTCCCTCGACGGTCTCGCCCCCGCGTGAATCGGTCAGCACCCGCACGGAGATCCTTCCCGTCCGTCCCGGCGGGATGCTCCTCGAGTAGGACTCCACGATGCCTCCCGCGGCCGCAGCGTCGCGAAGCTCGAGCGTCGCCTCGGAGTCGTTCTCGATCAGGAAGTCGTGGCGGATCCGGTCTCCCTGCAGCGCCTCGGGCAGCTCGTGGCGGCTGCGGGCTCCCTCCACGCGGGAGCTCGAGCGTACCGGCTCGGCCTCGAGCCCGGTGTAGCGCGGCAGCCCGGGGTCGCGGTCCGGGACGCGCTCCTCCCCGTCGCCGCACGCCGGCGTGGCGAGCGACGCGAGGAGGAGGCAGACGAGGGCCCGCGTCGGCATCGGCCGATCCCGCGCGAGGGCGCGCCGCTCGTCCCGGCCGTCCCGCCCGTCCGAGTCGGCTAGCGGTACAGGTCCTGCTGCTCGAGGACGCCCCAGATCAGGTTCGCGAGCTTCTGGGACCCGCTGAACGTCGGGTGGATGTCGTCGGACTTGATGTCGGAGGGCACGATGGAGCCGCGCGGGTCCGCGAGGTAGACCTCGAAGGAGCCCAGGGTGCTGCCCTCGTAGACGCCGTAGCTCCCGACGGAGCCCGTGATCGCGGTGCCTCCGTACACCGTGAGATCGAACAGATCGGGATACAGATTGTCGTAGGCGTAGTCGATGGCCTCGTTCTTCTCCGCCTCGCTGCCCTTCACGTTGTAGTAGCCGAGCCAGACGTGGCCGTCCGACGGCCCGTAGTACATGTCGACGATCATGCTCCACATGGTGTCGGTGATGTAGTCGAGGACGTCGAGGCAGCCCTGGGTCAGCGGGTCGCTGTCACAGTCCATGCTTCCCTGGAGGATGTCGTTGGCGCCACCGTCCGCGATGACGGTCTGCAGGGTGGAGCGCGAGAGCGCCTGTCCGAGCTGGTTGTCGATGGCGGCGATCTTCGCGCCGCTCACGGAGCGATCCTTGTAGCTCTTGCCGGAGAGGCTCTTCAGGACGGTGTGGATGTCTCCGGAGAGATCGAA